>AR_comb_assmDRAFT_10315302_pt1 | contig 10551 bp, 4 predicted proteins | sample ArasoioldDNA_FD_10543 | JGI IMG/M metagenome (IMG submission 10543) | reverse complement strand
CATGTCGTCATCGGGTTAGTCGAGCTGCACCTGGCGGAATCACCTCATTCACTGAATCGTTCCGCGAAGCACGCTGACCGATGCGGCTGGAAGCTCGAACACGGTTTGCTCAGCAGCCGGAATAGTCGACTTCGAGGGCGGACCGCCCGGATCGGGAAATCCGTCGGCACCCTTCGCGTGCCACTCGTACTGCGCGCGCCCGAACGTGATCATCGTTGCGCTGCCGACGTAGTGACGAACGGTGTCAGCTTCTCTGTCGTGAAAGACGATGCGGACGCGATGCACGTTGTGTTGATCCTTGTTGATCAGTAGCAGCGACCACTGCCCGTCCGGCCGCTGCACCGCATAGGCGGTGACGAGCACGTGTCCAGCAGGATCGACGATGTCGGCTGCGGCAGGGAAGAGTCGATGCCGTCCTCCGCCGGGCTGCACCCACTCGCGCGTCAGCAGCTGTGTCGCGAAGAACTGTGAGGTGCGCTGGCGGATGGTGTGGTTCGCGTCCGTGGTGAACATGCCGAAGGTGCCGTACGACTCGTTGCACCCACCATGGAGCGCGCTGGGAAGATAGTGGAAGTAATAGAAGCCGGCTCCCCCCGCTGTCAGGAACGCGCCGGTGAAGTCCGCCAGCCAGAGCGCACCGAAGGTGTCGACGAACGATTCGCCAGTATTCCAGGCAATGTTCACTTCGGTGATGAACAGAGGGGTCGCGGGAGGCAGTCCATCGTCGCGCCAGACCTGGAGAATGTGTGAAATGAGCGTGGGCTCGTCGTAGAGGGCGCTCCACTGAATCTTGCACGGCTCGTATGGGTAGTGCTCGAAGGACATGAAGGCCAGGTCGGCTAATCTGCCGTGCGCCTTCAAATACCCGACGAACCGTCCCAGCCATGATGTCCTCCCGTTCGCATCGGGCCACACCAGGATGTCTTCGTTCACCCCTTCGAACACGGGACCACCGAGCTTGAGCGCCGGATCGATTCGATGGAGCGCCGTGGCAAACTGGAGGTAGAGCGCACCGTAGTCCTCGGGCAGCATGAACTGCCCATCAGGCTCTTCTCCCATTTCCACCCGGGAGATCGGGTAACCGCGCTTCTTCAAGTACGCGATCTGCGCTGCGGCATCCTCAGGCGTGCTGTAGAGGATCGCAACCGGAATCATCGCTGGCAGACCGCGGGTATAGCCGCTCGTGTAAAACTGATCGAGCCCGACCTGCTCGTGGGTCTTCGTCCCGATGTCGGCCGCCTCGTGCCACGGATCGGTCGATGACGTCACGGTCGCTGTTTGATCCTGGTCGGCAGTGTGCCGGGTCAGATCGTAGAACTCGCCGTTGGCTGACTGAGTACCCACGTACAACTCGCGGATCGCATAGCCCACGCAGTTGCGCCGATCGCTGGAACCATGCGAGTCGCACGTGTCGGAGGACTCGGTCATCCAGATCCGCAAGGAACGCACGCCGATGGGTGACGGGCTCAGGAGATGCGTGACGTCACCGCCGCTGCCGCGTTCAACCGCTCCACCCGGGAATGTCAGCCACGCACCCTTCGTCGGCTGTCTGAGTGGATCCTCGCCCGTCCAGTACTGCACGAGATATCGGCGTGCAAACGGTTCCGCCCAGGCGATCCGAATCGCGTTGATCGGGAGCGGAGACGCAAGGTCGATCGTTACCCACTGTGGGTGGAGCGCGTCAGCCTCGCCCGTGAACGCCTGCGTCAGGTACGGGCTGCTCTTCCAGTAGGTGTCGGGATCCCCATCGGTCAGGCGCGAAAAGCCGAGGGTGTCCGTGCCATCGTTGCGGGTCACGCCTCGATGAGGCAGGGGGTAGCCGTACGAATGTCGAATCGGTTCGCCTGGCGTTGCGCTGCCGGTGAAGTATCCTCGACCAGCTGGATCGCTCCACGTGCCGGCGGGGTTCCAGTGCCACGCTTCGATGTGGAGTTCCGTGTTCTGGCGGTACGATACCGTCTGCCAGCCGGCGGAGAGGATCGTGTCGATGGCCGGTTCGGTGAAAAGCTGCTGAACGGCGTCGGCGTTCAAGCGGTCGATCCCAGCTCCGAGCGCCTCCTCCGGCACGAACGAGTTGGTGGAGGCGCCAGGGCTGATCTCGACGCGGATCGCCGGGGCGCCCGCCTGAGCGACCATGCCGCAGAAGACCGCGCAGAACAGCAGCTCAATGTTTTTGCAAGACACGATCGGACTCCGACTGCGCCCTTCTCAGCGCTTCGCTGGCTTTTCCAGGCTCGTGCCTGCGGGTGAAGACATCCGCCATGAGGAACCATCCGAGCGCCTTGAGGTCGGGGGTCTGGGCCAGACCGAGGCCCTGTTCCGTGAGCCGAGCGACATCGTTGAGGGACGCCGACTCGTGAAGCAGACCGCGCGCGAGGAACAGATACCCTTCCGGCCGCTGCGGTGCGATGCGGATCACTTCGCGCATCTGCTCGTTGGATCCCGTCCAGTCGCCCAGCCGCGACAGAACCTTGCCGAGGTTGAAGCGCGCCTTGAACGCGTCCGGGTAGGTTGCGATTTCAGCCGCGTAGGCCTGTCGCGCGTCCTCGGAACGGCCTTGTTCCTCGTAGAGCACGCCGAGATTGAACTGCGCGCCCGGAAAGCGTGGATGCTCGTCGACGATCGCTTCGAGCGTGGACTGCGCGCGCGCCAGCTGCTTGACCTCGACGAGGCACGCGCCCAAGTTCAGGCGGTTCTGACTGAGCTTCGGCTGGATCTCGACGGCCTTTTCCAAGTAGGGCAGCGCCTTCGACGGCTCGTGTCGAGCGATGTAGGCGTCGCCAAGCAGCGTGTACGCCTGCGGGTTGCGCTCGTCCAATGACAACGTCCGCCGGCACAGCGTGATCACATCTTCCGTCTTCCCTTCGCTCAGCAGGACGGATGCGAGTCCGGTCAATGCGGAGACGCTCTGCGGGTCCTCTTTGAGAACGGTGTCGAACTGCGCCCTCGCGTCCGTGGTGCGGCCAAGCTCGGCGTAGGACGACCCCAGCATCAATCGTGCTTGGCGCATGCCCGGTTCTTCGCGTAGAGCCGATTCGAGTGCGTGAACCGCCTCACCATAGTCGTCCTTCACCATCAACTCCCCGGCGCGCTGGACGGCCGTGAACGCGCCGAGCTTGTCTTTGGGATCTGCCAGTGCCGCATCCTGCGCGGATTCGTTCCGCGGCGCCGCGTCGCCCCCGACGTAGCCCAACGACCGAAGCCGTGCCACCGTCTCGCTGTCGAGATTTGCCGTCTCGGGTGCCGGCGCGCCGTGACTCGTCTCGTCAATCAGGTGATCGAGCTCTCGAGACATGTCACGCGCGATCCTTGGTTCGCGATCGGCGATGTTCGTTGTTTCTTCTGGGTCGTTCGTCAGGTCGTAGAGCTCTAGCCGCGGCGCGCTGATGAACTTGTACCGCGACGATCGCAGGCAATGAAGCGCGCTCCACCCGTACTGAAGGTTCGGCGCCATCGATTCGCCATAGGCGTAGACCTGCGGGTCCGGCCGACGATACATCAGCGGCAGCAGGGAGCGGCCGTGCACTCGCGTGGATGCCGGGATACCGGCGAGCGCGAACACGGTTGGGAAGACGTCCACGAGGCTGACCTGCGAATCGACACGCACGCCGCGCAGGTCCTCGAACGGGGTTGCCACGATCAGCGGCACGTGCAGGACGGAGTCGTAGACGAAGTACCCGTGCGTGCCTTCGCCATGACCGCCAAGCGATTCGCCGTGGTCGCCGGCGATAACCACAATCGTCTTCTGATCGAGTCCGGCGTTCCGCAGCCACGAGACGAAGCGTCCAACCTGCTGATCGGCAAACGCAATCTCGCCGTCGTAGAGACCCGGCATACCGCGGCCGCGGAACTCAGACAGCAGAGGCTGGGGAGGTTCGTAAGGGCTATGCGCGTCGTAGAGGTGAATCCAGGTGAAGAACGGGCGATCCCTGTGTCCCTCGAGCCAATTGAGCGCGGCATCCATTACCTGATCGCCGCGCCTCTGCACGCCCGCGAGATCGAGGTGCTTGAACTTCTTCAGGTCGAATTGATCGTCGTAGAGACGGAAGCCCTGATTGAGTCCCCACCGGCCGTCGAGGACGAACGCGGCGATGAACGCCGCCGTGTCGTAGCCCTGGACCGAGAGCGCTTCGGCCAGCGTCGTGTGGTCCTGTCCGAGCGCCGAGTTCCCGTTCACGCGGACGCCGTGAAAGGTGGGATAGAGGCCGGTCATGATCGAGCAGTGCGCCGGCAGCGTCAGCGGTACGGGCGTGGCGGCCTGCGAAAAGAGAACGCCGCGGCTGGCGAGGGCGTCGATGGCCGGCGTCCTCGCGTTCGCGTTGCCGTAGCACCCGAGGTGGTCGGCGCGCGTCGTGTCGAGCGTGATGAGCACGACGTTCGGCTTCTCGACGTGACGGCCGGCCCACCGCTCGTGAAGCGTGGTCGGCACTGCCGGTGAACGCCGCGGCAGCAAGATAAGGGCCCCGATGACCCCCGCGGAGGCGAGCGCGAGGATCGTGAGCAGTGCCGGCCTGGCTCGGAGTCTCATGGAGTGATACGCGCGGTCCCCGTATGGGGCGCATTCTAGCGCGTGATCACCCCGGCGAAATCGCCCCTTGACAACGGCGGCCGAAAAAGCGTACTCCAGGGCGGGATCGCAAACGCGGTCCTGTGATCGGAGGCTTCGATGACCCCCTACTACGGAGCCAGACACGTTGCCGCCCTGTGCGTTTCGGTTCTCCTCGCGGGATTCGCCGCGACGTCGCTTCACGCGCAAGCCATCCACGAAGGCACGCTCACCGGCTCGGTCGTCAGCGAGGATCGCTCGACCGTCCCCGGCGCGACGGTCGAAGTCTCCAGCCCATCCTTGATGGCAGGCGCGCGGTCTACCGTCACCTCCGGCACCGGCGGCTACGTCTTCTTGAATCTGCCCGCGGGCCACTACACGGTCACGGCGTCGCTCAACGGGTTCAAGACCGTCGTGCGCGAAAACATTACGGTAGGTGCGGACGCCACCACCACGGTGAACCTGGTCCTCCCGGTCGGCGGGGTGAAGGAGACGGTCACCGTCAGCGGTGAGTCGCCCATCGTCGACACCAAGAGCGCAACCACCGACGCGAGGATCGACCAGGAATTGCTCGCCAAGCTCCCGACCAGCCGCGATGCCTTCTACGACCTCGCGCTGACGACCCCCGGCATGTCCGAAGGATCCGGCTCGCAATCGCTGCCCAGCCCGACCGCCTACGGGAGTTCGACGAACGAGAACGTCTTCCTGATCAATGGCGTCAACGCGACCAACCCCGAAGCGGGATCGTTCGGGACGCTGGTGAACGTCAACTACGACGCTGTCGAGGAAGTGCGGATCGTGGGGCTGGGATCGAAGGCCGAATACGGCAGCTTCTCCGGTGCGACCGTCGACGTGATGACCAAGTCCGGCAGCAACGCGTTCCACGGCAGCGGCGCGATTTATTCGCTGCTCGGATCGCCGTCCAGCAACCAGCCTGGCGTGGGCGACGATCTCGGCGCGCCGTGGCTGTTCGTGGGCGAAGGGGAACAGCTCGCGGGCGAAACCAAGAAGGACTGGGAAGGCAGCGGCACGTTCGGCGGTCCTATACGCAAGGACAAGGTGTGGTTCTTCGGCGCGTACGACTACCTGCGCAGCTCGAGCCTGCCGCCGCGGTGGTCGCTGCAGAACGAATCGTGGAACCGCTACGTTGACGGAAAGGTTTCAGCCGCTCCCTTCAATAAGCATCTGATCTGGGGGTCCTACCACTACGAGAACAACGACGGCAATGGCTGGAGCTGGGGATCCGAACCCGCGTGGGACACGAGCATGACGTACGGCGTGAAGACGAAGAACCACACAGCCGCCGCCCAGTGGCAGTTCTCACCGACCAGCAAGACCATGGCGAGCGCCAAGTTCCTCGGATTCTGGAAGGATGAAAACCAGTACCTCCCCGAATCGCGTCCCGATCACCCGGGCTACATAAACTGGTGGAAATGGGCCGACTACGGCATCAACGGCGCGTTTCCGTACGTCGACGCCCAGAAGGCGAGCCGATATACGGTGCAGGCCGATCTCTCCCACTACACCGAAGGGTTCCTCGGCACGCACGATATCAAGTTCGGCGTTCAGTACACGAAAGGCCGGGGAAACCGGCAGGAAGGCTACTTTCAGAACTACGTCAACTTCCTCTACCCGTACCGTTGGACGCAGGACGTCGCGTACATGCAGAACGTGTACGGCGACAACGGACTGCTCTTCTACAATTACCACGACACGATCAACCCGTTCCTGACCGTACGCACCGCTGACTCGACCGGGCTGTTCGTCGACGACCGGTGGTCGCCGACGCGCCGGCTCACGGTGAACCTCGGCCTGCGGTTCGATCGGATGACTACCAGGTACGGCCAGGGGAAGATTTATGACTTCGTGTCGTCGCCAGAGGAGATCAACGCACCTCAGGTCTTACGCGACCGCGCCTCGACGGGGAACATCTTCGATTTCAAGACGTTATCACCGCGCCTCGGCGTGACCTACGCTCTCACCGAAGATGGAAAGACGGTCGCGCGGGCGGCCTACGGCAGGTACTACATGCCGCTCAGCATCGAGTACCTGCGGCGGTTCGGTCCTGACGCGCCGCAGGTGACCCGGGAGTTCCAGATGTTCGAGGTCGGACCGTGGAGCGACGTCGATACGAACGGCGACGGGTTCGTCGATACCATCGAAACGCGCAACGCGGCACGCAAGGTCAACGGCCTGACGCCGCTCAGCGAGGAAGTGCGCACGATTGATCAGTCGTGGACGCTGAACGTGGCCGACAACGTCAAGGATCAGTACACCGACGAAATCACGTTCAACGTCGAGCGCGAGATCGCCAAAAACCTGTCGATCAGCGGGACGTACATCTTCAAGCACTCGGGCAACCTGTTCGCCAATGTCCCGATCAACAAGGAGACCGGCCAGGAGTGGGATTACGAGCGCATACCGTTCGAGACGTCATCAGGCCAGCAGGTGATGCTCTACAGCGTTATCGAGAAGGACTACAACGGCGACGGTGAGATCAGCAGCGACGACATCGCCTGGATCAGCGACCACACGACGTCGCGGGTTCAGAATCTCGGCGCCTACGACGGGATCAAGCCGAAGCGCAACTTCCAGGGGCTGCAGTTCGTGTTGCGAAAGCGGTATTCCGACCGGTGGCAGGCGCTGGCGTCTTTCCTATACTCGAACTCCACCGGCATCGGTCGCCGCTCGCTGCGGCAGGACGTCAACGTCGAGGGACCGATGTTCTGGGACGACAACTGGATGAGCTCGCTCAACCAGACGGTCAACAACCTCGAAGGACCGCTTCCCTACACGCCCAGGTACGAGTTCAAGCTCTCGGGCTCCTATCGGGTTCCGCGCATCGACGTCGACCTCGGCGGCCGGCTGCGCACACACTCCGGCCGAGGAGTGTGGCAGCTCGAAACGTATCCTCAGCACACGCAGTTCGGCGATCCGCCGGGCGGCGTCATCGATCCAGGGGGCCTCGGCCAGATCGTCGGCGTCGATCCTAAACATCCCGCGTATCTGCCGACGCTGACCCTGTTCGACCTCCACGTCGAGAAGGCGTTCAAGGTGCCGGGCAGCCACACCGTCCGGTTCATCGTCGATGGCTTCAACATATTCAATACGTTCACGCCAACCGACGTGGACCCGATCTTCGAGTACGGCAAGGTGACGGCCATTCCCTCGTCACGCCGGTTCCGGTTCGGCGCGCGTTGGGAGTTCTGATCTAGAACACCAGCTTCATTACGCCGCATCGCTTAACCGCCATCAAACCGGCGGCGTGCAGCACGTTATCGGCTCCGATGCTTAGATCGAAGAGATGGCGCGATTCTGGGGGATCGCGACGTCGTCGGTGGTTCCTTCAGCGGGGATCCGCGCGTGGCGGCCTGCTGATCCGCAGTCAACGCCAGAGCGTCCTGGAGACTGCACCCGGTCAGCAGAGAGTTCAAGCTCACGACGACGTACGAGGTGTGGGTGTCCTCGCGCGCATCGTCAACCTCGCCACTGCCGCGACGAGCCTTCAATGCGAGCTGCGGTCCGGCGCGTCCGAAGAAAGGTAGCAGCGAGTCCAGTGGCGAGGCCAAGCAACGAGGTTGGTTCAGGCGTGACCGCAGTCGGCGCGTGGGTGCCAGATAAACGGAAAACACCGGTCGGGCGCGTCGGCTGTTCGATCCAGGAGCCGCCATTGGTGCTCGTCCAGCCACCGAAGAAAGGCGCTGTGGTCTCTGCCCAGGTTCCGACGATATCGCCCGTCGTCTGCAGTCCAAGAAAGTACCTGCCTGGAGGGAGGGTGACGTTTGCTGCGACCGTCAGCAAATGGTCCGGCGTCGCCACGAACGGCAAATCGTAGAACGTCCCAAATAGCGAGGGGCCCGGGTGACCATCGAGCGGCGAGAACACTTCTATCTGTACGAAATCCTCGCCCGTTGGATCGAAACTGAATCCAAGCTCGATCTTCTTCAGCAACTCTGCACTTGACCCGCCGACCGTGAAGGGCATGGCGACACTGATCTGGTGTTCGGGGTCGGCATGGGTCTTCCAGCTGTCGCTCCCGAAGATGCTCGCGACCGTGCTGTAGAGAATCGTGTCGGCCAGCGCCGACGGACATACGAGGACGAGCGCGACGCTCACCAGCAAAGCGGATCGGACCACCTTCTTGCCCATGACATACCTCTGTGTGCCACGTTCGACGCGGCAAATGCCAGATTGAGGGCGCAAAGACGTCAGGGGTGACTCGAAAGCAAACCGAAGGACCTCGACCGTAAGGAGGGAGGTCTGGAGCCGATGGCTGACAAGTGCCCGCCCGACGAACTGTAGGAATCGCGCGACTGAGGTTCGCGTGGATCGAGCTGAGAATTGCTCGCGACGCCTTTCGAGCACCACGCGATTCACTTCGATCCGAGCGAGGCGATCTGGTCTCAGACACACAGGCTGCGGCGGCAATTACGCGCGCGCAACAGCAGTCGCTTGATGACCTGGGCACGAAGCCAGCGCTACATGCACCTGAGTCCGGCGCCGCTCGACGCGGCCATCCGGCTGCTGGACGTGCGCGGCGGAGACTCGTGGAGGAATCGAGGTGGCGCCGCGAACGAGGGGTACGCCGTCGGTCTCGTTGACGGACAACGCGAGCGGAACGGAGCGACCCGGCGACGCGGGAGCGAGTGGAGCGCCAAAAATGGTGGAGGCGCGGGAGGTGCACTTGGGCAGCAGCGTTTTCAGAAATCGGCGAGAAGTCGCGCGTCTCCGGTCAAACTGCTGATGCGAGGCACTTTCGACGTCTTCGCCGATTCTCCTCGGTTCTTCTCGGTTACCCTCAAATCCACCCATTTTGTGGAGCCATTGTGGAGGCGCCGGGGGCCCTTTCTACGATCCGGCGACTGGATTGGGCGGGTACGTGACCATCCGCGGCTACCCATACGAAGTGTATGCGTGGGTGGGCCTCAATGACAGGCAGCAGGTCGTAGGGTATCCGTTCGTGTTCGTGGTTCCAGTACAACGGGCTGCTTGCCGCGACGTGTCGGGTACGTCGCGACGCTGCCGAAATGAACGACGCGCCGGCTCCGCCTGTGGTCCGCAAAATAACTCGGTCTGGGCAGACAGCTGGTGTTACACCAGGAACGCCGTGTTTAACCTTCGGGCCGCGATCGAATGTCAAGCTCGATACGACTGTTTTCACGAGACGCGCTGTCGCGTAGGGCTCTTCCTAAAGTCACATCGACTTGTGCACCACGGCCCATTACAACATCTCGCGCTGGGAGTTTAAGCGAGAAGGGGATCGATGAGGGCGAGTGGGAGAGTTGGTTCTGAACGTTATGCGTTGCCGGAGCGCGCGGCTAACGGCGTGACCGCGCGAAGTGCCGGCGTTTGCAGAATTATTCGTTGCCATCTCGCGTCTGAAGAACCGTACCATTTACATATGCTGTCGACAATGTCCATCGCGACCACGAGGATGCTCTTGGCCTCACGGTCGGTGGATGCGGCAGCGCTTCTACCCAAATGGCACCGACCCCCACCCCCACCCAGGGCTCGGTCTCAAATCATCAACCCTCCCGTCACTCGGAACTGGTTAAGTTGTTGGAATGAGGAGTGAGCCTAACCTTCGCCAGTAGGAACCAAATTCGCGAATAGTTGAGGCGCGCGTCGTGACTTCGCCAACGTGACTGATGGAATCAGCACGTGTTAAGGCAACTGCATGGAACCTCGAGTACGCGCCTTTCCCGCCCGATAAATCGGTCAGCCGTTCCGCACTGTGGTACAGCGGAACTATATTTGCCGGCGTGTCTACGCGAATTTGGCGTGCGTCGTGTCTTGCACTCACGACGAACGCGATGCTTGTAGTTACTTTGTCTCACCTCCTTGGGCGCGGTGTGCGACTGGAGACACACGAAGCGGTTGCGCTCGCTCGGGCGCTCCTGGCACAGCCATGCGGTGTTCCGACTATGGAGAACATCCAGCTCGATTCCGACGGCTCGGCATCCTGCATCTGCGCCGACGGCTCGCCCTCGGTAGCGCGCGTCGCC
>AR_comb_assmDRAFT_10004718_pt1 | contig 10551 bp, 7 predicted proteins | sample ArasoioldDNA_FD_10543 | JGI IMG/M metagenome (IMG submission 10543) | reverse complement strand
GCCCGAAAGGAGTCCGTATGAAAAAGCAGTACGCAGTTTCGCTTTTGGTTGCTTCTTTGGTTGTGATTGCGCTGGCCGCGGTGGCCGGCAGTGGCCGCACGGACAATGATGTGCCCGCGCCGCCGACCATCGGCACGGTCATCGACGACTTCAAACTACCGGATGCAGACGGCAAAGAGCACTCGCTTAAGTCGCTGGCCGGATCGAAAGGCGCGGTGGTGATCTTTATTGCGACCAAGTGCCCGGTTTCTAACGCTTACAACGAGCGCATGGAAAAGCTGGCACAGGAGTACAAGGCGAAAGGCATCAACTTCATCGGCATCAATGCGAACAACACAGAGCCGGCCTCTGAAGTGAAATCGCACGCCGCGGAAAAAGGCCTAACGTTCACCATTCTCAAAGACGACGGCAATAAAATCGCCGATCGGCTGGGCGCCACGCGCACGCCGGAAGCGTACGCACTCGACGCGAACATGAAGCTTGTCTATCACGGCCGCATCGACAACTCGCAGAAAGTCGAAGGCATCACTTCCGAGGATCTGCGCGACGCACTAAACGAAATGCTCGCCGGGAAAGCCGTCACCAAAACCGGCGGCGCCGCGTTCGGGTGCACGATCAAGCGCGTTTCGTAAGCGCAGACTGCTAAATCGCACGACTGACTTTTAGCGCAATGTATTACTTGCGGCAGATGAAATTGCGTCACCTACTTTCAATTGTCCTGGCGATGGCGCTGGGAGTAATTGCGGCTCAGTCGCGAACTTCTCGAGCGCCATTGCCTGAGACTCTTCAAAATGCCGCGCTGGCGACTGCGAGTTACGAAATAACCGTTGTCGATCTCGAAGGGTTGAAGAAGCTTTTGCAGCGCGATCCCAAAGAAGCGCATCCGCTGCTCGTGAATTTTTGGGCGACGTGGTGTGATGGTTGCCGCGAAGAGTTTCCTGATCTCGTCAAAATCGACGACGATTACCGTCCCAAGGGCCTGAATTTTCTTTCAGTCACCGTCGACGAACTCGAGGACAAACGGCTGGCAGTCTCATTTATTGAAGAGATGAAGGCGAAGATGCCGGTGGTTCTTCTGAATGTTCCTGACAAAGAACCGGCGATTCACGCAGTCGACATGAATTGGGACGGAGCCCTGCCGGCGACTTTTTTGTATGATCGCAGCGGGAATATCGTCTACCGCCATTTTGGGAAGATCAAACCCGAAGAACTGCGCGCCATCATCGATAAGACAATAAAACAGTGATGTGTGATGAGTAATGAATGATGAGTAAAACTCGGCGTCCCTTTCAATCATCACTCACTACTCATGACTCATCACTAAAAAATGATCACCGCTGAAGTACTTACCACTCACAACCTAACTCCTGAAGAATTTACGCGGATAAAAGAACTGCTCGGACGCGAGCCGAACCTCGTCGAACTCGGCGTCTTCTCCGTCATGTGGTCCGAGCATTGCTCGTATAAGTCTTCGCGCATTCATCTCAAGCGCCTGCCAACCCAGGGCGAGCGCGTCATTGTTCCGCCCGGCGAAAACGCCGGCATCATCGATGTCGGCGACGGCTGGTGTGCGGCATTCAAAATTGAGTCGCACAATCACCCGTCGTTCATTGAGCCGTTTCAGGGAGCGGCGACTGGCGTTGGCGGAATCCTACGCGACATTTTCACGATGGGCGCGCGGCCTGTCGCAGCGCTGAACAGCTTGCGATTTGGTTCGCTGGATGATCCAAAGAACGGGCGGCGCAATCGCTCGTTGCTCGCCGGCGTAGTCGCCGGCATCGCGCACTACGGAAATGCGTTCGGCGTGCCGACCGTGGGAGGCGAAGTCGCATTTGACGATGCTTATGCGCTGAATCCGCTCGTTAATGCGTTCGCGCTTGGCCTGGTGCGAAAGGACCAAATCTTTTTCGGCAAAGCCACGGGCGTTGGCAATCCGGTTCTCTACGTCGGCGCGAAAACCGGTCGCGATGGAATTCACGGCGCAACGATGGCCTCCGCGGAATTCGACGAAGAGGCGCTGGAAAAGCGTCCCACGGTTCAGGTCGGCGATCCATTCCTCGAAAAGCTTTTGCTGGAAGCATGCCTGGAAGCCATGCGCAGCGGCGCGATTGCCGGCATTCAGGACATGGGCGCCGCGGGGCTAACCTGCTCAACATGTGAGATGGCCGCGCGCGCGGACACGGGTATTGAGATTGATTTATCACTCGTGCCGCAACGCGAGACCGGAATGACCGCGTACGAGATGCTCTTGTCGGAATCGCAAGAGCGCATGTTGATCGTCGCGCACAAAGGCCGCTCCAAAGAGATCGTCGAGATTTTCGCTAAGTGGGACCTCGATGCCGTAGTTATTGGCCACGTGCGCGATGACGGACGCATGCGCGTGATGCACGAAGGTGAAGTTGTTTGCGATGTGCCGGTCAAAGCTTTGACGGATGAGGCGCCAATTTACGATCGTCCAAGGTCCAAAGTCGAAGGTCCAAAGTCTCAAGCCGCGAATTACGTCAAAGACCAAAGTACAAAGACCAAAGACCAAAATCACAACGAAGCGTTGATGAAGCTTTTGGCGTTGCCGAATCTGGCTTCCAAAGAATGGGTCTACCGGCAATACGATCACATGGTGCGGACAAACACGGTCGTGCTGCCAGGCGCAGACGCTGCGGTCGTACGCATCAAAGAGACTCGGAAAGCTTTGGCAATCACGCTCGACGGCAACGGCCGTTACTGCGCTATTAATCCACGCGAAGCCGCAAAGCTGATCGTTGCTGAGGCCGCGCGCAATGTTGTTTGCGTCGGCGCCAGGCCGATTGCCATCACAAATTGTTTGAACTTCGCCTCGCCCGAACGGCCGGAGGTGATGTGGTCTTTTTCAGAAGTGATCGACGGCATGGCCGAAGCCTGTCGCACTTTCAACACGCCAGTCGTTTCCGGGAACGTCTCGTTCTACAACGAAACCGAGGGTCGCGGAGTTTTGCCGACGCCGGTCATTGGCATGGTGGGTTTGATCGAAGATGTGAAACGCGTGATTCAGCCGGGATTCAAAACTGAAGGCGATGTCATCGCGCTGTTGGGCGAAACTCACCACGATCTTTCTCTCAGCGAGTACTCGGTGACGGCGCGCAACGGAAACCCCACCGTGAGGGAGGGTGCCAATAAGTTAGCGGGCAGTAGCCCGACCGTCAGGGAGGGCGCAAATGTGCCTCACCTGGATCTCAACCTCGAACTCGCCGTGCAAGCCGCTTGTCTGCGCGCTGCCGAAGCAGGTTTGCTGAAGTCGGCACACGACTGCTCGGATGGTGGACTGGCAGTGGCGCTGGCGGAATCCTGCTTCTCTTCGCTCAATCGCAGACGCGTCGGCGCGGACATCAGTTTGGAGGCGCCAGACTCCAGCCTCCAGTCTCCAGCCTCCCTGCTTTTCAGCGAATCGCCATCGCGCATCATTATCAGTTTCGCGGAATCAGACCGAGAGGAAGTCGAGAGAATTGCGGCGGCCGCCGGCGCGCCTTTCACAATCCTCGGTACCGTTGGTTCAACTCGTCTGCGAATCGAAAGCGATGGCGAGGAAGTGATGAATGCGCCTGTGAAGGAACTCGAACATGCGTGGCGCTCTTCACTGGAGCAAAAACTCCAAGCCGAAGCGATGGCCGCGGGCGCCGAATAGCTCCCTATTTCTTTGCCAGCACAACCGGCGACTGCTCAGCCGCGCGAATTTTTTCGAAGAAGCTGCGAACGGTGTTGTACTGCTCGACGGGGATAGTGCCGGCCTTTTGAACGAGCTTCCGCGTGAACAGCAACTCGGTTCCCTTCACTTCATAGTTAGTCGTGTACGATCCAAATGAGGCGTCTAGCTTGACCGGATCGGGCAGCTCATCCACCGCAAAACCATCAGGAAGTTGCAGATGCAAAGTCTCTGAATATGCATTGGCGGTCAGCACGACCGGTTGTTTTCGTTTCAGTTCCGTCAAGTCGAGTGCGTCGCGGCGCGAGACAATCGCAGGCTTGAAGATCATTAGACGCTGCTGCATCACCTGACCGTACGAGGGCGCCGTGAAGTCGACGTCTAAATTGAAGGTACCGGAATCGCGATCGTCGCGCGGTTCAACTCTATTGATCTTCGCGGCCGTTGCTCCGGCCGCAATCCAGCGCTCGATCACTTTCTGATAATCCGGACGCGCCAAGCTGCGAAACTCGCCGCGGTAACCGGACGCCCATCGACCGTTCGCATTTTCCTTGACCGTGGCGGCCAGTGAGCCATCCGGTGACAGGTGCGCTTCAATCTTGCGGTCGAGCAGATTGCTTTCGACCGGTGTTATCGGCACACGAATCAGCGAGCCGCTCTCGCCCGCGCACACTAATGCCCAACTTCCCTGCTCGTGGTCCGGCAGGTCTCCAATCGGCGTGTTCTCGTCAGTCGCATCGAAAATCAAGAGACGTCCCAGCGCCGGATGCATTACGATCGTGGCCGCCTGCGTTTCGTCACTGACTTTGATCGCAATGATGCAGTGATTGAATTGCGTCGGTGAGGGCCATTCTTCGTGCACGAAATTCGGATCGCCCGCATAGATCCCAACTGGATAAGCAGTGATGTTCAGAACTTTCAACATCGCGCGCATCAGGTTCGCTTTGTCCTTGCAGTCACCGTAAGACTTCGCGAAGACCTCGGCAGCGCTGCGCGGCCGCATGCCGCCGCCGCGGCTCAATCCAATCGCGATGGCAAGGTAGCGAATGTTCTGCACAAACGTTGCGATGGCGCGGAGCTTTTCCATTTCTGAGTGTGCGTTGGCAGTCAATTCTTTCACCTTGGCGGCAATGACTTCATTCGGGTTGGACTGCGGGTCGTGTAACTCACTAAGCCAGAATGACACTTCTGACCACTTAGAAATGCTTTTGAAGTTCGGTGAAGGTTTATCCGGGTTGGAATAAAAACTGACCGCGATGCGTGGCGCTAGGCTCGAAAGCCGCGGACTGCCGGGTTCAGGCGAAATCGGTTGCAGATTCTGTAATTCCCAGGTGTAGGTCGAGCCACTGACAGCGGGCGTAATCGTCTCGTGATTAAACGTGATACTTTTCGCCGTCCATTCCTGCGGCAGGGCGAGAATGCATCGGGACGTGAGTATCGGTAGGCGATTTTGAAACTGCCAGATGCGTTGCGAAAAGATCGAACGCTCTTCGGTCGTGGACGTATAGCCGAAGACCGCGCCGGTGTCTACATCGTCAGCCGCATTGATTAGCTTGAAACGTGACTCGTTGTAGATGTCGTTCGGGTCTTCGATGGCGTCAATCGTCTCGTCTTTGCCGTATTTCTTAACTGAGCCGTTTGGCGAAATGACCCATGCTTTTAGATCCTTAATTCTACCGGCATCGTTTTGATATAACTCGACCGCTTGCGCGAAGGTGCGGCCCTCTCGCAGGAGAACACGAACGGCGTAGTTGGTCACCGTCACGATGCGTCCATCATCGGTGACGGTGGAACGCTGCTCGTTCAGCAAGACAACCGCGGGAACGTCTCTTTCGTAGGCCGGCACCGGCAGCTTGGCTAGCTGCTGTAACCAGGGCGGTGCTTCGTCGCCGGCCGCATGAGCGCCTGCCGCAATAGTTAATAACAAAGAGAACGAGATGAGGATTCTACGAAGCATTAATATCTCCCGCTGCAGATCTAGTTCGCAGCCGCTTGTTTCAGAGTTATGGTGTGCTCATCGCTTTTCTGAAGCAAATCGAAAACTGTTTTAAGCTGCGAATACGTCGATACCGGCAGAACGATATTTCCGCCACCACCGAAGAAAAATTTTCGCTTCACTACCAGCTTGCGATGGTCGTCCGTGACACCCATCTCGACGCTATAAGCGCTCACGCCACTGGCATTAAATGCTGACGGCCTGTCCGCGTTATCCAAGGCATAACCGGCCGGAAGTTCAAACTCGATGTCGTCGAACTCTGACCATGGATAGTGAAAATAGATGTCGTATTTTCGTTCGGCGTTAGGGAAGAGCGCTGGCTCGCCATGTTCAAAAAAGCTCGGCTGCAGGAAAAGTCGCTTGCCGGTTTTTTGCGCATATCCTGGAACGCGGATGTCGTAGGTGCACAGCAGAGGCTTGCGGGGCTCGGTTATGTTCTCAAACTTAATGTTCGACAAGTCCGCCGTACTCATCCGCTGTTTGACCTCATCCTTAAGGCTTTCTTCTCGTTTTTGGTCCGAATCGTCATAGCTATCGATCTTGTAAGTTAATCCTCGGTGTCCCTGATATTCGATCCGCACTTGACCTTCAACGGTGCCGTCTTCCAGAAGTCTTAGGCGGGCCGTCCGCTTGGTTAACGACTTGTCAGGATCGGAGAGTGGCGTTCTCCACCACACGTAACCTTTGTCGCCGATGAGCAGCGCCCAGACGCCTTCTTCGTACCAAACCAGCATTCCCGGCGGCAGGAACTTCACGCCCGGATTGTAGAAGTTCCATTCCTCGCCAACTTTCACCGCGATTGCGCCCGGATGAATAAATGAATCGTTTGCCATTTCGGGTTTAAAGAAAAGTTCGCTGCGATCAGAAAGAAACGCCACGCGCGTTTGCAATCCCAACGCGTTGGCCATCGCGCCAAACAGCAGGTCGATGAACTGTCCTGAACCGTACTTATGTTTCAGCACATCACCGATTGATTTGTTGGCCGCCAGCTTCTTGCGGTCTTCATCAGTCAAGGTGGGGTCGAAAGAGGTGTTGCGTATTTGCGTCTGGCAATACTCATATAACTTGTCGAGCTTCGCTTCTGTGGTGTCCGCCGATGCCGTCACTTCCTCAGCTACTCGCTTGACCTCCTTGTCGGCCTTGGTAATGAACTCATACCAACCTTTTTGTTCGGTACTGACCGCTCCCCAATAGATCGTGGGATTGCTGGGGTCTTTGATCGTAAACGCCACGGAAAAAGCCGAAACGTCGATGAAATTCACCCGCGTGGCCTGCAGTAACATCCACGGAATCACTTGATCTTCGGGAGGCATGCGCGGTTCTTCCTTGAAGGCGGCGATGTTCTTGCGCGTCGCAACCCAAAAACCCTTCTCATCCTTGACGAATTGGGTATCGCTGAAATTGAAACTCTTGTAGTTCGGCTCCTTTTTCGAATAAGGCTTGTAGTAATAAGTAAGCGTCTGCACCGGAATGTCGCGTTGAAACTTCAAGTGCATACCCGCAGCGCCAGCCTCGCTGACAACTTCGCGATAGCGATATTCGACGATCGAGCCGATTTCCAGATTCGGAATCGCAAATGATTTAACTTTGAGTTTGACGCCGCCTGCCTTGATGATTTCCTTTTCAACGATGTCCTGCTTGGTGATTTCGACAGGCGAGCCATCCGGCTTGATCACGCGCGCCGCAATGTCTTTGATTTTCGTCTTTCTGGTAAAAGGAATGTCAAGCTTGCTGTACTTCTCGCGGCCGCGATCGTTGAAGATCTTGACGCGCACATAGTGCTGCATCGACAGGTCGTCAGAACTGTCGTCGATTCTCACTTCCCAAAAGATCGCCTCGGCATCAGCATCCGGCTCGACCTTTGGTGTCTTCATTGCCAGTTCTTCAGCGGTGACAGCCCGCCAATCGTCATCGCCCGCCGGGTGGGCTGACGCGCCAATGACCAGACACACCAGTGCTGCAAGCAGGGGAAGAATGCTACGGGGGGACCTCATTTTAGCTACCTCGAACTTGGAATCTAGGCCGGGTTGAGTGACACGGCGCTGAAGCAGCCGCGACTGAATACGAGCAGATTCTAACTCAGAAAATCCGACGTGCCAATAAAAATGAGCCGCGCTTCGTGACCGAAATCACCTAGCGGGACGCGTTGAAAGAACTGACTGCCGCGAACCAAACCTCGCTGACAGTCACGCCCTTTTCCGCAGCACGCGTGACGCAGTCGTCGTGCTCTGGTGAAGCTTTGTGTGAGCCGTCGGGAAGCGTCGCGACCTTCAGGCGTATTGGGCCGTATTGAGTTTGCACTGTTTGGATTTCACGCGGGAGACTGTAACGCGCAACTGATGTCTCGCGCACGCCCAGTGTCGACGTGTGACGAAGCAGCAGCGCGCGCAATTTATCTGCATTCGCTGGCTGACATAGCACGTCGATCATCGTTCCGGGTCGGTTCTTCTTCATGTGCACCGGCGTGAGCCAGACATCGAGTGCGCCAGCTTCGTTGAGTTCTTTCATGAGCGGCTCGTACCACTGCGGATTCATGTCGTCGATATTGCATGACAGAACGCTGAGTTGCTCGACCTGCAAACCTGTGCCGGCGCTCTCGCCAATCGTCAGTCGCAGAACATTCGGACGATCTGGCCAGTCACGTTGGCCCGCGCCATAACCAACGCGCTCGACCGTCATTGCTGGCATCGTGCCGAATTGTTTGGTGATCGTGCGTGCGAGAACGGCGCCCGTTGGCGTCACAGTTTCGCCTTCAATGTCTACGCCAACAACTGGCACATCGCGCAGCAAGAGTGCCACAGCGGGCGGCGGCACCGGCAAAACACCATGCTCAGTTTTTACGGTTCCGCGCGACCAGGGCAAAGCGCTTGAGTGCACCCCTTCGATCTGTAGTTCGTTGAATCCGACAAGTGCGCCAACAATGTCGACAATCGTATCTACCGCGCCGACTTCGTGAAAATGAATGCGATCAAGCGGAACACCGTGCACCTGGCTCTCGGCTTCGGCGAGGAGTTGCAACGCCGCCATCGCTCGCTGCTGAATCGACGGCGGCAAATCGGCGTTCAAGATAATTGTCGTGAGATCATGCAACCCGCGATGTGGTTGATGAGGTGAAGAGAGGACGTTTACCTGGGTCGCCGTGATGCCGCGTTTGCTAACGCGATCGACTTTGAGTTGAACGTCGCCGATTTTTAGCTCGCCGATTAGTTCGCGCAGTCGCTGTTCCGGCCAGCCGACATCGATCAGCGCACCCAGGAGCATGTCGCCGCTGATGCCCGTGGCGCAGTCGAGATACGCGACACGCATTAGCGAACGATTGCCTCCTCGGCCACGCGCGCTTTCACCGCGTTTCTCATTCGCGTCAGCAAGCGGTGCGCGGCGGTCGCCGCCCCTAATCCATTGTCGATGTTGACAACCGTCAAGCCAGTCGCGCAACTGTTCAGCATGCCCAGCAGCGCCGCCAGCCCCTGAAAACTCGCGCCGTAACCGATGCTCGTCGGCACCGCGATCACCGGGCTTTCAACCAGTCCGCCCACGACGCTCGGCAACGCCCCTTCCATTCCGGCAACAACGATCAGCACATCCGCTTCCTGCAAAGAGTTAGCGTGCTCCAACAGACGGTGAATCCCCGCGACGCCGACGTCATAAAGAGTCCGCGTTGGGTTGCCGAGAAAGCGTAGGACCTCCGCGGCTTCTTCGGCGACCGGAACATCTGACGTGCCCGCAGCAATCACGAGGGCGTTTCCAATTTTTGTCTTCGGAAAATGATTGACACTTAACGTGCGTGCTAACTTATTGTGAAGCGCATCCGGTAACACAGCCCGCGCCGCTTCGAAGTGCGCTTCAGTCACACGCGTCGCCAGCGCTCTTCCAGTCCGCTCGACCATCGCCGTCATGATCGCGGCCACCTGTTCAGGCGATTTTCCTTCGCCGTAAACAAACTCAGGCATGCTTTGACGCAACCCGCGATGATGATCGAGCCGCGCAAAGTCACTAATTGATTCCACCGGCTGCCAGCGCAGTTTCTCGAGCGCTTGTTCAGGTGATAAGTCACCGGCGGCAACCTGCGACAACAGTTCGTTAACGGTTTCCTTATCCAATCGTTTTCAATCCTTCATTCATGCTGCCGTGACGCAGACCTTCAGGATCAATAGTCACGTGCGTGTAGCCCGCGGCCTTCACCGCATCAATAATTTCAGCGCGTTGCGCCAGCGCGCGTGGCAGCATCGCTCGCTCAACTTCAACTCGCGCAACTTTGTCATGATGTCGCACGCGCAAATCGTCGAAGCCCATCCGCCGCAAAGCGGCTTCAGCGCGATCGACCTGCTTGAGAATTGAGGACGTTATCTGAATGCCGTATTCAACACGACTCGAGAGACAGGCCATCTGCGGCTTGTCCCAGTTGCTGAGGCCGAGATTTCGCGCGAGCCCGCGCACGTCGTCCTTGCTGAAACCTGCCTCATGAAGCGGGCTGATGACGCCCAATTCGCGCCCTGCCTTTCGTCCCGGTCGAAAATCCAGCGTGTCTTCGCCATTAAAACCATCGAAGACCGTCTCGAAACCACGCTCGCGTGCGGCGATGACCAAAGCGCCGTACACATGCTCTTTGCAGAAGTAACAGCGGTTGATTGGGTTCGCGGCATAGCGAGGATCTTCGACCTCGTTCGTCTCGATCCTGATGTAAGGCAGACCAATCTCAGTTAGTGTCTCGCAGGCTGATCGCTCCTCAGCTTCTCCAAGACTCGGCGAGACGGCGATGGCGGCGAGCACTCTCTGCGCGCCCAGGGCATCCAGCGCGACTTTAGCAACTAAAGTGCTGTCAACGCCGCCGGAAAACGCGACGAGTGCAGAATCAAAGCCTGAGATTACGCTCTTTAGC
>AR_comb_assmDRAFT_11085057_pt1 | contig 10557 bp, 11 predicted proteins | sample ArasoioldDNA_FD_10543 | JGI IMG/M metagenome (IMG submission 10543) | reverse complement strand
CCAGCCGTTACAGTGAAACATAGGTAACGTCCATAAAAAAACCGGGTGCTTCGGTAGGTCCCATTCCAGGATAACGGAGACGGCTGCTGTCGCCGCTCCCCGGTGATGGTAAACCACCCCTTTAGGATTTCCCGTCGTGCCGCTGGTGTAATTCAGTGCAATAGCGCTCCATTCGTCATCCGGAAGCTCCCAATCAAATTCCGGATCGCCGCCTGCAATGTAATCCTCATACTCCAGCTTGCCTACAGGCTGGTTTAAGCCGGTATAGAACGTATCAGTCACATTTATGACATTGAGGAAAGTCGTCGACTTGCGCAGTGTCAGCGCCTTGCGCATGACAGGGGCGAATTCCGTGTCAACAATAACGACTTTAGCCTCACCATGGTCCAGCATGAACGCAATTGTTTCTGCGTCGAGGCGAGTATTCAGCGTGTTTAGCACGGCCCCCACCATAGGGATGCCAAAATGCGCTTCGACCATGGGCGGTGTGTTGGGCAGCATTACGGCCACAGTATCGCCTTTTCCTATGCCGTCCAGAGAAAGAGCACTGGCCAGCTGGCGGCATCGACGGTACAGTTCAGACCACGTATATCGCAAGGCGGACGGCCCCGAGCCATGCACGACTGCCAGACGCTGAGGGTAAACTTGCGCGCTGCGTTCAATAAAAGACAGGGGTGAAATCGCCGCATAGTTGGCCGATGTTTGCGGCAAGTCTTGGTCGAAAATGGACATTATCAAGTTTCCTAGATCGTTCTTGTTGTGGGTAATAACGCTGCTAGACTCACATCGAGGCATCCATGCCGCATGTATCACACGTCATTTGCACAGCGCTCTTAGTGGCTCAGAAAGGTGAACGCATAAGTCGTATTGATTAATTAATTAATCAATTGATAGATTACATACCATCAAATTGAGTTAGTCAGCGTCGCCGTTGCGAACTTCTCCACGTTCTTAATCAATTCATCAACGGCATCCTGAGCCTTAGCCACCTCTCCTTTAGAAATAGCGTGGGCCAAATTCGCATGTAGCAACGGCATCTCAGCCCAATCCTTGCTGTCGCCCTGATGAAAGTACCAAAATCTCCGGGATAGACCAAGTAACAAACGCATGGCGCCTTCAGCGTACTCATTTCTGGCCGCTACCAGACATAATTCATTAAACTCTTTGTCCGCTCTGGCAAATGCAATACTGTCCTTTGACTTAGCCGCAGACAGAAACTCCTTAGTAAGGCGCGCAAATTGCTGCTTTTCTGAGGCTGTAGCGCGCATCGCTGCCGCACGACATATCAATCCCTCAAACTCTCGGCGGGCTTCCAACAGCTTCATTTGCTTCATCAGATCAAGAGGAGCGATCAACAGTCCACGTTTTGGCAGCACTGTAATCAACCCCTCTCTAGAAAGCCGCTGTATAGCCTCGCGTATGGGAGTCCTTCCAATTCCAGTCAATTCGCTAAGCTCAAGCTCTGAAATTGACATTCCAGGCGCCAATTTCAATGTCACTATAGCTTCCTCTATTTGTTCGTAGGCTTGGTCAGCCATGCTTCTCTTTTCGGATCGAGGGTTGAGCTTTCCTTTTGCTCTTTGGTTTGATAGCGACAGTTCGAGCGAGCCACTTGTTCTCTTAGAATCCTTTGGTTCGTTCAATGCTTTTTTTGGGTAGCCCATTACAATGACCCTACGCTTATGCTAGTTTGTTACAAACGAAATAAATCCGATTTATTTAACATCTGAAGCAGTACACATTTCATCTATTGAGAAATTATACTTTCCAATTTTGAGTCGTTCTGCGTTTCTCCTTCGCGGTAACTCTGACCGGTGTCTCGAAAAGAGAACTTAATCAGTGCCCTTGATCACTCTCATAGTAGCTGCATCATTTTCCACCTGCGCTACCGTACCTTCGAAAATGATCTCTCCTCGTTCGATAACGTACAGCCGATCGGCAAAACGAGGCAAATGATAAAAATTGGATTCTGCGAGCAGTACCGCACGCCCGCGTTTGAGAATATGTTGCAGGCCTGTGCTGATAGTCGGAATGATCGCTGGCGAAAGGCCTTCGAATGCTTCATCAAGTAATAACATATCTGGATCCAGAGCGAGTGCTCTCGCGATGGAAACCATTTTTCTTTCACCTCCGGAAAGCTGTTGACCACCGCGATGCAAATACTGCCTCAACTTCGGGAAAACTGCATAAGCTTCATCGATTCGCGCTTGCGCAGACACCTTGGTTTTGCGCGTCCAAGTGGGCAAAGCGATGTTATCTTCGACCGTCAAATCGCCAAATACATCACTTCCTTCCGGCGTATATCCCAGCCCGAGTCTTGCAATTTGATGGGCAGTCATGCCAATAATGGATTTAGTATTCCAAAATATCTTGCCTTGCTGTATCTGCTGAAAGCCCATAATCGACCGTATGGTGGTCGTTTTTCCTGCACCGTTGCGGCCAACCAGACACACCAATTCTCCAGGCTCTACGTTGATGGATATTCCTCTCAGAACAGAATTTCCCAGGATAGAAACATGGACGTTATTAAGCGCAAGAGACATTTGCCGCACCTTTGCCAATTACAATTGAGACAACTTCCTCATTTTGAAAAAATTCGTCTCGCGGCAGATCCGCGATTTTCTTTCCAGCTTGCATGGCTATGATTCGTGTCGAATATCGTGACACTAAATCCATATCATGCTCGACCAGCACGATTGCTTCGACTCCCAAAGTTTTTGAGGCGCTAAGTAGGGTTTCCATGACACCATGTTTGTCGGCAGTAGAAACACCGGCAGTTGGCTCGTCCAGCAGTATTACTTTAGGATGGAGAGCAAACGCACTTGCTACGTCGAGCAATTTGCGTCTGCCATGAGGAAGCGCCCGAGCTTTCACATCTAACCAGGGTGTCAGCTCGAAAGCCTGGGCAACGCGTCTTACAATCCCATCAACCTCGCCATGTCCCATAAGATTGACAAACGCGCTCCGACGGAGCTTTAGATATGAACTAGCCGACACAGCGATCGTCTGTCGAACCGTTAAATCCAGGAATACATTTGCTAGTTGAAATGCCCGTGCGAGACCACAGGTAGCCAATTCCACTGCGCCAACCCCTGCGATATCATCACCTCGGAAATAGACCCTTCCTGTCGTCGGCTGGTGCAGGCCTGTCAGTACATTGACTAACGTTGATTTACCAGCACCATTCGGGCCCACAACTGAAACAAACTCACCCGTCGATAACGACAGATCTACATGTTCTAATGCACGGAAATCACCGTAATGACGCGAAATATTCACGGCCCGTAAAAGCATCTTTTCTCGTTGCATTAGCGTGCTCCTTTAGTTCTTACTCTGTGTATGGCGCTACGAAAACCTCCCGAAATTCCACCAGGCAAAGCGATCACCAGGACTGCTAATACAACTCCGAGAAAAAACCGCCAATGCTGTGTAACGGTAGACAATTCATCTTGCAGCAAAATGAAAACTAACGCGCCAATTACAGGACCTATGAATTCATGGTACCCACCCAACACGGTCATAAATACCAGATAACCGGAATTCACCCAGTAGGCCAGCTCAGGATCTGCCAGGCCTGTATTAACTCCCAGGATCACCCCCCCAATCGCCCCATATAAAGCTGACACAATAAACGCAATTGCGCGAACTTCCCGCACTTTTACGCCAAGATATGTCGCCTTAACGGCGTTATCACGGGAAGCCATTAAGTGGAGGCCATAGGGAGAATGTACGACGCGCCACATTATCCAGCCCAAAAGCAGTACCAATACCAAACAATAATAATAGAACGGCCCAGCAAGAAACTCGAAGTTATTGGCGCTCTCAAAATTCACTCCGAGAAGAGTAGGACGTGGCAACATCAGGCCGCCATCGCCTCCTGTAATGTCGTAGAACTTATTGAGGAAGGTATAGAAGAGCATACCAAACGCGAGTGTCAGCATACCGAAAAAAATTCCGGTATATCGGCTCGCCAAGATGGCGATTGGTGTAGCAATTATTAATGCTGCGCCTACGGCTGCGCACAACATTAGTTCAAACGACACCATCCCGGTATTTAAGGCTAGCGTCGCTGCTGCGTACGCACCGACTGCGACGAAAAGTGCATGACCAAATGAGAGAAGTCCGCCATACCCGAACAACAGATTAAAACCGAGCAGCGTGATAGCGTAGGCGAAAAACGGGATAAGGAGCGTTATATAATAATGGCCGATAACTTGAGGCGCCAAGGCAAACGCGACTATAAAACTTATTAGTACAATCTTACCTCCAATGCCTTTTCGAGATTGCACCGGCGATTTAACAGAGTTGTCTATAGTGGTTATAGAGGTATTCATGCTTCTACCTTTCCATAGAGGCCGGATGGCTTCCAAATTAAGACGGCTAATACAATTGCATATATCGCAAGCACTTCTACTTCAGGGTAGACAAACAAAGCAATGGCTCGAATCACACCCACAATCAAAGCCCCTACAATCGCCCCCTTCATACTACCTAACCCTCCCAATACAATGACTGCGAATGCTTCCACTACGAGTTCCACCCCCATTTGGAGCGTAGCAGCAGTAGTTGGGATGACGAGCGCGCCGCCAAGCGTTCCAAGTGTAGTTCCTAAAGTGAATACCCAAACGTATACCCGCTTAACATCAATTGCCATCGCTGCACCAGTTTCGTGGTTCTCCGCCGTTGCTCGCAGTATTTTTCCCGACCGAGTAGCATTCAAGTAATAGTTCAACCCTATGGCGAAGAGAACAGCGACAGCGATTAGCATTATGTTATAGGTTGGCATGGTCACGCCCATAACTGAAATGGTGCCGTACGTCATGGTCAGATTAGATAGTTGCTGCGGCTCTGCCCCCCAAAAGAACCAGATCACGTCCTGAAAGATGAGGATCAATGAGAAAGTGAGCAACAATTGGAATGCCTCCGGTCGCCGATAAACCGATCGTATTAATCGTTCGAGCGGGATACCGATCAAACCCGATACTAGTCCTGCGACCAGAAGAACCAACGGGAAAAGGTAAGGCGGCAATCCATTTGCCAATGCCCAGGTCGTCAAAGTAATGCCTACATATGCACCTAGAGCATATATGGAGCCACAGGCAAGATTAAGGATTCGCTGAACCCCGAAAATTAGTTGGAGGCCGGCTGTTACTAGAAAAAGTGTCGCTGCATGGAATACGCCGGCCAGTAGAATATTGAGGATGGAAGACATACTTTATCCTTTTTTCTGCACGAAGCTTCCCTTCGGTCTCCCGACCTCTACTTTAAAATCTGCCTTATCCAGCCAATCCCAGTACTCTAATTCGGCCGGCTTCTGAATTATTTCCGCGCTCATCTTATTGACTGATCCGAGAGTAACGAAGTCGTAGTCGTTCTTATGTGTGGAAAGTCCCTGGTAGAACGTTTGATTGGGAATATGGTCGGGACGCATATAGCCAATTCCGCCTAGCGACTCAACCTTATTACCAGGAATTGCTTGCGCGACCTCCGACGAAGATGGCCATGCATTGGGCTTAGCTGACAAGGCCTTCTCAACTCCCGCCTTGTACATTGCCAAACAGAAGTAAGCGCGCTCAGCCTCAAAATGAGGATGCTCTTTATATTTGTCAACATACCATTTGACAAATTCCTTTTGAAGTTGCGATCCTTCTTTATCGTCAAAGTAAAAAGTACTATGGCCCAGAATAAGACCTTCAGGGGTAAACTGTTTCTTCAATGCTGTCTGCTGAACACCCCCAACCGGCAGCACAAATTTCGCATTCTCTGTTAGTCCGGCGTTATGTGCTTGCTGCATGAATATCGGTAGATCTGCAAAGAACATCGATGAGAAAATTAGATCTGGCTTAGCTGCCTTCAAGACGGCGATATTTGAGGTCAAATCCATTGTGCCTATCTTGACCCATTGCTCGGAAACGATATTAGGTTCAATGCCAAATTTTTTCAGTATTGCAAGAAATGTTGTCCAAGTAGTCCGGCCATATGTGTAGTCTACGTTCACTCCTGCAATGTTCTTGATCTGACCACCGTAGAGTTTTACGGCTTGTAAAGATGCCATGACTGCATCCACTTCATTTCCGGCGGCTTTGAACAAGTACTTTGGATATGGAACCATCTCCTTGACACCGTCTTGAGTGGTTCCGTCCCACAACATTGTTACCGTTTTTGACTGCTCTGCTAACGGAGCAAGCGCAAGGCTCACGCCTGAAGACATAACTCCATGTATCGTATCTACTTGGTCTTGCAGAATCAACTTTCGATACCGATCGATGGTTTCCTTAGGGGAGGTTTCTTCCTGTATAACGAGCTCAACTTTACGCCCGCCGATTCCGCCTTGTGCATTTAAGCGGGCCACGCCCCACTCAACGGCGCGGATGCCGCATTCCCCGATCGTAGCAGCCACACCGGTTCGTGGAGCAAGAATGCCAATTCGAAGAGGTTTATTCTTAGCATAAGCAGGAATAGATAACAGACCAGTGGCGCTTAGTGCTCCACCGGCACCAAGCGTTTTTAGAATTTGCCTGCGTTTTGTGGAAATGATCGATCGGCTCACTTTTAGGTCTCCTTGGAATAAGTGACGTGTATGCTTAACTCTTTACAGGTGTGGCTTTCGCTATACAGTGCATTAACGTGAATGCCAGGTCTATTAAATGAATGTTGGTTCTGTTACATGGCTGTCAGGCCACCATCGACGAATAACTGGGTGCCTGTAATGTACGAAGCTTCGTCAGAGGCAAGAAACAAAGCTGCATTCGCGACTTCCTCCACACGACCGAAGCGCTGCATTGGCACTCCCTCAAGCAGCTTTACTCGTACACCTGGTTCGGCACTAACCGCCGAGGTGCGCATTGGAGGCATCCATCCCGGGTGGACTGAATTTACGCGAATTCCTTTATCTGCAAACTGCACGGCGGCCGACCTAGTCATCAACTGAATACCGGCCTTTGCCGCGTTATATCCCATATGGACAACGGGTTGGGCAACCAGGCTGGCAACAGAGGAAATGTTCACAATAGCCCCTCCACCGCTTTTTGCCATCTCGTCAATCGAATACTTCATTCCCAAGAATGTACCCCGCGCGTTCACTTCCCATAGGCGATCAAAATAGGCGAGGTCCATTAGGTCAGGCACTGCGCCACTTATACCCGCGTTGTTTACGAGGATATCGATCCTCCCGAACGACTTTTTGGTTGCATCAATCGCTGTGATCCACTCGCTCTCCTGAGAAACATTGAGCTTAATGAACTCTGCTTTCAGTCCTTTATTCTTGAGCTCATTGACAACTTGCGTTCCCTCGTCCTCCAGTACATCACAGACAACTACCTTTGCTCCTTCGAGGGCGAATAGCTGCGCAATGCTTTTTCCCATACCATTTGCGCCACCCGTTACGATTGCAACTTTATTGTTGAGTCTCATTTTTCGTATCTCCTTCGTTCATTAGTATTAAATCGACAGTTTTGAGTTGCTAACCGCATCGTCGGACAAGGAAATGCTCAATGTGAGCAACGGTTGTTCTGTATCGCCATTACTATCTCTTCCGGGGCGAGTTTCAACACAAAATGATCAATCTGTTCCAATGGAACCCAGACTGCAGACGGAATTCGCTCGGCCATAAATTTTCCCTGACTAGCGGGACACTCTGCATCATTGGTTCCATGGATGACGACAGTTGGCTTGTCAATGCTGCTCAATGTTCCCCTGAAATCAAGGTGTTGCAATGAAAACCAGGTATGTGCTACTGCGATCGGATCTGCCACATTAAACATCCCGGCGGCTTCCGAGCGGTTTTGCGCTTCTATAACGACTTCCGATACGGTACGTCCCCTGAATGAAGAGCAGTTCCCGTCGACTTTTGCGACGCCGGATAATAGGATCAGCTGGTCAACCGCATCTAACCCATATTTCTGCGCATATCGCAATGCGACAATTGCGCCCATACTCCAACCTGCCAATGTGACTGGCTCACCGATACGTTGAATCAGGGCGAAAAGCGTGTCTGTATAACGTTCGACACTGTAAAAGTTCTCTATGGGGCCATCGCTTTTGTTCCAGCGTTTAGACTGTCCTCGCCCAGGCATATTTAACATTACAACACGCCATCCTTCCAAGCGTTGTATGACATTATTCCAAACGTCCATGGTGCTTTGAAGGCCATGCAGCACTATCATTGAACGACCTTCACCATGCTGCCTCATCTCGATGTCATTCAGAAGCGACATCACATCTGGAGGTGTCGTTAAGTTATCCGGTTTCATGTAACCTCTATCGTTGCGTCAAATTTGTCGTGAATCTTTACTTTGCATTAGTTCAGAGATGACTTCATCGAGCAACTCCACAGGCATTTCCCACTCATTCTCAAGATTAGCAACAATTTCCTTCATCATAGGATGCGCTAAACTTCGCGATTCGGCGAGATTCCGTGTTCGCGAGTAGACGATTGCGAAAGCAAGTTGCAATGGTGCGTTTCCTTCATATCCCCACTCGAAGCCACCGTCAGAGAACTTCACAATGTCGGCATATGTCGGTAGCAACTTGCCGCCATACCGGACCACGACACCATCAATCGTTCTCTCTCCAGTGTAGATATTCATAGAATTTCCTTTGATTTGATTTCGCGTTCACGTGAGTCTTGTAGATCTCAATTATTTGTCTTCATCACGATTAACGGGCGATAGAGCCCAAAGTGATACGATCATCATCACTGTCAAAATAACCATAGCGATTGCAAGATTTTCGGACCCGGACCGCAGCTCGATCAGGTATCCGATCGCTCCAGCCAGAATTACGAGTATCGTGAACAGAATTCTCTTTGTGATAGGCATGGCACTCTCCACTCCACTTATGCTTTTGTATCTGACTGAGCGTGCTGCGGCTCGCTGTGCGGTCGGTGACGTGTAAGTAGATATGGCGTACGCACGGTTCGCCTCATATCTTTCTTGATATACCTGGTGCTGTAGCCGTTAAAAAGATGGCCTAGTAAACCCCTATCCAAGTCCGACGTTCCGTATGCCCAATCCCAAAATGGAAACACAATTCCCATGTTTCTTTCCATCATGATGGACATCTCATGATGTGCGGTATGGTGACGACGAGCGGTATTGACGATCGGGCAATGACGGACGAACAAGTTATCATCGATATGGCAGCAGAAGTGCAGCAATTCATAGAATAGGTAGTTTCCCGTTCCTGTAGCGATGATTAGCCAGCCGACATTCGAAGAGAGGAACCAGCCAGCTAACAGGGACGGCGGGACTAGCAAAAGAGTAAATACGACCAATGTGAACGGCGGGAACAAGGTGACTCGCCAGTCTAAATGTGTCGCAAATCGGCTTTCCTCTGCAGTAAAGAATTGATGATGCATCAGGGTATGCCGAACATAAATCAATCTCCAGAAGGGAGAACGACTTGGCCTATGTGCCAAGAACCGGTGTATGAAGTACTCGACCCATTGTGCTCCCAGAAAAACGACCGGGACCACCAACCATTCCCACCACTTAATATTCGCCAAGCTAGCTATATATATGCTTATGGCAAGCGTTCCTGGAGCAAAGAGAAGGATGGCGTGGAGGTACCCGTTGTACCAACCGGTAACTCTCTCTCGATACATTGCTCGGTAGCGGCGTTGGCGTTCGCCCATTGGACTATCTGCGATTTCCATTTTGCTCTCCTGATGTCGAACGGTTATGCATCTCTTGATACAATTCAAGGCAACATATATATATCACGTATGCCTGAAATATACATTCGCGACGCGGATAATGCAAGCGCATTCGGGCGCTTGGACGAATTTCGATGTAAGGGCAATGAGGAAGCGCAAACGAGTTGGGGCTGCGCATTCAAGTGTGTCATTTCCCGCCGGGCGCGAGCAAATGGAACAAGATCGAACACGGGATGTTCTCGCAGATCACCCAGAACTGGCGCGGCCGGCCATTGATCAGCCATGAAGTCATCATCAGCCTGATTGACCTGCCACCCAACTTATACCAATCCCACGGTTAAGCGAACCGCCTTTGGCGCTGGAGGTCTGATGGACACGAAGTCCTGTCTTGGAGGCGACCATGTTGACGCCAGAGGCATTGCAGCGCTTGCAACGGTACAACTTTGACTTGCTGGCGAGGGAAGAACCGAACGGGCGCCGACGGCTGCGCTATTTCGCCTTGGCGCATTTGAAGGACGGCAAGAGCTATACCGAAGTCGCAGCCGCCTTGCGCACCACCCGCCATACCGTAGCGCGGTGGGAGAGATGGTTTGAACGCGATGGCCTCAAGGGCTTGGGTAGCAAACCGCGATATTGGTGCAATCAGCGGCTGCCAAGGGAGCAGGAAGAAGCGTTTCGTGTGGCCATCGAGCAGTTACAGCAAGTCCGTCCTGGCGGTCGTATCCGCGGCGAAGACATCCGCGAATTGCTGGCGCAGCAGTTTGACGTGGCTTACTCCCTCAATGGCGTGTATGAACTGTTAAAACGCCTGGGGATTGTGTGGATCTCGGCCCGCTCAAGAAGCCCGTACGCCGCTCCAGTTAAGCAAGCCGATTTTGAAAAAAAATCTCCTGCGGGAAGTG
>AR_comb_assmDRAFT_10325173_pt1 | contig 10558 bp, 9 predicted proteins | sample ArasoioldDNA_FD_10543 | JGI IMG/M metagenome (IMG submission 10543) | reverse complement strand
CCAGCCGGTCTGGCGGGAGTAGACGCGAGTGCGAGCGCTGTCCAGGCGGGTAGAGAACACCTGAGCCGGTGGTAAATCAATGCTCACCTGCGTGCCTTGTACGCGCACATCGCCCGGGCGAAGAGCCGAGAAGTCGATGCCCGCCACCGACTCACCGTGAACCAGCATCAAAATTCGATCGCCCACCAAGAAATCGGGGAGCATGTCGCTGGTATGTCCGCCGCCCACGACCTTGTCCATGGAGTAGACCACGGTTTCGAGACGCTGAAGCTTCTGGATCTTCTCCACCACTGTAGGTTGGCTCATGTCGAGGGTGGTGGAGCCTCGGAGCATCGACCATAGCGTTTTGACCGGATTCGCGGACCGCATCCCGAACAACGCCAGAATGAGTACAGCTCCGGCAATTGTGCCGAGGATGAGGCCCAGACAGCCTCCCATGCGTGAGTGTGGCGGCCGCATTGGAGAGGGCGTCGGATAGTTGGAAGGGCTGACCATTGTTTGCTCTACGGAGTCTAAACCAGAGAGGGCCGGTGGTCCCAAAACGCCGAAGCACAGCCCGTATAATCGAAAAGAGTAGTATCCATGCGCGTTCTCTTCGAGATTTTCAGCCAGACCCTGCGTACGCTTTGGGCCCATAAGCTGCGCTCATTTCTGACCATGTTCGGAATCGCGTGGGGGGTTGGGTCCCTGCTGCTTTTGGTGGGTGTGGGCGAGGGCTTTCGATCAGGAAACCGAAAGCAATTCGAAGAAATTGGCGAGAACGTAATGTTCCTGTTTCCCGGGCGAGCACCCGCCGTGCAGGACAGCTTCACGAGCATGCGCCAGTATTACCTCACCGACAAGGATTATCTGGACATCAAGAACGACGCGCCGGATGTAGGCCGCGTGGGGCCGATCATTACGCGAAACGACATCCGCTCCCTGAGCGAATTTTCTTCGTCAAGCGGTCAGATTAACGGCGTAACGCCGGAGATGAGTCAGATCCGGTATTTGCCGGTTGCGGATGGCCGCTGGCTCAACGACATGGATGAAGCCCAGAAACGGCATGTCATCGTGCTCGGCGACGAGACACGGCGCGTGTTGTTTCCGGGACGGCCGGCGGTGGGAAGCAAGATTCTGCTGAACGGCGTGGAGTTTGAGGTGATCGGAGTTGTGAAGCGGTTGGGGCGGGGAGACAACACCACGCAGAATCTCAAGAACTGGATTCCATTCTCAACTATGCGGCAGTATTTTCCGGTGAACGTGGATGTCCTCGATCCGATCTCCATCATTCTTTATCAACCAACGAACCGAGCGTCGCACGAGTTAGCCAAAATGCAAGTGCACAAAATCGTCGCGCGCAACCATGGATTCGATTACCGCAATCCGGATTCATTCGATGAGTGGGACACGATTCGTTCGGTCGATCAAGTGGGCAAGATTTTCGACGCGATGAATCTCTTTCTGGGCAGCGTGGGGCTTGTAACCTTGACGCTGGGGGCCATTGGAATCATAAACATCATGCTGGTCGCAGTAGCCGACCGAACGCGGGAAGTCGGGTTGCGAAAAGCAATCGGCGCGACAAACGGCAGCATCATGTTCCAGTTCTTTGTAGAAGGTGCATTTCTGACGCTGATGAGTGGTGGCATCGGCATGGCAGGAGCAGCAGCGTTGATGGCCGCAATTGCGGGTGTTCCATCGCCCCCCGGCTTCGATCCGCCGAAACTTGTTCCCACGACAGCGGCTCTTGCAATTGGCGCCCTGGCCCTCGCCGGAATCGCCGCGGGCCTTTACCCGGCGCGCCGCGCCGCCATGCTGGAACCCGTGGAGGCGCTGCGCAAGGAATAAGTATGCATCGCGATCTTCTCCAACAAGCGTTCGGCGCGATGCGCCATGATCTGCGCAAAACGATCCTGACCATGCTCGGCATGGCATGGGGGATCGCGACGGTAGTGCTGCTCTTGGCCTACGGAGAAGGCTTCGGCCGGGCTATCTATCACATCTTCGAGAATTATGGCGCCAAGGCAGTCGGCATTTTTCCGGGGAGAACGTCGCAACAAGCCGGCGGCAACAAGGCCGGGGTACAAATCCGCTTCACCAATGAAGACATCGAACTGCTTCGGAATGTTGTGCCGTTGGTCCGGCATATCTCTCGCCAATCCGACAGGCAGTCCACTGTGCAGTACAGTTCGCGATCATTTGATCTTCCTGTCACCGGTGTGGACCCACCTGCCCGTAACATATGGAACTTGACGATGGGCGACGGGCGCTTCGTCAACGACCAAGACAACCTGGGCCACTTGCGAGTGGCGGTGTTGGGGTCGGAGGCGAAGGACAAGCTGTTTTCGGGCATGCCTGCGCTGGGACAGGCGATTCGGATCAACGGTGTGAGTTTTCAGATTGTCGGCGTCGTGTCGCCGCGGATGCAGGAAGCCGAAAACGACATCAATCGCACGATTTACATCCCCTACAACGCGATGGACGTTTTGCAGGATAACTTTTACCTGGGCGGGATTTGGCTGGACTACGAGGGATTAGACCACGAGAAGGTCAACAAGACGATCCGCGATTCGTTGGCGGTCGCGCACAACTTTAAGCCGGACGATATGCGCGCTGTGTTCGTGTTTGATGCACAGAAACAGTTGGCGCAATTCAACATCATCACCATGGGTTTGAAGATTCTGCTTGGATTTATCGGCACCATCACTCTGGGAATCGGTGGCATTGGACTGATGAACATCATGCTGGTTTCGGTGACGCAGCGCACCCGCGAGATCGGGGTCGAAAAAGCACTAGGCGCCCGCCGCAAGGACATCCTGTTCCAATTTCTGGCCGAGGCCATGGTGATCACGGCGGTGGGCGGGGTATTGGGAGTGCTGCTCTCGTATCTAGTCTCATTCTCGGTGGGATCGCTGACTCTGTACAGCGCGATTGCGTCACATGCTGAGGCGGGAGACATCCGGTTGGTGGTCGAGCCCAAGATTTTGGCAATTGCCGTGTCGATTCTGGCAGGTGTAGGTGTGGTGAGCGGGATGTTTCCGGCATTCCGGGCTGCCAATCTCGACCCGATCGAGGCCTTACGGTACGAATAGCCGTCGCAATTTCATTCTGAGAACGCATTCCGAATTGGGATTTGATCCACTTTGAATGTTTGGCAACTTGCTGAGGTTTCCGATGATCTAAACCGGAGACCGCGCATTTTGGGTAGAGGAATGGGGACTAGTTACCAGGATAGTGTCCAGAGGTGTGCCAGCCACGCCGAAAACAGCAGATTCCGGGGAATAGCTCGCGTATAATCATGACTTCCATGCCTAAGTACTCAATTGTCGTGCCGCTACACAACGAACAGGAAAACGTCACCGATTTATACGACCGTTTGAAGGCCGTCATGGAGGCCCACGGCGAGAGCTTCGAGATCGTCCTTGTGGACGATGGCTCGAGTGACGGAACGTTTAACCTGCTTCGGGAAATTGCAGCGGTCGACAGTCGCGTGACGGTGGTAAAGCTGCGGCGCAATTTTGGGCAAACTGCCGGGCTAGCTGCGGGATTCGATCACGCGCGCGGTGAGTACATCATCGCCATGGATGGCGATCTGCAACACGATCCCAACGACATTCCGATGTTCCTCGAGAAGATTGGCGAGGGGTATGACATCGTGAGCGGCTGGCGCAAACAGCGCATTGATAATTTCTGGCTGCGGCGCTTGCCCTCGCGTATTGCGAACTGGACGATGGCCAAGTTGAGCGGCGTGGATATCCACGACTTTGGCACGACGTTCAAAGCGTATCGCCGGGAGATTCTGGAGCAGGTTCCTCTGTATGGGGAACTGCACCGCTTCATTCCAGCGTTGGCTTCCTGGTATGGCGCCTCAATTATTGAAGTTCCGATTCGCAATGTGAACCGGGAACGCGGCGCATCGCACTACGGACTATCGCGCACGTTCCGCGTATTTTTCGATCTGATCACGATTCGGTTCTTACTCCGCTATCTCTCGCGGCCGTTACATTTCTTCGGGACGGTAGGAATGATCAGCATCTTTGCGGGTTTCAGCTCGGCCACCTGGCTTCTGGTGGAAAAGTTTTTACGGCATCAGGATCTGCTCAGCCAGCACGGACCGCTCATGATCTTCTCGGCAGTACTTTTTCTGGCAGGACTGAACATGTTGGCGGTGGGGTTGTTGGGAGAAATGCAAGTTCGCCATTATCACGAGCCGTCGCGACGGGCGCCGTACTCGATTGACCGTATCCTGCGCGCTCAAAGCGAAGAACACAGCGTATCCGACTAAGCAACGCCGCCGCACGGCGCGTTTCATTTTCCCTTCACAATCGATCGATACGCTAGCCGAAGTTCTGCTCAGAAGATGGTCCCGTCACAAGGTACGATATGATCACCGCCTGATTGGGGCTTGGGGGAACCACTGCACGAGTCTGGAATAGCGACCGCCAGGCATGCGCGCCAACTTAAGGCGCTGCGCGCTGTAGCCCTTGTGGAATTCGTAAAAGGCCTGTTCGTGTTGCTCGCGGGCTTCGGGATATTGTCGCTGGTACACCGGGACGCATGGGATGTTGCCGAGAGCTTTCTTGAGTGGTTGCACGTCAGTCCAGAGGCGCACTACGCGCAGGTCTTCCTCAACCTTGCGGACCAAGTGACCGACAGCAAATTGTGGGCGGTCGCAGGCGTTGCCATTGCCTATTCCTGCTTGCGTTTTATCGAGGCTTACGGACTGTGGATGGAGAGGGCGTGGGCCGAGTGGCTGGCGCTGATCTCGGGCACGATCTACCTGCCTTTTGAGATTTACGAGATAGCCCGGCGCCCGGACGCTATCCGAATTGCAATCTTCCTCATTAATGTCGTGGTGGTCTTGTATATGGCCTACCTACGCCTGGATGCTCGTGGGCGTGTGAGGAATTCCTTCCAAGCGGCGGACTGAGAGGCAAGGCCGCCGATGCTTGGAATGCAGGCCGCACGTGGTGCCAGCCACTTTTTCCGTATCCGGCCTGGCTGTCCAGAATGATCTGCTACGGTCAGAACCTGCACTTTCGGAGCAAGGTTTTGCACATTTTGAATTGCCAACTGGGAGAAAAGCTCAAGATTGCGGGATTTTTCGGGGACGCGAAAATGCTCTGAGTCATCCGGAAGCAGTGTGCTCACGACAGGGAAGACACGAGGGAGGCCCCCGATGTTCTTATCCGGGATACGGAGTTTGTTGAGACAGAGTTTAGGGTTGGGAGGATTGGTGTGCCTGGGTTTTGGGATAGCGGGGGCGCAGGATACGAGCTTCGCGCAAGGACCTCAGTACCTGGCACCGTCGACGGGAGGCGGGTTGTTCACGCAGTCCATTGCTACGCCTTCGATGGCCGTTGAGGGCACCTATCCAAGCCTCCAAATGGGCGCGTCGAACGCGACGCTGGGGAATGCTGCCGGGGCTGACCTATCGACTCTGACGATGGAGCCTGAGGGCGACGTGGTCGACTTATTTACCGTTTACTACGGGTATCCGCCCCTGGACCTGGTGAGCGGTCCGGAGGAGAGTGTTGCCTATTCGGCGGAAGTTGGACTTGGTCCGAGGCGCGGGATGGGACGCGTGGTGACCGTCGGCGACTTGCGACGGATGGGCTACGGCCTCACTTTGGGGGAAGCAGCCCGTTATTGGAAGGCAAACGCCACCCACGCGCAACGCGTGTATACCAACGACGATATCCAGCGAATCACGAAAACCGAATAAGCGCTTGAGCGCGGCTGCGCGCCTCAGAGACTCATCCTAGGGACCGAGATCATAGTTCAATCCTGGTGCCGAGGACCTTCAAGAACGCTGCCATCCAAGCGGGGTGGGCGGGCCATCCGGGCGCAGTTACAAGTGTGCCATCCACGTGCGCTTGGTCCATGGGAATCTCCACATACTTACCACCGGCGGCCCGTACTTCCGGGGCGCAAGCCGGATAGGCATTCAGCGTCTTGCCTTGCACGGCGCCAGCCGCGGCCAATAACTGCGCGCCGTGGCAAATGGATGCGATCGGCTTATTGGACTGGGCAAAGTGGCGGACGATTTCCAGCACGCGAAGATTCAGCCGAATGTATTCGGGCGAGCGGCCGCCTGGGATGACTAGGGCATCGTAGGTTTCCGGTTTGACCGCGTCGAAATCGGCATTGAGAGGGAAGTTGTGTCCGCGCTTCTCGGTGTAGGTTTGCTCGCCTTCGAAATCGTGAACTGCGGTGCGAACACTTTGGCCCTTTTTTTTGCCCGGACACACCGCATGGACTTCGTGGCCGACCATCAGCAGGGCCTGAAATGGAACCATCACCTCGTAATCCTCCACATAATCGCCTACCAGCATGAGGATCTTCTTTTGGGCCATGCAAGCTCCTTGTGACACCTGAGGCTCAGAATAACTGATGTTGGACTTCCCGATTGTCACCACGATGTCGCGTGGCTTTGCTGGGTAACCCGAGCCCATGCTCGGGGGTACATGTCCTTTCGGTGGCTGCGTAGATCGATGGAGTCATCGTAGGCTGGGGGATGTGAGCCCTGCGCCGCCATCTCGAACGCCCGTGCGTCCAATGGGCAGCCCTCCCCGTTCGCAACTGCCGGTCCGCCGTACGACAGGAATTCCAAGCCGGACGCCGACAAAGCCTGCATTGCCAGCACCGAAAAGCGATAGCGTCGATCACTGGACCATGGTGTTGTTCTACGCGATGGGGGTCGGCACGCTTGCCCTGGTGCTTTTCTTTATAGGATCGCTGGCGTTGATTGGGCTGTACGGCCAGTTTGTATGGGCGTTCACCCAATGGGATCTGGCATCGATCCAATCGGAAGTAGTGAAACCCTGGGCGCAATTCGCAATGTTGATGGTGTTCGGTTGCGGAATGCTGATAGGGATCTGGCTTTTCAGCGGATATGCGTGGAAAACCGTCAAGGCGCGACGGACGAATGCAGCCACACGCGCTCGGCGCTAGCCGGGCAGCTTGTAGTCGAGTGTTGCCAAGACACTGCTGTCGCATGTGCCTTCCCATGACCAATCACATCGATGACTTTCCGGACGTCCGTCCGCTCACTGCAAAGACTTCAGCAATTCGCTTTTGAGCCGGTGTTGGCTCTCGAGCTTCAATTTTTCGCCATCGGCCGTTAGATAAAAAACGTCAATGGCCATCTGGCCTTCGGTGTCAATGAGGGCGATTTCGATGTTGCATTTTTCGCGTGCGAAACTGGAACTGATTCGGTGCAACAAGCCGGGCCGGTCTTGGGCGATGATCTGAATGAGGGTGCTGCGTGCCGAGCATACGTCGTCGAATTCAACCTGGGTTTCGACCTTCACTTTGGCGTTGTTGGAGGTCTCGGCGCGCAGTCGGTCGGCGAGCATGCGTTCCAGATTGACTTCGCCCATAAGCACGGCGATCACATTGCGCTTGAAGCGTTCCCACTCCGGTAAATTCAATTCGAGTGTGCGGAAGCGATCGGTGAAGTAGAACGTGTCTACCACTGTTCCGGCCTCGTTCGAAAACGCATTGGCTTTGACGATGTTCATGCCCCAAGCTGCGAGCACGCCCGCGACGTTGGCAAACAAATAAGGCCGGTCATGGGTGACGAGCGTGAGCTCAAACCAGTGGCGGCCGCGCTCAAGCAGCAGTTGCACCGGTTCCTTACCGAGGCGCCCGGCCATTTCGACGTGACTGAGAACGTCATTGGCGGAGTAGGTGGCAAGATAGCGCTTGGGCAATCCTTCCAGAAACGTCTTGAGTTTCTTTCCTGCAGTGGGAACAAGCGAGCGGACGTGCGAGAGATGATCGTCTTTCTCGTCAGTGTGCAGGCGCTCGTCTACGCTGTGATTCAGGAAATTTGAAGTTGCGATGTAGAGTTGCCAGACGTTTTCCGCTTTCCAGGGCGTGAGCGCGTCAGGATTTACGGCTTTGATATCGGCGTAGGTGAGCAGGGTGAGCATCTTCAGGCGTTCCGGAGTTTCTACCCTCTTCGCAAAATTGTGGATCGTGCCGGGGTCGAAGATGTCTCGCCGAAGCGCCGCAGAGATCTCAAGATGATTGGCGATGAGGAAGCCGACTGTCTCGCGCTCAGAAGGATCGAGGTCCAGGCGGTCCATGCAGCGGTCTGCTATATCCAAACTCGCCTGCACATGACTGTTGCTGGGGACACCTTTGCCAGTGTCGTGAAGGAGCAGAGCGAGATAGAGGAGTTCGGGCTGTTCGAGTTCTGAAAGTACTTCGGCATAGCGGCGGTCCCACTCCGATTGCGATTGCCGAAGGTGATGCAGGCTCTCGATCGCGACAAAGGAATGTTCGTCGACCGTGAAGCGGTGGTAATAGTCACGCACAACGAGGGCGTCGATCGGTTTGAGTTCGGGAAGCAGGAGCGTCAGCAGCTTGAGGGCGTGCATTTCACGCAACGCATCGGCGGCGTGCGGTTGAACGAGGATCTCGCCGAGGTAGAGCCAGAGTTCGGCTCCGCGGGGAGGAGTGGATGCAAGCGCCGGTAGGACCTGTTCAATGCGGTATTCGGTTGTAGTGCTGAGGCGCAGCCCGTGGTGCGCCATGAAGTGAAAAAGCCGCAGAAGCACTTCCGGATCGTGCAGCGAGGCGGGTTGCTGCAGAAAGATCAGCCCGTCTACCACTGAAAAATCGGCGTTCGAAATGCGCGAGCGCCAGTGCTGAAACTGCTTGTAAAGCGAAGACCATGCGGCAGGGATTTCATCCAGGAGTTGCGTACATACGCGGTAGACGTCGCGTGCATGGCCGAAGTAGATGCGCATCCAATCGGCAGCGGTTTGCACGGCGTGATCGGCAGTGCCAATCGCGCGGGCAGCGGTTTCATCTTGCGATTCCCAGAGCAGGAGGTTGTCGTCGCGGCCTTGGCGGAAATGGAGAAAACAGCGGACGGCCATCAAAAAGTCGAGCGCGGAGTCGAACTGCCGTCGTGCGGAGTGCGGTAGCAGCGCGTTGGGATCCGGCCAGTCGTGCAGTTTGTCGATGGCGGAGATCAGCGCCAGCCAGTTGGCGACATTAAAGTCGCGCAGTCCGCCGGGCCCATCTTTTACGTTCGGCTCGAGGTGAAAGACGGTATTGCCGTACTTTGCGTGCCGCGTTCGCGTAACTTCGGCAAGGCTTTGAACGAGCGGTTGAGCCTCGCGCATGACGAGCTTCGGGATCACCTTGTTGCGCAGCCGCTCGAAGACTTCACGGTCGCCGACCACGTGCCGGGCGTCCAACAAGGCGATGGTGAATTCGACGTTCGCCGGATCGAAGTGATCACACTCTGCCAACGTGCGGGTGGTAGGACTCACCTTCATTCGAAGATCCCACAGCTCCTGTGAAAAACGGCGGATCGCATCTTTGAACGCATCGCCGCCGCTGCTAGCGTCAAGGAAAAGAACATCGACGTCGGAATGCGGAAATAGCCAGCCGCGACCGAAACCACCCAGTGCGACCAGGGCGAAACCGTTCGGCTGCTGTAGATCGGGAGCGATGAGCTCCTGCCAGAGGCGCTGGCAAATCTCTTCGACGAGACGGGTACGTGCGGCGACGGCATTGCGGCCGTCGCCAGTACTTTCAAAGTCCTGCTGAATGCGGGCAGATTGTTCGGCGTAAAACTCGCGAAGACCGTTGCTGAGGGTCGAACTCGCCGTCATGCTGGTTCCCATAACCTCGCAGCCTGCCAGCGGATGGGGCACGATCCGCGTTCGAAGTGGAAATACTTTAGAGAGCGCTCTCTCCGCGTTCCGAGTTGCGAATGCGAATGGCGTCCTCCACTTTCGAAAGAAAAATCTTGCCGTCACCGATTTTGCCGGAGCGTGCGGCTCCGATGATGGCGGCGACGGCCTTCTCGACCATGGCGTCAGCTAGCACGAGTTCGAGCTTGATCTTGGGAATCAGGTCGACTGTGTACTCGCGGCCACGGTAGAACTCGGTGTGACCCTTCTGGCGACCATGGCCGCGTACTTCAATCACAGTCATGCCTTCCACGCCGGTTTCCTGAAGCGCGGTTTTGACCGCTTCCAGCCGGGAGGTCTGAATAATGGCTTCGACTTTAGTCATCGTGGTTTCGGAAACTCACTCACTGCGTGCCGTCCTGACAGTGCGCTAGGCGGTCACGTCGAAAGCATAACCTTCTTCGCCGTGCTGGGAGAGGTCTAATCCTTGGACCTCGTCCTCTTCGGAGACGCGCAGCCCGATGGTCAGGTCTACGACTTTGAGAATGACCAGCGTGCCGACGATTGCTAAAACCCACGCGATCGCGACGCCCACGAACTGGTTGAGCAGTTGACGGGCATTGCCTTCAAGCAGGCCCGATGGCAGGACGTTGCCCTGAGCATCTTTGAAAATGGGGTTGATCACGGAGGCGGCGAATATTCCGGTCAGCAATGCGCCGAGCGTTCCGCCGGCGCCATGTACGCCGAATGCGTCGAGGCTGTCGTCATAGCCGAACTTCGCTTTTACCTTGGCCACCATCCAGAAGCAGAAGGCTCCGGCGAGAAGGCCGATACACATGGCGGCAGGCACGCCGACAAATCCGGCTGCGGGCGTGATTGCGACCAATCCCGCTACTGCACCAGAAATCGCGCCAAGCACGGTG
>AR_comb_assmDRAFT_10668440_pt1 | contig 10559 bp, 8 predicted proteins | sample ArasoioldDNA_FD_10543 | JGI IMG/M metagenome (IMG submission 10543) | reverse complement strand
TGCAATCTTGCGTGCCAGCGTGAGGCGCACCATGGTCGGCTTGATGCCTTTGGCCACGGTATGGATATGGAGGCCCGATGATTCCGAAACCCACGCCTGCCTCGCGCTGTGCGATCTACACAAGAAAGTCTTCCGAGGAAGGTCTTGAACAATCCTTTAATTCACTAGACGCACAGAGAGAGGCCTGCGAGGCGTTCATCTCAAGCCAGCGTCATGAAGGGTGGAAGGGGGTGTCCACTCGTTACGATGACGGGGGCTATTCAGGCGGAACGATGCAGCGACCCGCACTGAAGCGGCTGCTCGACGATGTAGAGGCGGGCAAGATCAAAATCATCGTGGTGTACAAGGTGGATCGTCTCACCCGCAGCCTAGCCGACTTCGCCAAGATCGTTGAGGCGCTCGACGCCAAAGGAGTCTCGTTTGTTTCGGTCACGCAGCAGTTCAACACCACCACATCGATGGGCCGGCTCACTCTGAACATCCTCCTCTCGTTCGCTCAGTTTGAGCGCGAAGTTACTGGCGAGAGGATTCGGGACAAGATCGCAGCCTCAAAGAAAAAGGGCATGTGGATGGGCGGGATGGTTCCCCTGGGCTACGACCTCGAAGGTCGCAAGCTGGTCCCGAACCCGAAAGAGACTCAACTCGTCACGAAGATCTTCTCCCTATATCTGCAGATCGGCTGTGTGCGCAAACTGGCAAGGCGACTGGATCGCGAGAAAATTCGAAGTAAGGCTTGGATCACTAGGACAGGTGCTCGACTGGGAGGAGTGGCATTTGCTCGTGGCGCCCTCTACACCTTGCTTCGCAATCGACTCTATATCGGTGAGATCCGGCACTGCGACAAGTGGTATCCGGGAGAGCACGCGGGGATCGTCCCGCCGGAGCTCTGGCAGAAAGTGCAATCCCAGCTAGAAAGCAACCTGAAGGTCCGACGGAACCGGGCGAGAGAACATGCCTCCAGTCTGCTCACAGGCCAGATCGAGGATGCTCAGGGCAACCGCTTGACTCCTTCGTCCACCGTCCGGCGGGGAAGACGCTATCGCTACTATGTCTCACAGGCCGTCGTCCAGAACCCTGGCGAAGAGCAGGCTGGAGTGACCCGTTTACCGGCGCAGGAGATTGAAAGCCGGGTCGTTGATAGACTCGTCGGGTTCCTCAACTCCGACGCCGACGTGTTCGAGCAGTTGGGACTAGAGGGACAAACTCCGGCAAGACTCCGGGAGCAAGCAACTGCCGCAAAGAAACTCGCCCGCAAGTTGTCCTGCCTTACCGCAGACGATCTTCGAGACCTGTTGTCCTCGTTCCTCCGACGAGTCGTCGTAGGGGAAGAGCAGATTCGAGTGATGGTTGGAAGGAATGATCTGTTCCAATTGTTAGGAAGCGGCGGGAAGGCAGATGCCGGAAAGCTGGGCAAGCGACGAAAGTCAGTCGATCCCAGTGACCTGATCTGTCTTATCATCGGCGCAAAGCTGAAGCGGTACGGTGGAGTAGTCCACCTGGTGGTTCCACCGAACTCTACTGCTACCTCGGCTTCCAAAACCAAGCCTTCGCTTCTAAAAGCCCTGGCCCGAGCAAATAGTTGGTACCAGAGCATACTCGAAGGCAAGGCATCCGATCTACGCTCGCTCGCACGTCACGCAGGCTTCACGGAACGATACGTCGGGAAGGTCTTCCGCTGCGCTTTCGTAGCTCCTGACATAGTCGACTCCATCTTGCAGGGTCGTCAACCTGACGACCTAACATTCGGCAAGCTCTCGAGAGAAATTCCGCTCAGTTGGACTGAGCAACGTCAGCGGTTTGGCTTTCCTCCCGTCGCATCTCAATAACCCCTCGTAAATTCCCTGTTCTCGGGACGAAGCAAAGGATTTGTTTCCCTGATACCTTCCTGTTAATTCCCTGTTCCGATCTCGATGTGGACTGCCGGCGAATTTGGGTTCCGCCAGAGGAATGTGCAGTTTGGAGATAACGAGGGTCAAATTCGCGGGCAGAAAGTCGATAATTCCCTGTAAATTTCCCTGTTAGCAGGGAATTTGAGCGGGAGAAAGGTTAGCGCCAGACTGCGTGCTCCGCCATCGCTTTTGTTCAACTGGTATTTGCAGTTCGCTGATGCCTACCCTCGATACCCAAATCAATACCGATTGCTTCGCGAGTCCATCTCGCCCGCGAAGATCTCAGGGCATAGCGTCGAACTGTTTTTGGTAACTCTGGACCGCTTGCTCCAGGTCGAAGTACATACCGGCGCGGCCGAGCGTGTGGCCCAGGGCAGACCTCTGGATCAAGCGTAGCGGTTCTGGATTCAATCCCGCCAGCCAAAGCTCGGTGCCGCCCTGATGCAGGGTCTTTTGCGATTCAGAGAGCCGTTTGATCGCCGTGTATTCGAAGTCGGGGATGGCGCTGCAATCGAGCACAATCACGCGCGGTTTGTATTGCCGGACAAAGGGCCACATCAGCTCACCGATGCGCTGCACATTGGCAAAGTGCAGCATGCCTTCGGTCTTAAGAAGGAGAAGGCCGGGGAATATTTCGTCTTCGGGATGCTCGTGGCTGAGTGGACGAAAGATGTTCGTGCCCGGCTTGCGCCCAAGGACAAAGACCGGCCTGCGACTCCCGTGAACCGCAAGCGCGATCAGCGACAGGACCACCGCAACGATAATCCCTCGTAAGGTACCGAGCAGCACGACGCCCGCACACGATGCTACCGCCCAGCTGAATTCCATGATTCGGTTCTGAAAAATGGCCTGGAATTCCGGAATCTTGATCATGCCCGCGCAAGGCACGATGACTACGACGGCCAATGCGGCTTGCGGCATAAGATGGACGACCGGCGCTAGAAAAAACAGAACGGCGACGACCACAGCGGCCGTCACCAGACCGGCGATTTGCGTCCGGGCGCCGGCACGCCGGTTCACAGCAGTCTGTGACGTGCCTCCACCGGAAGGAAGATTGTGGAAGCAACTACCAACCAGGTTGGTGACGCCAATAGCGAGGAGTTCCTGATTGGGCTGGGGTCTGGGCTCGTCGGGATCGCGGAAGGCTTGACCGGCAGCAATGGTCTCAACGAAGCTCATGAGTGCGATTCCGAGGGCGGCGGGCCAGAGTTGTTCGGCAAGCGCGAATGCCGGCGGCGCGAACGGGGGCAAGCCACCCTGGACGTCGCCCACTAAAGCGATGCCGCGGGCTTTGAGTCCGAAGAAAAAAGAAAGTGCGATACCCGTGGCGACCGTCACGAGGGATGCGGGTATGCGAGGCAAGAAGCGCTGCAAGCCGAGTTGGAGCGCCAGCATTGCCAATGCGAAGTACACAGTTGGAAGGGACACCTGTGGCAGGTGGTTAATGGTCGAAAAAACGTTGTGAAGAAAATGGCCTTTGGCAAAGGTGATCCCGAGTAACTTCGGGAGCTGATCAACCACGATCGTGAGGCCGACGCCAGCCTTGAAGCCAATCAGCACGGATTCGGAGATTAAGTTGGCTACAGCGCCCAGCCGAAAAACAGATGCGATGAAGAGAATGATTCCGACAAGACAAGATAAGGTTGCGGCAGCGATGATCAGCGTCTCCTCCGAGCCATTTGGGATAGTTTGTTTGAGGGCGCTTGCCGTCAGAATTGCGACCGTCGAGGTGGTGGTAACACTGAGCACCCGGGACGTGCCAAATACCGCATAGACAGCCAGGGGAATCAGTGCCGTATAGAGGCCCACTACAAGCGGAAGGTCGGCGATGGCGGCGTAGGCCATCGCTTGCGGAACTACCACCGCGGCAGCCGTGAGCCCGGCGATGAGATCGCCGCGAAGCCACGGAAGTTCGTAAGACTCCAGCCATCCCATGGCAGGAATCCAACGCGCTAGAGGTTTTGACGGCGGCGAACCATCTTGAGCCACACGAGCCCCATCAACGAATGCCAATCTGAGATTTCGCCCAGTATATGGTTCAGACTTCGACGAACAATCTGCCAGAACTGACAGTCGCGAAGCTACTCGCGAGTTGACTCTCAAAACTTGCAGGGATCGGCCGATTCCAAATTGGCTACAGATGCAGCCAGTTGCACACCATTACTATCTTCGCCACCTTGCATCGATCCGCCGCATAGCGAGATGCGGAAGCTCGCGGCACCACAATGGGCCATCGCTCTGAGTCGCCTGCCGCCTTCTGCTATATTCGGTTCCTCGACCGTTGAGCTGGAGGACCCATGCCTCGCAATGTTCGCTGCGCGTTGATCCAAGCGCGAAACGCGCTGTGCACCGACCGCCCTCTCGATCAGATCAGAAAAGCGATGATCGACAAACACCTGAAGCTGATCGAGCAGGCCGCTCGCAAAAAGGCGCAGATCCTCTGCCTGCAGGAACTTTTCTATGGACCGTATTTCTGCGCCGAGCAGAATGCACGCTGGTATGAACTGACCGAACCCGTCCCGGACGGACCGACAGTTCAACTCATGAGGAAGGTCGCCGCAAAGCACAAGATGGTGATCGTCGTCCCCGTGTACGAAGAGCACATGCCGGGTGTGTACTTCAACACAGCGGCGGTCATCGACGCCGATGGCCGATATCTCGGCAAATATCGCAAGCACCACATTCCGCATTGCCACCCCGGATTCTGGGAGAAGTTCTACTTCACTCCCGGAGATCTCGGATATCCGGTTTTTCAAACCAAGTATGCGCGTGTGGGTGTGTATATCTGTTATGACCGGCATTTCCCCGAAGGGGCCAGAATCCTGGGGCTGAATGGGGCTGAGATTGTATTCAATCCATCGGCGACGGTAGCAGGATTGTCCGAATACTTGTGGGAACTTGAGCAACCGGCTCACGCGGTTGCGAATGGGTATTTTGTCGGTGCGATTAATCGCGTTGGAACAGAAAAGCCGTGGAGCATTGGCGAGTTTTATGGCAAGAGCTATTTCTGCAATCCCCGGGGCAAGATCATCGCTCAGGCTAGCCGCGATAAAGACGAGGTAGTTGTTGCGGACCTGGACCTCGACATGATCTCGGAAGTTCGCAAAGTGTGGCAGTTTTTCCGCGACCGCCGACCGGACAGCTACGGGCCGCTCACAGAGCAAAGCGCCAAGGCCGCGACTGGGGATTAATGCACCGAGTCGGGTCGCCGTCCAAAGAAATCCGTAAAGCAAAACATGACTACACCGGAGATCCAAGCTCGAGTCGAAGCCAGTCCACTCTACAACCCTGACCTCGCACCCGCGAGTGCGCAACAACGGCATTGGGGAACCTACAACTTCGCTGCGCTCTGGATATCGATGTCGGTGAATATCCTCACCTACATGCTCGCCGCGAGCTTGATTCAGGGTGGGATGAACTGGAAACAGGCGGTAGCCACAATCTTTATCGGAAATGTCATCGTGCTGTCTCCAATGCTGCTGAATTCGCATCCGGGAGCGAAGTACGGAATTCCTTTTCCGGTGCTGGCTCGCGCATCGTTCGGGCTATTAGGGGCGAATGTTGCCGCCGTTTTGCGAGCGGTGGTGGCATGCGGATGGTTCGGGATTCAGACATGGATCGGCGGTGAAGCGATCAGCACTCTGCTGGCGACGCTGGTTCCGCGATGGAAAGACTTTCCGTATGGTGCTGCGATCTGTTTCTTCATCTTCTGGCTGATCAATCTCGCCGTTGTCTTGAAAGGCATCGAGTACATCCGAATACTTCAGGGGATCAGCGCTCCGATCCTGCTCGGAGTGGGACTGCTTCTCTTGGGCTGGGCGTATCGCAAAGCAGGTGGGTTCGGCCCAATGTTCTCCGTGCCGTCGCGTTTCACAAATTTTCCCGATTTCCTTAAGTTTCTGATCCCCGCCTTGAACGGTACCGTGGGCTTCTGGGCGACGGTATCTTTAAACATTCCCGACTTTACGCGCTTCGCGCGGAACCAGCGTGAGCAAGCAATTGGGCAGGCACTGGCACTTCCCACGACTATGACGCTGTACGCGTTTGTCGGGATCGTGGTCACCTCGGCAACGGTGGTCATCTACGGCACGGCTATTTGGGACCCAGTTCAACTGCTGAGTCAGTTTCATTCTCCGGTCGCAGTCGTGATTTCACTCGTTGCCATTCTCCTGGCTACGCTCAACGTCAACATCGGTGCCAACGTAGTTTCTCCGGCCAACGACTTCTCGAACCTGTGGCCGCGACGGATCAGTTTCCGAACGGGTGGCGTGATCACCTGCTTCATGGGTATCGTCATGATGCCGTGGAAACTCCTGGCCAACTACAAAACATTTATCCTTGGCTGGCTCGGAGGCTATGCTGCTTTCCTGGGACCGGTAGCGGGGATTATGATTTGCGACTATTTCCTCATCCGGCGACGAGTCCTCGTGGTCGACGATTTGTATCTCAGGGGTGGGATCTACGAGTATGCGAGGGGCTTCAATTGGCGTGCGATTTTAGCTCTAGGATTGGGAGCAGGCACGGCCCTTGCGGGTCTTAAAGTTTCTTCAATTCGCGCCTTATATGACTATTCCTGGTTTGTCGGTTTCGCGGTTTCGTTCGTCACCTACTACGCGTTGATGCGCTTTCAGCGCCAGATCGTGCTTACGCCGCAGGAAGCGAGATAGAGATTCCGTCTACATTTTCCGTGCAGTGATGAACTCGGGGAGCACGTCCTTCTCATAGGTGGCCAAAGATTCTTCCTCATCGCCACACATAAGATAGATGTTGAATTGCGTCACACCCACATTGGCTAAGGCGCAAAGTTTCTCGCGATGCGCTTTCGCCGGGCCGACCAAACAGAAGCGATCGACGACCTCGTCCGAGACGAAGTTGGCGTTGGAGCTTTCCACTTCGCAATGGTGCTGATAATCATAATTGCCGCGATCCTGCACATATGAGGTCAAAGCGGGGGGAAGATCTTCCGGCTTGTACTGCCGGATAAGATCCATTACGTGGTTTGAGACCAGCGCGGGGAACCATCGTACACGTTCACGCGCGATATTCAAGTCGTCTGATACCCATACAGGCGCGGCTGCCATCACTTCGATTTCCTTGATGTCACGACCCGCTGCACGAGCGCCTTCTCTTACAAAGCCCATACACCAGTCGATCAATGCCGGATCAGCAAACTGGAGAATGATGCCATCGGCAACTCGTCCGGCCATGTGCAATACCTTTGGACCGTATCCGGCAATCCAGACTCTCGGAGAATTCTTCGCCCATGAGAGACGTGTAGGCTGACCGTCATGCTCGACTTCCCTTCCCGACGTTAGATCGCGAAATTCCTTGACTGCGGCTTCCAACTGGGACCAACTCACCGGCTTCTTGCCCATGACGCGCCGCGAGCTGTCGCCGCGGCCGATTCCAAGCTCCATGCGTCCACCGGAAATCGAGTTGAGCGTCGCAAAGAGACTCGCCGTCACGGTCAGGTCACGTGTAGCGGGATTCGTAACGCAGGTTCCGAGCCGCATACGTTTGGTGTTCGTGGCCATCAACGTGAGCAGCGGATAGGGCTCCATCCACAAGACGTGAGAGTCGAAGATCCAGCCGTACTCAAAGCCAGCCTTCTCCGCTTGTCGGCTAAGTCCCACAATGCGTTCGATCGAAATATCGGGCTTGAGCGTGATGCCGAATTGCATAATGATCCCTTTCGCGGGAGATGCAGCGGAAAGTGATACTGAAGAACTGAAGTGCGGCAGTGTAGCATAGTTCACTGCTGCCGAAGGCGGAGGACGGGATGAGCTTCGACACGATCATTCAAAACGGTTCCGTAGTGACTGCCACCGACACGTACGTGGCGGATATTGCGATTAGCGACGGAAAGATCGCCGCCATTGGAAGCAGCTTGCCAGTTCAGAACACTTCTCACTTGGTGGATGCGGCGAGCAAGCTTGTGCTCCCCGGAGGCATCGACGTCCACACGCACCTCGACATGCCGTTTGGGGGCACCACGAGTGCAGACGACTTTGAAACGGGCACTCGGGCCGCCGCGTTCGGTGGCACAACCACGCTGATCGATTTCGCCATTCAATACAAAGGCCAGGCGTTGCGCCAGGCTTTCGACACTTGGATGGGAAAAGCCTCGAACAAGGCAGTCTGCGATTACGCATTTCACTGCATCGTCACCGACGTTTCCAGCGGGCAACTCTCGGAGATGAACGATCTAGTTCATGAAGGAGTCACGAGCTTCAAGCTATTCATGGCCTATCCCGGAGTTTTCATGCTCGACGACGGCAGCATTTTCAAGGCGCTGCAGACGACTTCGAAGAATGGCGGCCTGGTCTGCATGCATGCGGAGAATGGAAGTGCGATCGATGTGATAGTTCAGCAGGCGCTCGCGGAAGGAAAGAAGGCACCGAAATATCATGCTTTGACTCGTCCCACGACCGCCGAGGCGGAAGCTACAGCGCGAGCCATTGCACTGGCAGAAATGGCGGGCGCTCCCATCTACATTGTTCACATGAGCTGCAACGACGCGCTCGAAAAAGTTCGTGAAGCTCGCGATCGCGGGCTCCCGGTGTATGCCGAGACCTGTCCTCAATACCTCTATCTCTCGATTGAGAACTTCGATGCACCCGGATTTGAAGGCGCAAAGTATGTCTTCACGCCGCCACTTCGAGAAACATGGCATCAGGAGAAGCTATGGAATGGCTTGAAGTGCGATCACCTTCAGGTGGTTTCCACCGATCATTGCCCCTTCTGCTTCAAAGAGCAAAAGGAATTGGGACGCGATGACTTTACGAAGATTCCCAATGGAGGGCCGGGTATCGAACACCGGATGAGCCTGATCTATTCCGGCGGCGTCGCGAGTGGCCGATTCAGCGTCAATCGCTTTGTGGAACTGGTTTCAACGACGCCGGCAAAGCTGTTCGGACTCTATCCGCGAAAAGGTACCATCGCTGTCGGAAGCGACGCCGACCTGGTGATCTTCGATCCCAAGCGTAAACACACGATCAGCGCGAAAACACACCATATGCGCGTGGACTACTCGATGTTCGAGGGAATTCAGGTCACGGGAATGCCGGACGTGGTCTTTTCACGGGGCAAAGTCGTAGTCGATGGGGAAAAGTTTGTCGGGCGCGCTGGCCAGGGAGAGTTCCTGCGGCGTTCCACGTACGCGGATGTCAATAGATAGGTTCGGAAGCAGATATTGCCTGATTTCTTGGCGTACACTGGGGGTCGTCCCAATCCCCGGAAAGCCTTCACACCACTGGCAAATTGGACCCTTACGATCATTCTTCCAGCGCTCGGGGCTTTTCCTCTCTCCACTTGACAATCTAGGGTAAGAAGAGGATCGTTGACTAGCGCCTTAGGCTAGACCATCTAGGGGAAGACGCATGACTGAAAGAAATACCGCGCTGCTTCAGGGCACGCTCGACATGCTGATCCTGAAGACGCTGGCACTTGAGCCGATGCATGCTCACGGCATCGGGCTGCGAATTGAGCAGATCAGCCAGGGAGTGTTCCAGGTGAATCCTGGCTCTCTTTTTCCGGCCTTTAAGCGACTGGAGCGCGCCGGATTGCTGGAGAGCGAATGGCGGTCCACAGAAAACAACCGCCGTGCCAAGTACTACATCTTGACGGCGAGTGGAAGAAAGCAACTCAAGTCGGAAACGCTCGACTGGAAAACACAATCCATCGCCATCGCGCGCATTCTGGAAGCATAACCTCGAACTTTCACGCCGAGGAACACTATGAAGGCATTTCGCAACCTCCTATCCGGACTCAGGGAGCTTCTTCGAAGAGACACCGCCGAGAGCGAACTCAATGAGGAATTGAACACGTACATGCAACAGGCTGCTGACGCAAAGGTAAGAGACGGCGCGACACCCAGAGACGCCTTGCGTGCAGCCCGCCTGGAAATGGGCGGGATGGAATCCGTGAAGCATCAAGTCCGGGCGGTTGGTTGGGAATTTGCGTTTGAAGTTTTCATGCAGGACATTCGATACGGTGTGCGCATCTTGCTGAAGTCGCCGCTATTCACAATTGTCGCCGTATCGACCATCGCTATCGGGATTGGTGCGAACACGGCCATGTTCAGCCTGGTTGATGCGATTCTGCTTCGCCCGTTGCCCTATCCCGACCCACAGAGCCTGATTGTTGCCGGATTACATCAGCGCGGCGAGTCGGGAATGAACCCGATGGGTACAGCGGACTTTCTCGCCTGGCGCGACCTCCAGCAGTCTTTCGAACAGGTCGCGGTTTTCGACGGCGCCGGCGGGAGCTACGCATTGAGTGGAATGGGCGAGCCGGAGCGAATTCCCGGTGTGGGAGTGAGCGCGAACTTCTTTTCGATTTTTGGCGTTGCACCGCTCAAAGGACGTGGATTTCATCCTGGAGAAGACGGTCCGGGTGCGCCGGGAGTGGCTGTGATCAGCGAGCAGTTCTGGCGAAGTCACTTGAATTCCGATCCCGATGTGCTGAACCGCACGCTCACGCTCAATGGAAAGCAGCGTACGATTGTCGGCGTAATGCCGGCAAGTTTCCAATTCCCATCCCGAACGCCAGTCGATGTTTGGGCAATTCGCACGCTGAATCCTCCGACTTCGCGGCCTCCGTATGGCTTGCATGCCCTCGGCCGACTAAAGGCGGGTGTCAGCATGAGACAGGCCGCGGCCGAGCTAGACC
>AR_comb_assmDRAFT_10302073_pt1 | contig 10560 bp, 10 predicted proteins | sample ArasoioldDNA_FD_10543 | JGI IMG/M metagenome (IMG submission 10543) | reverse complement strand
GGGGTCAAGTCCGTTTTCTTTGTGATCGCTTATGAACCCTATGTCATGCAAGAGTATGCCGAAGGTGACCTTCCGGACCCAGGGCTTCGCTTCCTGGCTCCTATTCGCGTCATTAGTGGCGCTTTCCGTAGCGACGCTTTCCGCGCCGGACACAGATGGTGGTACTAGAGAAGCCAAAACAAACAGCGCAACAAAAATTCTCGAGTTCATTTAAAACAGGATGGTAACACCATGAAGTACTTTCGCAAATACCTGGGACAGTTTATTTAGGCTGGTGAGCGTCTAATCCTGGTCTGGATCTAAACAGCCCGTCGCGGAACCTGCGGAGGGGACGGAGCATAAACGAAAGATTCCGGTCGATCGCTAAAAAACCCTGTGCTGGTCCGACACCTAATCAAATCGCCAAGCAGTTTACCGCCCATTATCAACGGATCGTTGACTTCAATACCGGCGCGATTGCCTGCTTTGAGGCGCTTGCCCGGGTCAATAACTTTGAAAATCGATCACTCATTGATCGACAGAATCCTTATTAATCAGACAGCGGCGAGAATGCTGCGCGGCATCGTCGCGCTCGCCGCAGCGCTGCGTCTCCATAGTGTGGCCGAGGGAGTAGAGAGCCGGGAAGCGCCTTTTTTGTTCGCGCCGCCGGGGTCGATTGCGGCCAAGGCTGGTTTTGGAGTAAGGCTTTGTCCGGAGCGCGAGCGGCACGGCTATTGGAGCAGGGTTGCAAGCTTAAGAAACGAGGTCGTGCCGGCAGAGAAAAATCTGAAAGGATTTTGAGATGAGTCCAGCGAGAGGTACGGTGCCGTTCGTAAAATCGATTTTCCATCCCTCGGACTTTTCCAAGCCTAGCGAGCTGGCATTTGCTCACGCCCTGGCGATCGCGCTATTTCGCAAAACCGAGTTGGTGATCATGCACGCGGGAGGCGATCGTGTAGGTGATTGGGCGCAGTTTCCTCCGGTTCGAAAGACGTTGGAACGCTGGGAAGTGCTGCCGCCTGGCAGTCCTCGTTCCGCCGTTTACGAAAAGCTTTCGATGTCGGTTACGAAGGTGAGCGCGAAAGGCAACCCGGTTGAGGCAAGCATTAGACAGATAGAAAAACAGAAACCGGATCTGGTGGTGCTCGCGACCCGCGGACGTCATGGATTGCCGCTCTGGCTCAAACCGTCAATCTCTCAGGCAATCGCGCGTCGAACGAGTGCCATGACGCTATTTGTCCCCAGTGGATGTCGCGGCATAGTGTCCATGGAAGGGGACATTCAGCTGCGTCGAATTCTGCTGCCCATCGATCATCATCCTGATCCACAGGAGGCAGTTATGCGCGCAGTCCGAGCCGCCGAGGTATTCGGCGAGGACGCGGTTCACATGATTGTCCTGCACGTCAATGGCGGCGGCGTGCTGCCGAATTTTGAGCGTCCCCAAAGCGAGGCATGCTCCTGGCGAGAAATACGAGCAGAGGGTGAGGTGGCGGTGACGATTCTCGATTCGGCTAAGGATGTGGATCTCATTGTCATGGCGACAGAGGGTCGGCATGGGATCGTTGACGCGATGCGCGGCAGCGTTACCGAGCGGGTTGTGCGGGGTGCTTCGTGTCCGGTCTTGGCTGTACCCGCGGCGTGAGCCAAGTTGACACCTCTCGCTTGATTTCATTTATTCTATCTCTCTTGATCGAACGCCGCGCTGTTGGACCAAAGTCCAATAGATGTATAGATCGAGAACCACATATGCTTCCCGCGGAAAAATTGACAAAAAAGCGAGCAGAGGAGAGAAGCTTTTGCTGATTTCTGGGTGGCGCAAGAGTCCGACGGAGACCCTATGCGACGGCTGACTTCAATGGTGACTGTGATTTTCGCGGTGATTGTGGGAGCGCTAACGATAGCGGCGGCGAAACCGGCGGGTGCGGCGGGCGTCTCGACGCGTGGGAATACTTCGCAAATTGATGGGTCCGGCATAGATGGATTGGAGGACGAACTCGCGGATGTCACACTCGACGGCCGGGTGCTATTCAGCGTGCGAGGTTGGCCGGCCTATCCCGCCGAGGAGCGCGCGAGAACAATCAGGCGACGCATCGAGGAGATCGCGGCTGATCCGTCTGTAGTGCTCGACTCGCTGCGAACCATCGAGATGCAAGACCGTACGAAAGTCATGGCCGGCGACCATCTCGTGGCGGGCTTTATTGATGCCGATGGCGCGGTCGACGGTGTTTCCAGGCAGCTCCTGGCTGAAAGGGCGGCGATAAAAGTCAAGGAGGCGATCGCTGTCTATCGCAATGACCGCAATCCGCGCGTGCTGCTGATCAATACGTTGTACGCGCTCGGCGCCACGGCAGTTTTGGCGCTGGTGCTTCTTACCGTGCGACGAGCATTCCGTAAGCTCGACGCCCTCGCAGCAAGGCGGCTAAGATCCCGAATCAAGGCGTTTGAAGAACGGTCGCACCAGATCGTTGAGGCGCGACAAATGAGACACGCGCTGCAAGGCCTCCTGAAAAGCACCTACGTGCTAGCGTTGCTGGTGCTCGGCTACATCTATCTTCACTTTGTCTTCGGACTATATCCATGGACGAGGCCCTTGGCAGCGAGACTGTTGGAAATTTTCCTTGATCCGCTGCAGGCGATGGGGCTCGGCCTGCTCGAGAGCTTGCCCGGTATTGTCTTTGTCATCGTCGTGGCGATTGTAACGCGCTACATCTTGCGGTTAACACGTCTATACTTTGAGAGCATCGATCGCGGCGCCGTCACTCTTGCCCGTTTCGACCGTGAATGGGCATTGCCTACATACAAAATAACCCGACTGGTGTTCATCGCTTTGGCACTAGTGGTGGCCTATCCCTATATTCCGGGTTCGAGCTCGGAAGCCTTCAAGGGCGTGTCGATCTTTCTCGGCATCGTCGTGTCGTTGGGCTCTTCCTCGGTGATCGCCAATCTAATGGCAGGCTATACGATGATCTACCGGCGCGCCTTTAAGCTCGGTGATCGCATCACCGTCGACAATCTCACCGGGGATGTGATCGAGAGGCGGCTCATGGTGACGCACCTCCGCACGATCAAAAACGAAGAGATCATTGTGCCGAATTCAACGATTATCAATAGCAACATCATCAATTATAGCACCCTGGCCCGCAGCCACGGGCTGATATTGCACACGACAGTTGGGATTGGCTACGAGACGCCTTGGCGCCAGGTCGAAGCGATGCTGAAGCTCGCCGCCGAGCGCACCTCTGGATTGGTCAAGGAGCCTGCGCCCTTTGTCCTGCAGAAATCTCTCGGCGACTTTGCGGTTACCTACGAGCTGAACGCTTACTGCGACAACCCACATGCCATGGCGCAGCTTTATACGGCGATGCACCAGAACGTTCTCGATGTCTTCAACGAGCATGGGGTGCAAATCATGACGCCGGCATATGAGGGTGATCCGGAGAAACCCAAAGTAGTTCCAAAGGACCAATGGTATCAAGCGCCAGCGACACCCGCTGAGACATTGGGACCTGACGGCCGCAAACCGTGACCGCCACGGCGCTTCACTTCGTGAAAAGTCCGTCCTCACTCGATGATCGAGCTTGGCTTTTTTCACGCCGCGGCGATTTTTGGCTGGTCTGCGGTGGAGCATCCATCGGACTGATCGCCGCCCTTTTCGTAATCTATTGGCACGGTGACCGAGAGATCGATGCGCTCGACTTCGTACTGTCCGAATTCCATTTGGGCGCGACCTACGATGCCGTGATGCGGCGGCGGCTGTGGCGTGCGCGACCGATCGAAATGATAGGAATCCCACTGCTCATCCTGTCGCTGACCTGCTGGCTTTTCATGAGCAGCCAGGCACTGTTGCTGACTTCGATCACCATGTATGCCGCGGTCTGGCATCGCGGTCGTCAGAGTCTGGGAGTCGCGCGTTTTTATCAGCGCGCCGTGGGCGGTCCGGCGTCCCGCATGCATTCTCTTCTGTTTCGCGGCGCGATTTATCTGCCGATGGTCGCCGCGATTCTCGCATATACCCATCTAGCTCCGACGGAGTATGACGGAGAGCCCTATATCGCGTTGAACATCGGCGCGGGAGTGACTTCGATCATCGGCTTTGTTGCCGCCGTTTGGGTGATCGCTTATCTCATTTGGATCGGATCGCCACGGCGCGTCTTCAGATCCGATCCCGGAAAGCTTCTTAATCACGTTCACCCTGGCGAGTGGTGGACGGTAGTCGCGCACGCCGTCGCGTTTGGCAGCGGCTATGTGTTGGGGGCGGCCAGTGCATCCTATTTGTTGGTGCTCGCAGTCTACCATGAAGTGCAATATCTATCGTTTACCTGTGCCATGGCGCGGCGCAGAACGCACTCGCAATCGTTTGCTTTTCATTCTGCGGTCGACGCTGTTTCCTCGATGATGCGCTGCAGAGCCGAACGCGGAATCCGAGCCGAAGCAACTTTCTTTGCGTCATTTCTTTTCTGGCCGGTGGTCGGTTTCGTCGGCGCGGTTTGTGGAAGTTGGCTCAGCATCCCAGCGCTCGCTCCGCTCGGCGTCGGCGGGCTGTTCTGCCATTATTGGCTCGACGGCCGCATTTGGAGGCGGCCGGCGGCGCCTGCCTGACGGCCAACTAAGGAGAAAAAGATGCAGCGGAATACACTTTCGCCGCTGGTTTTGGTGCTACTCACGCTCGGCGGCTGTGCCAGTGTCGGTCCGGGCACCGTGGCGCGCGATCGATTTGATTACATTTCTGCGATTTCCGATTCATGGAAATCTCAGATGTTGCTCAATTTGGTCAAGCTCCGGTACGGCGATGCGCCGGTGTTTCTTGATGTGGCTTCGGTCATCAACCAGTACGGTATTGAGGGTTCTCTTGGTTTTTCCGGTAGCTGGGCGCAGAATGCGCAACTTCCCTGGCCGTATACGGCCCTTTATAACCTGCTCGGATCGGGGAGGTATGTCGAAAGGCCGACGATTACCTATGCGCCGCTGAGCGGCGAAAAATTCGCCCGCAACCTCATGACCCCGATTCCGCCGGCGGCAATTCTCAATCTGCTCCAGGGCGGATATCCGGTAGATTTAGTTCTGCGGCTCTGCGTGCATAGCATCAACGGCATCAATAGCCGTTTCGGCAGCGGAGCGCGGGCGCGTCAAGCGGACCCGGAGTTTTACGAGCTGGTGGAAAGATTGCGTAATATCCAACAGTCCGGCGATCTCGGTTTACGCGTCCGAAAAACCGGTGATCAGACGACGACGTTGCTGGTATTTAGTAGAAAACCCAACCCGGCCATAGAGGCAGATCGAGCCGCCGTGCGTAAGCTACTAGAGCTTGACCCGAAAGCCGAAGAACTGAGCGTCGTCTACGGCTCAGTGGCGATGAACGACAAAGAGATCGCCATGCTGACCCGGTCGATGCTCGAAATTTTACTCGATCTTTCTTCGTACATAGAAGTGCCGGCAGAGAAGGCCGCGGAACGGCGGACGTTCCCAACTCCGGCGGTGGAAATCGTGAACGGCACGACTGTGGCGCCGCTGATAAAGATTTTCAGCTCCTCTCAAAGCCCCAGCGACACGTTCGCAGCGGTTCCATACGGAAAGGAGTGGTACTGGATTGACGACAAAGATTTTGCTTCCAAACGGCTTTTTTCCTTCATTATGTTTCTGTTCACGCTCACCGAGACCGAAGGCAAGCCGAACGCGCCGCTCATCACGATCCCGGTGGGCTAACTGTCATTCCGGGCAAGCTGGCGTAGCCGCGACCCGGAATCCAGGACGGACAATTTTAATAAGTCTGGATACCAGCTGGAGTTTACCCTGAACACAGCGAAGGGCCAGTATGCAAAATCGAATCTCGCGGTTTTTCATATTGGACCAAAGTCCAATATCCCGATCGTCTGCCTCTCTGATATCAAAGTGTCACGCTCGACATTGCGAAGTTCACCATACGCTTCGATGAGGAGCGGCTGCCTCATCGTGTGCAGTTTTGGCATTAGAAGGAGGGGAAATGAGGAGACGAGTTATTGTACAGCTTATCACGGCGACTTTTTTATTCGTGCTGACGCAATTGACGCAGCCGGGATTGGCACAGACGAAAGCGCCGGCGACTGACAAGCCGGCGAGTAATCTCGAAATCATTCATGAAAAACTTAAGGCGGACAAAAAACTGATCGTTGCGAAGTATATGGATTTGACCGAATCGGAGGCTGCCAAATTCTGGCCGGTTTATGATGAATACCAGAAAGATTTGCAAGGCAGCAACGAGAAATTGCGTAAGTTGCTCGAAAGCTACGCGGCTGACTATCGCAACAAGTCAATGACCGACGACAAGGCCAAGAAGCTTCTGGACGACTGGATGTCTCTCGAGCAAGAGGAGGGCAAGCGGCGCAGCGCTTTTGCCCCGAAGGTACTGGCGGCGCTGCCGGCCAAAAAGGCGGCGCGTTATCTGCAGATCGAAAACGAATACCGGATCATGTTGCGCTATGATCTTGCCGAGATTGTGCCGCTGGTTGAATAGAAATGCGATGTCTGACGAATCCTGGATCGAGTATCGGGTGCAAACATGAATTGTGAGGGGGTAGGAGATGAAGTTTAATTTCAGACAAGCAAAATTCAAAGTTCCGAGGGCGATGATCAGGTTGTTTTTTGCGGTTTCGGCAATCACTTTTGCGATCGCCACGTCAAGCTTGTCGTTGGCGGCTAGCAAAGCGACCATTGACCGTGATGCCAAAGCAACATTAGACAAACTTTATCAAAGCAACCCAGGGGCAAAAGCATTGGGCAACAAGGCAGTCGGTGTTCTGATTTTTCCGAGTATCGTCAAGGGTGGCTTTCTTATCGCCGGCCAGTTCGGTGACGGCGCATTGCGTAGAAACGGCAAATCGGTTGCCTACTATCGATCGCTAGCCGCATCCTACGGTTTTCAGGCAGGGGCTCAGGCGTTCGGTTATGTTCTGTTCTTTATGGATGAGGACTCGCTGCGTTATCTCGATAACAGTGCCGGCTTCGAGCTGGGCACCGGACCGAGCCTGGTCGTGCTTGATTCCGGCTTCGGAAAAAATTTTTCTACCACGACGCTGCAGAAAGGCATCTATGCTTTTATATTTAACCAAAAAGGTCTGATGGGCGGTGTCGGCATTCAAGGAACCAAGATCACCAAGATCAATCCGACATAGGCGAAGTCGATGCGTTCAATTCGTTCAAGCCGTTCAAACCGTCTCGCAGACATCTCCGGGAGAAACTTAATGACATTACGTGGCATGAAAAAGATAGCTGGTGTTGTTCTGAGCTTGGCGCTGTTTGGATTTGCCCCGATGGCTGTGGCGCAGGATAAACCCGCCGACAATTTGCAGATTTTACATGATAAGATCCGGTCAGATAAAAAGCTTGTGGTTGCAGTAAACATGGAACTGACCGAGTCAGAAGCGAAAAATTTTTGGCCGATTTATGATCAGTACCAAAAAGACCTGCAAAAAATTAATCAACGGATGGCTAATCTTTTGGAGAGTTATGCGGATGATTTTCGCAACAAGTCACTCACCGATGATAAGGCCAAGAAGCTCATCGACGAGGCGCTGGCGATCGATCGAGCTGAAGCCAACCTGAAGACCACCTATGCGCCGAAGCTCAGCAAAGCATTGCCGATCATAAAAGCCGTACGTTACTTGCAGATCGAAAATAAGATTAGAGCGGTCGTCAAGTACGACCTTGCCTCGGGCGTTCCGCTGGTACGATAAGATCCCGGCCCCATCGACGTATATATTTCCATCGAAAATCTTTGAGGAGAATTTCATGATGCAAATGAAGATAGCACTGGGGGTTTTTCTGCTCGCCGCCGCGCTTGTCCGACCGGCGCTGGGCCAGCAACTGGACGGCACTCTAAAGAAAATCAAGGACTCGAACACGTTCACGCTCGGGTATCTCACGTCGGCGCCGCCATTCTCGTTTCCGGGTCCAGACAAAAGCCCGGTGGGTTATTCGGTCGATCTCTGTAAACAGATCGCAAATAAAATCCAGCAGCAGCTTGGCACCAATCTCAAACTCAGTTGGGTGCCGGTCACGACAGAAAATCGCCTGGACATGGTTGCATCGGGCAAAGTCGACATCGAATGCGGCACGACCACGGCGACTCTTACTCGGCAGGAGCGGGTGGATTTTAGCCTGATGACCTTTATCGATGGCGGTAGTCTGCTGACCAAAGCGGACTTCAAACTCCGCGCGCCGGGTGATCTCGCCAACAAGCGTATCGCCGTTATCCCGGGAACTACGACGGAGAGTGCATTGAACAAAGTTCTTAAGGCGGAGTTCGTGACCGTTCAGTTGGTTCCGGTCAAAAGCCACGTCGAGGGATTGGCCGCCGTCGAAAAGGGCTCAGCGGATGCGTTTGCCTCAGACCGCGGAATTCTGATCGGGCTCGCGGTGACTTCGAAGGATCCCAAAGCCTTCGCTCTTCCGGCGATTTTATTTTCCTATGAGCCGTATGGATTTATGGTGCGCCGTAATGATGCTGCATTTCGGCTTGCTGTGAACCGCGCTCTGGCAGGGCTCTACCGTTCCGGTGATGTTGCGCAGATTTATGAGCGCTGGTTCGGTGGACTGGGCAAACCGAGCGAGGCACTTCAGATGATGTATCTGCTGAACGGGCTGCCGGAGTAAATCACCATGAGTGCGGAGGCGCGCATCAAACGCGATCCCGCCGCCCCGAGAAAAACGACTTATGCGTCAATGGCGGTTTGAGACATCGCGATACTGTTCCATGACCCGAACAAAGCGTGTTCGGCTCCGATTAGTCTTGGCGGTTGGATTCCTTTTTGGGCTCAGTGGCGTTGCCGCGAGCCACTCGGGAATTGTTGACGGCTATGGCTGTCATCGCGGTCCTGACAAAGTGAGCTATCACTGTCACCAGGGTCAGTTTGCCGGTCGGACTTTCAAATCCAAGGAAGACTTTTTACGGGAACTGCGCGGCGGCAAATCCACACAGCTATCTCCTAAAAACAACCAGCCTCCGCCACAAAGGAAGAACGAAGACTCGCCGGCTAGGTAACATTATTATCGGCATGCTCAAGCGCTTCGGGTCAGTTCAACCTTTGACTAGATTAACAATCGGCCGAGTGTGGCGCCGTTTTGCTCGGGCGGCGGCGAAGGATCTACGTCGTGCGACTTCTCATTGCGATATTGGCGGCGATCGTCGTTTTCCTGACGGCCGCCTGGGCCGCTGGAGCGATCTATTATTCGCCCATTCCGAATGAGGCTTTGCGGACGATCGTTGCGGTAGGCTTTGTCATAGCGACGATCGTGACGTTTGCTCTTCCCGGTCGGCGCGGCCCCCGGCTGATCGGTTATTTTGTTATTTTTGCTGTAATCGTCGTGCTATGGTTTCAGATTCCTGCCTCGAACAGCCGCGATTGGCAGCCGGACGTCGCCATGACTCCCTATGCGACGATGGACGGCGACAAGATCACCATTCACAACATCAGAAATTTCAACTATCGGAGCGAAACCGATTTTGATCCGCGTTGGGAAACCCGAGTCTACGATCTAAGCAAGCTCGACTCCGGTGATCTGATCGCTGTGTACTGGGCAGGGAAACCGATCGCCCATATCATGGTGAGCTTCGGTTTCGGCGATAAAGATTACCTTGCCGTCTCGATCGAAACTCGAAAGGAGAAGGGCGAAGCGTATTCCACGCTGGCGGGCTTTTTTCGACAGTACGAGCTCTATTACGTGGTGGCGGATGAGCGTGATGTGATTCGGCTGCGAACGACATACCGCAACCCGCAGGAACAGGTTTACATCTATCGAGTCAAAGGCTCGGTGAAGAACCTCCGGCGGGTATTCCTCGACTACGTCCGCTCGATCAATGAATCGAGCGAAAAGCCGCAGTTCTACAATACGCTCACGACGAATTGCACCACCAGTGTTTGGCTGCACACGAGGATAAATCCGCAATCGCCGCCGTTTTCCTGGAAACTTTTATTGAGCGGATATCTTCCCGATTACGTGTACGATTTAGGCAGGCTCGACAGCACGCACCCGTTTGCGGAACTCGAGAAGCTGTCGCTCGTGAACGCGCGAGCTCACGCGGCCGATCGAGATCCGGCCTTTTCGCAGCGGATTCGAGAAGGATTGCCTATGCCGGCTTCCGTACCCGCCCAACCCGACGCTTAAAACTATTTTAGGATGAGATGGATCTCATGCCTGCTTTCATTACGCTACTGCATTTAACGTGATTTGACTGCTGGAGCACCAAGGCCGGATTCACCGGCACCCTGGATGGACTTCCGTCTTTCGTAATTTCGACGCTGTCTCTCATCATTGCCAAAAATTTAAAAGTATTTTTTTATTCGTAAGAAATTCACACGGCAAAGCTCTAAGCTTCTTCTAGCAATTCAGGTGTTTGCTTACGGCATAGGTGTTGCTCGTCTAAATTACCGGAGTCTCTTCAAGCACGCTGTTCTTAATAAATCGCGCCACACTCCAGCACGGGGAGACAGGAGATGCGCCCATGCCCAAAGAGCCAAACGGATTGGTTATGTTTCCACTGGAAGTCTCACGGGAAACGGAACGGCTATTTGAGAATATGATTAGTCGTCCGTGGGGAATTTGCCG
>AR_comb_assmDRAFT_10963225_pt1 | contig 10563 bp, 6 predicted proteins | sample ArasoioldDNA_FD_10543 | JGI IMG/M metagenome (IMG submission 10543) | reverse complement strand
AACCATCTCAGTCGACCAGCGACGTCACTTCCCGTAGTCAAACACTTCGCGGATGGCGTCCACTACGACGGTGGGCTCGTCGAACTGAGCATATTCGGAACTGTTGCGCGTGAATACTTGCTTCGCGTTGGAGGATAGATCGAGCCAACGAGCCTGCGCCAATGCAATCTCATACTCATACTTGAGGTGCTGCAGACTTGTCGGACGACTCCCTAGCGTGCCGACCGCGTGGTTGCCGGTCGTAATGATGCGGATGGGGCGCGCGCCGAATGAGCGCCGGTGTTGTTGCAGGTAGAGTTCGTCCCGCGGCATCTCTTCCATTTCGGAAATATAGGCGTCGTACAGCGCAACTTTGTGTTGCGCGAGCCGCAACACTGCGGCGTTCAGTTCCGGCGACCACGCGGTCTCGGGTAGGCCGCGAAAGAATTGCTGGGCGCAGGTGCTAACGGGCTGGCCAAGAGGTGTGGGCAACAGCGGCAGCGTTTTGCTCGCGGCAACGGCCTCGCGACACTCACGCAGTCCAGCGATGGTGGCCGCGTGTCCGCGGTGGTCCTCATCCTGCATCGCTTTGGGTTCAACGTCGCTGGGGTCGGCTTCAACCAGCACCAACCCTGCAACCTCTGACATGTATCTCGCGGCAAATATGCGTACGTTGTCGCCGCCGAAGGCGTGCCCTACCAAGATATACGGCCCCTCGATACCGGCATTGTGGAGTGCATTGTGGAGCTCGTCCGCAATCCGCACACCGGTGCGTGGCATTGGACCGGCATCGCTAAATCCCGCGCCAGCGCGATCATAGCTGCACGCTCGAGTCCATTTCGCGACTTGTGGCTGCACGGCAGCCCAGGCCGGAGCCCAGTCTTCCCAGCCTGAATCGAACACGACTGCGGGCGATCCGTTTCCCATGCAGTAGAAATTCAGTCGGGTCCCGTTCGCCGAAACGAGCTGTCCCGGCTGCGCGTAAATGGTGTCTCCGGGAGCGGCGTTGCCGGTACTTTGCACGGCGAGAATCAGGCTGGCTGTAACCGCGAGAGCAAACGATTTCATCAACCTCTCCTGAGCCTTGGCACTTGCGTCAGATCTTGTGGCGTGCGGTGAACGGCGCGGTTGTGCTCCGGCGCGTAATCGGCGTCGGACGACGCCTAACGATCAAGGTGTCACAAAGAAATCGCGGTAGGCCAAGAGCGTGATCATGTGTTGCATGTCTGCCGCATCACCACTCTGAGCCACTCGACGAGGATCGAGTAGTGGGCTTGGACTGAAAATCAGGGCGCGCAGGTCAGGAGCACCACCACCGCCCCGAGCGAGCCGTGAGGAGCGAACCGACCGCACACCGTAGCACACCCGCGGGAGTGGACCTCGCACGTCTATTCCCGATCAAACACGAGAATGCTCTTGGGCCTCCTTTGACCCACCAGGCGCTCGGTCATCGTCAAGGTCTCGAGATCTGTAGAAAGCTCGATCTGCCAGGTGCCCGTAATCTTGCCTTTGAATTTGTATGTGACTTCCAGACTACGCTCGTTCACGCGGAGGCCGGAATACGCAGTGCCTTTATCCCGCCCGTTCGGGTCTAGGTCCGGATACTCGTTCCCATCCAACTTGATCCTCTTAACCATTTCTTCATCCGAACGTTTAAATGACAGGCCGTCACCCTCGTAGGGCTGGATCTGGAGCTCCATCCCCGCCCTCACTTTCGCACTCTCGCTGTCCCACGTGCCAAGAAAACCTGAATTTCCCGCCGTCCGCTCGTACACGTAGGGCAAGAATAAGGTCGAACCGTTGGGCAAAGGTTCCGAGAACAATGTCGTCCCGTCGGGCAAATATTGCGTAAAGGCGTCGTTCAGCGTTTTGCCGTCTTCGGAAAGCGTCCACTGCGCCCTGAGGAGCGTGCGGCCCTTCATCTTGCGGACGACCTCCCAGTTGTTGGGTCCTTTCACCGTGATGGACAGGGTGGTTCCGCTCAGAGCTGGCTGGTCACTCCCATCGGCCACGACTGTGTCCACCTGGCCGGGGCCAAAGGTCAACGTGTATCTGTTTTCTCCCGCGGCCTCAACCTTCATTTCGTCGTTGAGTTTGCTCTTGGACGGGTTCACCTTCCATTTGCCTACGAAGGCATCGTCCGCCGCCCATAACGTGCCGATAGTGAGACAAACAAGCGGTAGCGACAGAAGACTACGCAGTAGCATTCGCATTTCCAAATCCTATCCGCAGGTGCCGCCCCTGCCGTTGGAACGTTAAGCGATGCAACGGGCGATGACCATCCCGGCCCCGAATGACCGGTATGGGGCGATTTTGCGCGGTTGTCGTTTGACTGCGTCGATCGAGACTCCCCCGCGCGCGAAACGGGTCGGCGCGCCGTTTTCTACCGAACTCGGTCGGTGACCGCCAAACTTCTCGCGATCAACTGCTCACGACAGGAGGATAGAGAGCAACACAGGACTGTGGAAGTGGCCTACGACGAAGCCCTGGCCAGCCGTCACGAACTGCGCCCGTGATGGACGAACGGTGCAAGCGGCCCCGAGCGGACATTCACTCCAGGACTGATTCTGGTCGAAAGTAGACAGTCGAGGAGCGCCCGTCCTGCGTCGCACAAGGCATTCGGCCCAAGCGCGAAGAACAAAGCGGTCGTAACCGGTCGACGTACGAAGTTCGTCGAGCGGCCCGCGCGCGGGGTAACACGGCGTGGTGCCCTGCACCCAACTTTGGTGCCTCGTTCCTTGTACGGCGAGCTTCGTATTCAACGGCTGCTATTGGCTGCGGGCTCAACCGGTCGACGCAACGCCATTGGCCCCTTGGTCCTGTGCGGATGAAGGACCTGCGGATCAATTACGAGTGGGGCAACACCCAGGCGGTCCTCGACGGGGATCTCGACGATCTCACTGCGGCGAGCCTGAAGCAGGGGGTTTAGACACGCCAAAGGCGGGATCGGGCCGGTTCCACTCCATGATCTGATCCTGCATCGCCTTGCGCGACGGGAACCGATCTCGGTTGTAGCAGCCTAGCGGACTCACGGCCGTCCTGCCCACGCACTTGTTGCAATGCGTGCACATGTTGTCCGGAAGGTTGCGGCCGGCGCGAAATGTTGCGAGAAGGTCCGGATTGGCGATCAACGCGCGCGCCATCGACACCATGTCGCAACGATTCGATTCCAGAGCGCCCTCGATGAAGGTCCGCTCCTGGAACCCGCCGTTGGCGATAACGGGCAACCCGACCACGTCCTTGAACGTCTCTGCCGCGTCGAGGTTGATCCCCTGCTCCTTGTGCCAGCCGAGATTCAGAAGCCAGCGCCCAAAGGGAGCCGGGAGGGTATTGAACGCGGTGGAGCGCACCGCCGCCTTCAGGCTCAGGTGGCGCGTCGAGTTGAAGAACATTTTGATTTCATCGAACGGGAACGGGCCGGGAACATCGCGTGGATTGGGAAAGCCGTAGCCGGCGACGACGTGCAGATAGTCGATCGAGAGCTCGCGCAGTCTTTGCGCGTAGTCGAGCATCTGCTGCTCGTCGTTGCCGAGCCAACGTTCCCGCGAGCTGAGAGGCGAGGGCCAGCGGAGCAGAGCAAGGGGCAGCGGACGGTAATTGAGATCCGCCGCCGACAAGCGGATGCCGAACAGGAAATTGCGCCCGATCCGGTCACGGACGGCGTTCACGACGTGCCCGAGAAAGCGGAACCGGTTGTCCGGATTTCCTCCCCACTCGTCCTTCCGTCCGTTGATTCCCGGATTCAGGAACTGATGGATGAGGTACCCCTTGGTGGCGGTAATCTCGACGCCATCCGCGCCGGTCTCCACGACGCGCGCGGCGGCGTCCGCAAAATCGCGGATCGACCGCTCGACTTCCGCGACTGACATCTTGCGCCGGGTATTGTTGTACCCGAACCCCAGGTCGAAGCCCGATGACGAGGTCTTGGCATCCTGCTCTTCCGGAAACAGGCTCGTGTAGGTCGTGTAACCGGGATCGCCGATCTGCACGATGTACCTGCAATTGCCGACGGACTTGATCTCCCCAATGTATTTCCGGAGATAGGGAACGAACTTCTGGGCGGCGATGGATGGATACTGCAGCGGCGACACGCGGTCCTGGTTGACGTGGAACGTGGTCGAGATGATTCCGGCCACGTCACCCTCGGCGAACTTCTTCTCGAAGTTCTTCCAGACGTCAGTCACGGTGCCGTCGTAGTTGGCCATGCGCCCGCCCACGGACGATCGCAGGATCCGGTTCTTGAAGCTGACGTTGCCGATGGTGATCGGCGTGAAGATGATGCTGTCGGTCATCGTCGAGTCATCTTTGCCGGGCAGCTTGCATGTCGAGGGACGCCGGGCCCTCGGCAAACGAGCCGTGGATCGCGCGCACGAGGTCGCGGGCCACTGCCGACTTGCCCTGGCGCTCGAGCAGCCGGGCAAGGCTCATCGTCGCGCGCAACTCCAGCGACTTCGCGCCCTGGTCTCTTGCGATGGCGATGGCGCGGCGATAGCAGGATTCCGCCTCGGCCTCATCCACCGGGCCGACGGTCTCCGCGAGATCGCCCTGAAGGCGTAGGAGCTCGGCTTGCCAATGTCGCTCGCCGCTTCGCTCCACTGCCGCAAACGCCTTGGTGAGGGTGGCAAGCGCCTCATCGGCCCGGCCCATTCGCGTGTAGGCTTCCACCGCGAACGACATCGCCCAGGGCAACCCTACGCCTGCTTCCTGTGCAGCAAATTCGGCGAACGCGCGGTCGATCTGCTCGAGCCCCGCCGCAAAGTGGTCGTGCGCGATCAACGACTGGCCCTTCAAGACGTGCGCACAGCTCCCGAGGTACCGCAGTTTGTTGGCTGCAGACACCGTCGTCAACTCGTCGAGCAGCGGCCGCATAACGTCGTGCTGGCCGCAGGATGCCCGTGTGGTGCAGGCGAAAAACAATGCCATGGCGACCGCGAAGGGTTGCGCCAACTCGCGCGCGCTTGCCAGCGCCTTGTCGCTCGTCTGCACCGCTTGGTCCGGGAATCCCAGCAGCCACAGGACCCAGCTCAGGTGGCACAGCGCATTGACACCAGGATCGATCTGAAGCGCGAGTGTATTCGCGCGCTGCTCGTTCGGATCGTAGAGCGCATACGCTTCCTCGAGCTCGCGCCGCGCGGTCGCGAACTCGCCTTGCCAGAACGTGACGCATCCGAGCATCCAATGCCCCAGCATTTGGGAGTTGGAGTCGTTCATTTCCCGCCCCGCCCTGGCGACTTCCTCTGCCTGTTCCCGCGCGAGCGCGAGGGCGCCTCGGGCGTAGTAGCACGAGAAGAGTCCCCGGCGAACGTCGATCAAGTCTCGCGCATCGCCGAGCTTCTGACCCAATGCCTGGGCGCGCAGGAAGCTTCGCTCCGCATCCGACGAGGCGAATCCGCGTATGGCGCGATAGGCCGCGCCGCGCAGGACCTCGAGCGCAAGCTCGAGATGGTCGCGCTCGACGGATTGCGCAATGTCGGCCAGCGTCTCCAATCCCGTCGTGGCGTGCCCCAGCGCCTCGACGTTGGCAGAGAGGTCGATCGACCGCCGCGCTGCCGCCGCCCAGTACCTGGCCGCCGGAAGCGGGCAACCGGCTTGCGTGTAGTGGTGCGCGACGACCTCCGGCTCTACCCGGGCGCGCTCGAGATGGCTTGCCTCGATCGCCCGTGCGATACCCTCGTGCAACTCCCGCCGCTTGTCGCGGAGCAGGCTTGCGTACGCCGCATCATGCACGAGGGCATGCTTGAACACGTAGGTCTTGCTGCGCGATTCGCCGCGTTCGATCACGAGTCCGGAGGTCGAAAGCGTGGTCAGGGCAGCGCTCAACGCGTGCGTATCCAGCGGCGAAAGTACGGCAAGCAGGTCGCCCGTGAATTCGTGACCAATGACGGCACCCAGCTGTGCAACTTCGCGGGCCGAGCCCAACTGGTCGAGGCGCGCCATCAGCGAGTCCTGAAGCGTCGACGGGATTTCCGGCCGCCGAACCTGCTTCGAGGATGCGCCACGGCGCACGGCCGGGGCCGAGACGAGCGCCCGCGTCAGCTCTTCGATGTACAGCGGCACGCCGTCGGCCCGGGAAACGATCTTGTCGACCCATCCCGCGGGAAACCGCTTGCGCGTGGAGAATTGCCGGACCATGGTCGCGGACTGTTGGCGATTGAGGCGCTCGAGACGCAACGCGCTGACGTGCGGCAGGCTCGCCCACGGATGCTCGATCGCGGTTCGCGAGGTGACGAGCACGAAGACCGGCAGGTCCCGTACCCGATGGACGAGCAGGTCCAGGAGTTCGGTCGATGTCGGATCGATCCAATGCGCATCCTCGAACACCAGGAGCACCGGCATGCGCTCGGCCTGCCGCCGCAGGCGATCGAGCAGCGCGGCGAACGTCTTCGACTTTTGCTGCTCGGGAGTCAGGAGGAGGGGGCGGTGGTGGTCAGCCGTGGGGACCGACAGGAGCGCGGCGAACAGCGCAACGGTTTCTGCGTCATCGAGACCGGACTTGGCGAGCAGCGAGGCCAGCTTCGCAAGCTTCCGTTCGGGGCTGTCGCGGCGCGCGCACCCGGCCGTACGCTCGAAGTGATGTATGAACGGGTGCAGCGCGCTATTCGCGTAATAGGGTGAGCACTGGTATAGCAGCCGGGTGTACCGGGATCCCGCGATGCGCTCGCCGAGGTTCTCGGCCAGGCGCGACTTGCCGATGCCGGCTTCGCCGAGAACGAGAATCACCTGACCCTCGCCGGCCCGGGCCCGCTGCCACGCCTGGAGCAAGTGTTCGTTCTCGGCTTCCCGGCCTACGAACGGCGTCACGTGATGGCCGTGGGCGGCGTCGAAGCGGCTCTCCGCCTCGCTGGGGCGCAGCACGCGCCAGACCTGGACCGGCGCCGGCAGGCCTTTCAGCTTGTGCGTGCCCTTGTCGGAGTACTCGAAAAGTCCGCCGGCCAGGTCGTGGGTCGCCTGCGTGACCACGACGCTGTTCGGCTTGGCCAGCGTCTGCAGCCGCGCCGCAACGTTCGGGGTCTCGCCCATCACGGCAGCCTCTTCCAATGCGCCCTCCCGGACCAGGTCACCGACGACCACAAGGCCAGTGGCGATACCGATGCGCACGGAAAGCCGTGCCCGTTGCTCGCGATACTTTCCCGCCCCCGACCGGTCGAGCGTCGCGATGATTTCGAGGGCGGCATCGATCGCGCGGGCTGCATCGTTCTCGTGGGCCCCGGGATAGCCGAAATAGACGAGCATCCCGTCGCCCATGTAACGGGCCACGTAGCCCTCGTAGCGCACGACCGCCTGGCTCACCCATTCCTGATAATTGCCGATGACCTCGCGCAGGTCTTCGGGATCGAGCCGGTGGGACAGCGCCGTCGAGCCAACGAGATCGCAGAACATCACCGTAAGCTGGCGGCGCTCGGGTTCGCGCGGGGCACGAAAGGAAACCGAAGCCCGGTCGCCCGCGATCGACTTGCCGCAGCCGCCGCAGAAACTCTCGGGCGGCTCGTTGACGAACCCGCAGTCGAGGCAAACCCTGGCTAACGGCGCACCGCATTCGGCGCAATAGCGCCGTCCGTCGCGATTGTCGATCCCGCAATGCAGACATTTCATGTCGGTCGTCTCCCCAGGGGCTGCGCTGCCGGAAGCCGCCTCGGTGCGGAAATCTCTGGGATCGCTGCTTTTTGTACCATTGCCGACCCGGTGTCAATCCGGCGAGGCGGTCGAGCGCTGCATCTCGAAGTACGCGTTACCGACGGTGACCCCGGATAAAGGGATGCTGGCGGATGGCGCATTAGCTTTTTTTGCGTACTCGGAGGCGGAGCTAAACCAACGCTACGCTTCATTTGTCGATCGCATCCGGATTACCCGCGGAGGCCGACCAGCAGCCGGGCGCCGAGTCGCTGGTGCTCTACCCCTTTAGCTTCCGCGACCACCTCGGTTTGATACCGGATCGCTTCGGCGAGGGCTGAAATGGTTCACTGCTTGGTATTGGTTGTATAAGGGCATGAGAGTGTAAGGCCCTCCGCAAAAAGGTTGTCTTTGAGATAAACCACCGACAACACCGACGAAGGACCATCGCAGACCACTGAGGAGCCGAAGTTTCGGTTCGTTACGTTTGCGCTAATGTAAATCAAGGAGTCCACACCGGCGCGGATGCCTGCCCCGCCGTTGCGGTGGACGACGTTTTCGGAGACAACTGCTCGGACAAACGCTTGTATCCAAATGCCGTTGCCGGTGTTGTCGTTGATGGCATTTCGGCTCAAGGTGGCGACCCCCGAGCTCGAGCTGGCCCCGGCCCGGAACCCGTTCTGTCTGTTGTTGGAGATGACGCTGCATTCGACGACCGGCGTGATCGTCGCGCCCGAAACCGAATCGGCGCCGATGCCGTCCCCTTCGTTGTGGGCGAAGACGCTGTCGGTGATCGTTGCGTATGCGCCCAGGCTTCCCGGGCTCGGCTTCAATGGGACGCCGTTCCCCCCGTTGTGCTCGCTGCGGACGTGGTCGAGCACCAGGGACCCAACGGCGGCAGCGAGGTAGACACCGCTGCCGAGGTTATCGCGGACGATGGTGTCGAGTACGATTAGCTCGGCGTTCGCCGCAGTGTGCGAGATGCCGGCGACGTGCATAGCCGAGACGACGCAGTTCTCGACGCGCAGCCGCGCCGCCGCCATCAGGGTAATGCCTCGGTCGCTGCCCTGACCGGTGATCGACAGGCCGCGCAGCACGACGATCGCGCCCGGCGAGCTCGGCGCGTTCACCGTTATGCCGTCGCCGCTAAGCACGCTGATCCCGCCGTAGATTCCCGGCGGTGCGATAGTCGATACCGATTTTGTGACGGTCACCGGGCCGTAGCCCGGCCGAGTCGAGGACGATTACCTCGCCCCCAACGCTGGCCTGCGTGATTGCACGGGCAAAGCCACGGCACGGTTAAGTGAGGCTGCATGGATTGGTGTCGACACCGTTCGAGGCAACGAACGTCCGTTGGGCCGTTGCTGCAAGTCCGGTAGGGGCGAACATGGACAGGGCAAACGCGATTGATGCAGACGCGGGGATGCGACGCAGCACTTTTAGGTCCCCGGTGAGGCCGCTCGATCGGCAGCGAGGAAGAGCATATCCCCGACTCCTGCGGCATTGCTACACGCAATCGAATGTCCGCTCCTGGCCCGTTAGCAGCCCGGCCGAAGTGTATTGGCAGAAGCGACTGGAGAATGCGGATCGCGTAGTCACGACCCACTTAAGGGCTTCGAGCTCGCGCCTGCCTTGCTAGCCGATCGGCGATTTGTAGGCTGAAGCGGTGCGACGTACTCCCTCGGTGTAGGAGATGGGTTCGAAGCTAAAAGCCTTCGAGAATCTGGTCGAGTCAAAGAGATACTCCGAATCGCTCTGATAAAGCATCTCATAGGACTCCCGGATATCCGAGTCGAACACGCCAGCAATCTTGATGAGCGGGCGGTTGAGAACTCGGTACTTCGGCTCGACTCCAAATTCTTTCGCCACCATCTTGATAAATTCCCTTCCCGTCGGTGGATTCGGTGCCGTCGGCACATGCCAGGTTTGATTCCAGGCCGATTCGGAATCCGCCAGAAGTGCCAAGCTCTTTGCGGCATCCAGTGTATAGGTATACGAGTGCGCCACCGAATCGTCGATCAGCCACGAAGCTGTTGCGCGCTTAGCAAATTTGTCGAAGACCAGGACGTTAGGAATACTCGTCCTTGCATGGGGGCCGTAGAAATCGGCTGAGCGCGCAATCATCGCGTTAAGTTTGCCTGCCTTGATTTCATTGAGCAGAGCAGTTGCTATCTGCGCGCGGATTTCCCCTTTCTTACTACAGGGATTAAACGGGGTATCCTCAGTCATCGGTCCGCTGACCTTCCCGTACATGTAGACGTTGTCAAAGAAAATCAATTTCGCGTTCGCCCGTTTACACGCCTCGATCGCGTTGCCCATGATTCGCGGCCACAGCTCGCGCCAGACGCTAACATCGTATTTCAGACCTACCAGCAAATGCACGACAGTCGAACCGGCAACTGCGCTGATGGTTTGAGCCAGGTTCGAGATGTCCGCGGAAACAGTCTCGGTCGCGCCTTGAACCAGCTTAGGATTGCGGCCAACCAGACGCACTGGTTGGCGTGTATGCGCAAGCTCTTTGACCACCTCCGTCCCGATCGCGCCGCCGGCTCCCAGTATCGTTTGCATCACGGCGTCTCTTTGTCCACGCAAGATGTTATCGGAACGTGACGGGTCCCCTAATCACGTCGTGCTCTCAATGGTATCTCAAGCCGAACGCCTGCTCCTGAAGCCGCCGTGCTTGGACGAAGTGCGAGACGCTCATCGACTTTAAGCGGGCGCAGCGCGCAACTTAGGTACGAAGGCCCGGTATGATCTATGGCAATCGCGGTGTACTTACCGGGTTTGTCTTGTCAAAGATTGCCTTGATTCTTCTCGATCATGCTCTTGACGATATAGGAGACGCCGCGTCTCCAAGACTCATCTGTGTTGCCCCGTAAGTCGACCGACTTGTTCAGCAATATTGCGCCGGTTGCCACATCTTCAATCTGAATGTTGATATTGACAATCAGATTGCTCACCTTCTGGACCCAG
>AR_comb_assmDRAFT_10179382_pt1 | contig 10564 bp, 9 predicted proteins | sample ArasoioldDNA_FD_10543 | JGI IMG/M metagenome (IMG submission 10543) | reverse complement strand
AGCTCTTCACCCAGAAGGAGTACGAGAAGGTGAAGAAGCTCCGCCAGATGCTCTTCAGCGTGAAGCCGGTGGAGGCGATGGAGGCGCTGGTGAAGCGGCTCTCGCGCTACACGTACAACGACGAGTTCCTCGACGAGCTCTGAGGCGCGCCGATCACTGGACGGGACGGAGGCCCAGAGCCGATGCCTCAGCTCCCGCTGATGCCGTTCGTCGCAGGGGCGCTGCTGCTCGCGTCGCTCCTGCCCCTTCGTCTTGCACCTCGGTCTCTCGGGTGGCTCGCCTTTGCGCTCTGGCTTCTGGGAGGGGTGGTGCTGCTGTCCTTCGGGACTGCACGGCTCCTCCAGGCCGCTCGCGGTGAGGCCACTCCGGCAGTCGCAGGCATCGTGGCGATCGCGGCGCTCGGCGTCGGCGCGGCGAAGGGCCGGTTCGTGCTCAGGAAGACCGCGCGGCGGAACATCGAACGACTCGCCGCGCTCAGCGAGGACCGGAGGGCGATTCACGTCTACGGCGTGAGGAGCTGGCTGGTCATCGGCCTCATGACCGCGCTCAGCATCAGCCTCACCCTGGGTGGCGTGCCTCCGCTCTGGCGCGGGATGGTGAATCTCGCGATCGGCGCGGCGCTCGCGACGAGCAGCCTGAACTACCTGCAGCCGCTCTGGAGGGGAGCGCTTCGATCTGCGCCTAGAAATTCGGCGCGGTCATGTGGCGGAAGGTGAGGTTGATGCGTGGCCCGTGCGCCTTCGCGCTCTTCGGGAGGGCGTGGCGGTAGTCGGCCTGGCTCGTCCCGGTCATGAGCAGGAGCCCGCCCGCGGTGAGGTCCACCGCATGGCGCTCCTGCCCGTGCCGGCGATGCGAGATGCGGAAGCGACGTGTCTCCCCCAGGCTGAGCGAGGCGACCGCGGGGTGTCCTCCGTGCGGATAGTCGTCGTCGCTGTGCCAGGACACCGAGTCGCTCCCGGAGCGATAGAGGTTCATCAGCACGGTGTTGAAGGGGTGTCCGGACACCGACTCGATCCGATCTCTCAGCCCCGCCACGGCCGCTGGAAGCGGACGCGCCGGATGGACGATCCCCGAGTAGGTGTAGGGGAAGGGACCGTAGAACGCCACGCGGCGCGGCACCGGAACCGCGCGTCCGACGATGGTGACCGCGTGGTCCTCCCAGGGGATCTCGACGAGCAGCAGCTCGAGGAGGCGGCCGGCCTCGGCGGGCTCGAGCCAGCCCGGCAGCCAGCGGAAGACCTCGGGAAGCTCCGAGCTCGTGTCCATCGTGGTTGGTTCGACGCGAGACAACGGTCGCATTTTCAGGTGTCCTATCTGCAAGGAGCGCCTTCTGCACGCAACCCATCCCCGAAGGCCAGGGTCGACAAGCGGCCGTTCACTCCGGTGCCTGCTGATCGCGGTCACCGTCCTCGCCGCCTGCGGCCCACCGCCGAGCGCCGGGAACCCGCCTGCGGCGACGGCGCGCGACGCGACGCTCCCGGGAACGGCTGCCGTCCGGGTCGAGCCCTGGACGGACGGCGGATGGATCACGCTCGTCGAGACGCTCCAGACACAGCTGCTGGTGACGATGCCGAAGCGCAAGGTCGTGTGGCTCGACGCCGAGCTCACGGTCTCGAGGGAGTACCTGCCGCCCGAGGGCAGAATTCTCATCGACGTCGCCGTCCATCCCTCGGGCGCGGCGACCGCGCTGGAGATCGAGCCGGCGCCCGGGGACGGTCTCTTCCTCCGGCCCATCCACGCCTGGCTGACCCGCTTCCTTCCGGATGGAACCACGGCCTCGGCCGAGCTCGACTCGGGGATCCCCGACACGGGCGATCGGCCTCGGATCCTCTTCTCGCTCGACCGTGGGCGGATCGCGGCCTCGGGAGAGGACGTGCAGGTCGCGATGCGCTGGTCGGACAACTCGGTCCGGGCGCACCGCCTCGAGTTCCGTGACGGCACGTTCCGGCCGGTCTGGACCACGGTGGTCGAGCCTGCCGCGGACCTCCTGGCGATCGGGATCATCGGGGGAGGCTTCGACAACTTCCACCAGGGAGATCAGGCGGCCTTCGTCTACGTCGACGTCGACCCGTCCGGGGTCGCGTTCGTCGTCGTTCCGAGCACCGCGGACGTGCTGCCGGCACACGATGCCTTCTTCGGCGAGCATCTGCTCGATGGAGCGGACCCGGCGCACTTCGACTTCGGGGTCGCGATCGTCACTCGCCTCGCTCCGGACGGCACGCGGAGCTACGCCGTCCTCTCGGGGCTGGGGACGAATCGGCGGTTGCTCGCGGTGCGCGCCAGCGCCCGGACGGTCTGGCTGACGGGCAGGATTCGCACCGGATCCGATCCCGGGAGCTGGGACGGGTGGATCCAGTCCCTCGACGCGTCCGCGGGTCGGGCCATCGCCGAGGTCGGGGTCGACGTCCAGGCCGGCGACATGTTCTGGGACCTTGCGCCGCTGGACGACGGGGCACTCGTCGCGGTCGGGTCCACCAACTACACGCAGAACCCGAGCGGTCTGAGCGTGAGCGACGCCCGTGACGATCTGGCGGTCATCGTCGGCCCCGGGGGCGATGTCCGCCGGCGGGTGAGCCTGCCAGCCGGGCCCACCGGCAGGGGCAACGAGGTGACCTCCGTGCGGGTCGTCGATGGGCGGGCGATGTTTGCAGGCGTGAAGAATGCGCCCGGAACGCACGCCGAGGTGTTCTCCGACGCGTTCCTGAGCCTGCGAGGCCTGGAGTAGCGCGCCCTGGTCAACGCGACTCGTCGGCCCGTCGGGTGAGGCGCCGGCGTGCCTCCGCTTCCCGGCGATCGAGCAGGCGCTCCAGCACCGCGAGGCTCGCCTCGGCGCGTGCGAGGGCATCGCGTGCCTCGTCGGTCCGGCCCGCCCGGGCCGCGAGCTCTCGCCTCGCCACTCCCCGGCCGAAGGCGAGCACCTCCAGCTCCTTGCGGAGCCGCGACTCGTGCCGGCCCTGCGGCGCGGCGGACCCGCAGACCGTTCCGGGGGTGAAGGCCGAGACCCGAGCCTCTGCACGCCGGGCGACGCGCCCGCGCTGCGATTCCCAGCGGGCGGTGGCGCGCCGGAGCAGCTCCTCGGCCAGGCGCAGCTCGGAGAGCCGCCGCGCGAAGGAAAGCTGCTCCCGGTCCCGGGCGTCGACCCGGAGACGAAGGAGCGTGCCGAGCCCGCTCATCCCTCCACCGCTCCACGCATCCGTTCCAGGAGCGCACCCGGACCCTCGTCGCGGCCCTGGGACAGGAACGCCTCGAGCGCGGGCTGCCTGGCGATGGCCTCGTCCGTGAACGGATCGCTCCCCGGTGCGTAGGCGCCGAGCAAGATCAGATCGCGCCGGTGCTCGTAGGCGGCGAGCAGCTCGCGAAAGCGCGTCGCGAGGCGCCGGTGCTCTGCGGTGGTGACCTGGGGCATCACACGCGACAGCGACGCGAGCACGTCCACCGCCGGCCACCGGCCCCGCTCCGCGATCCGCCGGTCGAGCACGACGTGCCCGTCGAGGATGCCGCGGACCTCGTCGGCCACCGGGTCCTCCATGTCGTCGCCGGCGACGAGACAGGTGTAGAGCGCGGTGCAGTGACCGCGCGCCGAGTTGCCGGTGCGCTCGAGGAGGCGGGGCAGCATCGAGAAGACGGATGGCGGGTAACCCTGCCGGGCCGGCGGTTCCCCCGCGGAGAGGCCCACCTCGCGCTGCGCTCGCGCCAGCCGGGTCACCGAGTCGAGGAGAAACAGGACGTTTCCGCCCTGCTCGCGGAACCACTCCGCGATCGCCGTGGCCACGAACCCGGCACGGAGCCGGACCAGCGCGGGCTCGTCGGAGGTCGCGCACACCACCACGCTGCGCCTCCGACCCTCGGGACCCAGCGCGTCCTCGACGAACTCGCGCAGCTCGCGTCCGCGCTCGCCCACCAGCGCGACCACCGTCGCGTCCGCCCGGGTCTGACGGACCATCTGACCGAGGAGCGTCGACTTCCCGACGCCCGCTCCGGCGAAGAGGCCGAGCCGCTGTCCCCGGCCCACGGTGCACAGCCCATCGATCGCACGGATGCCGAGCGGCAGCGGCACGTCCACGCGTGCGCGCCGGAACGGATCCGGGCAGGGGCGATCCACCGGCCATGGCTCGAGGCCGGGCGGCGGTGGGGCTCCGTCCATGGGCCGGCCGAGGCCATCGAGCACGCGGCCGACGAGCGCGTGACCAACGCCGACGGTGAGCGTCTCCCCGCAGGAGGCGACCTCCGCGCCCTCCCCGATGCCGGCGGCGCTCCCGAGCGGAAGCAGCTGCGCGCGTGAGCCCGCGAACCCGACGATCTCGGCGAGCACGCGGGTCCGCCCGTCCCGGATGGTCGCCACCTCTCCCACCCGGGCGCCCGGCAGCGTGGCCTCGAGCAGCAGCCCGCGGACGAGCTCCACCCGCCCGGTGACCCGGAAGGGATGCACGGAGCGCACTGCATCCAGGAGCGGCGCGCCGCTCACCCTGGCTCCGCGAGGCCGAGCGGTCCCCGGAAGGAGGCGAGCATCGTCGACAGTCGACCGTCGACGCGCCCGCAGCTGGAGACCGCGATACAGCCGGCCTCGTCCACGGCCGGATCCTCGACGACCTCGACCGTGCCGGCGGCGATCTCGCGCGCGAGCGCGTCGCGCACCGGGCCCGCGCGCGCCGGGGCCACGCGGAGAGAGAGGGCTGCGGCGCGGCGCAACGGCTCGGCAGCGACGAGGACGGCCCGGGCCCAGATCGCAGGGTCCGCCTCCCACGCGTCCCCGAGCACCCGGCGCGTCACCGCCAGGGCCAGCTCGCTGACGGTTCGCCGGAGCGCCTCTCCCTCGAGGGTCCGGAGTCGGGCTTGCTGGATCTCGACGAGCAGCCGCTGCGCGTAGGCGAGGCCCTCGTCACGGCCGGCATCGCGGGCGGCGCCACGGACCGACTCGGAGGCCTGCTCTGCCTCCTGGACGAGCTCGGCGGCGTGCTGCTCGGCGGCGCGGACCAGCCGGCGGGCCTCGTCGTGGGCGTCGAGAACGGGGGCGGGGACGATGCGGGCGGACGGGCGCATCGAGGTCCAGGGCGTCTCCACCGTTCACCTCCTGACCGAGGGAGGCGGCAGGGAAGGCCCCCGGTTCCTACCTTGGCGGGTGCAGAGGTCGTGCCTGACAGGAGGAGCTCGATGTCCGCTCGCATGCTGCTGCTGACCGCGCTGTGCGCCTCGGGGCTGGCGACCGCGCAGCCGGACGGGGGTCCACGCCGGGGGACGCCGGACGCCGGGACGAAGGGAACGACGGTCCCGGACCGCCCCGCTCCCCCGCCGGGGGGAGCGCAGCTACCAGCGCCCCGCACCCAGACGACCAGCCCAGTTGGAACCGGGAGCGAGACGCCACCACCCGCCCGGACGACGCCGCCGACGACACCGAAGCCTCACCCCGAGCTTCCCTCGCCGACCCAGCCGCCGAGCCCGACGCCGCACTGAGCGACCTCGAAGGACCTCGAAGGTGCCAGGCACCTTCAATCCCCTTCAATCCGACCTCGAGGGCCTCGAAGGTGCCAGACACCTTCGATCCCCCTTCGATCCCCTTCGATCGCCTGCGCTGACCGGCCGCCCCTCCCTTCACCGAACTTCACGCGCACGCAACGGGACTTCCGCTGCGATCGTCCAGCCGTGTGCGACGACGTTGACGCGGAACGTCGCGCTCGATAGCACCCTCACGCGCGAGGAGACGCGGGTGAGCGAGCCGATCGTCAGCATCGTCGACGTGGTGAAGGAGTACGAGCTCGGGACGACCGTCGTCCCGGCGCTCCGAGGCGTGTCCTTGGACGTCCACCGGGGCGAGTTCATCTCGATCGCCGGTCCCTCCGGCAGCGGAAAGACCACCCTCCTCAACCTCATCGGCTGCGTCGACGTCGCCACCCGCGGCACCGTGCGAGTCGTCGGTCAGGACACCGGCGCCCTCAGCGAGCGCGAGCTGACTCGCCTCCGCCTCGACACGATCGGGTTCATCTTCCAGAGCTTCAACCTGGTCGGCGTCCTGAGCGTGTTCCAGAACGTCGAGTTCCCGCTGCTCCTCCAGGGGCGTCTCCGCGGACACGAGCGCCGCGCGCGGGTGATGACCCTCCTCGAGCAGGTGGGGCTCGCCGATCACGCCCGGCACCGCCCCAACGAGCTCTCGGGCGGGCAGCGTCAGCGCGTCGCGGTGGCGCGTGCGCTGGTGGGAAGCCCGCAGATCGTCCTGGCCGACGAGCCCACCGCGAACCTCGACTCCGAGACCGGCGAGCGGATCGTGGATCTCATGAAGGAGATGAACCAGCGCGACGGCACCACCTTCATCTTCTCCACCCACGACGCGAAGGTGATGGCCCACGCTGACGCGGTGGTGAGGCTCGCCGACGGGAAGATCGTCGGCCGCGAGCTCGCCGGCGCTGCCATCGCCGTGTCCGGAGGGCACTGAGTGGACCGCCTCGGCATCCTGCTGAAGATCGCGGCCCGCAACCTCTTTCGCTCGCGGATCAACCTCCTCATCGGCTCGGTGATCCTCGGAGGAACGATGCTGGTGGTGGTGGGCGGCGCAATGCTCAACAGCGTCATCAGCTCGATGAGCCGCAGCATCATCGGGAGCGTCGCCGGCCACATCCAGGTCTACAGCGGAGCGAGCAAGGAGGAATTCGCCATCTGGCCGATGGGCGGCAACGATCCCGACCTGAGCCCGATGGTGGACTGGGAACGGAAGCAGAAGCTTCTCGAGTCGGTCTCCAACGTGAAGGCGGTGATCCCGATGGGGATCAACGCCGCGCTGATCACCAGTGGGAACACCGTCGACATCACCCTCGAGGAGCTGCGCTCGGTGGTCCGCGAGGCGAAGGAGCACGGGAACACCCACGAGCTCGAGGAAAGGCGCGACTCGCTCAAGGAGCACGTCCGGCAGATCGTTCGGGTGCTGCAGGCCGACCAGGTCCGGGTCCAGGACATCAACACCGCAGACGCGGTCGACCCGGAAGCCCGGGCGGCCATCGAGAAGGCCTCGTCGGATGAGTTCTGGAAGGCGTTCGACCGGGACCCCTATGGAGCGCTCGAGTTCCTCGAGAACCGGCTGGCCCCGCTGCTCTCGGACGCCGACCTGGTGCCGCTGCGCTACGTGGGCACCGACCTCGACGCCTTCCAGAAGAACTTCGATCGGATGGAGATCGTCGATGGGCAGCCGGTGCCCCCGGGTCACCGGGGCTTCCTGATGTCGAAGTTCGTCTACGAGGACCGGCTCAAGCTCCGGACCGCGCGGCGTCTGGACAAGATCAAGGACGCCCTGGATCTGAAGGGGAAGATCGCCAGCGACGAGACCCTCCAGCGCTACGTCCGCGAGAACCGCACCCAGACCCGGGAGATCCTGCTCCAGCTGGACCGGCTGAAGACGGAGAAGGCGGTTGCCTTGCTGCAACGGACGCTGGCCTCCTCGGAGAAGGATCTGGACAAGCTCCTCAACGCCTTCTTCGATACCGACGACACCAACTTCTACGAGCGCTACCAGGTCTTCTACCGGGACCTCGCCCCGCTCCTGCAGCTCTACCGCCTCAAGGTCGGCGACATCCTCACCATCACCGCCTTCACCCGGAGCGGCTACGTTCAGAGCCTGAACCTCAAGGTCTGGGGGACCTTCCAGTTCCGCGGACTGGAGAAGTCGGCGCTCTCGGGAAACATCAACCTGATGGACTTCGTGAGCTTCCGTGAGCTCTACGGGTACCTGAGCGCCGACCGGAAGGCGGAGATCGACGCGATCAAGAAGGAGGGCGGCGCGCGGGAGATCGACCGCAGCCGAGCCGAGGAGGAGCTCTTCGGGCAGGGCAGCCGGAAGATCGTCGCCGAGGCCACGCCCGGCATCATCGACGAGAAGGAACGGTTCAAGGGCAGCGGGGCCGCTCTCCGCCGCGAGGAGCTGGTCAGGAGGGTCTACGATCCGTCGGAGATCGGGCGCGGCGTGGTGCTCGACGCGGCCATCGTCCTGAAGGACCCGCGACACCTCCAAAAGACCATGGGCGACATTCGCGCGCTCTCCGACCGCGAGCACCTCGGGCTGCGGGTGGTCTCCTGGCGGGAGGCCGCGGGATTCCTGGGCCAGTTCATCATCCTGGCCACGGTGGTGCTGCTGCTCGCGGTGGCGATCATCTTCATCGTGGCGATGGTCATCATCAACAACTCGGTGATGATGGCCACTCTCCAGCGCACGCCCGAGGTGGGAACGATGCGGGCCATCGGCGCCCAGCGCGGATTCATCCTGGGAATGGTGCTGGTGGAGACGCTGACCCTGGGACTGCTGTTCGGCGGCGCCGGAGCCGCGCTCGGTTCCGGCATCATCGCGCTGATGCACTGGTGGGGCATCCCCGCCCAGAACGACACCCTGTACTTCTTCTTCTCCGGGCCGCGGTTGTTTCCGACGCTCAGCCCGTGGAACATCGTGTCGGCGCTGGTCATCGTGGTGGTGGTGACCGTCCTCTCCACGCTCTACCCGGCGTTCCTAGCCACCCGTGTCCCACCGGTCCGGGCGATGCAGACCGACGAGTGAACGCGATGAGCCAGCTCTTCCTGATCGCGTTCCGCAACCTGGTCCACCATAGCCGGCGCACGCTCCTCCTCGGCGGCGCCATCGTCGGCGTGACCGCGCTCCTGGTGCTCCTCCTCGGTCTGCTCAACGGGATCCGCTCCACGATCCTCGAGTCCGCCACCACCCTCATGACCGGGCACGTGAACGTGGGCGGGTTCTTCAAGGTGACCGCCGGCGCCGCGGCCCCGGTGGTGACTCACTACCCGAACATCCTTTCCGTCATCCGCAAGGAGGTGCCCGAGCTCGACTACGTCACCCAGCGCGGACGAGGCTGGGCCAAGGTGGTCAGCGACACCGGTTCGCTCCAGTCCGGAGTCGGCGGGATCGACATCCTCCACGAGCCGGGCTTTCGCCGGGTGATCCAGGTGAAGGAAGGCTCGCTGGACGCTCTGGCGGAGCCGGGCACCATCCTGATCTTCGACATGCAGGCGGAGAAGCTGGGGGTGCGAGTCGGAGATCAGCTGACCCTGAGCGCCTACACCCTTCGCGGAGTGGCAAACACCGTCGACGTCCGGATCGTCGCCATCGCGAAGAACGTGGGCTTGCTCAGCAGCTTCAACACCTTCGTCCCGGACTCCACGCTTCGCGGGCTGTACCAGATGAACGAGGGCGCCACCGGGGCGCTCTTCCTCTACCTGAAGGACGTGCAGGCGGCGCCACGAGTCCAGGAGAGGCTCCGGAAGGTGCTCGGGGCGGCGGGCTACCAGCTGATGGACCCCGATCCGCGCGCGTTCTGGTTCAAGTTCGAGACGGTGAACCGCGAGGGCTGGACCGGGCAGAAGCTCGACGTGACCACCTGGGAGGACGAGATCTCCTTCATCCAGTGGACCATCACCGCGATCACCTGGCTCTCGTACACGCTGATCGGAATCCTGCTGGTGATCATCGTGGTGGGGCTGATGAACACCCTGTGGATCTCCATCCGGGAGCGAACCAGGGAGATCGGAACCCTGCGGGCCATCGGCATGCAGAGAGCCCGGGTGCTCGCGATGTTCATGATCGAGGCCCTCACCCTCTCGCTCATCGCCACCCTCATCGGCGCGGCGCTGGGCCTGGCGATCTGCGCGGTGCTGAACCTGGCGCACCTTCATGCGCCGCTGGCGCTCCAGCTCTTCCTGATGCGAGAGGAATTCCATCTCCTGGTGAAGCCTTCGGCGGTGGCCGGTGCCATCGGGCTCATCGCCGGCTGCACCAGCGCCATCGCCCTCTTTCCTTCCCTCCTCGCAGCCCGGCTACAGCCGGTCACGGCGATGCACCGGGTGGGCTGAACGCACGCATGAACCGCTCCACGATCGCTCGCTCGCTGTTCCTGACCGCGCTGACCGCGTCCGCGGTCGCCGCCAGGGCGCATCCGCTCGACCACGATGCGCTGATGAAGGTCGTGCGCACCATCGATGACCGGCAGCGCAACTCCGGCGACTACCGCTCGCTCGCGTATCTGGAACAGAAGGAGCGGGACAAGACCGACACGGCGCGCGAGGCCATCGTCTACCGTCGAAGCGAGGACCAGAAGCTGATGATCCTCTTCACCAAGCCCAAGGGCGAGGCTGGAAAGGGGTACCTCCGGCTGGACAAGAACCTCTGGAGCTACGACCCGACCACCGGGAAGTGGGACCGCCGCACGGAGCGCGAGCGCATCGCCGGCACCGACAGTCGCCGTGCCGACTTCGACGAGTCCCGGCTCGCGGAGGAATACGACTCCACCTTCTCCGGTGAGGCCAAGCTGGGAAGCTTCGACACCTGGATCATCGAGTGCAAGGTCAAGGCGGGCGTCGACGTCGCCTACCCGGTGGTGAAGCTCTGGGTGGACCAGGCGACGGGGAACGTGCTCAAGCGGCAGGAGTTCGCGCTCTCCGGGCGGCTGATGCGGACGCTCTACTATCCGAGCTGGAAGAGGCTCTACAGCGAGTCGAAGCGCGCGGACGTCTGGTACCCGGGTGAGATCCGCATCTACGACGAGGTGGAGAAGGCCAACAGCACCATCGTGGTGCTGAA
>AR_comb_assmDRAFT_10669534_pt1 | contig 10565 bp, 10 predicted proteins | sample ArasoioldDNA_FD_10543 | JGI IMG/M metagenome (IMG submission 10543) | reverse complement strand
GGGGAGGTCGCTGTCGTGATGACATCGTCGCGCGCCGAGGCGCTGATGCTCTTGCCCGACTGGGCCAGACGGCTCTCCGCGAAGGGAGCGGTGGACTTCACCGAAGCCCTGCAAGGCACATGGCGCCGCGACGCCGAGGAGCTGGACCGGCCGATCCAGCTGGTCCTCAGGCACACCGCCAGCAGCGCGCGCCGACTGCTCGAGTCCGGCGCGATGGAGACCGAGGGCGAGGTCTCGCTCGAGGGTCTGACCTTGGCTGTCCGGGGGACGCGCCGGGTCTCCTGGCGGACCGGGAGGGTCGACATCGACCTACAGGCGGACGGATTCCGCTTCATCGGCGGGCTCCACAACCTTCTCTGGAAGGGCGAGCCGCACCGCTTCCGCATCGAGACCACGGGCGGTGCACCGGTCGGGGACGCCATCCTTCGCCCCCGTCGGGCAGCCGAGGCGGAGGCGAGCGCAGCCCAGTCCGCGACTCCGTAGACGCGGCAAGGGGGCTCAGCCCTCGATCTCAGTCCTCGTCGTCGAGGTCGTCGTGGTCGCCGTCGTGGCCGCCGGGCCCTTCGAGCTGATCCGGTGGGTCCTCGAAGTCCCGCCCTCCCGTGCCCTCCAGCGCCCCGGCGTCGAAGCCGCGGAGGAAGGGGGCCGCGGCGGAGCTGGCCACCACCGCCGCCGCCAGGCCCGCGAGCGTCTGTCGGCCACGCGCGTCCGCAGCCAGCGCACGCTCCAGGAACCCGGGCGTCCGGCGCTCCATGCCCGCGGCCGCGCGAACGACGACCCCCGCATCGCTGGGCACCATCACTCCGGAATCGAGCGCCGAGAGCGCTGCGCGGAGCCGCTGCACCACCTCGGCCCGCGGCACCTCCCCGAGCGAGTCGAGCCCCCGGGCGTGAGTCTCCGAGAGCACCTCGGGCGGCGCCCTCCTGACCAGGTATCGCCAGCGGGCCATCGCCTGGTCCGGCGTCAGCGGCCGGACGTCCACGGCCTCGGGCGTGCGGCGCCCCCGGAAGAGCCGGTCGAGCAGTCCCATGTCGTCTCCCGGGCCGGATCAAACACCGCCTGCGCCCGGCCCCGCCAGCGATTCGATCGATCGGGACGCTCCGGCACCGGACCGCCAGCGCGCCACGACCCGGGCGAGGAACAGGGCATCGACGGCGACCAGCAGCCAGTCGAAGGGAAGCCGGAAGCGGATCCGGGTGAAGTACAGCGCGTAGGCCATCGCTCCGCCGAGGTAGAGCGCGAGCAGCAGCACCTCCAGTGAGGAGAGCGGATCTCGTCGGACGAGGACGAGCCGGACCGCCAGGATCGACGTCAGCACCCCGTAGCCGAGGAGCATCGCCGCGTCCCGCAGCCACCCCGGCCCAGCCCCCGAGCCGCCGGGCACCAGCCGGTCGCTGACCAGGTGGTTCCGGGGGGCGAACCAGTACAGGAGCTTGCGTCCGTAGAGGGCTGCGGCGGCGCCCGGGTTCTCGCCGATCCAGTGGACGGCAGCGCGGGCCAGGATGCGGTCACGCTCCACCTCGCCCTTGCCGGCCACCTGCTCGCGGACGCCTCGCGGCCAGCGCAGGTCCCCGGTGGCCTGGTCGTGCCGGACGTAGGGACCGTTGCCCGCGAGCAGATTGAAGCCCGAGCTGGTCGCGATGCCCACCACCGCGCCCAGGACCAGCGAGTTCCGCAGCACCCACAGGCCCACCAGGCCCACGACGGTCAGCATCGTGAGGCCAACCTGACGCCAGGTGCCACGCCGCGCCCCGAGCATCCACGCCCCGACCAGGGGCAGGAGCAGCGAGTGGACGGGGACGGTGAGCACCAGCGCTCCCAGCGTCACGCCCAGGAGCGCGAAGCGACGCAGGCTGGCGGTGCGCTCGAGCGCATCGAGCTGGCGGACGGCGCCGACCAGCAGGAACGCGGAGAGAGTCTGCGGGTACAGAGTCCCCGCCGCGTAGAGCAGGACCGGATAGAGGAGGACCAGTACCACCGATGCCGCTCCGGCGAGCCTCCCTGCCCTGCGAACGACCAGCCCGAAGAGGAGCCAGAGCGTGAGAGCGAGGAGAACGGCGCTGGCCGCGCGCAGCAGCACGTGCTCGCCCCCCACCCAGCGGAATGGAACCTGGAACCAGACGTACCCGGGCGCGCGGTAAGCGGTGGGTCTCAGGGCTCCGGTGGGGAGCGCGGGATCGAAGCCCTCGATGTCGGGCCGGTTGGTGTGAGCGAACCTCCCGTGGAAGGCGAGGTTCGCGCTGAGGTCGAGGAAGGCGCCCTCGTCCAGCGACTTCATCCGCGATCCGTCCCTGACCGCGAGCGCCACCCCCACGGCGACGAGGAGACCCATCCCGAAGCCGAGCACGAGGCGTGGCCGCTCCGCGATGTGGACGAGACGGGTGAGGAAGGACCGCATGCGGGGTCCTCCGGGATCTACCGTCGCCCGGCGCGCTGCACCAGCCGGGCGAGCGCGACCCACGGGCACCGTTGGCGCATCCCTCCCTTCCCGCTAACCTCGCGCCGCCCCCGAGCGGTGGAGGAAGCAACCATCCTGCCGGTCCGCCCACTCGACCTCGATCGTCCTCCTGGCCTCGCCTCCCGGGGCACGCGAATGCTTTCCCTCGTCGCCGCCTCCCGACCGGAGTGGCGCCGGGAGGTCGCGCTGCGGGCGACGCTCGCCCTGCTGCCCTGCGCGGTGATGCTGCTCTCTCTGCGGGGCGTCCTGGGTGCCTTCCCGGTCGCGTGGCTGGTGCCGATGGCCATGGCCTTCGGCAACGCCCTGATGGTGGTGTCCCTCGCCCGGGAGGCGCTCGGAAGGCGAGCCTTCCTCATCTTCTGGGCCCTCTACGGTCTGGCCTGGGCCGCGGTCGCCTGGCACGGCCTCCACTTCCATCGCGCGCCCCGGCCAGCCGCGCTGTTCATGAACCTGGAGGAGCTCTTCCAGGTGCCGCTGCCGGGATGGGACCAGGTCCCGTGGGCCGTCCTGATCGCGGTACTGGGCCTCGGGGTGCTCGCGCGGCATCCCTCTCCGAGAGGGCGGGATCTCCGGTTTGCCACCGTCGCCGCCGTCGCGGTCTGCGCGGTCCTGCAAGGGTACGCCTTCCTTCGGTACCAGACGCGAGACATGCTCCGCTACTCCGAGTACCGCGACCTCGTTCGCACCCACGGGCTGGAGGGCGCGGTGGCCCTCGATGCGCTGGAGATCATGCGCGGCGCCAGCTCCGGCTCCGTCCTGGGCGAGCTGCGCCGGGACGCTGCGGAGAACCCTGCCCGGCCTCTTCCGCTCGACCCCCTGAGCGTCGACCGGATGGTGGTCGTGCAGATCGAGAGTCTGGATCGCGAGGCGCTCACCGCCGACGTGGCGCCGGTGCTCACCCGGATCTGGGAGACCGCGACGCGCGCCCTGGTGGCGGCGAACCGGACCTCGGTCTCGGGCAGCTCCAGCGCGGACTTCCAGGTGCTCACCGGTCTCCGCGCTCGCTCCGGCGTCCCCGTCTACCGGCTCGGGTGGGACGGGGCCGGGCGAACCCTTCCCGACCTCGCCGCCGCGCGAGGGTTTCCCTTCCACGCCTACCACGGCAACGACCGGAACTTCTGGAACCGGGGACCGTTCTTCAACGCCACCCACGCGCACTTTCACAGCGCCGAGTCCATGCCGGGGTCCGAGCTCTCGCGGTGGGGACGGGCGGATGGCGATCTGTTCCGCTTCGCGGCCGCGCAGATCCGGCAGGAGCCGCGGGGAGTCCACTTCCTCATCACCCTCTCCACCCATGCCCCGTTCGACCTGGTCATTCCTCCGGGACCGCTGGAGCACGCCCCGGTGAAGGCGCGCTATCTCGCCTCGATGCGCTACGCCGACGGTGCGCTGGGGCGGTTCCTCCAGTCGCTGCCGAGAGAAGGTGTCACCCTGGTCGCGATGTACGGGGACCACCCCTCGGGCGTCTTCGAGAACGCCGGCGCGACCGACGAGGTTCCAGTGCCACTGATGCTGGGAACGCTCGCACCGGATGGCTCGCTCGCCCCGCTCCCGGCGGGTGGCCGCCCCGTGCAGGAGCTGCCCGGCACCTACGAGCTCCCCGCGCTGCATCGCTTCATCGCGAGCTGCCTCGATGCGTCTGCGCCTTGAGCGCGTCCTGCTCGTCGCGCTCGTGCTGCTGGTGGCGGCCTGGGCGGCCCGCCCTGCCCTGCGCTCGCTGCGGTGGACGCTCGTCGGCCTGGTGGAGCTCGGCCGTCTTCCCGCCGCGGGTCCCGCTCCTCGTGACGCCGCTCCGGCGCGCATCGCCCACGGCGGGGGCGCGCTCGGGGCGCTGCGCACCACCAATACCGTGGAGGCGCTCGACCGGAACTACGGGCGGGGCGTCCGCTGGTTCGAGGTGGACTTCCTCCCCGATTCGCGGGGCGTCTGGTGGGCAGTGCACGACTGGGCGCAGGCCAGCGACGTGCTGGGCGTGCCCCTCGATGCCCAGGGACGGGGACTCCCGGGCGCGCAGAAGGCCGGGCCGGCACCCTCCGTCCCGCGGCTGGAGCAGGTGCTCGACTGGATGGGCCAGCACCCCGATGCCCGGCTGGTGACCGACACCAAGGGAGACAACGCGAGCCTGCTCGGGCAGCTGCGCGCGGCCCCGCCGGCGGTGCGGGCCCGCATCCATCCGCAGCTCTACCGGCTCGAGGAGCTCGGGTGGATCGCGAACGACGGCTTCGGGGCCCCCATCTTCACCACCTACCGGAGCGCGTATCCCTGGTGGGTGCTGCGGCGGTTCGTGCAGCGGGCCCCTCTGCTGGCGGTCACGGTGACCCGGGAGCAGGCAACGGAGGCCTGTGCGGCGCTGTGTGCCCGCGTCCCGGTCCTGACGCACACGGTGAACGACCCCTCCGAGGCCGCCAGCCTGGCACGGACCGGGCTCACCGGGATCTACACCGACGAGCTGCTCCCCTGAGGCCCACGCGCCGGTCCCGGCAGGAAATCGCTGGTGCCGGGAGGTGGGTCGGGCTCAAGTCCCCCGGCCGATGGCTCGCCCTCCTCCGCGGCCCACCATTCCGACCGGCGACGAGTTCCACGTGCCCGGCGCCCGCGTGTACGCCGCGCCGCTGGGGCCGGCCATCCACAAGCGGGCCGAGGCGATGGCCCGGGTGGTCTACAACGCCGTGCACGAGAACCGCGCCTTCGACGAGGGGGACGACCGGCGAGGCCACGGCCGCGACCACGCCACGTGGGTCTTCTCCGAGGAGCCCGGTCTGGAGGAGGGGCTCTTCCGGGGCGGCCTCGAGCTGATGATCGACGCCCGGCTCGAGCCCGGTGCCGCCATCGGCCTCCACCGCCACGTCGCGACCGAGGAGGTCTACTACGTGCTGGAGGGGCAGCTCGCGATGACCACCGTCCTCGTCGACGGTCGGGAGGTCACGGCCACGCTGCGCCCGGGCGACGCGCACGGGGTGCGGCTGGGCGAGGCGCACTACGGACGGGCCGGTGCCGAGGGATGCCGGTTCCTGGCGGTGGGCTTCCGGCCCCTTGGAAACGGAGTCCGCTGAGCAACGCCTTCAGCCCCGCGGCGAGGCCTCGCCGGCGTCGCCGAAGAGCCGGAGGTCCACCGCCTCGCCCATCGCCCGCTGACCTGCCGCGTTCAGGTGCAGATGGTCCCCGGTGTCGTAGGCGGGACGGAGGCGGGCCGGCCGGTCCGGATCGCGGACGGCCGCGTCGAAGTCGATCACCGCATCCAGCTCGCCCGAGGTGCGCATCCAGGCGTTCACCGCCTGGCGGACGCGCTCCTTGTCCGGAGCGAAGTAGCCCCCGGCCGCGCTCTCGAACGGAAGGAGCGTCCCTCCGTAGATCTTCACCCCGGCCGCGCGTGCCTGCGCGATGAGCTGCCGCAAACCGGCGATGAGCTCGTCGGCGGTCACCGGCGGAGCACCGGGATCGGCCGAGCCGGCGTAGCCGAGGTCGTTGATGCCCTCCAGCACGATGACCCAGCGAGCTCCGGGCCTGTCCAGGGCGTCGCGCCGGAAGCGCCGTACCCCGCTCGGGCCGAAGTCGTCACGGAGCAGGCGGTTGCCGCTGATGCCGGCGTTCACCACGTCGATGCGACCGCCTCCGGAGCGGCGCTGGAGCCGGTCGGCGAGCACCGCCGGCCAGGGACGGGAGACGAACCCGCCACCCTCGGTGAGGGAGTCGCCGAACGCCACCACCACCGGAGTACCCTGCGGCCGGCCGCCCACCGCGGCGACATACCGGGCGATGGCCACTCCGGCCAGCGCGAGCAGCGCGGCCACGAGGACCGGGCGAAGGGCGCGGGCGCCCCGCGTGAGCCTGGAGCTCTCCATCGGCCTTCAGCCTCGCACGGGTGCCACCGCGGCCGCGTCCCGAGCTTTCCCTTGCGCCCGCCTCCAGGGACTCCCGGGAGGCGTGTCAGGGACGCCTCAGACGTCGATGTCACCGCCGTCGAGGTCGCCTCCGGAGTCTAGGTCGTCTCCGGAGTCGAGGTCGGCCTGGGAGTACTCCTGGTCGGCAGCTCCCGACTCGTCGGCGGAGAGCCCCTCGGCCGAAGGCCCACCGAACCCGTGCAGGAAGTGGGAGGCGATGGCCGTGCCGAGGAACGTCCCGGCGAGGCTGCCGAGCAGCGAGGTGCCGAACACCCCGCCGAGGCCGCCACCCATTCCGCCGCGGCCGAGGGTGCGCTCGAGGAACCCCGGATCGCGCACCTCGGCACGGGTCGCCGCCCGGGCCAGGGCGCGGGGATCTCCGGAGCGCGCCTCGCCGAGCTCGGAGGAAGGAAGCGACTCGCCGAAACGCCTCAGCACCTCGGAACGCTGCTCCGGAGTGAGCCGGGCGAACGCCTCGGCGTGAGCCTCCTCCACCGCCTCCGGCGGCGCGGTGCGCAGGAGGTAGCGGTAACGCTCGATGGCCTGCTCGTCCGTGGAGGTCTCGCGGCTCCGGTCTGTTGGCCGGTCTGCCTCGCTCCGCTCCTCCGGACGTCCGAACACTCGTTCCAGGAAACCCACGGTGCACCTCCTGGCGAAACTCGCCCGAACCTGCGGCCGGACAATCGACGGGGGGAGTGGCCCATTCCCCGCAAAGGGGGAGTCACCCGGTCGTCGAATCACGAGCCGGTCCGGGGGCTGCTTCACCCGGCCGGAGTCCTACGGCGACGTCTGCGTCGGGACGGTCCGGTCCTCCCCAGCGCCGGCAGCGGCCCGGGGGAGGACGGGCAGGTCGGGCACCTGCGGAGGTTCGGCGGCAGGTGCCCGACCCGTCGGAGTCACTCCGTGAAGAGCGACAGCGGCACCGCGTTGGCCATCGTCAGGTAGCCCAGGTCGTTCGGGTGCAGGTGGTCGCCGCTGTCGTACGCGGGCAGCATCCGGCTGGGGTGGCTCGGATCACGGATCGCCTTGTCGAAGTCGATCACCGCGTCGAACTGGCCCGAGTTCCGGATCCACGAGTTCACCGCCACCCGGACCTCTTCCTTGTCCGGCGCGAAGTAGCCGGCGAAGGTGGTTCCCTCGAAGGGGGTCAAGGTGCAGCCGTAGATCTTCAGGCCCGCGGCGTGGGCGCGCGCGATGATCTGCTTGTAGGCCCCGATGATCTGCTTGAACGTCACTCGCGGCGCGTTGGGCTCGACCGAGCCCGGGAACCCCAGGTCGTTGATCCCCTCGAGGATGGTCACCCACTTCACGTGGGACTTGGAGAGGACGTCGCGGTCGAGTCGCTCCTGGGCATTGGGACCCGCGATGTCGTGAAGTAGCCGGTTTCCGCTGATTCCCTCGTCCACCACCGCCACCGGCTTCATGCTCGGGTCCGCCATCTGCTGCGAGCGGAGCCGCTCGGCGAGGAAGTCGGGCCAGCGGCGGTTGGCGTCGACCGTGGAGGCGAACCCGTCGGTGATCGAGTCACCCAGGGTGACCACCGCCACCGCATTGGCATTGCGTACCTCGACCTCCGAGACCAGGTACCGCGACAGGGACGTCGTCGCGATCGGCATCACCGCCGAGGCGGTGAAGTCACCCGGGGGAGAGATGTACGTCGTGGAGACACCGAGCTGGTGGATGGTGAGCGCGCCGGTCTCGCCCGGCAGGAAGACGCTCACCGCGATCTCGTCGAGCGCCTTGACGGTGAGGGCGATCTCGTCGCTCACCACCTGCGCTCCCTTGGCGAGGGTGAAGGAGGGCTGGTCGCTGAAAGTCACCACCCGGTCCGTACCCGGCAGCGTGCCCGAGCCGGTCCCGTGAAGGGCAACGTGCACCGCGCCGACCTGAAGGTCACCCTCGCCGAAGCGATTCGACAGACGGATGCGGATCCGGTCACCGCCCAGGCTGAGGCGCACGTGCAGGCGGATGGTCTGGTTGTTGAGCGCGTCGGCGGGGTCGGAGGGACTCGCGCCCCAGGTCGACACCCACGCGTTGGATTCTCGGCCCCTGAACTGTGCGTCCGCGGGGAGCGGGGTCAGCCCGACCGCGACGAGAGCGAGCGCGGCGATCCTCAGCGCGCGCAGTGAAGACTGCACCGAGTGCTTCATGATGGCTCCCTCCGTTCCCCGGAAGAGAGATCCGGGGGAACGCGGGATGCCCATGCTCTGCGCTCGCCTTCAAGGTCGCCCCCGGTTCGGCGCAGCGCGACACCGGCTGCCAGGCCGCTGGGGTGGCAGGACAAACGTCAACGAAAGTCATCCGGTCGACGCCAGGCCGGATCCGGGGAGCGTCCCTGCCGCAATCCGCGCGCAAGAAACGAATGCTCGCCCCCAGCCGCGGGCAAAAAAGAAACCCCGGCCGGAACACATCCGACCGGGGTCCCTGCGCCGACGCCGGCGCGAAGGGCTACATCTCGAGCGCCACCGCCACGCCGTGGAACGTGGCGGCGATCCGCACCGCATCGTTCACCTGTTCCTCGCTCAGGCCGCCCTCGAGGACCACCCGCTCGTGGGAGCGGACGCAGCTCTCGCAGCCATTGATCGCGCTGACCGCGAGGCAGAAGAGCTCGAAGTCGGGCTTGTTCGTGGCCACCTGCGCCAGCCGCTGCATCCGCAGGCGAGCTGGCTTCTGGGCGTACTCGTCCCGTCCCACCATGTGGCGGAAGCGGTAGTACACGTTGTTCATCCCCATCAGCGCCGCGGCCGCCTTGGCGTCCTCCACCACCTCGGGGGCGACCTGGGTCAGGGCGTCCTCGAGGGTGGCCTGGCGCAGCTGCGGGTTGCGCGCTGCGATGGCGCACGCCACCGCGGTTCCCCAGATCTGCTCCTTGGTCAGCGTGTTCGACTGCAGCACGCTCCCGAGGTTGAGCCGCAGATCCTTCGCCGCGTCGGGAATGGCGCTGCGCAGCGTCTCCAGCGCGTTCATCAACCCGCCTTCTTGAACTTCTCGGTCAGGGTCTCCTCCCCCTGCTTCCAGTTGCAGGGGCAGAGCTCGTCGGTCTGCAGACCGTCGAGCACGCGCATCACCTCGGGGACGTTCCGCCCGACGCTGAGGTCATTCACGCTCGCCCAGCGGATGATGCCCTCGGGGTCGACGATGAAGGTCGCCCGCAGCGGCACGCCGTCGGTCTTGTGGAGGATGCCCAGCTGGGTGGACAGCTCGCGCTTGGTGTCGGCCAGCATCGGGAAGGGCAGGTTCCGGAGGTCCGGGTGATCCTTGCGCCACGCCAGGTGGACGAAGTGGGTATCGGTGCTCACGCCCAGCAGCTGAGCGTCGCGCTCGAGGAACTGGCCGTTCTGCTTGCCAAACTCGGCGATCTCGGTCGGGCAGATGAAGGTGAAGTCCATGGGCCAGAAGAAGACGACCTTCCACTTGCCCTCGAAGTCCTGGTGGGTGATGTCCCTGAACTCCTTGCCCTTCTCCAGGCTCACCGCCGCCTTGAGGTTGAACGCGGGGAACTTGTCTCCGACAGTCAGCATGATGTCTCTCGCTCCTTCGTTGTCTCGAATGAATGGAATGGCTTGGGATGCCCTGCGGGCCCTCAGCGCCCTGTTTGATGCGTCGCGTGAGCGGAAAATGCAATCAAATCCACTCCCTTGTCTGATTTCGTCCAGGGGATGTCCACCGAAATATCGGTATGTCCTGGACCGACGGAGGACGTGAAAACACCGCCACCTCGGTGACCACCCGGTTAGAGTGCTGGCCATGACAGCAGCAACCCTCCGGCCGGTGGACCTCGCTCGAGACCTGCAGGACCTCGCCACGCTCGTCGGCTCGGAACAGGCGGTCGACGACGTCCTCCGCCGCGGCCTCGACTGGCTGGCGAGGGTGGCTCCCTACGACCTGGCGACTGTCTTCGTGCTGGAGCAGGGCCGGCTGGTCGTCCGTGCAGCGCGTGGTCCGCTCGCAGACGATCGGGTCCGGCAGCACGCGCTCTCCCTCGATCAGTTTCCCTCGGTGCGCGAGGCGATGGAGACACGCCGCGCCCGAACCTTCCTCGAGGCCGACCACCGCCACGGCGATGGAGATCCCTTCGACCACGTGCTGGATCTCCCGCCGGGGCACGCCTGCCTCGTGGCCCCTCTGGTCGCGGGTGATTCAACGCTCGGGGTGCTCACCCTCGACCGGACGGTGTGCGAGGTCTACCCGCCGCCGGTGGTGAACCTGGTCGAGGTGTACGCGCA
>AR_comb_assmDRAFT_10642404_pt1 | contig 10570 bp, 9 predicted proteins | sample ArasoioldDNA_FD_10543 | JGI IMG/M metagenome (IMG submission 10543) | reverse complement strand
CCTCGCCTGAACGTTACCCGGGGCCCCCACGCTCCTCCCCGGAGGCGTGGGGGCATACTCCTGTCACCACATCCAATGCGAATGCTTCTCGACATCATCCGGCAGTCATTGTCCACCTTGTGGGCACATAAGCTGCGCTCTTTCCTCACGATGTTTGGTATTGCGTGGGGGGTCGGCTCCCTGCTGCTTCTCGTAGGTCTGGGCGAGGGATTCCGTAGCGGCCAGGAAAAGCAGCTCGCCACCCTCGGACAAGACATCATGTTTATGTTTCCCGGTCGGATTGCGGCGGTCGAGGGCAGCACTCAATCCGGACAGACGTATTACTTCACCTACAAGGACTACCTCGCGATTCGCGGTGAGGCGCAGTTTGTCGGCGCCCTCTCCCCGGTCTTGAATCGCGAGGATATCCGAGCCGTCAGCGATTACGGCTCCACCAACGGCCAGGTGTTCGGCGTGGCCGCCGACTACAACCAGATTCGCAACGTTCCCGTTTCACCGGGCCGCTGGTTCAACAACCAGGATGGTGCCGACCGTCGCCGTGTCGCCGTCGTTGGGTGGGAATTGCTTAAGAACATGTTTCCGGGACGTCCAGCCGTCGGTTCTACCATTCTGCTAAATGGGATCAGCTTTGACGTGGTTGGCGTCGTGGCGAAAATCGGGCGTGATGGAAACAACGGCACCAACTCCCGCATCTTCATTCCGGTCGAAACCATGCGGGACCTCTTCCCCCTCACGAAGGCCAACTCGGAAGACGCCATCTCATTCCTGAACTACAAGCCAATTCAAAAAGACTTGCACGCTCAAGCCAAAGACGAAATTCACCGCATCATTGCCCGGCGTCATGGCTTCAGTCCGAAACTGCAGGACGCGTTCGAAGATTGGGACACGATTGAGAACATGAAACGCGTAGGGAAAATCTTCGATGCGATGGATTGGTTCCTTGGAGTCGTAGGAGTCGTAACCCTGGGCCTTGGCGCGATCGGAATCATCAACATCATGCTGGTCTCGGTTACAGAACGCACCAAAGAAATCGGACTGCGCAAGGCTTTGGGTGCCACGTATCGCGCCATCCTGACGCAGTTCTTCATCGAAGGGGCCTTCCTGACCGCCTTTAGCGGAGGCATTGGACTCAGCATCGCCATCGGTTTTGTAACCCTGTTGGCGATGTTGCCCTCCCCCGAGGGTTTCGACACGCCGCGCATCATTCCGGCGTCAGCATTGGCAGCGATCGGTTCGCTAGCGATCGCAGGAATCGCAGCAGGATTATATCCGGCCAGAAAAGCAGCATTGTTACCACCAGTAGAAGCATTGCGTCAGGAATAACGCGTCACGTAGAGACAGCCGCCTCGGCTGTCCCGCTTAGCGAAGCGAGGCGGAACAAGAGGAAGCTAGAGCCAAAGCTAGGAGCTAAAAGCGTTTTATGATCGTCGACCTCGCCACACAGGCCTATAACGCGCTGCGACACAACCGCCGCCGCAGCCTGCTCACCATGCTGGGTATGGCATGGGGCATCGCGACGGTCGTGCTCTTGCTCGCGTACGGTTCCGGCTTCGAGCGCGGGCTCTGGTCCGCGTTTCGCTCTTTCGGCACCAATCTGGTGTTCATCTTCCCCGGGCGTACCGAACTCCAGGCTGGAGGCACCAAGGCTGGCACGCAGGTCCGTCTTACGGTCAACGATATCGACTACATCCGCGCCGAAGTGCCGCTGCTCAAACGCGTCTCACCTGAGGCCTTCAAGAACTGCGTGGTGGGGTATGGCTCACGGAGCGCCAACTATGGCGTGAGCGGCGTCTATGCCGCTTACGGCCGTATGCGCAAGCTCGACATGGCGGAAGGCAGCTTCTTCAACGAGGCTGACGACTTCACCCACACACGCGTGGCTGTGATCGGTTCCGACGCAAAGAAAAAACTGTTCTCCGGGCAAGAAGCGATCGGGCAGAACATCCGTCTCGACGGCATCAGCTATCAGGTCGTTGGCATTCTCAAGCATCAGATTCAGAACGGGGACGACAACATCAACGAGCACGTCTTCGTGCCTTACAGCGCGATGAGCGATCTGATGAATACCTATTACCTCAACTCGATCGTTATGGAGTATGAAGGAGACCATGCCAAGGTTGTCGATGGCGTGCGCCAGTCCATGGGATTCCACCACAGTTTCAATCCCAAGGACCGCCGTGCGATTTTCGTGTTTGATGTATTCGCGGATCTGATGGACTTGCAGGTCATCTCCACCGGTATCAAGATTCTGCTCGGATTCATCGGCTTGCTCACACTCGGCATCGGTGGAGTTGGGTTGATGAACATCATGCTGGTATCGGTCACGCAACGCACTCGCGAAATTGGGGTCGAAAAAGCGTTAGGCGCTCGCCGCTGGCACATTCTGTTTCAATTCCTCGCCGAAGCACTGGTAATTACTGCTCTCGGAGGCCTGCTGGGCATCGTGCTCGCTTATCTGGTCTCCTGGTCCGTCGGATCGCTGACTCTTTGGAGCGCATTCCAGGACAACGCGAGTGAAGGAGATATCCATCTATACATCAATTCAGCTACGCTCGTGTGGTCGACTGCGATCCTCAGTTTCGTCGGCATCATCAGCGGCATGTTGCCGGCTATTAAAGCTGCGCGCCTGAATCCGATCGAAGCCCTGCGCTACGAGTAGTTCCTTCGGAACCTTGGCGTTCTTCGTGGTTGAAGCCTTTCGCCGAATACCGAATGGTCTACAATCCTCTGGGTGTCAGAAGCCACGCAGATCCGTCTCGACCGCGTCCTAAATCAGCTCCTACTCTATGAACATCCACTGTTGAACTTCTCTGCGCGCTCCAAGCAAGATGGCGTCGAAGTCGTCATCAAATTCAAGGACGAGAGCATCCCCGTCCATACCTACTATTTCGACCTCCATCCCCGCGACCTCGACGATCCGCAGTTCGAGTGGAGTTTCCAGCGGCAGCTCTATGACGCGCTTCACGACTACTTCGTAGAGATGTTCATCCGTACTCCACAGGATCGCGCCGACCGCCTGAAGAAGGGGTTGTGAACGAACTTCGCCGAAAAATCGAACGGGAAATCGCCGACCACGGGCCGATTCCCTTCTCGCGCTATATGGAGCTCTGTCTTTACGATTCTGAATTCGGTTACTACGCGCGCAACGCATCGCAGTTCGGCAAAGCTGGAGACTTCTACACATCCAGCGACGTACACGCGGTCTTCGGACGTCTCCTAGCACGTCAATTTGAAGAAATGTGGCGCATGCTCGGATCGCCGAGAAAGATCATCCTGAGAGAACTCGGTCCCGGCCGCGGCCTCTTCGCACAGGATGTCCTCGATTGGTCTGAAAAGAAGTTCCCGGACTTCTTTCGCGCCCTACATTACGAACTGATCGACCAATGCCCAAAGCTGCGCGAGCGGATTGAGCAAACATTGTCCCAACACTTCAAATCCGGCACAGCATCTTTCGCCGCAAGCTCTGACAACATCCCCACCATCGTCTTCGCCAACGAATTCTTCGACGCCCTCCCGGTAGAGGTCCTCTCTCGCGAGGGTTCACTCCGAATCGACTCTCGCGACGGACACTTCCTTGAAACATGGGCTTCATCATCGCCCGAGGAACTTGAATATCTAGATCGTCACTCGGTCCACCCTGAAGAGGGTGAACGCATCGAGGTCCCACTTCAATCACAGGAAGAGATGATTGCAGCCACCAGCTTTGATCGCGGATTTCTCATTGCCATCGACTATGGCTACACCCGCGAAGAACAGCTCGCGGGCCGTCATCGCGGAACACTCAAAGCGATTCGGCAACATTCCGTGAGTGCGAATCCCTACGAGGCCCCTGGCGAGCAGGACATCACTGCCGACGTAAACTTCACAGCACTCGGCGCAGCTGCCGGGCAGAAGGGCTTTCACGCCCACAAGCTGATCACGCAGTCGCAATTCCTCATGGGCATCGGCGAAACCAATCAGTTTGCCGACGCCTTCGAAGATTGCCGCCTCCCGCAGGAGCGTGCCAAGGTTGCCCTGCAACTCAAGCATCTGGTCACGCCGGCTGGGATGGGCGAGACCTTTCATGTGTTCGTTGCAAGCAGGAATGTCGACTTCAATTCCGCTGCAAAACTCGCCGGACTCAGCTTTGGACGCGGGTTTCGCCCCTGAAAAGGTTGCAACTTCTTGCAGCATTGACTTGCCGAAAACACCCATACTACACTCCAGTTCCCCCCTCTGTATCCCCGTTTCACTAGAGTGCTGTGGGGCACTTCTAAACAATAAAAAGTTGTTAACGGCATCGATAGGTTTCGCAGGGTCGGTCGGAGGCTCGCATGAAGTCAGGAAAGGTTCTGGTTCTCACTGCGTTGGTCACGCTGTGTCTCGCTGCCGGTTCAGTCTCTTCCGCCGCAGCCCAAACGTTCACAATTAGCGTCGCCGTCAGCGGCCTCACAGGAGGCACGCTCGTTGTGCAGGACAGCCTGGGCGACACTCTGAGCTTCACCACCAACAATACCCAGACCTTTGCCACGGGATATGCCGCAGGTACTCACTACACAGTCACGGGCAAGACGCAACCCGTTGGACAGACCTGTCAGTTCAGTTCGAATTCGCGCGGCACCATCAACTCCAACATTACGGTGAATGTGACCTGCGTCCCGAGTTACAAAATCAGTGTCAAGCCAACTGGCCTCGTGGGAACGCTTGTCGTCGCAGACGATAAGGGCGACACCCTGACCTTCACCACTAACACGTCGCAGTCGTTCACCAAGAAATACAACGGCGGATCCAGCTACTCCGTCACCATTCAGACTCAACCCGCGGGACAGACCTGCACGCTCGGCAGCAACGCCAGCGGCACCATCAATTCGAACATTACTGTCACCGCCACTTGCGCGAACTCGAATCCCACAATCAGTGTCACGACTACAGGCCTGGCAGGAACGCTCGTCGTTCACGACGATAAGAACGAGAACCTGACCTTCACCACGAACACCACGCAAACATTTCCCACGTCCTATACAAGCGGATCCACGTACACAGTCACGATCCAGACTCAACCTACCAATCAGACTTGCACCCTGAGCAGCAACGCGACCGGTACCATCACATCGAACATCACCGTCACCGCAACTTGCATCTCGAACTTCAAAATTAACGTAGCGGTTACGGGTCTTGCAGGAACAGTTGTCGTGCATGACGACAAGAATCAGAACCTGACCTTCACCACCAATACCACCAAGACCTTCTCGACCCCCTACGCGAGCGGATCCACGTACTCTGTCACGATTAAGACCCAGCCCACCGGGCAAACCTGCACGCTGAGCAGCAACGCTAACGGCACGATTACCTCAAACATCACCGTCACGGCCACCTGCACTTCGAACTTCACCATCAGCGTCTCGGCTACCGGGCTGGTCGGAACCCTGGTCGTTCATGATGACAAGAACGAGAACCTGACGTTCACCACGAACGGCACCCAAACGTTCCCAACTACCTACGCGAGTGGATCCACCTACGCTGTCACGATCCAGACGCAGCCCACAGGACAAAACTGCACTCTGAGCAGCAATGCCAGCGGCACCATTACCGCCAATACGACGGTCACCGCTACGTGCACGTCGAACTTCACCATCAGTGTCTCAGCTACTGGCCTTGTCGGAACCCTGGTCGTTCACGATGACAAGAACGAGAACCTGACGTTCACTACCAACAACACCCAAACTTTCCCGACCGCCTACGCAAGCGGAACCACGTACGCTGTCACAATCCAGACGCAGCCCACAGGACAAACCTGCACCCTGAGCGGCAATGCCAGCGGCACTATCACCGCCAACACGACAGTCACCGCCACTTGCATCTCCAATTTCACACTTAGCGTGACCGCCAGCGGATTGGTCGGAACGCTCGTCGTGCAGGACAACCAGTCTGACCAGCTGACTTTCACCACAAACAATACGCAGACCTTTACCAAGGCTTACGCGAACGGCACATCGTACTCCGTCAGCATCGTCACGCAACCCACGGGCCAGACTTGCACCCTGAGCGGCAACGCCAGTGGCACCATCTCCGCCAACACGACGGTTACTGCCACTTGCATCTCGAACTTCACCATCAGCGTTGCGGTCACCGGACTCAGCGGAACTCTTGTCGTGCAAGATGACAAGCTTGACGGACTGACTTTCACCACCAACAACACGCAGACCTTCGCATCCACGTACGCGAGTGGGTCTTCGTATACGGTGAGCGTGCAGACTCAACCGAGCGGCCAGACCTGCACTTTAAGCAGCAACGCGACCGGCACCATCACCTCGAACATCACGGTCACCGCCACTTGCGCGAACTCAGGCAACAATCTGACCGTCAGCGTCGCAGTCATCGGACTTTCCGGCTCCGTGACCATGCAAGACGATCAGGGCGACACCTTAACCTTCAGTAGCAACACCACGCAGACATTCACCAAGACCTATGCCAGCGGCTCGAGTTACACCGTGTATGTCACGAGCCAGCCAACGTCTCAATCCTGCATTCCGACCTACGCGAAGGGAACGATCACGTCGAACGTCACCATCAACGCCTCCTGCGCTACGGGTGCAACGCGGCAGTTGGGAACGGTGAGCAACGTTTCGACGGTAACCTGCAAGGGCGCGCTGAAGAATGGCGTCTGTCAGCAGATGACCGTTTCCTGTCCGGATGTTCCTGATGTCCAGGCGTACATCAAGACCAACGCGCCGACAGGGACTCCTCTCGGTACCGTCACGTATAACACCGGTACCGATGGCAACGGACTCTACGAGAGCATCTTCACCTTCGGTAGTACGGCCGTCGGCAACGTGTTGACCGCTGGCTACACCACCGTCCAAATCTCCTGGGGATCTCCGTTCAACACCAATCAGCCCGACGGATGGGTCCTGGGCCCAGGTGGAATGATTGCAGCGGCCTGTCGCTATGCAACTGTGACAAAGTGGGTGTATGACAACGTTCAGGCCAACACCAGCATTCCAATGTGCGCGACCGCGAACAGCGGTGGCGCTGGCGCTCTGGCCTACGCCTTGTCGCAATATCCTTCGGCGGACGTTCTTTCCATGGCCGAAGTTACCAGCGGTCCGCCTCCGGGCCGCCTCGATTGGGGCTGCGGTTGCACGCAGGGCAAGCTCTCGGTGCAATGCGGATCGGCTACTACGCTGGGCACTTGTTTTGGAGTCGCCGACGCTCCTGTCTGGGATCCGGCTTATGATCCAACGGCGACCACCGGACTCTGCACTAACGCCGTCAAAGGGACGCTGCCTCCTGGCGGACTCAACTTCTTCCTAGGCGACAGCGTGGAAGCACCCGGAGCTCGTTACAGCTTCCCGCACACCTTTGTCAATCTGGTGTTCGGTAGCGCCGATAACAGTTCCGCTATTCCGATCGGTCAGGACTGGTTCAACAACATCACTACCAATAAGGCGCAGGCTTGCGTCACGGGTGGCATGCACTCCATGGCAAATACTCAGGACGGCGCTCTGCAAATCGCCAACGACCTGATCAACAGCTGCAGGTTGCAGCCATAGCCTCTGGCCGGTCGCGGATCCCACTCAGGAATCCGCGACCGGCAACATCTCTCTTGGATTGCGTGGGAACCGGTCGGGAACTCCCGGCTGCTACGACTGTTTCGCCTCTGGATATTCGTATACACCACGGCCCGACTTACGGCCTAGCCGTCCGGACTTCACATACTGGACGAGCAACGGCGCCGGTCGGTACTTTTCTCCCAGAGACTTGTGCAGGTATTCGAGGATACTCAGGCGAGTATCGAGCCCTACAAGATCAACCAGTTCAAACGGGCCCATCGGGTGGTTGAGGCCCAACTTCAGCGCCTTATCAATATCGGCGGCAGAAGCAATTCCCTCCTGCAACATATAGAAAGCTTCGTTGCCGATCATGGCGTTGATGCGGCTCGTGATGAAGCCCGGCGACTCCCTGATCACCACGACTTCCTTGCCCATACGCTTTCCGACCTCGACCGCAGTGGCGAGAGTCTCTTCGTCAGTCTCAAGCGCGCGCACAATTTCGAGCAGCTTCATCTTGTGCACGGGATTGAAGAAGTGCATGCCCACGCACTTTTTCGCGCGATAGGTGACGCTCGCGATCTCGGTGACGCTGAGAGACGATGTGTTCGAGGCGAGGATCGTCGTCGGCCGGCAGATCTTGTCGAGGAGCGTGAAGATCTCGATCTTCGACTCCATCTCCTCCGGTACGGCTTCGATCACGAGATCGGCCTCGCGGGCCGCTTCTTCAACGGAACCCGCGTATTCAAGCCGGCGGAACGCCGCATCCGCATCGGCAGACGTCACCTTGTTCAGTTCGACGGCCTTGTCCAGATTCGACCGGATTTCGGTTTCCGCTTTGCGCAGCGCGTTCGGGAGCAGGTCTTCGAGAATGGTGCGGTATCCGCCGAGTGCCGCGGAGTGCGCGATACCACGCCCCATAATTCCCGCCCCAATGACCGCGATCGTCTGGACTGACGCCACCTACTTCTCCGCCTTTTCCAGATCGGCAATCGCGGCATTGACCGATTCGGCGGCCTTACGCATCGCTTCCGCGAGGCGCTTTCGTTCCTCGGCGTTCATGCTCGGAATATAAATGCAAATGCGGCGAAGGGTCGCAGTAATGTCTTCCACGTAGTTCATTGCTCGAATCAGTTCACCTGTCGCTACGGCCATGAGTCTCCTCTTTGAACCGGGTTTACGGTCGAACCATCTATTGTGGACGCGCCGTGGGGATTTAGTAAAGCGAGCGTCTACTGGATTATGAGCGATCAAGATAAGCCAGCACGAACCGGCAGCGATCTTCGATCGAGATGCGTGGCAATTCGACGAGTTCGTACGAAAGAGCTTTGTAGGTTGTGACGATCGCGTCATATGTACGGCGCGCCTCGTCGAAATCCTGCTTGCGCTCCTGATCCTGGCAGAAAATCTCCGGCCACGGAGGAGCGACGAACACAGTCTGGTTATAGCTAAAACTCCGCACGGCATTCTCCACATGCTCCGGCACGGGGAGATTCATCAAGCGCAAGTATCCTGCAATGTCAGGAATGCCTCGATCAAAGAACACGGGCCCGCTGCTGGCCTCGGCAAGACGATAGGATCGGATATCCCACGAGAGCATCAGTTCGGCAAACAGCAACGGATCCTGCCAGGGCAGAGCGCGTCCGTTAATCTTCGCCTGATCTTGAATGATTTCACGTCCCGCTTCGATAGTGCAGTAATGGCCGCGAGAGCGCAGGGCTTCGATCAATGACGTCTTACCGGAACCGGGTCCACCCGTAATGATGTAAAAGCGTTTTGGGTCTTTGTTGTCCATCGTTTTCTAGCGCACGACTCTCTCGCTTGAAAGGAAAAATAGAAGCGTATTTGATCCGACGAGCGGCCTCGGACCATCATAAAAGTTCTCGCAACCGGACTGAAGCCGGCCGGGGTACACTTCTGACAACGTCATGTTGCGAGACAAGAGTCTGATCCCACTTTCGCACCAGCATCAGCACGCGCTGGCACTCTGCGTCAGAATCGACCGTGCCTCCCCGATTTCGGCAGCGGAGTTGGACTCGTGGCAGGGAGAGATTGAACAACACTTTCAGGGAGAGATTGCCATTCATTTCGGTGCCGAAGAGCAGCACGTATTTCCGATAGCGCGGCAGTATGACGAGTTAATCCCTCTGGTAGAAGATCTACTGCTCGATCACGCCTGGCTTCGCGACCGCTTCGCGAAAGCGGAGTCGCGTGGACTATCGGCGAATGAACTATCCGAGTTCGCTCAACGGCTCTCCGCCCACATTCGCAAGGAGGAACGCCATCTCTTCGAGCGATTGCAAGGTCTGATGACTAAGAAAGGTATGACACAACTCGGACGCGAGCTCGATGAAGCACTAAAGAGTGCCACCATCGCATGTGCCCTGCCCGCGCAGCGACCTCGCAGCCGCAGATGACTTGCTAGCCCCGCGCGACGCCATGCATGCGGTGGAAGGCCGTAGCAGCCTCGCGGCCCATGTAGCGATCGAGCACGGCCGGATCGGTCCGACGAAGATCCACCACAATCAGCCCATCGAGCACATTCGAGAATTTACGATCGACGTTGAAGCCAAGCAGTTTGCCGCCGATCTTGGCGTATTGCCGTAACAAAATGGGTAGACCCTTGCCATCCGCCTCGACATTGGTGATGGGCTCTGAGAGTTCATCGAGATCGTGGAGCGCGCGGCACATGGCGCGGCAATCCCAACGATGCATCAGACCGAGGCGGAATGGACGCCGCGGTTCGATCAGCCCAGCAAGTTCATCGTCTTCCATCCGTGAGCGGAAAAACTGGTAGATCATCTCACGCGACGCCTTGCTGTACTCGTTGCTGATGCTGACCGCCCCAAAAAGGATCGGAATCTCCGGATGCAACGCAAGAACACGCGCAATCCCTTTCCACAACAGGAGGAGCGGTGCATATTGCCGCTGATACTCTGGACGTACGAAAGAACGGCCTAGCTCCAGCGCCGGTCCAAGCTTTTCGAACAGCCTTTCGTCGTAGCGAAACAGAGTGCTCGTGTAGAGGCCAGCGACACCAC
>AR_comb_assmDRAFT_10124926_pt1 | contig 10571 bp, 7 predicted proteins | sample ArasoioldDNA_FD_10543 | JGI IMG/M metagenome (IMG submission 10543) | reverse complement strand
AGCTCTGGCACTCCTCTCATTTCATGTATTGACCGGAAATTTGGGATCGCGCCCCCATCTAGCCTACACAGTCGTTGAGCGACAGTTGCCCTATGCACGCATAACAAAGGCCAGACCATCATACGACAACACTCTCTGAGCATGCGCTGAGAAGCCGTTTTAAAATGCACCCCTTCACCGACCGCGGGCTAACTCCGACGAGTCTACGACAATGATCCTGACATGCTGGCCTAGGAAGGTAGTCGGGGGCCTCTATGCCCATCATGCGCCTAGGAGAAAATACCGGCTCAGGCAATAGGCACTCGTATCGTCCCCTTGCCCCAGCGGTCTGCCGCAAGGGCTATGTTGTCATGACAGCCCACGGTGGTCCGATGCATCGCGAGTTGAGGGAGACACAGAGAGGGTTCACCCTGCAGAGCGGGAGCCGCGATTGTCGGTGCAGCTCCCGACGTGCCGGCCGTGCAGAGCTTACGCGTGCAGAAGTTCGAGCGCTTCCTCGTAGATTTCCATATTCTTTCCGAAGGAGATGGCCGCGGCTTGAGCACCTGCCACGAGATGGCTCCAGCGCCAGGGCTCACGGGTAGCGTAAAATTCTTCCACCACGGCCTGATGATGCTTAAAGGCATGCATTTCTGTAAAGCTGTCGTGGCAGACAATCTCGGCCAGCCGCGCAATGAAGGCAGTCGCGTCGTAGCCACAGTTGACATAGTGTTGGGCGAGTTGCACGGGGACTTTGACCTCCGGGACTGCCCGCAATTGGCCGAGGTTGGTCACTGTCGGCCAGTCAATCGGCGGCTGCTGATAGATCCGCTCGCTGATGGCATCCAGCAGTTCTTCCTGCGTCTGATAGGGCAGCGCCGCAACGGCTGCCGGATCCGGCTGGGGTGAGGATTCCAGTCGCCGCTGGGTCGAGCGCACCTCAGGGCCGGTATGCCAGAGCAGCAATACCAGGAGTTTGTTGCGCAGACTTAGACCTTCCAGCCGCATCAGGTAGCGGCGCAGATTCACACTGGTGTGCAGGTGCACATCCATCGGATTGCCTGTAAGCGAGCGCAAAAACAGCCCGGCTGCGCCAATCGACAAGGCCTCGCCTGCCCCTTCCAAGGACAGCCCATTGGCCAGAGCTTTGGCGAGCATGACCGGGATATCCGCAAAGACGTCGCACTGCCCAATCGCCTCACCCAACCGACCAATGGTCGTCGTTTCATCGTCCCCGGTGCGCTGGCGCAGGGGTCGGGTCAAGAGCTGATATTCATCGAGGAGGGCCTCGATCTCAGGCACACCTGGCGATATAGGAAAACGCGACACATAGCGCACTGCCGGCCGCATAAGCACCGGGAGATATTCCCGACCCATCCACTCGACGGCGCGGAAGGTAAAGGCTGGAAAGATGAAATAATGATCATCCAGAACATTCTTGGGAATGGCCACCGTCAGGAGGATATCGAGGGCTTCGACTGGCGGCATATGGTCCCACAGCCAGAGAAAATAGTGGTCGGCCTTATTGTACTCACCACGATTGACTGCCGCAAAAAAAGCGTCCTTCGTAGCCTCAACCCCGCCCTCGTCTATGGGCGCGAAATCCAGCAGCGCATGGGGCCCCATGGCGGGGTGGTGAATGTGCTTATTGGAGAGGGCGACATGTTGCAAGACCGGGAGAAAACGATTCTCGCCTTCGAGTCGCTCGATGAGGTGATACACAGCATGCAGTCCCACCAGCGGATGGAGCGGCCCACCGTGGTGGCCAGGGGGGAGATCGGAGGAACGTGTCACGGCCAAGGCTGAAGCAGTGAGCATGGTTTTAACAGGTACACCGGAACGGAGCTTAGCCAGCGTGTGGTCCAAGATATCACTAGGAGCGGTTTCTTCGATAAACTGCACTAAGGGTTCAATATCATCAGCAAACTGTACACGTGTCACCATGATTGCATCCTTCCTCTTCTTCCCGCGATCCGTCAGCAGTGCAATGAGCCGGGGCGGGATCAGCGAATCCCTGAATGGCATCAGACCTCGTGCGCACGCAGAGGCATCAGGAACGGCTGGCATACGGAGCCGCCAGGACACAGGCCCTCATGTAGCGTCGTAGGGAACGATAGCCCAGTCCTTGTCTACATTATCTCTAAGCGAGAGTATCGCTTATGTGATCACAAAAGAAAAGCTTATTATTTTCATGACCGCAGAAAAAATATTCATGTTTATGACGTGTACGTAGATGCCTTGTAAGAGCGAGCCTGAAGTCATGCAAGGGTATTTAACCACGGTAGCCCCCATGCACGTGGAGACCCTTTTGTATGCATCCTCGATCTGTGGAGTATACCGTTGCCTGGTGCTCGAGTACCCTCAGCGACCGTGCAATATGCATGCGTGCTTGGGCCTATTAGCGCGGTGCGGGAGGCAGCGGCCTTCTTCAGTCCTTGGCTGACATACATCATCGAGTTTTTCTAAAAAATGCCGATAGGGATGGGGCAGATATCTTCCGCTCCAGAACGGTAGGTAGCCCCATGGTCCGACGCAGAATCTGGTGGTTGCTTCTTACTGGTGGTTGCTTCTTATATGTGTCGTGCTTGGTGTGCTCGTCTGGCATCAGCACCGGGCCGTCTGCCATACTCCGATCTTGTACCGCATTGGTCGCATTGATGCCCAGTTTGGCCTCAGAGACGGTGAAGTGCGTACAGTGCTCGCGCGGGTCGAGCAGCTGTGGGACAACGCCCTGGGGCGCAATCTTTTCGAATACTCTGCTACCGCGAAACTCACCATCAATTTCGTCTTTGACGAGCGCCAACATGCGACGCGTGTCAAGGAACGGTTACTCTCCAGGCTCCAGCAGACCGAGGCTTCGCACGCAGACCTGGCCCAATCCTATGCTACCTGGCGTGGCCTGTATCAGGACAAGTGCTATGCCTATGAAGCGGCGCGTATGGCCTATGAGACGCGTGTGCAAGTATATAACGCGCAGGTCCAGCAGTGGAATGCACGCGGTGGGCCTTCTGTCCAGGCACAGCAAACACTCGCCGTCGAACGCACCCAGCTTGAGGCCAGTCAACGCCAGCTCATCACGGACCAGAGCGAGTTGGGGGACATCATCGCGACTTTGCAAGAGTTAGAAGACCGTGACAAGACACTGCTTGAGACGCATACGCGGCAGGTGCAATCGTATAATGCTTTGTATGGCGAACACCGACGTTTTCATAAGGGCGAATACGATGGCAAGGAGATCACCATCTATCAATATCAAGCTCTAGACGATCTCATCCTCGTCCTGGCTCATGAATTCGGACACGCTCTGGGATTGGCTCATGTCGATGACCCCAAGGCGGTGATGCATGAGCTCCTCAGCGCTCAAGACCTGGATACCCTGACGTTGACCAGCGCGGATGTACGTGCACTCCACACCGCCTGTGGCCGTGAGTAACCTCATGCCCTTTGGGAGTATAGCTCGCCTCAAAGGCCGCCGCGGGTGCGTGGCGATGCGTCCGCGTACCGTGATATTGTCCGGTGTGCGCAGCTTGAGGGCTTCTATGGTATGATACCCCCACCAGGGATGACGCGCCGGATGCCTTCGCTGTCCGAGATAGCGCTGTCACCCGGGCAAAGATGAGAAGGAGTGCTGCCATGGCAGAGCACGCGCCGCTGGTGACCATTCTTTGCGCGCAGTGTAGTCGGCACGCCCAGGTGCGACGCGGGGAGCCCCTCCCCGAGGGATGGGCCGAGCATGTTGGGCTGCTGAGTTGCTCGGAGACGTGTCGGGAGCTCTTGCAGTCCATGGGGCTGATTCCTGAAGAGTGAAGACGCCAGCGCCTCCAGGCGATAACACCTCGCCTGCACGGCTCCATGCCTACTAGAAGGCGCTGAGAGTCGAGAGCACCCATACACCTCCAGACGATGTGCCAGGCGCACCATCATGTCTACCCAGTGCCCGATGCGCGCCGATAGCAGGATTGAGACCCTGGCCTTAGCCAGGTAGTTCGGGCGGACACCCCGCCCGAAGCTTGGAGGGCCGCTGACCTTCCGAGAAGCCCACGCGCTAAGCGCGTGGGAATGTCACACCAGGTTCCAACGGGGATATTTTTGCTTCTCTGCCTGTAAATAGTCGACGATCCAGTCCTGGACTGACTCAGCCAGATAAAACGTCGGCTTGATGAGTTCGGCTTCGTCCGTGATGCGTCCCTCTGCCAGGGCTCTTGCCGCGATAGGAGTTCCAGGCAAAATATTTACGCCGATCCGGAGATTGGCTATGGCTGGTTTGATACTCCGCAGGAAGTCCAGTTTTTCCTCTACCGTTGCCCTGGTTTCACCCGGTTCACCAAAAGCGACGGAGAGCGCGTAGTGCAAGTCCTGCTCTTCGCACAGCCGGCAGGTCTCCAGCATCGGCACCACCCGATCACCGAGGCCGGCCCCGTCGTGTGGGTCGCCACGCATGCCACCCATAAGCACCAGCGCACAGCCGGCCTGCTTCATCAGCCCAATCAGTTCACGATCGCAGCCAAAGGGGGCTAGACAGGTGTTCCAGTGCACCTTGACGTGTACAGCCAGTAAGGCACGGCATAGCTCCTTGGCATGGGGCAGAGGGACGTTAAAACCATTATCAATGAAGAAGACCTTGCGGAGCCCGTAGCGCTGCTGCATGTCTTGCACATCCTGGACCACTGCGTCGATGGGCCGAATGACACGCCATGCTGCCGCATCGCTCTGGGCCTGCGAAGCCGAGGTGGGATAAGCAAAACTGCCCAGCTTCGTCAATATCCCAATGCCAAAGCCGGCCTGGGCGTATTTGTGCATGTCCAGCTCTTCCAGGCGAGGCGGGGTGGTGAAGGCGGAGGCACAACGGCCTCCGTTGACCATGACCTCGCCGTGCTGGCGATACACTATACCGGGCAGGTCGTGGCAGGGCACGTCCGCTTCCAGTCTATTGGCCAGTTGCACGAAGGCTTCAGCGGCATCCCCGGCCAGTCCGAAGTCGGGCTCCATATAGGCAAAAATCGCCTGCGGGAGTATGCTAAAGGCCGGCCCGCCGCACACAATGGTAGCGCTGGTGAGGGCCCGCACCTTGTCAATTACAGTCTTAGAGAAGGGTAGGACCCATTGGGGATCAAGGTAGCTGCCGTTACTGATGTTACGGATGGAGAGGCCCACCAGCGCCGGCTGGAACTCCCGGACAGCCTGCTCGACATCGCCAAGCGGATCTTCAGAGAACATCAGGTCCAGGGTTTTGACGGCGTGCGGTGAGGCGGCGAGGGCCCCAGCCAGGTACGCCAGCCCGATGGGCAGGGGCTGGGCCTGCATCCGGCTCATGCATCTATCGTAGCGGTTCGTCGCGATGAGTAAGACGCGCATAACTCCCTCCGAGTTCTCGAAGCCCGCGATCGGGTGTATGCTCTTTGAACGTGCGTCAGCCCCCGATTATAGAAGTGGTAGCGAGGAATTGCAAAAGTCCTTGTCTCTACACCCAAGTAGCTTCTGGAAGGACACAGTATGTCACATCGTATCAATCGTGCCATTGCCCTGCTAGAATCCGACCAGCCAATTTATTATGTCGGTGGCCATACCGGGCATGTTCTGACCCACGAGCAGGGCCGGCAAGACGCCCACACCTGGGCCGATTACATCAACGTCGGCATGGAACATGGCGCCTTCGATATGGCCGGACTGGACACGTATATGCATGGCTTGGTAGACGGTGGCCCCACCCGCAGCGGTCACCGCACGCCGACGGTGATTGTGGAAGTCCCCGTAGACGGCTCGAACGAGTTGGTCGTCCGCTACAACGCCTGGCAATTCCGGCAAATCCTCGCCCGTGGCGTGCATGGCGTCTTGCTCTGTCAGGCGGAATCTGCTGATGCGGTGCGGGCGTTTGTGGAGTCGTGTCGCTATCCTATTCACCAGGTCGGTGTAGGGCGCGGTCTCGGCATCGGTACCCGTGGTCGAGGTTCCGAGCCTGCGGCAGCGTGGGTGTGGGGGCTGAGCCCAGAGGAATACATGAGCCTCGCCGATCCATGGCCCCTGAACCCTCAGGGAGAGTTGCTGCTGGGCGTCAAGATTGAGAGCCTGGAGGGCGTATCCAATGTTGAGCAGATCTTGAGTGTGCCTGGCCTTGGCTTTGCCGAAATGGGCCCAGGTGACCTGGGGCTCGTCCTGGGCTATAAGCAAGTGCCCCGTGAGCCGTATCCTCCGGAAATGCAGGACGCCCGTGAGCGAGTCTTCGCCGCCTGCCGCGCGCGTGGTATCGCGTTCCTGGAGACTTGTACCCCTGAAAATGTCGCACGCAAGCTGGATGAGGGTGTGCGCGTCATCGCCGGGCACCGTGAGGAGACGGCGCGAGTAGGCCGTGCCCATACGCAGCGCACCATGCCTGTATAAAGAAGGAACATAGGTACCGCACCACAGAGTTTGACACATGCACGCGAGGAGGGCACACCATGTCGGCACCCGATAAGACTTATCCCACACAACACATTGGTAGCACTATCCTGGTGGTCATGATGGAGGTTGACCCGGCGCATGAGGACGACTTTAATCGCTGGTATAACGACGAGCACTTACCGGAGCGGTTGGAGATCCCGGGCTATGTCAGCGCCCGCCGTTTCAAGCTGGAGGAGGGGGAAGGCGTGTTGCGCTACCTCTGCATCTGGGAGCTTGAAGACGGCAGCCCCCTACGCAGTGAGGCCTATAAAGCCCAACAACAACGCCCCAGTGAGCTACGGGATCGCGTCCATACCTATATTACTCAACGAATGCGCGGCCTCTATAAGCAGATTTACCCACCCGTTGGGGCTTTTGAAGACCACAGTGGTTTTCATCCAGAGTGAGCCGACTGGTATCGCGAGGAGGCCCGCCAGTCACTTCACCCTGAGCGATGGGGAGGGGTGGTGTTACTTACCGAATTGGGGTCAGCAAGCGACAGCATTTCACACTTTACTTGGCCCACACGCTACGGTACATAGAGCACGGTGCACCCCCGAGTCTGCCATCACCTTCAGACGCGCGGAGAAGACAGGATGGACTTCTACACCCTCCTCGATCATGTTGTCGATCTCCTGCGTCAGCGCCAGCGTGTGACGTATCGGGCGCTCCAGCGCCAGTTTGACCTGGATGAGGAGACCCTCAATGACCTCAAGGACGAACTTCTCTACGCGCAACAGGTCGCCCGGGATGAGGACGGACGCGTGTTGGCCTGGACGGGTCTTCCTGAGACCATTCCAGCACCTGCCCCTGCAGCTTCTCAGCCGGCACTGCTGCCCGTGCCGCAGGACGCCTCTCCTCTTGCCGCAGGACCCGGCGTCATCGCGCCTCAGACACCCGAAGCCGAACGCCGCCAGCTTACCGTGCTGTTTTGTGACCTGGTGGATTCGACCGTGCTTGCCAGCCAGCTCGACCCGGAAGAACTGCGCGAGATAGTGCGGGCCTATCAAGAGACCTGTGCCAAGGTGATCGCCCGCTTCGAGGGCCACATCGCGCAGTATCTCGGTGATGGCCTGCTCATCTACTTCGGTTACCCCCTGGCGCACGAAGACGACGCCCAGCGGGCGGTGCGGGCCGGATTAGGGATCGTAGAGGCCATGCGTGGGCTGAACACGCGCCTGGAGCAGGAGCGGGCGGTACACCTGGCCGTGCGCCTGGGCATCCATACCGGGCTGGTGGTGGTCGGGGAGGTAGGAATCGGCACCCGGCAGGAGCAGTTAGCGCTGGGCGAGACGCCCAACCTGGCCGCGCGTCTGCAGAGCATCGCGGCGCCCAATACGCTGGTGATCAGTGCCGCGACCTTGCCGCTGCTCGGCGGTTTTTTTGCCTGCCAGGCGTTAGGCCCGCATCCCGTGAAAGGCCTTGCCCAGCCGCTCGAGGTCTATCAGGTGATGTATGAGAGTATGGCGCGCAGTCGCCTGGATGCGGCCAGTAGCACTGGCCTGACGCCACTCGTAGGGCGGGAACAGGAAATGAGGCTGTTGCTGGAGCGTTGGGCGCACGTCAAAGACGGCCTGGGGCAGGTGGTGCTGCTCAGCGGCGAAGCGGGCATTGGCAAATCCCGCCTGGTACGGGTGCTGACGGAACACGTGGCCCGCGAGCCGCAGGCGTGGCTCACGCCGTGCCAGTGTTCACCTTATTACCAGAACACGGCCCTGTATCCGATGCTCGAGCTGCTGGAACGGGTGGCGCTGCGCTTCGACCGGGACGAGTCTCCACAGCAGAAGCTCCGTAAACTGGAGGGCTTCCTGGTACAGTATGGCCTGCCACTGGTAGAGACTGTACCCCTCTTTGCCACCCTCCTCTCCCTGCCGCTGAGTGCTGATTATACCCTCATGCATGTGTCGCCTGAGCAGCAGAGGCAGAAGACCTTGCACGCCTTCCTGACCATCTTCCTACGCATTGCAGCGCAGCAGCCCGTGCTCTTTGTCATGGAAGACCTACACTGGATCGATCCGACCACACTGGAGCTGCTCAGTCTCCTGGTTGATCAAGGCCCCACGGTCCGCATCCTGGCACTGTTCACCTGTCGTCCTGACTTCAGCCCGCCCTGGACGGGACGTTCACATCTCACCCAGGTGACGCTAGCACGCTTGCCACGGCGCCAGGCTACCGAGATGACTGGTGAGGTGGCGCGCGGCAAGGCCCTGCCGGCGGAGGTTGTGGAGCAGGTGGTGGCCAAGACCGATGGGGTGCCGTTGTTTGTGGAGGAGCTGACCAAGATGGTGCTGGAATCAGGTCTGCTCCAGGAGCAGGAGAATCGCTATGCGCTGACCGGACCCCTACCCCCGCTGGCCATTCCCACGACGCTGCACGACTCGCTGATGGCACGGCTGGATCGCCTGGCGACGGTGAAGGGTCTGGCGCAACTCGGGGCCACACTGGGGCGCGAGTTTTCCTATGAGCTGCTGCATGCCGTCTCTCCATGGGATGAAGAAACCTTGCGGCGCGGGCTGTCCCAGTTGGTGGAGACGGAGTTCCTGTATCAGCAGGGTCTGCCACCACAGGCGACCTACCTCTTCAAGCATGCCTTGATCCAGGAAACGGCCTATCAGTCGTTGCTGCGGAGTACCCGCCAGCAGCACCACCAGCGCATTGCCCAGGTGTTGGAGGCGCACTTCCCTGAGAGCTGCGAGACGCAGCCCGAGCTGCTGGCCCATCACTATACCGAGGCCGGCCTGAGCGCACAGGCCATACCCTATTGGCAGCGGGCCGGCCAGCGCGCCATTGAGCGCTCGGCGTATCCGGAGGCGCTTGCGCACCTCAGCAAAGGGCTGGAGGTGCTCAGGACGCTGACGGACACCCCGGCGCGCGCCCAGCAGGAACTCGGCCTGCAGATTGCCCTCGGCCAGACGTGGATGGCCGCCAAAGGCCAGGGTGTCTTGGAAGTGGAACGCGCCTATACCCGAGCACGCGAGCTTTGCCAACAGGTGGGGGAGACCCCGGAGCTCTTCCCGGTCCTGTGGGGGCTATGGCGGTTTTACCTGGTACGGGCGGAATACCAGACGGCGCGGGAGCTGGCCGAGCAGTGCCTTAGCTTGGCCCAACGTATCCAAGACACGGCGCTCCTACTGGTGGCCCACCATGCCCTGGGGACCAGCGCATACTTCTGCGGAGAGGTGAGCCAGGCTCGAGCGCACCTGGAGCAGGGGATAGCGCTCTATAATCGCCAGCAGCACCACCATCTGGCCTTTCGCTATGGCCTGGACCTGGGGGTGTGGTGCCTCGCTTATGGAGCCTGGCCCCTCTGGCTGCTCGGTTATCCGGAGCAGGCCCTCCAGCGCAGCCAGGAGGCCCTCACCCTGGCCCAGAAGCTGGCGCACCCCTTCAGCCTGGCGCATGCCATGTACTATATGGCCTACCTGCATTACTTCCGCCGGGAATGGCAAGCCGCCCAAGAGCAAGCCGAGGCAGCTATGGTGCTCGCCAGCGAGAAAGGGTTTCCACAGATGGTGGCGACGGGCATGTTTACGCGAGGTTGGGCGCTGGCCATGCAGGGACAGGGGGAGGAGGGGATTGCCCAGCTCCAGCAGGGGCTGGCCGCTTTTCGGGCCGCGGCGGGAGATCTCGACCGGCCACGTTGTCTGGCCCACCTTGCCGAGGCCTATGGGCAGGTCGGGCAGATAGAAGCAGGTCTCACCACGCTGGCCGAGGCGCTGGCGACAGCGCACAAAACAGGGGATCGCTACTGGGAGGCGGAGCTATATCGGCTCAAGGGAGAGCTGCTCCTGGGACAGGCCAGCCCTACCGAGGAGGTAGAAGCCTGTTTTCGGCAGGCCATCGAGATTGCCCGCCACCAGCAGGCCAAGTCGCTGGAATTGCGGGCTGCGACAAGCCTGAGCCGGCTGTGGCAATGTCAGGGCAAACGGGCCGAGGCCCACGACCTGCTGGCGCCAATCTATGACTGGTTCACTGAGGGCTTTGATACGACCGACCTCCAAGAGGCCAAGGCACTGCTTGATACACTCGCGTGAGAGAAACTCATGTCACCGCGGCATTCCCCTAATTGTTCTCCATGCTCGCAACGCTGTTCTCCTGCAAGGGACCTCAGAGCTGCTATAGAACTCATAGTGAGATTTTGTCGTAAATATGCTAAAAGAAAGGAGTAATAA
>AR_comb_assmDRAFT_10130513_pt1 | contig 10572 bp, 6 predicted proteins | sample ArasoioldDNA_FD_10543 | JGI IMG/M metagenome (IMG submission 10543) | reverse complement strand
CGCCGTTATAGAGGATGCGGCCAGAACCGGGTCGATACAACCCGACGAGCAGCTTCACGAGCGTCGTCTTGCCGGAGCCGGATGGTCCTACGAACGCGATCGTCTCGCCGCGCCGGACGTCGAACGAGATGTCATTCACGGCAGGCGACGTGGCCGACTGATGCTGGAACGTCACACGATCGAATTCCAGCGTGCGAACATCCTGAACGGGCAGCGGGTTTGCCGGCCGCGGCTCTTTCGGTATCTGGAGTATGCCCTCGAAGATATTCAGCGATGCCTCGGTCTCGCGGTAGACGTTGATGATGTTGCCCAGTTCCTGCAGCGGACCAAAAATGAAGAACGAATAGATCCACAGCGAGAAGAACTGGCCAACCGTGATGTCGCGCCTGAAAATCAGATACAGCATCAAGAACAGGATGCTCGTGCGCAGGAAGTTCACCGCGGTCCCCTGGATGAAGCTCAGGCTGCGGAGGTATTTCACTTTCTTCAACTCGAGCTTCAGGATCTTGCCGGTCGTGCTGTTCAGCCGCTGAATCTCCTGCTGTCCCAGGCCGAGGCTCTTCACGAGCTCGATGTTTCGCAGCGATTCGGTCGTCGATCCGGCGAGCGCGGTGGTTTCGGCGACGATTTGCTTCTGGATCGTCTTGATCCGCTTGCTGAGCGTCGAGCTGATGAAGCCGAGCACGGGAACCGTGAGCAGGTAAACCGGCGCGATGATCCAGTGCACGGTGAACGCGTACACCATCACGAAGATGATGCCGATGAGCGACGTGAACAGCAGGTTGATCGATACCGATATCAGCTTTTCGACGTCGGACCGCACCTTCTGGAGCTTGCCGAGCGTTTCGCCGCTCCGCTGATCTTCGAACACGGAGTAGGGCAGCTCGAGGGAATGCTGGATGCCGTCGGAGTAGAGCTCGGCGCCAAGGCGCTGCGTGATGAGGTTGATGTAATAGTCCTGGAAGTTCTTCGCGACCCTCGAGACGAATGCCACGCCCACCGCGGCGGCCAGCAGCAGCGTGACGCCGTGAAAGAACTGCTCGGTCGTGTAATCGGAGAAACGCGTCGCGTAGTTGTCGATGACGTAACGGAAGATGAGCGGATCGAGCAGCGAGAAAACCTGATTCACCGTGGCCAGCACGAGCGCCAGCGCAACCAGGGTCCAGTAATGTCGCAGATACCCGTAAAGCAGCTTCATCTTGGAACTATACCTGAATGTTGTCGGCGCGCGATCGCGCTGCAAACGTGCGCGTCAGCGCGCCGGTGGCCAGCGCGATTCCAATGAAGATGACGACGCACGCGAGCGCCATGCGGCGGGTGATGGCCTCGTGCAGAAAGATGTATCCCCAGAGCAACCCGAACACCGGAATCAAATACGTCACCGACAGCGCTCTCGCCGGTCCGACGCGGACGAGCAGCCGGAAATAGAGCACGTACGCCACGCCGGTGCAGAAGACGCCGAGCAGGATCGTGCTGATCCAGCTTGCCGCGCCCGGCGACCGTGCTGGCCAGTACAGGAACGTCGGGATCGCCATGAACAGGGTCGCCGCGATCAGGCTCCCGGTCGCGATCACGAGCGAGTCGACGTCGCCGAGCCGCTTGCGCGTGTAGTTCGCGGCGATGCCGTACAACACGGCAGCGGCCAGCCCGGCGAATACCGCGAGCGCCCCGCGATCTTCCGAGAACGACAGCCGATCCCACACGAGAATCAGGACGCCGGCGAACCCAACGGCGAGGCCGAGCACGCGCACCTTCGAAGGTGTCTCTCGAAGCCAGACGAACGCCACGAGCGCGCCGAAGAGCGGAGCCGTCGAGTTCAGGACCGCTGCAAATCCAGCGGTCACCGAGAGTACGGCATACGCGAAGAGCGTGAATGGAACGGCCGAATTCGTTGCGCCAAGCACCGCCAACGGCACCGCGTGTCGCGACAGTCGCTTGATTCCCCCGCGTTTGGCGAGCACGAACACGAGAAACAGTGCGCCGATGCCGACGCGTGCCGCGATCAGGGGAACCGGGCCGAATTCCGGGGCCGCGACCCGCATGAACAGGAACGACGCGCCCCAGATAGCGCCGAGAACGAATAGATCGATCAGGTCACGCGTGCTCACGCTCCGTCAGCCTCTCGATAATCTGCCTGGCCGCCGCCACGAGCTCGGCGTTGCTCACCGCCCGCGAGCCATCCGGCAGCCTCAGAGTATCTTCGAAACCGACGCGCGTGTCGTACCCGCGTCTGACGGCCAGCTCCACGAAGTACCACGCATACCGGCCAAGGCCGTGCAGCAGCCGTGGCGTGTCGACCCCGTCGAGAACATGTTCAATCTGGTCGAGGTTGATTCGCGCGCTGCACGACGCCTCGGCAGGCTCGAGCAGGATGCGCACGCAGTGCCGCGACAGCCCGCTTTCGACGAGCGCGCATGCGGCCGGAGCGTTCCACACGCCGGCTTCGACGCCGACGCCCTTATCGAGCAGCAACCGCATCACGTCGAGGGCGCCGGCTTCGTGCAGATTGACCGACGCAAAATCCGGAAGCACCGCCCAGGCGCGGATGAGCGCAAGGCGCTTGTCGAGATCGGGCACGATCCACGATCCGGTGCTGACGCCGGTCGGAATCCCCGGACACGCCAGGCGAATCGCGGTCATCGTCTTTGCCAGATCGTCCGGCGCGAGCGACTCACTGCCGTCCTCATCGCACACGTGCACGTGGATGGCGTTCGCTCCCGCAGCCACGGAGGCTTTGGCCTCCGTGGCTTGTCTCGCCGGAGTGATCGGGATCGCTGGATGTTCGGTCCAGGATCGCGTGCCGTTGAGCGCGGCCTGGATCGTCACTTGCCGACATTCAACATCACGGCGCCATAGACGCGATGTCCGTAGCGCGCATCGTTACCGAAAAATGCCGACGTCTCGTCCTTCGACGGTACGGCGAGGAACCGGTAGTCGCCCCGCAGACCCCAACGTCCGGCGTACCACTTCACGCCGCCACCGAAGTTGGTGGCGAACAACGTTTCGGTCTGGTCGATTCCGAAGGCCTCTCGGCTGAAGAGACTGAGACCGCCAACGCCGCCGGTCGCATACGGAATGACCGATTTGCTATTCGGCAGTGACACGACCACATTGCCGAAATAGCTCAGCGTGTCTGGCGTCCTCACGCTGCTGGAGTAGCCGAAGTCGAGGTTCTGCGAGATGCCGATCGAACTGCTGACTTCGCCTTCCACCCCGAGGAACCTGTTCAGGTTGTAGGTATACGCGCCGCCGAGTTGGTAGTTGCCGAACCCAGGTGCCGAGGCATCGGCGTTCTGCGTGAACCACAGCCCACCAGCTGGAATGACCGTGATTTCTGAAGTGCCTGCGCCAGCCGGCCTTTCCTGCGCGAACACGGGTGCGGCAGCAATGAATGTTGCCAGCACGAATACGAGTACGACTAACCGCTTCATATAACTCCTCCTGCCGGCGCAAATTGCAGGAGCTGTACCGGGCCATCGCGGCGATCCCTGCTGTTTCTCCATCATTTAATGCACGTTGTGGTGAAGGCGCGAGGGCAGTGCCGGTAATTCGGCACGCTGCCGATCGGTCGGCAGGCACGCGTCGTCACGCGTCCGTCATACCGCGCGATTTCGGTGCAATTGAGCTGGATGCCGCCGCCGGCACGGCTGGAAGGGAAATTGCCAAGTAGGGCGGACATGATGAAACGAATGCTCCTCATGCTCGCCGCGATGATCGTCATCATCGCCGGTCTCGGTTTCGTGAAGTTTCAGCAGATTCAAACAGCTATCGCTGAGGGCGCCTCGTTCCAGCCGCCGCCCGAAGCGGTGACGACGATAGTGGCGCAGCAGACCGAATGGCCGGAGACGCTCCAGGCCATCGGGTCCGTTGCGGCTGTTCAGGGCGTCGTCGTCAGCGCAGATCTCGCCGGGACGGTCGATCGGATCACGTTCGACTCCGGTAAATCGGTTCAACAGGGCGAGGTGCTGTTGCAGCTCGACACGCGCCAGGAGCGGGCGCAGCTCGCGGCTGCGGAAGCACAGCGCGACCTTGCCCGGGTCAACTTCAACCGCATGGAGGGCCTGCTGAACGAGAACGTGATCTCCCGGGCGGAGTTCGACGGCGCCACTGCCGAGAACAAGCAGACCGAAGCCCGCGTCGGCGAGATTCGCGCGGCGATCGACCGCAAGATGATTCGAGCCCCGTTCTCCGGGATTCTCGGAATCAGACAGGTCAACCTCGGTCAGTACCTGTCGAGCGGCGACCCGATCGTGCAACTGCAGTCGCTCAATCCCATTTACGTGAACTTTGGTGTGCCGCAACAGGCGACGGCGCAGATCCGAATGGGCCGGGACGTGCGGATTACGAGCGAAGACGTGGCGGGCACCGAGTTTCACGGACGCGTCACCGCGGTTGACTCCATCGTGAACGAACAGACGCGAAATATTCAGATACAGGCGACCCTTGCGAATCCCGAAGGCCGATTGCGTCCAGGTATGTTCGTGCAGGCTGCGGTTGGCGTCGGGGGCGGGCGTTCACTCGTGGCGCTGCCGGCAACCGCCATCAGCTACGCGCCCTACGGCGACTCGATCTTCATCGTCGACAACAACACCAAAGGCCCCAACGGGGCGACCTACAAAGGTGTGCGCCAGCAGTTCGTGAAGGTGGAAGGCGCCCGAGGTGATCAGGTGGGCGTGGTGTCCGGCGTCAAACCTGGAGACGAGGTGGTCACTTCAGGCGTATTCAAGCTGCGTAACGGTGCCGCCGTCCTCGTCAACAACACGGTGAAGGTGCCGAACGATCCGGCTCCAACTCCCGCGGACAACTAACACTTCTGTACGTAGTGTCCGGCTTCAGCCGGACCCGCTTCCAACGAGGCAACAATGCGCTTCACCGATCTGTTCATCAAACGACCTGTGCTCGCCATCGTCGTGAGCCTGGTCATTCTCATTGCGGGATTGCAGTCGATTCGCGCGCTCAGCGTCCGGCAGTATCCCCGCAGCGATATCGCGGTCGTCAAGGTGTCCACGGTGTACGTCGGCGCCAATGCCGACCTGGTGCGCGGATTCATCACGACACCGCTCGAGCGAGTCATCGCCAGCGCCGACGGCATCGACTACATGGAGTCGTCCAGCGCCCAGGCGATCAGCACGATCACCGTGCACCTCAAGCTGAACTACGACACCAACGCCGCGCTCACACAGATCCAGGCGAAGGTGGCGCAGGTCCGGAATGACCTTCCGCCCGAGGCCGAGGCGCCGATCATCGAGCTGGAAACGGCGGACAACCAGTTCGCGGCGATTTACATCGGATTTTCATCGGCCGAGCTCGACCAGAGTCAGATCACCGACTACCTGAACCGGGTGGTTCAGCCGAAGCTCAGCGCCATCAGCGGCGTGCAGCGCGCCGACATCCTCGGCGATCGGACCTTTGCCATGCGCATCTGGTTGAAGCCCGATCGCATGGCGGCCCACGGCATCTCCCCGACGGCCGTTCGCGAGGCGCTGGCCCGCAACAACTATCTGTCAGCGCTCGGCAGGACGAAGGGGTCGATGGTCTCGGTGAACCTCATCGCCAACACCGACCTGCGGACGCCAGAGGAGTTCCGGCAGCTGGTCGTGAAAGAGGAAGGCGGCGTCGTCGTTCGTCTCGGCGAAATCGCCGACGTGGTGCTCGGCGCGGAAAACTACGACGAAGAGGTGCGCTTCAACGGCGAGACCGCCACGTTCATGGGTGTCTGGGTATTGCCGACCGCGAACTCGCTCGACGTGATCGCCGCGGTACGCAAGGAGCTGCCGCAGATCAATTCGCAGTTGCCCGTCGGTATGAAGCTCGGTGTGCCTTACGACTCGACCGAGTACATCCAGGACGCCATCAACGAAGTGCTTCGCACGCTCGCGGAGACGTTGCTGATCGTCATCGTCGTGATCTTCCTGTTCCTGGGCTCGTTCCGCGCCGTGATCATTCCGATCGTCGCGATACCGATCTCGCTCGTGGGCGCGGTGTTCCTGATGCTCGTTGCCGGATTCACCATCAATCTTCTGACGCTGCTGGCGATCGTCCTCTCGGTCGGGCTCGTCGTGGACGATGCGATCGTGATGGTCGAGAACATCGAACGGCATCTGCACGAGGGTAAACGTCCGCTCCAGGCGGCGATCGAGGCCGCCCGCGAGCTCGTCGGGCCCATCATCGCGATGACGATCACCCTGGCGGCGGTGTATGCGCCAGTCGGCATCCAGGGCGGCCTCACCGGATCGCTGTTCCGTGAGTTCGCGTTCACGCTGGCCGGCGCGGTCATCGTCTCGGGTATCGTGGCGCTGACGCTGTCGCCCATGATGGGCGCGAAGCTGCTCCGGGCCGGCGACACCGAGCGGGGATTTGCCGGCTGGATCAACCGCCGGTTCGACCGCGTGCGCCACGCGTACTCCCGGTCGCTCAGCGCAACCCTCCGCTATCGGCCCGTGGTGCTGACGCTGTGGATCATCGTGGCGCTGCTCATGGTGCCGTTCTACATGTTCTCGCAGCGTGAGCTGGCGCCCGCCGAAGACCAGGGCGTGGTGTTCGGCATCATTCAGGCGGCGGCAAACTCGACGATCGATCAAACGTCGCTGTTCACCAAGCAGGTGCACGACGTGTATCGCGCGTTTCCCGAGAGCGCGAGCATCTTTCAGTTGACGTTTCCCACGGGCGGCTTCGGCGGCATGGTGACCAAGCCGTGGAGCGAGCGCACCAAGACGGCGCAACAACTGCTGATGGAATCGATGGGGCCGCTCTCTCAGATTCCCGGTATTCGCGTGATCCCATTGACGCCTCCGCCGCTGCCCGGCGGCGGCGACTTTCCGGTCGATCTCGTGATTGCGTCCCCGGCCGAGCCCGAGCAGCTCAACGAAATCGCGGGGCGGCTCGTTCAGAAGGCGTTCGCCAGCGGCCTGTTCATCTTCGCCGATGCCGATCTGAAGTTCGACCAGCCGCAGGCCGAGGTCGTGTTCGATCGCGACAAGCTGCGCTCGCAGGGCGTGGAGTTGAGCCAGGCGGGGCAGGACCTGTCGACGCTGCTCGGCGGGAACTACGTCAACCGGTTCAGCATCCAGGGTCGCAGCTACAAGGTGATTCCGCAGATCAAGCGCGCGGAACGCCTGGCGCCCGAGCAGCTCGAACAGATCTATGTCACGGGATCGCGCGATCAGCTGGTCCCGCTGTCGACATTCGCGACGCTCCAAACCACCACACAGCCGCGGGAGCTGAAGAAATTTCAGCAGCTCAACGCGGTGCGCATACAGGGTGTCATCCCGCCTCCAGTACCCCTCGATCAGGCGCTGCGCTTCCTCGAAGACGAAGCGCGCGCCGCCCTGCCTCAGGGTTTCACGATCGACTATGCGGGAGAGTCGCGGCAGCTGCGAACCGAGGGCGGAAAGTTCCTCAGCACGTTCCTGCTGTCGGCCATCCTGATTTATCTCGTGCTGGCGGCGCAGTTCGAGAGCTTTCGCGATCCGTTCATCATCCTTGCGGGTTCCGTGCCGCTCGCCATCTCAGGGGCGCTGCTGTTCTCGTTTCTCGGCTTCACGAGCTTGAACATCTACAGCCAGGTCGGGCTTATCACGCTGGTGGGACTCGTCTCCAAGAACGGCATCCTGATCGTGGAGTTCGCCAACCATCTTCAGGAAAGCGGCAAGGACAAGCTCGCGGCGATCATCGAAGCCGCGAGCACGCGGCTGCGCCCCATTCTGATGACGACGGCCGCGACGGTCGTTGGCCACTTTCCGCTCGTGCTGGCGACAGGGCCGGGCGCTGGTGCGCGGAACAGCATCGGCATCATGCTCGTGACCGGCATGGTCATCGGCACGTTCTTCACGCTGTTCGTCGTCCCCTCCATCTATATGCTGCTGGCGCGCACGCATCGCGCCGAGGCGCCGGAGCCGGCGCTCTCGGCGATCGGCGTCCCGGTTACGGAGTCCGCACTATGAAACGCATCTTGATCGTCGCTTTAGGTTTGCTGATGTCATCTGGTCTGGCGTCGGCGCAGACGGGCGCGCCGGATACGCTGCAACTGACACTCGACGAGGCCATCCGTCGCGCCATCGACCACAATCCGGACCTTGCCAGCATTCGCCTCGGCACGCAGGTCGAAACCGAACGCGTTGCCGAAAGCGAGAGCGCATACACGCCTGTCTTCTCGACGATGATCGGCACGTCGAGCAACGTCACACCGCCGTCGAATTTCTTGCTTGGCGACCGCGGTGTCGACACCAACGATCTCTTCTCGTCAACGGGCGTCCGCCAGCGGCTCGCCTGGGGCGCCGGCACGTGGCACCTTTCGTGGGATACGTCACGAACCACCACGGATAGTCCGCTGACCAGCTTCGATCCAAGCCTGCAGTCCGGCTTCCAGTTCGCGTTCTCCCAGCCCCTGCTCAAGGACCGCAAGATGGACCTGGCGCGCCAGCAGACGATCACGACGCGGCGCAATGTGGAGAGCGCGGAGCTCCGCGTGAAGGAAGCGGCCGTGCAGACGATGGCGGCGGTCAAGCAGGCGTATTGGACGCTGAAAGCGACCCGTGCGAACGTGACCGTCCAGCAACGTTCGCTCGAGCTGGCGCAGGAGCTGGTGCGGCAGAACAAGGCCCGCGTCGATATCGGTCAGACACCGCCGATCGATTTGCTGCAGGCAGAGGCCGAGGTCGCGCAGCGCCGCGAGAACCTGATTCGCGCCAACACTGCGGCCGGTGACGCCGAAGATCGCCTCAGACGGCTCATCATCGATCCCGCGGATACTTCCTTCTGGCGTGTGCGTCTCGAGCCGAGCGACGAGCCGGTGATGAGCGGCCTGCTCCCAGACGTTGATGTCATCGGCGCCGATGGCTTCGCTGGCCGTTTCGACCTGGCTCGTGCGAGAAAGGATCTCGACAACCTGGCGACGACGGTTGAGTTCTACAACGATCAGCAGAAGGCGGACGTCCGTCTCGAGACGTCATTCAGGAGCAACGGTCTGGGGGGAACGCGCTTCCTCCGCGACGGAGGCTTCCCGGGCACGATTACCGGGACCGCCAATCGCGGCTACGGCAGCGTGCTGGGCGACATGTTTGGCAGCACTTATCCGACATGGAGCGTCGGCTTTACCGTGAACTATCCCATCGGAAAGAGTTACGAAGAGGCTGCGCTCGCGCGCACTGAGCTCGAACGTCGTCAGGCCGGCCAGCGTATTGCCAGCCTTCAGTTGCAGATCGGCGAGACGCTTCGGCAGGCCGCGCGTCAGGTGCACAGCACCGCTCAGCGCATTGAAGCCGCCCGGGCCGGCCAAACGGTGGCGCAACAGCGGCTCGATGTGGAGCAGCGGCGCTTCGAGGTGGGGCTCTCGACCAGCTTTCTCGTGACGCAGGCGCAGCGCGATCTACTTCAGACCCAGGTGAACCTGCTGCAGGCGATGCTCGATCACCAGTCGGCGCTCGTCAGCTTTGAAGCACTGCAACAGGCCCCGGCGCTTGGGGGACAGCAGACTGAATCGAGCGGTTCGACGGTAATCGCACTGCCAACTTCAGCACCGGCCGGCCTGTTCAGGCCCGGGGCTGCCGCCGGATTCTGATAATGGCAGATCCCAGATGGCAGATGGCAGATGGCAGATGGCAGATGGCAAAAGAAACGAACAGGAGATTAGGAGGTTAGGCGAACAGAAAAGACATCTTCTCTGTTTTCTTGATCCTCCTGATCTCCTAGTCTCCTGTTGCGTTTTGTCTATCGCGCAGCCGGGCGTTCGATGCCCAGCTTCTGCATCCTGGACTGCAGCGTCGTCCGCTTCATGCCGAGCTTTGCGGCAGCACCCAACGGTCCGCCGACCAGCCAGTTGGCCTGCTGTAGAGCCTGACGGATATGCTCCCGCTCGGCATCCTCCAGGGTCGAAAGCGCGCGCGGGGCGATGTCGTGGCCATTGGGTTGTTGCCTGAGCTCTGCCAGCGGCGCGCTCAGGCTCGATCCGCGCGTCAGGATGACGGCGCGTTCGATGAAGTTCTCGAGCTCGCGGATGTTCCCCGGCCAGTGATAGCGCGAGAGCGCGTTCATCGTCTCGGTCGGGATGGCATCGATCGCCTTGTTCATCCGTCGCGCGAACTTGTTCGTGAAGTACTGAACGAGCGATGGAATGTCCTCGCCGCGTTCACGCAACGGCGGGTTCAGAATCGGGAAGACATTCAACCGGTAGTACAGATCGCTGCGGAATTGTTTGTCGGTGACCATCGTGGCCAGGTCGCGATTGGTCGCCGCCACCAGCCGGATATCGACGCGAATCGTCCTGGTCGATCCGAGCCGCTCGAATTCCTGCTCCTGCAGGACGCGCAGGAATTTCGATTGCAGCTCCAGCGGAATGTCGCCAACCTCGTCGAGGAAGAGCGTGCCGCCGTTGGCCAGTTCGAAGCGGCCGATTTTCTGCGCGATGGCGCCCGTGAACGCGCCCCTCTCGTGCCCGAACAGCTCGCTTTCGAGAAGGCCGGTCGGAATGGCCGCACAGTTGAGCTTGACGAACGTCCGAGACCGTCGGCCGCTCAAGTTGTGGATCGCGCGCGCGATCAGCTCTTTGCCCGTTCCCGTTTCTCCCTGGATCAG
>AR_comb_assmDRAFT_10070516_pt1 | contig 10572 bp, 8 predicted proteins | sample ArasoioldDNA_FD_10543 | JGI IMG/M metagenome (IMG submission 10543) | reverse complement strand
CTGATGTAGCGGTGCATCTTTTCAAGACCCCCTTCGTGCAGGAGGTCCACGATCAGCTTGAGCTCGTGCAAGCACTCATAGTAGGCGACTTCCGGTTGATAGCCGGCGTCGACGAGCGTCTGAAATCCCTGTACGACGAGTTCAGTCGTGCCGCCACACAACACCGACTGCTCGCCAAAGAGGTCGGTTTCGGTCTCTTCCGCAAAGGTGGTCTCGAGCACACCGCCGCGTGTGCCCCCGATGCCGTGCGCATAGGCGAGCGCCTTCTCCTTGGCCTTGCCGCTGGAATCCTGGGCGACGGCGATGAGACACGGGACGCCGCGCCCTTGCTGGAATTGCCGGCGTACCAGATCACCGGGCCCCTTGGGCGCGATCAGCACGACATCGAGATCCTTGCGCGGCTTGATCTGACGAAAATGGATGTTGAAGCCATGAGCGAAGAGCAGCGTCGCACCTCGCTTCAAGGCGCCCTTGACGTCGTTGTAGAGAGCCTGCTGCGCAAGATCCGGCACCAGCATTGCGACGAGGTCCGCTGCCCGCACAGCGTCGCTCGGCTCCGCGACCTTGAGCCCATCCTTCCTGGCCTTCTTCCAGCTGCCGCCTGCCTTGCGGACGCCCACGGTGACCTCGTGCCCGCTGTCTTTGAGATTGAGGGCATGGGCGCGTCCCTGGCTCCCGTAACCCAGGATTGCGATGCGAGCGCCCTTCAGTGCCCGCTTGTTGACGTCTTTGCCCGAATACAACCGCATGAGCTCCTCCAAGAAACGAAAACCGGTCGTCGCCGAAGGCGAAGGTCGCCCTAAAAAAGAAACCCCGCCTCGGCTGTCGCCGGTGCGGGGTTCCTTGGTATTTGCCTTTGGATCGATCCTCAGGCCCCGGCCCCGCACCTCCGTGCCAGCAGCAGGCCAATCAGGGACAGCAGTTCGACGCTGTTCACTTCAGCAGCCAGCGATCGCTGGCGCGGAGCAGTGAGGTCTGGTGTCGAAAGCCTGGTCTTCATTGGCGCCGAGAAAATCGAGTTGCGGTCGATAGGAGCATACGAATCGAGACCTTGTCAACCACGAGGCCGCCGCCAATTTCTGTCTGACCATCTTGCGGAATACCCGTACACAGAGTTGCTGATCGATGCATGGCACCGATCGAATTCTGTAAGCTTGCGGGTGCGACCACATGTCCTCTCCAATGCCCGTGTTGCTTCCGCATTCCGCCACCGAAACGGCCGCGCTGCCGTTGTGGCTGGTGAGTGAGAGCACTCTGGAGTCGTGGATAGCCGCTCAGCCTCCACGCGTCGCTCAATGGGCCACCGAGGGCGCCTTCAAAGCCGAACGTCACCGCGTGCTGCTCTTGCCCGACGCTAACGGCAAGGTGTGCGGGGCGGTCCTGGGGCTTGGACGCCTGACGGATGTGTGTGAACTCAGCCTGTGGCACGTGGCCGGGCTTAACGACCGCTTGCCACCCGGTGACTATCGTTGCGTGGCGGAGCTGCCAGCCGAGCCCGCGAATCAAGTCGCGCTTGGCTTCCTCTATGGCCAGTACCGTTTCGAGCGTTATCGCCGATCGGCCACTGCCTCGCGTCCTACCCGACTCATCGCGCCAGCGAGTTGTGATGTTGCCCATGTCGATCGCACGTATCGCGCGCTTTCCTGGGCGCGCGATCTCATCAATACGCCTGCAAGCGACCTCGGGCCTCATGAGCTCGCGTCCGAGGCCGTCAGTCTGGCGCGCGAGTTTTCTGCTACGCATCGAGTGATCGAAGGCGCTGAACTTCTCAAGCAGGACTTTCCGATGATTCACGCGGTCGGTCGCGCCAGCAGTCGCGCGCCGTGCCTCGCAGACCTTTCTTGGGGGGCTCGGGGTCCACGCGTGACGCTCGTGGGTAAGGGCGTGTGCTTCGACAGCGGTGGCCTCGATCTCAAGACAGCGCCGTCCATGCAGCTCATGAAAAAGGACATGGGCGGTGCGGCCTGCGTGCTCGCACTGGCGCGCATGATCATGGAAGCGCAACTACCGGTGCGCCTCAGAGTGTTGATTCCCGCGGTCGAGAACAGCGTCGGCGGTGATGCCTACCGACCGGGTGATGTCGTGTCTACGCGCAAGGGGTTCACTGTTGAAATCGGAAACACTGACGCGGAGGGGCGGCTGGTGCTTGCCGATGCGATCACGGAAGCCGATTCCGAATCGCCGGACCTGCTGATCGACCTCGCAACGCTGACTGGTGCGGCGCGTGTCGCCCTTGGGCCCGAGTTGCCGGCGCTCTACGGCAACGACGAAGCCCTGCGCACCAAACTGCTGCGTCATGGTGAGGAACAGCACGATCCGCTCTGGCCGATGCCGCTTTGGAGCTCGTACGAAGAAGACCTCGCCAGCAAGGTGGCGGATCTGAACAATGCTTCCGCATCGACGTTTGCAGGCTCCATCATTGGGGCGCTGTTTCTCCAGCGCTTCGTGTCGGAGCGCACTCCGTGGCTGCACGTGGATCTCTACGCCTGGAATCCGAAGGAACGTCCGGGCCGTCCTGTGGGCGCGGAGGCGCAGACGGTGCGCGCGCTCTTCGCTCTGATCAAAGAGCGCAGCAGCTTACCCGGCTGAGCGGCATGCTGGTCATCGCGCGCCGCGACCTCGCATTTCTCGTCGTCATCAACCTGATCTGGGGTCTGAACTACATTGCCAGCAAGGTCGGTGTGGGCCAGTTTCCGCCGCTGATCTTTACAGCGCTCAGGTTCACGTGCCTCGCCCTCATCCTCGCTCCATTCATTCGCTGGCATCGCGGACTGATGGGGCCCCTGGTGGTGGCAGCTGTGTTCGCGGGTGGACTGCACTTCTCGCTGCTTCTGGTCGGATTGCACCTCGCCGATACCGTGTCCACTGTCGCCATCGCTGGCCAGCTGGGCGTGCCATTCGCGACTCTCATGTCGATCGTGGTTCTCGGTGAGGTGGTTCGCTGGCGCCGCTGGTCAGGGATCCTCCTGTCGTTTTCGGGTGTCATGGTGATGGGCCTCGATCCGCAGGTGTTTCAGTTTTGGCAGGGTCTCGCGTGCGTGGTGCTGTCCGCTCTACTGGGATCCATTGGTCTCATGGCGGTCAAACGGCTGCAGGAGATTCCACCGCTCGAGCTGCAAGCCTGGTTTGCCCTGATCAGCGCGCCACTCATCTTGATCTTCAGTGTGATCTTCGAGTCGGGACAGCTCGCGGCCATCCGCAATGCACACTGGGACGCCTGGGGAGCGCTGGCCTTCAACATCCTGGGCGCCAGCCTCCTGGCCCACACCGGTTACTTCTATCTCGTGCACAAGTACCCAGTGACGAGTGTGTCGCCACTGACAGTGCTGTCGCCGCTCTTTGGCGTACTCTTTGGCGTGACGCTGCTCGGCGATCAACTCACGACCCGGATCGTTGTCGGCGGCGCCATGACTCTCATAGGCGTGTTCATCATTGCCCTGCGCGAGACGCAGATCGCCGATACGGGCTCATGACAATGCGAGGAATGGTGTGAAGCAGAAGCAAAAGAGAGGGAAGGGCACGTTCCGAGGTGCCTCCCACGATGTTCGGCCCTTTTCGCGCATCGTCGTGGACGGCATTACGCAAGCGCCGGCCCGGGCAATGTTGCGGGCAGTCGGTTTCGGTGACCAGGACTTCACCAAGCCACAGGTAGGCATTGCTTCGACCTGGAGCACGATGACCCCCTGCAACGTGCACATCGATGGCCTCGCCCGTACCGCCGCACAGGCGGTAGATGCAGCCGGCGCAAAGAGCGTGCTCTTCAACACCATCACGGTTTCGGACGGCATCTCGATGGGGACGCCGGGAATGCGCTACTCGCTCGTCTCGCGCGAGGTGATTGCCGACTCGATCGAAACAGCGGTCGGCGCGCAGGGCTTCGACGGCGTCGTGGCTATCGGCGGCTGCGACAAGAACATGCCAGGCTGCCTCATGGCGCTCGCGCGCCTCAATCGGCCCGCAGTCTTTGTTTATGGGGGCACCATCCGACCCGGCGCCCAGCATCGCGACATCGTCGCCGTATTCGAGGCGGTTGGCGGGCACGCGAGCGGGCGCGTGACGGAAGCACAACTCCTGGAGGTGGAGCGCACCGCAATCCCGGGGCCTGGAAGCTGCGGCGGGATGTACACCGCGAACACCATGGCGTCAGCCATCGAAGCGCTGGGCATGAGTCTGCCCAACAGCTCGGCGCAGGAGGCGGAGTCAGAGACGAAGCTCGAAGACTGCCGCCACGCCGGTGCGGCCGTCGTCAACCTCATCAACGCCGGGATCCGCCCGTCGGACATCCTCACCCGCCGAGCGTTCGAAAACGCAATCGTGACGGTTATTGCTCTCGGCGGTTCGACCAACGCGGTCCTGCACCTGCTTGCGATCGCCCAGGCGGCGCGTGTGCGCCTGTCGCTCGATGACTTCACCCGCATCGGCAGGCGGGTGCCGGTGCTGGCGGATCTGAAGCCAAGTGGCCGCTACCTGATGTCGGAGCTCATTGCCATTGGCGGGATCCAGCCTCTCATGGAGACTCTCCTCGATCGCGGCCTGTTGCACGGCGAATGCCTGACCGTCAGCGGCCAGACGATGGCGGAGAACCTGGCGAATGTCGCTCCCTACCCGGCGGGGCAGCAGGTCGTTCGGCCATTCGAAGCTCCTATCAAGAAGGAGAGCCATCTCGTGATCATGCGCGGCAACCTCGCCCCGGAGGGTGCTGTTGCAAAGATCACCGGCAAAGAGGGCTCGGTCTTCGTTGGTACTGCGCGGGTGTTCGACTCCGAGGAGCAGGCACTGCAAGCGATCCTCGACGGCGGGATCGTGGCGGGCGATGTCGTCGTCATTCGATACGAAGGGCCCAGGGGCGGACCCGGTATGCGCGAGATGCTGAGCCCTACGAGCGCCATCATGGGCAAGGGCCTCGGGGATAAAGTGGCTCTGATCACGGACGGACGCTTCTCAGGGGGCAGCCACGGATTCGTGGTAGGCCATGTCGCCCCCGAGGCCGCGCTTGGTGGCCCGCTTGCGTTGGTAGAAGAGGGCGACCGGATCACTATTGACGCTCGCAAGCGTAGCCTCACCCTCGGGGTCAGCGCTGCAGAACTCAAACGGCGGCGGAAAGCGTGGCGGGCACCACGGCCCAAAGCGACGCGCGGCGTGTTGGGCAAGTACGCCGCCGTCGTCAGCAGTGCCTCGCTTGGTGCGGTCACCGAGGCCGTGGATTGCACCCGCCGCTGAGCCGAAATCCTTTGAGCCTTTGCAGACGGCAAGCTGTGGGACAGACACAAGCCAAGGGCACGCGTTGTTGCTTTGCACCATCACCGTTTCTGGTGTGCAGATTTTTACAGACTCGGAGTGGTGGCGCGCAACGAACGCAGAGTTTTTGACATGAGGCGGCTCGCGCGGCGTCGAGATGAAAAACGTGCAAAAACCCCTGAATCGCGACGACCTCACCCGCAGAGAACTGGTTGTTTTGTACAAACTGTCCGGGTAGAGTTGCGCCCGCGACGCGCCAGCCGATTCCATCTAGAAAGGGAGGCGCGATCGATCTGAGTGACCGAGGGCCGCAAAAGGGGAACGGCCCGGAAACAAGCTGGCGGCCTTAGGTCAAAATCGGATGCGAAGTCACGGCGAATTCGCCTCGCAGTGGGAACTCCATTCGAGGCGTAAACTCTCGATTAAGAGATAGCTGAAGATTGAATCGTCTACGTCGGCGCCTCACGGCCGACCCGGACCTCAACATTAAGTATCCCGATATGGCATACGCGCCCGAATCAATTTACTCACCGCGACGCATGACCGCGATCTTCATGGTCGTGCTCCTGCATGTCTTTATTGTCTACGGACTGAAGAATGGGCTCGCAAGACATGCCATGGAGCTCATCACGGGTCCCGTCGAAGTGAAGATGATCGATGAGACCATTCCGGAGGACAAGGAGCCGCCGCCGCCGCCGCCCAAGTTGGAAACTCCGCCGCCGTTCGTGCCACCGCCCGAGATCGCCATCGAGTTGCCAGTCGACGCACCGGCCAGCAACGCCATCCAGGCAGTACAGAACGTGCGTCCCACGGCGCCGCCGCCCAAGCCGTCAGGCGCGACGAAGAGTCCGCCGCGCTCGGATCCGAAGCATCCGCTGTCACAGCCCGAGTACCCGCCGACCGCCCGCCGTCTCGGACAGGAAGGTACTGTCGTGCTCCTCATCTATGTGCAGGTCGATGGCAAGGTCGGCGATGTCAAAGTTCAAAAGACCAGCGGCTTCGACAAGCTCGACGAGGCCGCCGTGCGTGAGGCCAAGCGTTCCTGGCGCTTCATTCCGGCCAAGGATGGGAACACTCCGGTGGCCGAATGGGGACAGTTTGCGGTGACCTTCAGGCTCACCGATCAGTGACCAAGTCAATTCAAGACTGATCTTTCAGAGGACAACCCGTTTATGGCAACACCCACCACACCACTCACCACCGACAACCCATACGGCCTCGAGCAACTCTGGACACAGGGCGACTTCGTAGCCAGGGGCACGCTGATCCTGCTGCTGGTAATGTCAGCCCTGTCCTGGTGGGTCATGATCACCAAGGCCTGGGACCAGCGGCGTATGCGTGTGCAGGCGAAGCAGGCTGAGCGCGACTTCTGGAACGCGGGGAGCATCAAGCAGGCGGTCGAAGCGCTCAAGGGCAAGGACAACGCCTTCCGTTACATCGCCGAGGAAGGTCAGCGGGCAGCGCAGCATCACGAAGGCCGGTTGACGGACCAGGTCGATCTCAACGAGTGGATCACCCAGGCTCTGCAGCGCGCACTCGACGGCATCACCAACAGTCTGTCCGGCGGCCTGCCGCTCCTGGCCACCGTTGGCTCCACGGCGCCGTTCGTCGGACTATTCGGAACGGTATGGGGCATCTACCACGCGCTCATCAGCATCGGCATCGCTGGCCAGGCGAGTATCGACAAGGTCGCGGGCCCGGTGGGTGAGGCACTGATCATGACGGCCATGGGCCTGGCGGTCGCGGTGCCCGCAGTGTTCGGCTACAACGTCCTGTTGCGCCGGAACAAGGTCATCATCGAGAAGCTCAAGTACTTCGCGACGGACATGCATGCGTACCTGCTGAGCGGTGCGCGCGTCGGCTCCGGGGATGTGTCGGTCAAGGCCGGTGCACGACCAGTCACGGCAACAGCGGCGGCGCGGTCGTAAGGCCGGCCGCGAGTTACGGAGGTAGATCGCCATGGCGATGAGCGTCGGCGGTGGGGAAGAGGGCGCACCGATGGCCGAGATCAACACCACACCCCTCGTGGACGTGATGTTGGTGCTGCTCATCATCTTCCTGATCACCGTCCCCGTGATCACCAAGACCATAACCCTGCAGCTGCCGCACGCGGTCAACATTCCGACTGAGACCAAGCCGGAGAACATCACCATCGCAGTGGACGCGAACGGCAAATACTACTGGAACGACTCGTCGCTCCCGGACCAGAACGCGATGCTCGAGCGTCTGAAGACAATCGCGGTGATGAAACCACAGCCGGAAGTGCATGTGCGTGCCGACAAGAATGTCCGCTACGAATACGTGGGTCGTCTGGTGGTGCTCACGCAGCGTGCGGGCATTCTCAAGGTGGGTTTCATCACTGAGCCGGATCGTGGCATCCGCGGCATGCGGGCGCGCTGAGCGAGAGACTTAACTTATGGCAATGCAGATCGGCGCCGAAGACCAGAGCATGGTGGACATCAATACCACCCCTCTCATCGACGTGATGCTGGTGCTCCTGATCATGTTCATCATCACCATTCCGGTGATGACCCACGCGGTGAAGCTCGACATGCCGCGAGGCCAGACGCAGCCACCACCGGTACCGCCTGAAGTGATCGACATCGAAGTCGATTTCGACGGCACGGTGCTCTGGAACGGCACGCCGGTCGCCGACGAGCCGACGCTTCTGAGCTACCTGCAGACCGAGTCCGCGAAGGATCCGCAGCCGGAGATTCACCTGCGTCCCAACAAGCGCGTGAAATATGATTATGTCGCACGCGTGCTGGCGAATGCGCAGCGGCTCGGCATCAGGAAGATCGGCTTCGTCGGAAACGAAGAGTTCATGGAGTAGCGGCCACTGCCGGCGACATTCAGTCGTCGTTCAGTCGGACACCCGCAGATTCTAGAAGCGCCGGGATGATGAGTCCCGGCGTATTTGTTTGAGCCATCGCAATGTGAGGATGATCATGAAGCTTCGGGTCAATCGACTCCTGTTTCTGGCACTGGCCGGTACGGCAGTCATACTGCTCACCCCGTTCACGATCCAATCGTCATTCGCCGCCGAGGAAAAACCGGCTTCGCAACACGTCAGCAGCAAGCTGGTCAAGCCACTGAAAGCTGCGCAGGAAGCGATGCAGAAGCAGGACTGGGACACTGCAATCGCCCAGACCCTGGAAGCTAAGGCGGTCCCAGACCTGACGCCGTACGATCAGTACCAGATCGCCGAATTCCTCTCGTTCCTGTACCTGAAGAAGGAAGACTACGCGAATGCCGCCAAGGCCTACGATGACCTGCTCGCGAGCGAGTTCGTCCCGCCGGACACGCTGGAAGACCGGCTGCGAGTTGCGGCCACGCTGAATTTCCAGCTCAAGAACTACCCCAAGGCCGTCGAGTACTCCAAGCGCTGGATCGAAGTCAGCGGCGGCGCCAAGCCCGATCCCTTCGCGCTGCTGGCGCAGTCCTACTACGTGCAGGACGACTTCGCGAACGCGGCCAAGACCGTCGAGAGTGCGATCGAGGTATCGAACAAGGCGGGCAAGCCGGTGAGCGAACAGACGCTGCAGCTCGCGCTCAGCAGCTACGTGGAGCTCGATGACAATGCCGGTATCAAGAAGAGCCTCGAGCAGCTGCTGCGCCAGTACCCCACGCCCAAGTATTGGGACCAGATGTTCACGGTCGTGCAGAACCAGCGCGACAGCGATGATCGGACGACGATGAACCTGTACCGTCTGATGTTCGACGTCGATGCGCTCAAGCGCCCCGACGACTTCGTCGAGCTCGCGCAGTACACCTTTGATGCGGGCATACCGGGCGAATCCGTGAAGGTCCTCAAGCGGGGATTCGAGAAGAATCTCCTGGCCGGTAAGGATGAGCAGCGCACCAAGCAGTTCCTCGCCGACGCCGAGAAGCAGGCGCAGAGCGATCAGAAATCTCTGCCGTCCCTCGAAAAGGAAGCAATGGCCGGCAAGAGCGGCGATGCCGATGCCGTGCTCGGTATCGCGTACCTGAGTTATGACCAATACGACAAGGCCATCGAGGCCTTGCAGCGCGGACTGCAGAAGGGTGGGGTGAAGCGTCCTGAGGAGGCGCAGCTCATGCTGGGCCGTGCCCTGCTCAAAGCGGGTCGCAAGGACGACGCCGTGAAGGCGTTCGAGGCGGTGCCCAAGAACTCAAAGCTTGCCGAGGTGGCGAGTCTTTGGGCAATCTACGCGCAGAAGGGCGCGGGAACGCCGGCCGCCTGAATAACAACGCCCTTCCGGCGTATCAATTTCGAGGTGCATACAGGTGATGCGTAAGTATCTTGTCGTTTGGCTGCTCGCCGCCCAGATCGGGGCTGGCGGGCTGGCGACGCTGGTGGTTCCGGCCGCAGCTGTTGCTGCTGAGGCGAAGTTCAGCAAGGCGGTCGGCACACCGCTCAAGGCGGCGCAGGAAGCGATCCAGAAGAAGAACTGGGATGTCGCCATGACCAAGCTCAAGGAAGCGAACGGGCAGGCGACCAAGACGCCGTACGAGCAGTACACGATCAACGAGCTCATGGCCTACGTCATGCTACGTACCGGCGATTCGGCCGGGGCTGCAAAGCTCTATGAGCAGAATCTGGAATCCGGCCAGGCTCCCGCAGCCGAGGTCCCGAACCGCACCAAGACGCTCGCGCAACTGTACTTTCAAACCAAGAACTATCCGAAAGCCATCGACTACGGCAATCGCTGGATCAAGAACAGCCCGGGTGACAGCGATGCACACCTCGTCGTCGCACAGTCGTATTACCAGCAGAAGGATTGCAAGAACGCCAGCAAGTACATCACCTCCGGCATGGATGCGCTGCGCAAAGCCAATCAGCCGATCAAGCAGAACTGGATGGACCTGAAGCTGTTTTGCATGGACGCGACGGGCGACACGCAGGGCGTCGTCGACGCGCGCATGCAGCTGGTGCGCAACTACCCGAGCAAGGAGCACTGGGACCCGCTGCTCGCGACTCTCTATCGGCTGCCCGAGAACGACGACCTCACGACGTTGTACTACTACCGCCTCATGCTGGATGTCGACGTTCTGAAGAAGCCCAACGACTACAAGGAAATGGCGGAGATGGACATCACTGCCAAGGTCCCCGGCGAGGCGTTGGAAGTGATGAACAAGGGATTCAAGGACAAGATTTTCGAGACCAAGGACCGCGAACGCTACGCGCGCCTGCTCAACAACGCGCGCACGCAGGCGCAGGCGGTGCAGGCTGATCTCAAGAATCTGGACGCCCAAGCGCGAGCCGAGCCGACAGGGGAGGCTGACGTGGCCCTGGGCCTCACATACACAGGCTTTGCTCAATATGACAAAGCAGTGGAGGCGTTGCAGCGCGCA
>AR_comb_assmDRAFT_10666470_pt1 | contig 10574 bp, 9 predicted proteins | sample ArasoioldDNA_FD_10543 | JGI IMG/M metagenome (IMG submission 10543) | reverse complement strand
GCGGTATAGTCTTTTGTCGATAACATCAAGCTATTTATTTAATGCTGCGCCGGAGTCTGTCGCATGAGGCTAAATTTCCAACGTACAAAACCGATCCAAGATGTCTTCCATAAGGAGTTCGATGTCATTCTGAGCCCGTCCTTTCTGTAAAATTAGATTTTTGAATAAGGCTTGGGCGCAGAAGATATCAATAGTTCTTAACAAAATTCTCGTAAAGGCGCATCCCGTATTTATGACTTTTTTCAGGGTGAAACTGGACTCCGATAATATTGTCTCTTTCAAATGACGAAGTAAAATTATACCCATATGTAGTTTGGAACAATTCATCCTCTGTTCTTTCGAGCACTACATGATACGAGTGGACGAAATAGAACCTGGAGTCCTCATACATATTCTCACATAATCTTGATGACTTGAGCGTCTTCACCTCATTCCAGCCCATGTGAGGTACGCGCAATGGGTTTGGAGTTTCGATACCTGAAAAATTGAACCGCCTGGTGTAACCTTCGACAAAGCACAATCCCCTCTTTTTTCCTTCCTCACTAGCCTTTGTAAAAAGTTGCATCCCGAGACACACTCCTAATATTGGAGTTTTTTCTTCCAATACTTTTTGCCTCAGGACATCAACGATATTCATCTGCTCAAGTTTTGCCATCCCATCGTCAAAAGCCCCAATGCCACAGAGTATGATCTTGTCTGCCTCCTTTATCTTCTCCTGGTTAGAAGTAATAATCGAGTCAGACCCTATTTTTTTCAGCATGTTGGCGATCGACCCAATATTGCCGACACCGTAATCTATGATAGTTACCACAATAAAGAAGGGTGATGTTAAGGTTCAGGTTGGGAAGTGGAAGCTTCTTAACATATTGCCGCAAGATTAATGATGAATCCTATACACAGTGAAGAGCAAACATCAAAAATATTCGACCACCTGCTGAAGCTGAGCACCCGGAACATACCGAAATTATACGGAATTTTCCCGCTTTGAAATTTGTCAACATCTTCTCTTAGTTTTTTGCTGAACATCCCGGGAAACCTTTCATAGAGATCATTTAATCGCCAAAAATCTGGTGGGATATTTCTCATAACGACTGCGTCAGGAGTTGAGAAGCCCATTTTTGTTCGTCCCAGTATTTCGGCCGGTAATATCTTCGCAGCTGATTTTTTCAATATTTTTTTTGTACCAAACGAGTCAATTTTCAATTGATCCGGCAAGGAAAGTGAGAACTCGACCAACCTGTGGTCCAAAAATGGTAGTCTCGTTTCAATGCCGAAAGCCATTGAGTTTCTGTCCATAGAGTGCAGGAGATAGGGAAGCTCTCTTTTTAATAATTCGACAGAAATGTCCCTGACAAGATGATCAGTATTCAATTTGTCAACACGGCTTTCTTCGAACGGTGCAACCATGACAGGATCTAATAAAAACCATCCTTCGCTTCTTTTTAATTTACGGTTCACCAAGCCAAGTCTTCGAATAAAGGGGTGATATCTTAGAAAATTTAAAAGTTCTTCCTTCAACGACGTTTGCTGAACCAAGCATTTCCGTATAAGCCCGTTCAGATAACTCAACATCTTCCGCATCCTGAATGAGCCGATGAATTTTGTGTAATAGAAGCGCCCATAACCTCCCAATATTTCGTCTGCTCCCTGTCCATCGAGCATCACTTTCATATGAAGCCTCTCCGCTTCGACAAACAATTGCCATTCGGTAATGTGGCTAATACTGGTGATCGGCTGGTCCTGGTGATAAAGACATTGATCGATATGCTCACTTAAACTTTTATCGAGTGAGGGTGTGATCTTATTAGGTCGCAAATGATAGTGATCAGCAAGAAGATTAATATACTTTTCTTCGTTGTAAGATTTATGATCAATTACGCAGGACACCGTCCCCGATAACTTGCTTTTCAGGCCATTCAGATGCATCAACCCTATGATAGAGGAGCTGTCTATTCCACCGCTCAAAAAGGCGCCGGTGGCCACAGCTTCAGGCGTGCGAAGCTTGATACTATCATATAGCAACTCAGAAAATTTTTGCGTAGCCCATTTATCATTTATTTCCTGGCGCGCTGGTATTCTTTCAAGAAAATACCATCGACGCTTACTCACTGATCCGGAACGCAGATCGACGGTGGCGCATTCTCCGGGAAGAATTGAAAAGACATTTTCGAGCAATGTAAATTCGTCGTCGTCAATTTGACCGTGAGAAAGGAAATTTACCGCCTTCGCAACGTGCAATTTAAATCGGAGATCAGTGATTGCCTTCAACTGCTTGATCTCTGAAAAGAAAATGAAACTATTATTGTGAATAGTGTAATAAAGCGGTTTTTGTCCAAACCTGTCTCGTGAAATAAACAAAGTGCCAGTGGTAAAGTCGGCGACTGCAAAAGCCCACATGCCATTGAGTTTGTGGTTGATCCCTTCACCCCATTGCATATAACCCTTCAGCAAAACCTCTGTATCAGAAATGGTATCAAAGCAGTGCCCTCTGGTCCCAAGTTCATGGGCCAGTTCTTTATAATTATACACCTCACCATTGAACACGAGGGCATAATCATCGTTCACGTCGGCAAATGGTTGCGGAGTAGGACTTTCGCTTCCGGTAATGGAAAGCAACCGATGCCCAAAGCCGACATTTCGCTTAAAGTAAAAGCCTGAACCGTCAGGTCCTCGGTGACTCACCAAACTCGTCATCTTGGTAACGGTTTGCCTGTTGACAGCTTCCCCTCCAAAATTTATTATGCCGCAAATCCCGCACATTTGAAATCGGCTAATTCGCCAATGTTTGATTAAATAAAGTTTTGCTATTTTCTAAGTACTGATTATCGTAGAGAAGTTTCCCCATCGAAAAATTGTCGTTTTCCATTCGGTGAGGAGCAGCCTATTGCAGCAAGTTCATGCAAAAATTAACGAGTATTCGTTCTTCCAACACTATTTCGCTGATGACATCTCCGAAGGTATAGTTTTTTAGCATGCTGCGAATGCCTTTAGGAAATTCTGTTTCAGGCTTCAACCCTTTGAAAGGTTTCTTACATTCTTTGTGTCTTACCACGTGGCAGGCATACTTACTAAACACCAATCCAAATCCAATTTTATACCAATGTTGTGCTCTCCAAGGAAACAGAGTATAACGACATCGAAGTCCCGACCATAACTGAATGGCGTGGTGTCGGGTTTTCGTAGTTTTACTAATGAACGTAGCAACATGGGACAAATGGTCGAGACAGATATCAGCGGTCGTTAAATCTAAAAAAATTTGATTTTCCCTTTCAGCAGCAATCGACAACGGCTAACAAATTCGATGGCCAAATGTTTAAAGAGCCAATGAAGGATCATTAATGGAAGCAGGCGAAAAACCAGGCTATTGCTGCCGCCAGCCTGTTTTATATAATTGATAGTTTTAGAAATCAGTTTCATTTTCGCGATCACAAAGGCATATAGATACCGCGTAAAACTGTTAGGGAAAGTGCGACTATGTGTAAGGTTGCCGCTTTTGATGCGGTTGTACCACATGGGTACGTCACCGGCCAAAACGAAATCTCCTTTGGTAAGCAAATAAGCTAATATTGGATATGCTGTATTAAGCGGGTCGTTTTTATTAATTCCATTCCATGAAGGAAAGGTGATGTTTTCAATCACATCTCTGCGAAACAACCCATAGGTCATACTGTCTTCGAATTTCTTAACGAGCTTTGTAAGTCTTTGAAATGGCGTGGAACTGGAATAATCGGTTCTCTCCTGTTTCGCAAGGCCTTCAATTCTTTTTTCATTGTCATCAACAAACATCACTGGCGACATAGCTGAAGCTGCGTTCGGATTTTCCTCCAATGCCTGCACCAACGTACTGACAAAATCACGGTGCCAGAGGTCGTCATCAGCAGCCCACATAAAATATTTACCGGTCGCTTTTTGCAGCAAAAAATTGAAGTTGGACGGAATCCCGATATTTCTATCATGGCGATAGAGTTTAATTCTGGCGTCCTTGCTGGCAAAGGTCCTGCAAACGTCACCGCTGCCGTCCGTCGATCCATTGTCCGAGATGATAAGCTCAATATTTCGATAAGACTGCGCGGTGAGACAAGTCAACGCTTTTTCGATGTAGTCAACCCCTTTATACGTTCCAAAGCCAATCGAAACCAAGGGGCATTCGCTATTGTTTTCCACTTAGACTATATCGATATTTTTTTAAGATAGAGAACAGGTAGGGTTTTATAGTAGGTAGAGCAAGGGTCGTAATAAATGTAGCGATCAGCCATACGAAAAATAGCACAACGATTAGTGCCCATCCATCTAAGGCTTGGCTAATTGCTAACTTAGCAACAAAGGTTATAGCGAGACAAATGCATAAGGGTCTCAGCGTGTCTACAATCAACCAATGATAAAGTTCACCTTGCATTAAACGCTTCACTATAATTGGAACAGAAATCAGAGAATAACCTATGTTCAAAACCAGCCAGGCAATACCGGCACCTATAGCGCCGTATGAGAATATTAGTACAATCAGCAACGGCACAATCAAGATGGCTGCTATCAGGTTTTGGTAAAATCCGAATCGGGACCAGCCAAAGACCAATGTCAGATCGTATGGTATTCCAGACAGGCTATTGAAAAGGGAACCTGCCACCAATAATACTGTAATGGTGCTTGAAACTGCAGCAATTTCGGAACTGCGGGTCCATATCTGAATGAGGTCGTGAGCAAAAAACATAATGATGCAGGAGGCGGGAATGACAAGCAGGGAAATTACTTGGCATCCCTGGTGAAATGCATTTCTTAATCTATCATTATCTCCAATTGACTTAAGATTTGTCATCCGGGGAAAATATGCCACAAAAATCGCGGAGCTTCCCATTCGAGTAGTAGTACTGATTTGGTTAGCCACATTATAGTATGCAAAGCTTGTCATTGGCAGCATTCGGCTGATAATGAGTTTGTCTAATTGCGAGAGAAAAAAAGTAACGATGCCCGTAAGCCCTACGCCTGCGGTAAAGCGCCAAACCTTTTTAAATTGATGAAGAGCGAATTTCGGTGAACGGGAGCCGCTGACGATGGCATTCCAGAAAAAATAAGCGAAGCAACTCACCTGGATAATATTGGTTAAAACCTGCCAGCCGAAAAACACAAGAACATCATTTTTAAAATACAACAACAACAAAATACCCCCCAGATTCCGCAGTGTGGTAAAAGTTGAATTCAATATGTTTTGTTGAAGTTGACGCTCCATTCCGGCTAAACCGGAACTATAAAAGGACGCAGGGAATTGAAACACAATACTGACACACATCATGACAAGAACAGTTACAAGCTTATGAGGCGAGATGGTTTCAGTATTGACCCACGTTTGATGTCCAACGGTAACAGCTATTATCAGTATCAGGCTGGTCATCACGCTAATGCCCCAAAAAATCACTTCCATTGTGCGGGCCAGGTCTCTCACACTGTCCTTTTCTTCGAGCGACTTGTATTCTTGTGCCAGCGATCGAGTGATAGTGGCACCAAGGCCAAACTCCAAAATGTAAATGCTAGCAACTACCACGCTGTAGAAGCCAATAAGCCCATAGGATTCGATGCCGAGAATACTGATGTAGAGTGGTACACAGACAAGGTTTATTGTTGCTGACCAAATCCTTCCAAAGAGATTAGCAAGAATATTCTTTTTAATCATAACTTGGGATCGAGATTAACGAATCCTTTTTAAATAGCCTCCCGGCGCTACAGTAATCAGAATCTTGTTATCAATTGCGTTGTCAATCACAAATTCATCGTGTCTCATTAAAAACTCTTTCACTGCCGTCTTTGGATTGTTACCCACTCCCCAAGGTCTTTCCTGATAAAAATATCCATTTGGCAAATCCTCGACTATTGTATCGAAAACGACAAGATATGAACCAGGCGTTACAATAGGCGCATATAATTCCAACTCCCTTGCGACATGTTCGTGAGTGTGATTGGAATCTAGACAAACAATGATCTTGTTCTTTCCGGCGGCATGAACTTTCACCTGCTCGATCGTCGATTCAGCTACAGATGATCCTTCGATCATCTTGATTCGCTTGAACATCGAATGGTTTTCGATTTCACGGCGGTTGTGTTCTCTGATCTCGATGTCAATTCCAAGCACTCTGCCTGTCCCGATCATTTCGAGGAGCGAAGCATAATAAATAAGCGAGCCCCCGTGTGCAATACCAGTTTCGATAATGAGGTCGGGCTTAACTTCCCAAATGATTTCCTGCATTGCAACCATATCCTGCGGATATTGAATAATAGGTCTTCCCATCCAGGAGAAATTATAAGAGTAGAGCGCTTTGTTAGAGGCGACTGCGAAGTCCCTGGCAGCTTTGTTCAGCGAGAGGTTCCTGCTGTAACTACTCACACGATCTTTCCTTTCCTGTTTGAATTGCTCAATTAAATTGATCATACTTGTTTGATTGCATTATTCCTTATCTCATGCACCAATTCAATGGATTTTTGCGTTTCTGCAATTGCAAATCCATTTCCTTTTAGAATCTCTTCATAGGAGCGGGTGTGCAATTCAGTAAATCCCTCGCTAAATTCAAATTCTTCGCCATCTATATTTAAGGAACGAAATGTACGTTTACCTGTTTGTTTACACTCGTGCGGCAACGTATTGACATCAATACTAAGAAACCAATTCACCTCAGCTCTTTCCAGTGTCAGAACGCCCGCGGCTGTATCATCAGTGTGCCTGTCTACGCGGTTATCCTTTACATCACCAAAGATCCATATCAGCATGTCGAAAAAATGAATCCCTATATTCGTCGCGATACCTCCACTTTTTTGAATGTCGCCTTTCCAACTAACATGATACCAATGACCGCGAGAAGCGATATACTTAAGATTAACAGAATAGTTTTTCTTCATTGGGGCACTCTGGATCCTTTGTTTTAATGCAATGACGGCTGGATGTAAACGTAACTGCAAAATGGTAAAAATGCTCTTTCCTGTTTCTCTTTCCATTTCCATCAACGCATCAACATTCCAGGGATTTAATACCAAAGGCTTTTCACAGATTACATCAGCGCCTATCCTAAGTCCGAAACGTATATGGGCATCATGGAGATAGTTGGGAGAACAGACGGTCAGGTAATCCGTTTGTATGCCCTGGCGCCTTAATTTTTCCAGATGCCGATCAAATCTTTCAAATTCTATAAAAAAATCTGTCTCGGGAAAATAGCTGTCCAAAATTCCAACCGAATCATGCTTGTCGAGGGCCGCTAGCAAATTATTTCCGGTTTCTTTAATCGCTTTCATGTGGCGAGGAGCCACATAACCCCCAGCGCCGATCAATGCAAAATTTTTCATCCGTTAATTTTTCTGACTGAATTGTTCTCCAGAATATATTCTTCCTTACTCTCGTCGCAAACCGCTTTTCCGTTTCCATTAAAATGCAGTCGTTGTCCAAACTGGCTCATCCAACCGATCTGCCTTGCTGGATTGCCAACAACGAGAGCATAAGCAGGAACCGGCTTGGTGACCACAGCTCCGGCGCCGATGAATGCATACTCACCAATTTCATTCCCGCAAATGATTGTCGCATTCGCTCCAACTGTTGCACCTTTCTTTACCAACGTTCTTGCATACTGATGTTTGCGAACGATTGCGCTGCGCGGATTAATCACATTGGTAAACACCATCGACGGACCGAGGAAAACATCATCTTCACAGATCACACCCTCGTAAATGGAGACATTGTTTTGCACTTTCACATTTTTACCAAGAACAACTCCCGGTGAGATTACTACGTTTTGTCCAATGTTGCAGCCATCTCCAATCTTCGAGCCAGGCATCACGTGAGTGAAGTGCCAGATCTTCACTCCTTCACCAATTTCACAACCTTCATCAATAACGGCAGTGGGGTGGGCAAAATTATTCATGTTTGCTTCACTAAATTTCTTAGGTGTAATATATATCCGCTCCTATTCAAATGAGAAGAAGTTTCCAGAAGCTGAACTTCGATGCGAAACCAACTTCTTCGATGCATCCGGTCTTTGTGCTTACCGTCTTTGCGGTGTTTCATTCCGCAAAAATGGCAGTCACTGTGACGCAACCTATTTATGAATTCATTACTTAAAGGCATTAAGCATTAATCTTGTCCATTAGTACTCTTCGATTCTTCTTTCGAACTTCGCCAGGTTAGCAACCAGTTTCTCAAAATGGCATAGAGCCTTTTATCAAGGACTAGCGCAGGGTATGAATATAGAGCTCTCAGAAGGTATTCTAAGCTTTTTAATTTGAATTCTCTGAAATCTGCCAGGTGCAGCGCTATATAAGACCGGGATTCACAAATGACCCTATTGAACTTTTTGTGGAACCTTTCCATCACTAACTGATCCTTTTCCAGATATGTGATTAGAAGTTCAAGACGCTTAATCAGTCGTTGTCCATGAATAGTTCGCACACTTCGCGAACCATGGTCGATCAGCAATGAAGTGATATTATTCGTATAGTATAAAGGAAATCGTGCCGCCAATCTCATCCACAATTCATAATCTTCTGAAGCAGAAAGATCGCGATCCTCATTAAATAAGTTCTGCATGAAAATGTCTTTGCGAACAAAGACTCCTGCACACGATAAAGGATTCCCATTGGTCATGATATCGTTTAGAGTTTTCCCTTCAAAGTTATTTGCCTTTTTGAAAATTCTGCCCTCGGGTGTAGCCCAGGCAAATCCGAGATGAAACCATTCCGGCTCTGATCTTTCACTGATTAGTTTGGCTGCCTCCGATAAATGGTTCGGTAATGCTATATCGTCGCTATCAAAGAAATTGAGATACGTCCCGCGCGCCAACAGGCCTCCACAATTTCGCGCTGCAGCCCTTTCCTCATTACTCTTGCGAACATATCTTGTTCTTTTATCAGTAATTGATCTTATTACTTGCTCTGTATTATCGGTGCTGCCGTCGTCCACGATTATGATTTCAAAATTATCATAATCCTGCCCCTGCAATGATTTTAAGGTTTGTGGAAGCAAGTCAGCCCTGTTATAGGAGGGCACTATGACGGAGATAAAGGGTCTATCCTGCATATAGTCGTTCCAGGTCGTTAACCATATTTATCAATTCAAATCGGTCCCTAACGGATTTTAGGCCATTTTGTTTTATTGTGCAGTTCAATTTTCCATCGTGCATAATTCGCACCATCGAATCATAAATGGCTTGCGAGTCTCTAAAAGGAACAACCAAGGCATTTTTTTCGTTGACAATAAATTCCTGTGCTATGCCCGACAATGTAAAAATAGAAGGTACTTCAGCCGCCAATGCCTCAACATAAACCTGCCCGAAAGCCTCTGAGTGTTCATCGACAGGCACATGAATAAATAAATTCATTGCTTTATATGCAGCGGTTATATCGTTTTCAAAGCTTATGAGTCTGTAACTTGAGAACGGAATCTTTTTTAGCAGCGCCTTAATTTCAGCTTCAAAATCTCCCGTGGCATTCAGCAATATCAATATGGCATTCTTTTCCCGTCCGAGGAACCGTTCAAAGGCAGGAATTATGTATTGTATCCCTTTCCATTCAGTAAATCGGGAGACGACACCAACGATAGGATGCTTCCCCACAAGACCGTTCCGTCTTTTAAAATCTTCAATTCTTTCAGCGCTCACCTCGGCAAACTCGTCCAATTGGAAGCCGTGAGGAATAAGTGCAACTTTATTTTCGGACACAGACTCCCACTCGACCAAGATTTTTTTTACAACATTTGACACGGCCACTATTTTGGTGGCGAGTTTGTTGGAACGTCTGTCCCACCATACACCTCTTTTGAAGTAAATGTGATGAAGGGAAGAATGATGCCGTGTATATATTCTTTTCTGAACTCCAGCTGCCCTAGCTGCCGTGAGTCCCAAAATATTCGCCTGGAATAGATGACAATGAACTGCTGCTGGTTTGACCTGTCTTAAGAACCGGTAGAGGCGGAGTAAGGCGAAGGGCCAATCTCTCTTCCCCCTGCAACGAATGTAATGTACTTCGAAGCCGTTTTGATATAAATGCTCCTCGAGCACGGATGGAAAGGGATTTAGTAGCAAAAAAATCGGTACAAATCTTTCTTTATCTATCTTTTCCGCTAGCCATTCAAACGCACGGGCTTTGTTTATATCGGAAATAATATGCACTATTTTAACCTTCAAAGTAAATCCTGGTGAAAGTCGTGGGTCACTTCGGCGGGTTCAGCAAGAATATTGAACATGCGCTCATTAAATAAATGGTCGTAGCTCTTACGATCAATCAGTTCAAGTTTCGTTCCTCTATCTTTATACAGTCGATAATTGTGTCGGAAGAAGTATTCAAAAACTTCTCCCGGTGACCTATTTTTTGCTTGGTACAGAAAAGGCGATATTTCTGCATAGATCCCAGGTCGCGATTTTTCAATTATTTTTTTACCCCCGCTGAAGACAAATGGCTCAAATCCTTCGACATCAATTTTGATGAAGTCGATTCTACCGACCTGTTGATTTTCGCAGAAGCTGTCAAGTGTGGCGACTTCGACGGGGAATCCATTTTCGCGCAGAGAACCTCCTCCCGAATTTTCATTTGTGAAATCAAAAAAAGCC
>AR_comb_assmDRAFT_10889693_pt1 | contig 10575 bp, 7 predicted proteins | sample ArasoioldDNA_FD_10543 | JGI IMG/M metagenome (IMG submission 10543) | reverse complement strand
GGCCGCTCGCGACGGCTCCGGGAAGCTGTGGCTTGCCCTGGTCAACGTCGATCCTAACCGGGAGGTCAAGGTCTCCGCGGCGGTGACGGGCGTGAAAGCCGCGTCCGCGAGGGGCCAGATCCTGACGGCCGCTGCTGTCGATGCACACAATAGTTTCGACCGGCCGAGCGACGTTGCGCCCAAGGTTTTCAGCGGTCGCGCGTCGGGCGGGCAGTTGCAGTTCGACCTTCCACCGAAGTCGATCGCCGTGGTCGAGGTTCGATAGAGTGCTCAGATCAAGGGGAGCCAGCCGATGAAGCATGTTGCATTGACGATTACGGCCATCGCTCTCGCGCTTGCCGGCTGTGGCCAGAATAGTAGCGGCGGAAATGACAATGAGCTCGTGGTGGGCTTCTCGCAGATCGGCTCGGAATCTGGCTGGCGCACTGCCGAGACGAACGCCGCTCGGAAAGCCGCCGAAGAGCGCAAGGTCGATCTGCGGATCTCGGATGCCCAGCAACGGCAGGAAAACCAAATCAAGGCGATCCGCGCGTTCATTGCGCAGGGCGTCGACGGCATCCTCCTCGCGCCCGTCGTCGCGACCGGTTGGGATCAGGTCCTGCGGGAGGCGAAGACTGCAAACATCCCCGTGATCCTGGTCGACCGCCAGATCCAGACGTCCGACCCAAGCCTTTATCTGTCTGCTGTTACTTCCGACCAAGTGCTCGAAGGCAGGACCGCAGGAGATTGGCTGGTCAATACCGTGGGCACTCGCGACTGCCCGGTGGTTGAGCTTCAAGGGACAGTGGGATCGAGCCCTGCGATCGCTCGAAAGAAGGGCTTCGATGAGGCCATCGCGAAGGCGCCGAACATCAAGACGGTCGTCAGCCAGTCCGGCGATTTCACGCGTTCCAAAGCCAAGGAGGTGATGGAAAGCGCGATTAAGTCGCTCGGAACCGCCAAGATCTGCGCGGTTTATGCGCACAATGACGACATGATGATCGGCGCCATCCAGGCGATGAAGGAGGCGGGCCTGCGTCCGGGCAAGGACGTGATCACCGTGTCGATCGACGGCGTTCCCGACATCTTCAAGGCGATGGCTGACGGCCAGGCGAACGCGACCGTCGAGCTCACGCCGGAAATGGCTGGGCCGGCGCTCGACATGCTCATGGCTTACAAGAAGGACGGCAAGGCTCCGCCGAAATGGCATCAGACGCCGACGAAGCTCTATCTGCCGGACACGGCGGCCGCTGAGTACGATCGCCGCAAGAGCCTTTATTGAGTCGAGCCGGAATGCCCGACGTCCCGCCATTGCTTGAAGCCAGAGGCATTACAAAGACCTATCCCGGGACTGTGGCCCTCGACGACGTGAACTTCGACGTTCGCGCCGGCGAGATCCACGCATTGATGGGCGAGAATGGCGCGGGCAAGTCGACGCTTATCAAAATCCTGACGGGGGCCGAGACACGGGATTCCGGAGCGATCCTGATCGAGGGCCAGCCGGCCGACGCGGACACCACGCAGCAGGCGCAGCGGGCCGGCATCTGGGCCGTCCACCAGGAAGTGATGGTCCTGCCGAACCTGAGCGTCGCTGAGAATGTAATGCTCGGTTACCAACCGAGACGGTTCGGCTTGGTGGATCGCCGGGAGACTCGACGGCTGGCGAATGCGGCTCTGGCTGAACTCGGGCTCTCGCTCGACGCGGACCGGGAGCTTGGATCGTATCCTGTCGCGATCCGTCAGCTCGTCGCGATTGCCCGAGCCGTCCGGGTGAACGCCCGGGTGCTCGTGCTGGATGAGCCCACGGCCAGCCTCGACGCGCCCGAAGTCGACAGACTCTTCAGCGTGGTCCGCGCGCTTGCCTCCCGCGGCACCGGTATCGTGTTCATCACCCATTTCCTTGATCAGGTTTATGCCACCAGCGATCGCACCACGGTCCTTCGCAACGGACGCGTGGTGGGCAGCTCCCCGACAAGCGACCTCCCGCAGGTCGACCTCATTCACATGATGATCGGCAAGGGGCTCCAGCAGGCGATCGCTGCGGACCGGCCGGGCAAGGGCAAACAGGGCGAGGTTGCCGCGAAATTTGCGGGCCTCGGCAAGAAAGGCATGGTCGAGCCTTTCGATCTCACGCTCCGTGCAGGCGAGACGGTTGGCGCAGCCGGTCTTCTCGGCTCGGGTCGGACCGAAACCGCGAAACTGATGTTTGGCGCCGAACGCGCGGACGCGGGCTCCGTCGAAGTCGCTGGCAAGCAGCGGCGACTGCGTTCGCCGCGTGACGCCATCCGGGCCGGCCTAGCCTTCAGTCCCGAGGACCGGAAAGTGGATGGAGTATTCGGCGACCTCTCGATCCGAGACAATATTGCCATAGTGCTTCAGGCGAAGCGCGGTTGGACGCGGAAACTGTCTCGCCGCAGGCAACAACAATTGGCCGATGAGTATATCGCGCGGCTCAACGTGAAGACATCCGATGCGGAGAAGCCGATCGGCCAATTGTCGGGCGGCAATCAACAAAAGGCATTGCTGGCACGCTGGCTCGCCTCGGAGCCGAAGGTCCTCATCCTCGATGAGCCGACGCGAGGCATCGATGTCGGTGCGCACGCCGATATCGTGCAGGCGATCGAAGAGCTGCGCGATTCCGGCCTCGCTCTGTACGTCATCTCGTCCGAGCTGGAGGAGCTGGTCGCATACAGCGAGCGCGTCAGCGTAATGAGAGACCGTCGACAAGTTGCGCTGCTTGAGCGGAACGAGCTTTCGGTCGATCGCATTGTCGCTGCGATCGCTGCTCCGCCGGGTCAACAGTGAGGAAAGGCTACGCCATTCCGATCTGGGCGGCGCCGGTCGCGGCGATGGTGCTCGTGCTGCTCATCGACACCATCCTGTTTCCCTCGTTCTTCGAACTGCGGCTGATCGACGGACGTCTCACCGGGAGCCTGGTCGATGTACTGATCCGCGGGACGCCCGTGGCGCTGCTGGCGCTTGGCATGGCAGGAGTGATCGCGACGCGGGGGATCGACCTCTCCGTTGGCGCGGTGATGGCGATTGCGGGCGCCGTGGCCGCCGATGCCCTTGCCGAAGGCGCTCCGTGGACGACGGCCGTCCTTTACGCGCTTACGGCCGGGCTCGCGTGCGGTCTTTGGAGCGGAATGCTAGTGGCGTTCCTGAAGCTTCAGCCAATCGTCGCAACGCTCGTGCTGATGGTCGCCGGCCGCGGCATCGCGCAGCTGGTCACTGGGGGCCAGATCACCACGTTTGACGACGCGTCTTTTTCCGCGCTCGCGGGAGGCACGATCTTCGCAATACCCGCGCCGATCCTGATCGTGGCTGCGATTGTACTGCTGCTGACGGTATTGGTCCGCTCCACAGCGCTCGGCCTGATGGTCGAGGCGATCGGCGTGAACCCACGCGCGGCCGAGCTGGTCGGCATCAACACGCGCTCGATCGTCCTCGCCGTCTACGCGTTGTCGGGCGTGACGGCGGCGCTGGCGGGCATAATCGCGACGGCCGATATCCACGGCGCGGATGCGAACAATGCGGGGCTTTGGCTGGAGCTGGATGCGATTCTGGTGGTGGTGCTGGGCGGGGGATCGCTCCTCGGCGGCCGGCTGTCCTACGGGCTCACTCTCATCGGCGCGATCACGCTGCAAGCGATCAAGACCGGCATACTGCTCGCGGGCTTCCCGCCGCAGATGGGTTTGATTCTCATGGCGGTCATGGTCTCGATCCTGCTCGTCATACAGGCTCCCGCGCTCCAGCAGTGGCTGCAGCGCCGGACGCTTCGGAATGCTGCGTCGTGACTGGGCAGAACCGCACTCTTTTGGTCACCGTCGCGGTGCTCGTGGCTCTGTTTGCCTTCTGTGCGTCGCAATTCCCGTTCGTCGTTTCGACGCGGGTGATCGGAAACTTGCTCACGGACAACGCCTTCCTCGGCATGCTCGCCATCGGGATGACGGTGGTCATCATCTCCGGCGGGATCGACCTTTCGGTCGGTTCTGTGCTGGCCTTCAGCGCAGTGCTGCTGAGCATGCTGATCAGCAAGAGGGGGCTGGATCCAAGCGTCGCGTTCGTCATCGTTCTCGGCATCGGAACGACATTCGGGGCTCTTCAGGGCACGGCGGTGCATGTGCTGCGCGCTCCGGCCTTCATCGTGACTCTTGCAGGCATGTTTCTCGCCCGGGGCGCCTGCTTCCTGCTGACGGAAGACTCGATCCCCATCAGCTCGGCGACGTACCGAAAGCTGAGCGATGCAGGCTTGCCGCTAGGCGGAGGCGCGCATCTCACTTTCAGCGCGCTGATCCTGCTTGCAAGCGTTGCCTTCACCGCGCTGCTCCTCCGGCGGACCCGCTTTGGAGCCAACGTCTATGCTCTGGGCGGAGATCGCCGGGCCGCGGAACTGATGGGCATTCCGGTCGGGGCGACGACGGCCTGCATCTACGCCTATTCGGGGTTCATGGCTGCAGCCGGCGGTATCCTCTATTCGCTCTACACGCAGTCGGGTTACCCGCTTGCCGGTGTCGGGCTTGAGCTGGATGCGATCGCGGCGACCATCATCGGCGGCACCTTGCTCGCCGGTGGGTATGGGAGCGTTTGGGGGACGGCGCTCGGAATTCTTATCCTCGGCTTGATCCAACTCTACATCACGCTCCAAGGCACGCTTTCGAGCTGGGTCGCGAAGATCGTCACCGGAGCGTTGCTCCTGTTCTTCATGGGAACTCAAAAGCTCTTTTCACAATCGTCTTTCGGAACCGGCCTATTTGCGCGTCTCAGCGTTGGTGCCGGGCGCCACCGGACGTTCTCCACGGAACCATCGCAATGACTCAGGAAACCCACCCCGCCGGCAAGCGGCTTCGTTCGCGTGCCTGGTTCGACGATCCCGCCAACGCAGACATGACCGCGCTCTATCTCGAGCGGTACATGAACTTTGGTCTGGCACTCGAGGAGCTCCAGTCGGGAAAGCCAATCATCGGCATTGCGCAGACTGGAAGCGATCTCAGCCCATGTAATCGCCACCATCTGGTCCTTGCCGATCGAATTCGCGCGGGCATTATTGAGGCGGGCGGCATCCCATTCGAATTTCCGGTCCATCCGATCCAGGAGACGGGGAAGCGTCCAACGGCAGGTCTCGATCGCAATCTCGCTTACATCGGACTGGTCGAAATCCTCTTTGGATACCCGATCGACGGGGTCGTATTAACCACCGGTTGCGACAAGACGACGCCAGCCTGCCTCATGGCCGCGGCAACAGTGAACATCCCCGCGATTTCGCTTTCGGTCGGGCCAATGCTCAACGGATGGCACAAGGGCGAGCGCACAGGCTCAGGCACGATTGTCTGGAAAGCGCGCGAGATGCTCGCCGCCGGCGAGATCGACTACCAGGGCTTTATCAAGCTCGTCGCTTCATCGGCCCCTTCAACGGGGTTCTGCAACACCATGGGCACGGCGACTACGATGAACTCGCTTGCCGAAGCTTTGGGGATGTCGCTCCCTGGGTCGGCGGCCATTCCGGCGCCCTACCGCGATCGGCAGGAAGCGGCATACCGAACCGGTCTCCAGATCGTGGAAATGGTGGAAGCGGAGCGCAAGCCGTCAGATATCCTGACGCGCGAAGCTTTCCTGAATGCCATTAGGATCAATTCGGCGATCGGCGGCTCGACCAACGCGCCGATCCATCTCATCGGTCTGGCTCGGCACATCGGCGTTGAGCTTACCATCGACGACTGGCAGGAGTTCGGTCGCGACATTCCTTTGCTCGTAAACCTGCAGCCGGCCGGTGAATATCTCGGCGAGGATTATTACCGGGCAGGCGGCGTTCCCGCTGTCGTGTCGCAACTAATGCAACATGGGCTGATCCACGAAGGCGCCTTGACCGTGAACGGTCGGGCCATCGGCGACAATTGCCGCGGCGTGCAGATCGAGGATGAGCGTGTTATCTTCCCGTTCGAACGCCCGATGAAGTCAGCTGCTGGCTTCTCGGTGCTGCGCGGTAACTTGTTCGACAGCGCGGTCATGAAGCTCAGCGTCATCTCCGATGAGTTTCGTGAGCGCTATCTGAGCGATCCGGACGACCCGAACGCTTTCGAGGGACCCGTTGTCGTTTTCGACGGCCCCGAGGACTATCACAATAGGATCGACGATCCCGCGACGAGTATCGACGAGAGCACGATCCTCATCATGCGTGGAGCCGGCCCGGTCGGCTACCCCGGCGCTGCCGAGGTGGTGAACATGCGTCCACCTGCTGAACTGATAAAGGCAGGTGTCCACGCGCTGCCGTGCATGGGCGACGGGCGACAATCGGGGACGTCGGGCTCGCCATCGATCCTGAACGCATCGCCCGAGGCCGCCGTCGGTGGGGGCCTTGCGCTGTTGAGAAGTGGCGACCGCGTGCGCATCGATCTCAACCGTGGCGAGGCGAATATGCTCATCGACGAGGCGGAACTCGAACGACGGCGCCAGGAGCTGGAAGCGCAAGGCGGGTTCTCTTACCCGCAGACCCAAACACCGTGGCAAGAGATGCAGCGAAACAGCGTAGGGCAATTATCGGATGGCGCTGTGATCGAGTCCGCAGTCAAATACCAGAGGATTGCGCAGATGTTCGGGGTGCCGCGGCACAACCACTGACACTATTTCGGTAGCGCTGTCGCTTTCTCGATGCGGAGCGGCGCACTCTGCGACGGAACGCCGGTTCCCGGTTGGCCGGAGCCGACGCTGACCGTGTACGAGCCCGCCAGCACCATATGCTCACCTTCGGGTGTCACGCTGCTCAGGTCGCGTTGGGATAGGTTGAATTCGATCGCCCGCGTCTCGCCCGGCTTCAGCGAGAGACGCTGGAACCCGCGCAACGCAATCCTCGGCGCGCCGGGCGCCTCAGGAAAGTCCAGGTAGAGCTGAGCGACTTCATTTCCCGTTCGGCCGCCGGTGTTGCGAACCTCCGCCGACACGCGAGCCCCGCCGTCAGCCGCCCTCGATACCCTTAGCTGGGAGTAGTCGAAGCTGGTGTAACTCAGGCCGTAGCCGAACGGATAAACTGGCGTTCCGAGGAAGTAGCGGTAAGTTCGGCCCGCCATCGCGTAATCATCGAATGGGGGCAGGTCTTCCACGCCTTTGTAGAAGGTCAACGGGAGCCTGCCGCCGGGATCAACTTGGCCGGAAAGCACGTTCGCGACGGCGAGCCCACCGGATTGACCCGGATACCAGGCTTCAAGGATCGCGTTAGCGTTCTCCTTTTCCCAGCTAAGGTTGATCGGGCTGCCGTTCATGACGACGACCACGATCGGCTTCCCAGTCGCCTTGGCTTGTTCGAGCAGCTTGCGCTGGTCCGCCGGCAGGTCGAGGGTTGTCTTGTCACCTCCCTTGAAGCCGGGCCGCTCAACCGACGATTCCTCGCCTTCGAGATCTGACGTCAGCCCGACCACGGCAACGATGACGTCCGCGTTGCTTGCGGCCGCCTTGAGATCGGCCTCAGGGTGTTCAGACACATATTTCCAGGTGAGGCCCACTCCTGTTTCACCATGCGCATCCGCCACGATTTCGATGGGATAGCGATGACCCTTTTCGACGCGGACGGTCTTCAGCTTCGGAAGGCTGCCCCAAGGAGCATCGAAGAACTCAACGAGCGGCTGGTCGTCGAACGTGAACCTTCCGTTTCTCCAGCCCGACAGGCCAAGCCGGTATGATCCGGACTCCGGCGGGACGAAATAACCACGCCACACCACGCGGTGATCTTCACTCACAGCCGCCATGTCAGCGTCACCGCTGTTGAGACCCGACACGACTGCGGTGACAGCCGGCGTCGGGGAAACCTTTATCGGCTTGCCCTCTTTTCCGAGGGCATCGGGCAATGCGTTGAAGAAGCGAGCGAGCAAGCCCCGCTTACCGTCCGACGTTTCGAGGACCGACGCCGGCACAGGATCGCCGTCGGTCATGGACTCTCCCGCCGGGACATACACGACCTGAGAATCGGGCATGGCCCGGCGCAGTCCATCGAGCACGGAAATTGGCGTTGCGGATGCCGGCGAGGAATAATTGCCGCGAAGCACCCGCGTTGCGTCACCGAGCGGCCCAATCACTGCTAGGCGAGTTCCTGGCTTGAGCGGCAGGATGCCGTCGTTCTTCAACAGCACCATGCTTTCCTCGGCCGCATTGAGCGCCAAAGCCTGGTGCTCCGCCGTGCCAATCGCTGAGACGGGAACGGGTCCGTCCTGGCGAATGCCAGCGAGGTCGCCCGTCCGGTATCGGGCAGCGAAAAGGCGGATCAGTGCACGGTCGATGTCCGCCTGGGTGATGAGGTGACGATCGAGCGCCTCACGATAGCGCTGCCAAAGCGGCGGCGGAGTTGGGCCCAGAGTTGCCGTGTGACATTCATTGTCAACTCCTGCTCGGACCGCCGCTGCTACGCCCGAGGCCACATCAGGAGCATAGTGGTGGTTGTCGCTGATGTCCTGGACCGCATCGCAGTCGGACACGACGTAGCCATCGAACTTCCATGCTCCCCGCAGATGACCTTTGAGAAGCTCGTCGTTGGCGCAAGCAGGCTGCCCGTCGATGCGGTTGTACGCGCACATCACCGACTGTGCTTTCGCCTCGACGAGCGCTGCGCGAAATGCGGGAAGATAGGTGTCTTCCAGATCGTGTTTTGAGACGAGCACATTCGCCTTGTGGCGAGTGCTTTCCGGACCACTGTGCACGGCGAAATGCTTTGGTGTCGCGATCACTTTGGGAAGATCAGGGTTCGGCCCCTGCATTCCCTTCACGAACGCTACGCCCATGCGTGCGGTCAGGAACGGATCTTCCCCGTAAGTCTCCTGTCCGCGACCCCAGCGGGGATCGCGGAAGATATTGATGTTGGGCGACCACGTATCCAGGCCGGTTCCAATCCTGCCGAGCTTGCCGGTCTGACGGCCCAGCGTGTGCAGCGCCCGAACCTCGGTGCTGATCGCGCCGGCCACCTCATGCACGAGCGGTGCATTGAAGCTCGCGGCAAGGCCGATGGGTTCGGGAAAGTTTGTCGTAGGAACGCTTCCGATCGCGCCGTGGAGTGACTCGGTCCACCAGTTGTAGGCAGGGATGTTGAGGCGCGGCATCGCCGGGGCGACATTGACCAGCTGCCCAAGCTTTTCTTCAAGCGTCATCTTTTCGACGAGCTGACCCGCAAGTGTCTCCGCCTCCCGGCGCGCGGGTGAAGGCGCGGCGACCAAGGTCTCGGCTTGCGCAGCTGTGATCGGCGACAGGGTGCTTACCAGCAAGCACACGCTGGCGAGCCGGCTGATCCGACGTTCCAGCATTGCTCGGTTCTACTTCGCTGGCTTCAGCATGCCGTGCATGCCCATCCAGCGGACGAATGCGTCGAACCAGCCGGTGCTCGTCGTCTCCTTTGGGTACATGCCGAAGCCGTGCCCGCCTTGTTCATAAAGGTGGAACTCGACGGGCCGTTTCGCCGCCATCCAACTTTCGATCAAACCCATCCCCCTTCCGCCGAACAACGGATCGTCAACCGCGAGAGCGACGAACATAGGCGGCGCGTCGGCCGGAACCTTTACCGCCTCCAACGGGCCATAGATTGGCGCGATGAAGGCCGGCTTCGCGTCCTGACCTGCCAGAGCGGTCGCCATCGTCAGCATGGCTCCGGCAGAGAAACCTACCATGCCGATCCGATCAGGATCCACGTGCCACTCCCCCGAACGCTTGCGGATCAGCGCGAACGCGGCACGTGAGTCGGCGATCTGAGGTGCGAGTGTCGGGATCCCGTCTTCCGGTTTCATTGGCGGTCGCGGGCCGGCGGCGCCCGAGAACATCTCGGCCATCGATTTCTCGAATGCCGCCATGTCCCGCGGCGTCGGGTTAAGACGGTATTTCAGCACGAACGCGGCCACGCCTCTGGCTGTAAGCGCGCGTGCGACATCCCAGCCTTCATTTTCCATTGAGAGGGTCCGGAAACCTCCGCCAGGCGCAATTAGGACCGCCGTACCCGTGGCCTTGGCCGGATCCGGCAGAAAAGGGGTGAGCGTCGAAACCGTGACGTTGCGGGCAAAAAGCTTGCCGTACTGTCGATGCCAGCTTTCCGGCGCGACGGCGCCTGGAAGAGCGCCAGTCTCCAGCACGATCGCATTCGACTGCGCCGGAGTAGCGACCGGGACCATCTTGTCATTCTGCGCCTCTGCGGGCGTGATCATAAGGGATGCAAAGGCCAAGCTCAGTCCGACTTGCCGCACACGAACTCGCCAAACCCGCCGGTGCGTTTGGATCGTCGAACCCATGCGATTCTCCCCAGTTCGGCCTTGACCTTAGCGCGCCATCAATTGTCCTACAAATGGACCCGACACACTTTCGAAAGCTAAGTGACTGGAGACCTTGGTGAGTTTTTCACGACCTGTTTTACCCCCTGAGAGGGCTTGAACTGCCTTTCGTAAAGTGGAACAACAGTGACCTTCTGTTAGCGCTAACACGAGTCTGTTTGCGCGCTAGAAGCGTGGCGGGATGTTACCGCTACCATGCGTAAGGGAGAGATCGGGCGGGGTGAGAGCCGCTCAACGGGGAGAGTATCAATGCCGAAAACGGGGGAGACGAATCCGTCCCAAGCTTGGGGACGGCTCGGGGTTC
>AR_comb_assmDRAFT_10433345_pt1 | contig 10576 bp, 14 predicted proteins | sample ArasoioldDNA_FD_10543 | JGI IMG/M metagenome (IMG submission 10543) | reverse complement strand
CCGCCCGATCCCGCCGACATCGAGCGTGCGGCGCGGCTGATCGACGAAGCGACGCGACCGCTGGTTATGACCGGTCGCGGTGCGAGCGGCGCCGGCGCCGCGCTCGTCGCGCTCCTCGATCGCACGGGCGCCGCCTACCTCGATACGCAGGAGAGCCGCGCGCTCGTTCCGGCGGACCACGCCGCGGTCGTCGGTGCGGTCCGCGGCCGTGCCATGCAGGAGGCGGACCTGGTCATCGTCGTCGGGCGCAAGCTCGACTACCAGATGGCTTACGGCTCGCCTGCGATTTTCGGCAACGCGCGCTTCCTGCGCATCGCCGACAACTGGGAGGAATTGCGCGAGAATCGCCGCGGCGAGGTCGAGCTTCTCGCCGATCCCGCGCTCGCGCTCGTGGCGCTTGCGCAGGCGGTGAAGCGCGGCTCGCCGCGCCTCGAGACGCAATGGACGATGGCGCTGCGGAGCGAGCACGAGCGCCGATCGTCGCGTTATTCCGAATCGCTCGCGAGCGTGGTCGCCGGCAAGGATGGACACATGCATCCGAACCGGATCTTCGCGGCGCTCGTGAAAGTGCTCAAACCCGATGCGATTACCATCGCCGACGGCGGAGACATCCTGAGCTTCGCGCGCATGGGCCTGCCGCCTCGCACCTACCTCGACTCCGGCGCTTTCGGCTGCCTTGGCGTCGGAATCCCCTATGGCGTGGCGGCGGCGCTATTGCATCCGGATCGGCAGGTTGTCGTGATCACCGGCGACGGCGCCTTCGGCATCAACGCGATGGAGATCGACTCGGCCAAGCGCCACGGCGCGAAGGCGGTGTTCATCGTCGCCAACAACGCGGCGTGGAACATCGAGCGACTCGACCAGGAGATGAACTACGGCGGCCGCGTCGTTGGCACGACGCTGCAGTGGTCGGACTACGCGGCCATGGCACGCGCCTTCGGCCTGCATGGCGAGCGTGTCACCGATCCGGCGCGACTCGACGGCGCGCTGGCCGAAGCATTCGCAAACGCGCCCGCGCTCCTCGACGTGGTCGTCACGCGCGATGCGCTCTCCTCCGATGCCGGCAAGGGCTTGGGCTGGGTGCCGACCTATCAGGCACTGACCGCGTGGGACGAGGCCGAGCGCGCACGGCGCAACCTGTAGCTCTGCCGCGGCCGCGATGAGCGCGCTCCTGACCGTCGCCGACGTGGTCGCGGCGCAGGCGCGCCTGCAGCCCGCCAAGATCGGTGCCCGCGATTCGCGCCGCGCGCTCACGTTTGCGAACTGGCACGAGCGTGCGAACCGGCTCGCCAACGCGCTTGCCGGACTGGGCCTCGCGAAGGGTGATCGCGTCGCGATCCTCGCCTACAACTGCGTCGAATGGATGGAGTTCTACGTCGGCCTCGCTGCCGCCGGCTTGGTCGCCGTGCCGATCAACTTCCGCCTCGTCGCGCCGGAAATCGCGTACATCGCGCAGCACTGCGAGGCCCGCGCGTTCATCGTGCAGGACGAGCTCGTCGACCGCGTCGAGCCGATCCGCGCCGAGCTCGGCATCGTCGCCGGTGGCTTCATCCACTTCGGCGCCGCGCGCGCGCCGGCCGGCTGGCAATCCTGCGAGGCGCTGCTCCAGCGCGCAACCACGGCGATCCCGAATGTGCGCGTAGCGCCCGAAGACACATGGGCGCTCATGTACACGTCGGGCACGACGGGTCGGCCGAAGGGAGCGATCCGCAACCACGCGGGCAGCGCCTTGATCTCGCTCGTCACGGCGCTCGACATGGGCTTCGGAAGCGAGGATACCGGCCTCTTGGTGATGCCGATGTGTCACGCGAACTCGCTCTATTTCTCGTTCACGTTCACTTACCTGGGCGCCACCTGCGTCATCGACGACCGCAAGAGCTTCGATCCCGAGCATCTGCTCGCGACGCTCGCGACGGGAGTGACGTTCACCTCGCTCGTGCCGACGCACTACATCATGATGCAGGCCGTCGCGGAGGAGACCAAGCGCCGGCACGACCTGGGCCGCGTGCGCAAGCTCATGATCTCGTCGGCGCCGGCCCGACGCGAGACGAAGCTCGCGATCATGGAACAGTTCCCCAATTCGCAGCTCTTCGAGCTATACGGCTCGACCGAGGCGGGCTGGGTCACGCTGCTGCGTCCGCACGAGCAGTTGACGAAGCTCGGCTCTGTCGGCCGCGAGTGGACCGGCTCGGGGCCGATCAAGCTCATCGGGGCCGACGGCAACGAGGTGCCCGACGGTGAAGTCGGTGAGCTCTACTCGCGCACCCCGTACGCCTTCGACGGCTACTGGAAGAGTCCCGAGAAAACCGCGGAAGCGTTCCGCGGGGCGTGGTGTTCGGTCGGCGACATGGCGCGCCGCGGCGCCGACGGCTTCTATCATCTCGTCGACCGCAAGAGCAACATGATCATCAGCGGTGGCGAGAACGTCTACCCCTCGGAGGTCGAGAAACTGCTCGGCACCCATCCCGCCGTGCAGGACGTTGCCGTGATCGGCATCCCGCACGACAAGTGGGGCGAGGCGGTGCACGCCGTCGTCGTGCTGCACGCGGGCCTTGCGGTGACGGAAGACGAGATCCTCGATTGGTGCAAGGATCGGATCGCCGGCTACAAGCGCCCGCGCGCGATCTCGTTCATCGCCGAATCCGAGATGCCGCGTACGGCGACGGGAAAGATCCAGCACCGGATACTGCGCGACCGCGTCGCGGGGACAAGGAAGCCATGAGACGATTCGGAATGGGCCTGCTCTGCGCAATCGTGGGAATCGTCGCGGGTGGCCGGAGCAAGTCGCGTGATGCAGGATGATGATCGGGCGCCGGTCGAGATCGTCGCGTATTCACTCGACTGGCCGCGGCGGTTCGCCGCCGAGCGCGACGCCCTCGCCCGCGTCTTCCCCCCGGACGTGTTCAGCATCGATCACGTCGGCAGCACGGCAGTGCCGGGGCTCGGCGCCAAGCCGATCGTCGATATCCTGATCGGCGCACCCACCCTCGCGGAGATCGAAGCGCGCATCCCGGCCCTCGAGATGCTGGGCTATCGCTACGCGCCCGAGCACGAGGCTGCGTTGCCAGAGCGCCGCTATTTCGCCAAGCCCTCACGGCATCCCCGGCTCTATCACGTGCACGCGGTCCGCGCCGACAGCAGGTTCCACCGGGAACATCTCGCGTTCCGCGACGCGCTGCGCGCAGACGCGGCGCTCGCAGCCGAGTATCTGACGCTGAAGCGCGCCCTCGCGGCGCGCCACGGCCGCGACCGCGAAGGCTACACCGACGGCAAGGCCGCGTTCATCCGGGCCGCGGTCGACCGCGCATGCGTGTGATCGAGACCGCGGTGTGCACGCTCGAGCCGCAGCTCGCGGCCCACGCGGAGGCGATGTTCGCCGTGCTCTCCGACCCCGCGATCTACGAGCACGAGAATACGCCTCCCGCGTCGGTCGACGCTTTGCGCGAGCGATATGGGAAGCTCGAGACGCGGCGCTCGGGCGACGGCCGCGAACGCTGGCTCAACTGGGTCGTGCGGCTGCCGAACGGCGAGCTCACGGGCTACGTGCAAGCGACGGTGCACGCCGACGGCCGCGCGGCAGTGGCGTACGAATTTGCGAGCCGCTACTGGGGCCGCGGCCTCGCGCGCGCCGCCGTCGAGGCGATGATCGGCGAGCTCGTCGCGTACTACGGCGTGCGCACACTGTCGGCGGTGCTGAAGCGCAGCAACGAACGCTCGCGCCGACTCCTCGAGCGCCTGCACTTTGCGCTCGCGTCGCCCGAGCTTCATCGACAAGGGAGCATAGACGCCGACGAGCTCTTGATGGAGCGCGATGCGCCTGCCAGGCGACTCGAATTCGACGTCTTCGGCAAGCGCGTTCTGATCGAGCGCACGCCGGACGGCTGGCGCGCGTTTCGCCCCGGCGCCGACGGCAAGCGTTCCGCCCTCGATCTCGCCATTCCCGATTTCGTCGCAGAGGACGACCTGTTGCAATACCTGGACGACCTCTACCACGAGCTTGCGACGCCCTCGAATCCGTGCGTCCGGCGCGTATCTGGCTGAAGGCGACGAGGTGGTAGCGCCTCCACGCAAGTCGACTCGATCGGCCCCCGCGGGCTACTCGGGCGCGCCGCTGGCGGCGAAGCTCGGCATCAAAGCGGGCACCACGATTTACCTGACCCACGCTCCCGCGGGGTTCGAGCGACTGCTCGAGCCGCTGCCGCCCGGTGTGCGGTTCACGCCGCGTCTCGCGGCCGGCATCGACCTCGCGCACATCTTCGCCACGCGCACGGCCGAGCTTCGTGCCGCGCTCAACTCGCATCGGCGCATGCTCGCGCCCGACGCGACGGTCTGGGTATCGTGGCCGAAGAAGGCATCGGGAGTTCCCTCCGAGATCACCGAGAATAAGGTGCGCGAGCTCGCGTTGCCGTTGGGCTACGTCGACGTCAAGGTCTGCGCCGTCGATGCGACGTGGTCGGGACTCAAGCTCGTCGTGCGCAAGGCGCTGCGCCCGGGGAAGGCTGGGCCCCGCGATTGACGCGAGCGCGCAGCTGCGCGAGGATCACCGCGATAGGAGGGAGGGCGATGCGCTGGATCGCGGCCGTGGTGGGCGGGCTCGTCGCGTGGTTCGTCGTCGCCCAGCTCGGCGACTTCGTGCTCCGCGCGCTCCTGCCGGGCTACGCCGATCTGGAGCAGGCGATGTTGTTCACGCTCGGCATGCAGACGGGCCGGCTCGTCGTCGGCGCGCTCGCTTCGCTGATCGCTGGCTGGGTCGCGGCGCTGATCGCGCGGAATGGACGCGCCGGATGGGCCTTGGCACTCGCGCTCATCCTGCTGTTCGTTCCGGTGCACTACCAGCTCTGGGACCGCTTCCCGCTCTGGTACCACCTCGTTTTCCTAGCTTCGCTCATTGTCGTGACCCCGGCCGGCGCAGCGCTCGTCCGACGGCGCCACGCGTGATGGTCACCGGCCGCTGCCAGTGCGCTGCCATCGCGTGGCGGCTCGATGGCGAGATCACGTTCATCAGCCATTGCCACTGCTCGATCTGCCGACGGATCCACGGGGCTGCATTCGGCACGTTCGCGCACGGCGATGCCTCCGCGTTTCACTGGGTCCGCGGCGAAGGCTCGATCGCGCGCTACGAATCGTCGCCCGGCGTCTTTCGCGCCTTCTGCCGGGCCTGCGGCTCGCAGGTGCCGGTGATCGAGCGCGACCAGATGTGCATCCCTGCCGGCGGGATCGACGGTGATCCGGGCGTGCGGCCTTCGCGCCACATCTTCGTCGGCTCGAAGGCGCCGTGGTACGAAATCACGGACACGCTGCCACAGCACGAAGCCTTTCCGCGCGATGACGACGCGTAGGCAACGCAGCGCCCATGAGACGGAAGTTCCGTCCGCCGCGGTCGGGCTCGTACGGCCGACCCTCGAGCGACTGCCGGCGTATGTGTCAGCGCTCGAACGCGGCTGGTCCGCCGACAACCTTCGCGGCGAAGCTGCCATACGCGATGAACTCGCGCGGATCGCCGAGGACGCGGAGGCCTTCGTCGTCCAGCAGACCGACCGCGAGGCGGGGGGCCGCGAAGTCACGCTCCCCGACGGATCCAAAGTCGCGCGCATTCCCGGCTTCCAGCTCTGGATCTGGGACGGCGATTTCTGCGGCGCGATCAGCCTGCGCTGGCAGCCCGGCTCGCTCGACCTGCCACCGCATGTGCTGGGCCACATCGGCTACTCGGTCGTGCCGTGGAAGCAGCGGCGCGGCTACGCCAAAGCGGCGCTCGGGATGATGCTCGTGCATGCGCGGGCCGAAGGGCTGGCGTTCGTCGAGCTCACGACCGATCCGGACAACGTCGCTTCGCAGCGCGTCATCCTCGCGAACGGCGGCATGCTCGTCGGACCGTTCACGAAGCCGGCGCAATACGGCGCGGTCCCGGGATTGCGCTACCGGATCCCGCTCGCCGTCGCGTAGTGCCAAGCCCCGATGATGCGCCGGCGCGGCCTTTGCCAGCGGCGTCGCGCCGGAGTAACCTAGGCGGAACAGTGCCGCGGAGCCACGCCGGAGCATCATGGAACCGCTCGCCGTCCTCGTTTTGCTGCCGATCGTCGTCGGCATCGTGTCGGAGCTGTTCTTCCGGGACACGACGCATGCCTCGCTCGCGGCTGCGATCGCGACTACCGTCCTGCTGTTCCTTTGCCTGCGCTTGCTCGCGCCGGCGGGCCTTTACAACTGGCTCGCGGTGCTCCTGGTCTCACCGCTCGCGATCGCGTCGGCTCTCGCGGCAGTGCTCATCCTGTATGGGCACAAGCAGGGACGCCGCCGCAGACGGCGCAACGGAGCCTGAGGCGCCAGGCCCGACGCGAACCTACGCCGCCGGACGCTGTCTGCAATAGGCGGATGCCCGCCGAAACCGCGAGGTGATACGCCTCGCCGCAAAGCGGTGCGATTTGTATCAATTCCGTACAACCCAGCGAAGAACAATGACGATCGGCGATACTGCAACGCATTGGGGACCCGTGTCGCGCGTGCTGCATGCGATCGGGGCCGCGCTTATTCTCATCCTGGTCGTGCATGGCTTCTGGATGACGGGATTCGTGCCGCGCGGCACGCACTTCCCGCACTATGCATGGCACGCGTCGCTCGGCTACGCGCTGATCGCGCTCATGTTCGCATGGCTGTTCTGGCGTCTCGGCAGCCCCGGGCCTCGGCTGCCCGAGGCGCGTGCCTGGGAGCGGGCCGCAATGTCCGCGGGCCATTGGCTGCTCTTCGCGATGGTCTTCGTCACGGCCTTTTCGGGATGGGCGCTCGCGGGAACCGCGCGCAAACCGCTCGATTCGGTGTTCGGGCTCCTGCGCCTGCCGCCGATCGTCAATCCGGACCGTTCGCTGCACCCGACGCTCGGGTCGTGGCACTCCATCGCCGCCTGGACACTCGCAGGCCTGGTCGCGCTGCACATGCTGATGGTCGCGTGGCACTGGATGGTGCGCAAGGACGGCGTGATGCAGCGGATGTTCCGCTCGGCTCCGCAGTGACGCCGGCGCGGGAGCCGCGCGATTCACAAGAGCGATGAAGAGCGGTCCGCGGGTGCCCGATCACGCACGGCTCGACCGGGTCGTCGCGGAAGCACGCCGCGGGCGCGAGGAACGCGAGCACGGTTATCGCGAACGAGCACTCAAGATCTATCCGTGGATCTGCGGGCGCTGCGGCCGCGAATTCGATCACACCACGGTGCGTGAGCTCACCGTTCACCATCGCGACCACAACCACGACAACAACCCGCCCGACGGCAGCAACTGGGAGTTGCTTTGCGTCTATTGCCATGACAACGAGCATCAGCGGCAGGCCGAGCGGGCGCGCGGAATCGATTCGGGAGCGACGGACCCGGAGTCTGCGCCGGCGACCCATCGTCCCTTCGCCGGACTGGACGAACTCCTGAAGCGCAAGGGATGAGCGAAGGCGCGATGGCCGATGCGCTCGTGGCGCTGCACGCGCTGTTCGTCGTCTTCGCCATCGGCGGCGGAATCCTCGTCGTCTGGCGACCGATCATCGCGCTCGCGCACCTGCCGGCGGCGCTATGGGCTGCGTGGGTCGAGCTCTCGGGATCGATCTGTCCGCTGACACCGATCGAGAACGCGTGGCGCGGCGCGGGGGGCGAAGCGGGTTATGCCGGCGGCTTCATCGAGCACTATGTGTTTCCGGTGCTCTATCCCGCGGGCCTCACCGCGCGAATGCAGCTTGGACTGGGCCTCGGGGTAATCGCGATCAACGCGCTTCTGTACTCGATCGCGTGGCGGCGAAACAACGCCCGGCGCGAATTGCGCGACAATGGCGAACCACCAGGAGGACGGCCATGACGCTCTGCCCCATTGCGATCGCCGTTGGCTGCAAGAAGTGCCCGGCATTCTCGGTCTGTCCGCTGAAGACCGTCATCGGCGACTACAAGCCGCCCGAACCGACGGCCGCCCCGCGCCGAAGCAAAAGCAAAACGCCCGCGAAATCATCGAAGTAGTTTCTTTCGACGCACAGCACCGCAGCGCAGCAATCGGGGCGACGCAACAAGGCGCGCGCCGCACGAGAGCAGCGCCCCCTCGCTCTCGGCTCGGAATTTCGTGCCACAATCGGCACGCCGCGGCTCTCGCGGTTCCCGAGTGCCGAGAATGACCTACGCCGCCATCACCGGATGGGGCAAGTGCATGCCCCCCTCGGTGCTTTCGAACGCCGATCTGGCGACGTTCCTCGAAACGACCGACGACTGGATCACGACGCGCACCGGAATCCGCGAGCGGCGCATCTCGCACGTCTCGGGCATTGACATGGCCGCGGTCGCCAGCGCGCGCGCGCTCGCTTGCGCGGGCCTCGCCGCAACCGACGTCGATCTCGTCCTCTACGGGAGCTGCTCGAACGACGAGGCCGTGCCCAACTCCGCCTCTGGCCTCGCGTTCAAGCTCGGCGCGATGAACGCGGCGGCCATGGACATCAACACGGCGTGCACGAGCTTCCTCTACGCGCTGTCGACGGCGACGGCGATGATCCGCACCGGCGTCGTCCGCAATGCGGTGGTGGTCGGCGTCGAGCTGATCTCGCCGTTCATGGACTGGGCGAACCGTGGCGTCGCCGTGCTGTTCGGCGACGGCGCGGCCGCGGTCGTCCTGCAGGCGAGCGAGCGCGAGGAAGGTGTGTTGGCGCAGAAGCTCGGCTGCTATCCCGACGCGCGGCAGACCCTGCGCGTGCGCGGCATGGGCACGACCTACGCGAACCGCGGCGTCTCGCTCGGCGACACAATCTGGGACTTCGACGGCCAGGAGATCTTCAAGCGCGCGGTCGTCGGAATGGTCACCGCGTCGCAGGATGTGCTCGCGAAGTCGAGACATCGTTCCGATGAGATCGACCTCGTCGTCCCGCACCAGGCGAACCTGCGGATCATCGAAGCCGTGGCCAAGCGGCTCGACGCCCCGATGGAACGCGTGTACCTGACGATCCAGCGCTACGGCAACATGTCGGCGGCGACCGTCCCCGTGGCGCTGGTTGAAGCGCTCGAGGAAGGACGGGTGAAGCCCGGCGCGCTGATACTGACGCCGGCGTTTGGCGGCGGGCTCACATGGTGCTCGCACCTGATCCGCTGGGGCGAGCGGACGACACCGCTTGCCGCTTCCGACGCCAAGCTGCCGCCACCCGCGCAAAGCGCGCTCGAGCGGATTCGCGAGCTGATGGCGATCAAGGCGCCGCATGGACGCTCCGACGCGGGACTCATGGGTGCCACGCTGGCGGAGGCCCGGCCGGCGACGGCGGGAAACGGAGCGGCGAGCCCCCTGCAGAGTCTGGCTCGAGGCGTTTCGACTTCGGCGTAGCCGCCGCGAGTAGAAGCGGCCAGAGCGTGTTGGGGCCGCGGTGGTTCAGCTACCTCGAAGCGCGTTCTTGTAGATCCTGCCGTCCTTCATGATGAGGACGAAGTTCTTGCCAGGATTCGCCACCAACTTGATGTCTTCCAGCGGGTTGCCATCGACAAGAAGCAGATCTGCCAGCGCCCCTTCCTCGACGACGCCGAGCTTCCCGGGATAGGGATTGCGCTTTCCCGACATTGCCAGCAACTGGGCGTTCGTTCCGGTGGCCATGACCAGCGCTTGCGCGGGCGTGTACCAGCGAACGAGCTTGGCTAACAGCTCGCCCTGCCGCTGCGCCAGCGCGGGGGAGAACAGGATGTCGGTGCCGAACGCCGTCTTGAGCTTGTATTTCTTCGCGAGCGCGTAGGCCGTGTCCGTGGCGGTCAGCACTTCCTGAAATTTCTCCCGCTCGTCGGATCCGGGCGGAAACACATCGGCCCCCTCGTCGGGGAAGGGCTGGATGCTGAGCCAGATACCCCGCTCGGACATCAGCTTGGCGGTGGCGTCGTCCATCAGATGCCCATGCTCGATGCATGTCACGCCAGCAGCGATGGCGCCCTGTATCGACGCTGGCGTGTACGCATGGACGGTGACATAGGTGCCCCAGTTGGTCGCGGCTTCCACCGCCGCGCGCAGCTCCGCAACGGTGAACGTCGTTACGTCGAGCGGACTGTGCGGCGACGCGACGCCGCCGCCCGCCGTCAGCTTGACTTGCGATGCACCGAGCATCAGCTGCTCGCGCGCGCGTACGCGCACCTCGTCCGGGCTGTCGGCGACCATGCTCGCGCCGAGCACCTCCATTCGCGCCGGCGGTCCGCCGATGACCCGGGGCAGTTCGAAGAGCTGACGAAAGTCGCGTGCCCGCCGGTGACGGTAATGATGGCGCCCGACGGAAAGATGCGCGGCCCCGCGACGAGGCCCTCGTCGATGGCACGCTTGAGCCCGAAGGCGGGCCCTCCCATATCGCGCACTGTGGTAAACCCCCGCATAAGCGTGTCCGTGGCCTCGGCGCCGGCCAGGAGGTTCGTGTAGCCGATGTCCGCCGCCAGGGCGGACGCGGGCGTCGGCCGCACCAGCATGGCATGCCAATGCGCGTCGATGAGGCCCGGCATGAGCGTGCGCCCTCCGCCGTCGATCACGACCGCTCCTTCAAGCCGGTCGGTCGGAATCGGCGTCGAGGAGATCCGCTCGATCTTGTTCCCGCGGACGAGGACATTCGACGG
>AR_comb_assmDRAFT_10107140_pt1 | contig 10576 bp, 5 predicted proteins | sample ArasoioldDNA_FD_10543 | JGI IMG/M metagenome (IMG submission 10543) | reverse complement strand
CTGACGACCGACGAGGCTGGAAACGCGCCGTTCTCCCGTCCCGGATTGTCGCTGACCAGCGGTCACATGATCACCGCGACGGCCACAGATCCGAGCGGCAACACTTCGGCCTTCGGGGCGTGCACGCAAGTCGATCCGAATGTAACGATTACGCCGAACCCGCTGAATCTCGTCACGAATACCAGCGCTCCCATGACCGCGACGCTGAGCCACATCGCGGGCCCGAGCGGCGTCACAGTCACCCTCTCCAGCAGTGACCCGGTAGTCACGGTCCCGGCATCGGTCTCAATCGCGCCGAATCAGACGACGGCCAACTTCAATGTCACAACGGGCGTGACGGCGGGCTCATCGACGATTACCGGCTCGGCTCCCGGTTTTGCCGACGGGACGTCGCAGGCCGTCGTCAGTCTGCGAACGATGACGTTGAGCGCGCCGAGCACGCTGATCGGCGTCGGCCGCAGCCTCACTGGAACGATTACGCTCGGTCAGCCGGCGCCCACCGGCGGACTCGCGGTGAATCTCGTCAGCGGCAGCCCGAGCTTCGTGACGGTCTCGCCGCCTGCCGTCACGATTGCGCAAGGCAACACCACGGGTACTTTCACGATCAACGGCATCGCGTCGGGCTCGTCCACTATTACCGCGAGTGCGACCGGCGCCAGCAACGCCACGCTGACCATGACGGCGACGACGTCGAGCCTGATCAGCATGGGCAATCCGCCGACGATTGCGCCCGGCCAGACCTCGGGCGTCGCCGTCAGCCTCGGCATCGACGCGCCGGCGGGCGGCGTGACGATCTCATTCGTCAGCAGCGATACCAACGTCGCGACCGTTACGCCGAGCGTGTTCATCCCCGCCGGTTTGCGGATTCCTGCGGCGAATCCCCAGATTACCGGCGTGGTGCCGGGAACCGCGTCGATCACCGCAAGCGCGCCCGGATTCGCGCCCGACACGAGAACGGCCAACGTCACGCTGACGTTGAGCTTCACGCCGGCATCGGGCTTCGCAGTGATCGCCGGACGGACATCGAACATCACGCTCAATCTCTCGTCGCCGGCCCCCGCCGGCGGTTTGACGCTGAATACCTCGATCGACAACACGGCCTTCGCGACGGTTGCGCCCACGATCTTCGTCGGCGCGGGCCTCACGTCGGTGCAGGTGCCGGTCACGGGCGTCGCCGTCGGGACGACGACGATCCGCGCGAGCGGAACGGGGATTGCCCAGGCGAGCGCTTCGGTCCGCGTCGATCCGACGCCGCCGATCAACCTCGGCAACTTGACCATCGGCAAGGATTTGCAGGCTCAACTGAGCGGCTCGCTCGGCCTCGCCGCGCCGCCGGGCGGCGTCACCGTGACCATCACCAGCCCTGATACGTCGAAAGTACGGCTCTCGACGAGCGCGACGGCGGCGGGGACCGCGAGCATCACGGTGAATGTCAGCGCCGGCTCCAGTTTCATTTCGACGTTCTGGATTCAGGCGCTCGCCGACACCGGCACTATAGACATTCAGGCGACGGCTCCTGGATACGCCAACGATACGAGCACGATCACGTTCAACCCATCAGGGTTCATCCTGAATTCGAACAACTTCTCGACGAACACGCGTGCCGCGAACGTGACGGTGCGGGTGGATTCGGCGCGGCTGGTCCCTGGCACGCTCGCATGGTCGCAGTCGCAGCCGCTGCGCGGCGGGCTGGCGGCGAACGTCGTCGTCACGAGTTCGAACACGACGGTGGGGACGATCGTCGGCGGTCCAGCGGCGTTTTCAGGTGGCGACCAGTTCGTCAACGTCGCGTTCGATCCAGCGAACCCGGGGACGAGCACGATCAGCCTCACGCCGACTGCCGGATTCACGACGCCGACCACGGATCAGTCGATTGTGGCGACGGTGACGCTGCCGGCGATTACCGTGTCCAACACATCGATCGGCAAGGATCTGCAGAGCAGCCTTACCGGCACGCTGGCGGCACCGGCGCCAAGCCCCGGCCTGGCGATCACGCTCACCAGCTCCGACGCCAACAGACTGGTGCTGTCGGAGAGCGGCACGACGGTCGGGAGTGGTAGCGTCACGATCAACGTGAACGCGGGGGCGAGCAGCTTCACCTTCTTCGTTCAGGCGCTGGCGGGCACCGGCAGCGAGACGTACACGGCATCGGCCCCCGGATACGGTAGCAGCATCGGAACCGCGACGCTCAATCCGTCGGGCTTCATTCTGAACTCGAACAGCTTCACGACGAACACGTTCGCTGCCAACACTCAGCTTCGCGTGGACGCGGCGCGCCTGACGCCTGGCACACTCGGATGGGCCCAATCGCAAGCGCTGCGCGCGGGCGTGAGCGTGGACGTCACCGTGACGAACTCGAATACCACGGCCGGAACGATCATCGGCAGCCCCGTCCACTTCAACGGCGGAGATCTGTTCAATCAGACGCTCTTCTTCGATCCGTTGGAGGCAGGACAGTCGACGATCGGCATCACGCAGCCGGCCGGGTTCACCACTCCGACAACCGACCAGTCGATCGTCGCGACAGTGACCGCGCCGACCATCGCCGTCGGCAACACGATCGTCGGCGTCGATCTGCAGGCGCAGATCGGCATCACGCTGAATGCCGTGCCGCCGAGCGCGCGAACGGTTACGGTTACCTCCAACAACGCAGCCATTGCGACGATCGGCACCGACGGAACAATCGAAGGCGGAACGACGCTCACATTCACCAACGTGACGGCGCAGAACGTCGCCACCATCTGGGTACAGGGCCGTAGCCTCGGTTCCACGACGATTACGGTGCAGGCGACCGGCTACAGCAACGGAACCGGCAACGTCACCGTGCACCCGTCCGGGTTCGTCCTGAACAATGGCAATTTCACGACGAACACGTTCAACCCGAACACGCAAATCAGCGTCAGTCCGGCGCGCTTGAATCCGGCGACGCTGGCGTGGGCGCAGTCGCAGCCGCTGCGAGGCGGCGTGACTGCGAGCGTGCCGGTGCTGAGCTCCGACACCAACGTCGGGGAGATCCTCGGCAGCCCGGCGGCGTTTGCCAGCGGCGACACCTTCGACACGACGACGTCCTTCCATCCAAAGACCGCGGGAACGACGACGATCAGCATCACGCAGCCCGCAGGCTTCAGCACGCCGACCACCGACCAGTCGGCCGTCGCCACGGTGACTGCGCCGGCAGTCACGGTCGGCAGCGCGACCGTCGGCCGCGACCTGCAGATGCAGGTGAACATCTCACTCGGTGCCGTGCCGCCGAGCCCGGTAAACGTCACGGTGACGAGCAACAACACGGGCATCGCGACGCTCACGGCCAACGGCACGGTCGCCGGCACCGCGAGCGTCACATTCATGAACGTGACGACGCAGTTCGTCGGCTCAGTCTGGGTGCAGGGCCGCGCGCTGGGCACCACGACGATCACGGTACAGGCGGCCGGCTACAGCGACGGAACGGGCAACGTGACGGTCCACCCGTCCGGGTTCATCTTGAACAACAACAATTTCACGACGAACACGTTCGCCGCGAACACGACGATCTCGGTGCTTGCGTCCCGCCTCGACCCGGTCACGCTGAACTGGGCGCAATCGCAGGCGTTGCGCGGCGGCCTGACGGCGAGCGTCGATGTCACGAGCTCCAATCCCTCCGTCGGCACGATCATCGGCAGCCCGGCCGGGTTCGTCGGAAATCAGACCACCGCGAACGTGGCGTTCGACCCGCAAGGCCAGGGGACGACGACAATCAGCATCTCGACGCCAGCCGGGTTCACGTTGCCGAGCTCGGATCAGTCGATCACAGCGACGGTGAACGCGCCGACCATCACCATCGCCAACGCCACCGTCGGTCTCGATCTGCAGGTAAGCCTGCAGATCTCGCTTGAATCGGCGCCGCCGGGTCCGGTGAACGTCACCGTGACGAGCAATGACGGCGCGATAGCGACGATCACCACGAACGGGAGCGTCGCGGGCGGAACGACGGTCCCGTTCAACGGCGTTACCAGCACCTTTGTGGGCACCATATTCGTGCAGGGACGGTCGCTGGGCAGCACGACGTTGACCGTGCAGGCAGCGGGCTATACAACGAAGACGGCGACCGTCACTGTTGATCCGTCGGGGTTCATCCTGAATACCAACAACATCACGACGACCGTCAACGCCGCGAACTCCACGATCCGCGTCGAGCCGGCGCGGCTCGATCCCACGACGCTGAACTGGTCTCAGTCGCAGCCGATCCGCGGTGGATTGTCGAACATCAACGTTTCCGTAACGAGCTCGAACCCAGGCGTCGGGACGATCGTGAACAGCCCGGCCATCTTCAACGCGAACGTTTCATTTGTGAACGTAGCGTTCGATCCGGCAGCCGTCGGCACGACGACGATTACCGTGTTGACGCCGTCCGGATTCAGTTTCAGCACACCGAGCTCTGACCGTACGATCACCGCAACGGTGAACCCGTGATCACTGTGCTGCGAGCCGGCGTTTCGCGTCGGTCAGCGTGGAGTCTGGCGTGTCGGCGTCGGCGTACAGCGTGATGAAGGAGTTGTAGCTCTCGCGTGCGCGGGCGGCCAGGCCCGCGCCCTCCTGCGCGCGTCCGAGCCAGTAGTACGCGGGCGGAAGATACCGAAGCGTCGGGAGGTCGTCGAAGAACGCGTCGGTCGCTTCGCCCCGGCGCTTCACGGCCAGCTCGAGCTCCGCCAGCGCCTCCGTTCCGTGGTTCGCGGTGACGTACGCCTTGCCCAACAGATAGCGGATTAGCCAGAAATCACGGCGCTTCTGCGCATCGCGCAGCAGCTCGATCGCTTCGCCGAGGCTTCCCCGCTCGAGGGCGTGCTCGGCGTTGATGATCCGCGCATATGCCGACGTGTGGCTCTGGAGCATGTTGTCGAGATCGCGCGCAATCTGGAGCGCACGGTCCTGGGCTCCCGACCGGAGCAGCACGCGCGCCGCCGGGAAAAGGATGCTCTCCGCGCGGCTGAGCGCCACCGCCTGCCCCGCTGCTTCGCGCGCCTGCGGCATCTGTGCCGCCGCGGCGTGGGCTTCGGCGAGTGCGACGTACTTGCGCGCGATCTGTACCGGCGCCGCCGCCGCGGCCTTGTCGGCGGCGATCCCGTCGCGCAGCAATCCGATCGCCTTGCGGTGGCGGCCGAAATACATCTCGAGGTCGGCTTCGCCGAGCGTCGCGAACGACGCGCCAAACGGGCTCATCTTCGTCATCGCCGCGTAGGCATCGTGAGCGCCGGCGACGTCGCCCTGCGCCAGCTTCGAGACGGCGATCGGCAGCCACGCATATTCAAGCGTCGGGTTTTCCTGCTGCACCCGCTGCGCCTCCGCGATGGCATTGGTGAAGTCGCCGGCGTACATCGAATACATCGCGTAGTTGTAGCGCTGCAGCGAATTCTTCGGATAGATCTCGAGGCTGCGGCGCACTTCATCCTGCGCTTCGGTGATGCGCCCGACCAGCAGGTAGGCCAGCGCCAGATTCCCATGTCCGCCGTTGTCCGCGGGATACAGCCTCACCAGCTGCTCGAAGTTCTCGATCCCTTTGTCGTAGTTGCGCGCGATGTCGATGTAGTAGGTGCCGAGCGTCCGGTACTTCTCGCGTTCGGTCATCCGATCGGAGTGTTTGATCGCCGCCTGATAAGCGGCGTCCGCCTTTTCCTTGTCCTTGAAGTAGTTGGCGTAGACGCCGGCGATGCCGGCGTAGGCTCGGCCGAACGCCGGATCGAGATCGACCGCACGCTGGTACTGCTGGAGCGCGTCCTGGAACTTGCCGGCGGTTTGCGCCTCCTGCCCACGCGCGTACGCGCGCATCGCGTCGAGCGATGCCGCCGTGACCGTTTCCGCCGCCGCCACTTTCGTCATCTCGCTCTTCGACTCGCCGAGCGCCGCTCGGATGTTGCCGGCCATCGAAGCCACCGCCGCCAGCACCTGGTTCTTGTCGCCGATGTAGCGGTTCGTCGTGGCAATCGACTCGCCGTTGACCGGATCGATCGCGCGCAGCTCGACGCGGTAGCCCGACCGCTGCGTCTCGATGCGGCCGCCGACCAGTACCTTGATGCCTTCACGGCGCGCGATCAGCTGACCGAGCTCCTGGGTAATGCGAGTGGCGCTGCCGTTTCCAAGCTGCGCGGCGATCGCGCGCGCATCCCGCGTCTTGAAGACGTTGATATACGAGGCAGCTTCCAGCGCGATCCCGAGCGTCTGCTCGACGGCGCCTTCGAACGCCGTTTCACCGGACGGATTGTCGAAATCAGCAATCAGCACCTGCACCGGGTCGTGGATTTTTGGCGGCGCGACCAGGCGGCGTGTGGCCACATACGTCCCGGCGAGCAGCAGTACAACCGTCAGGACCGCCGCGGCGATCATTCGGCGTGTCACCCGCGCGACAAACGGCAGCAGCTCGCCCGCAGCGTCGAGCCGGTCGAGCGCGGCCACAAGCTCGCTGCCGTTCGCGTACCGCGCGGCGGCGTCCTTCTCGAGACACCGCGTGATCAGCGCCGCGAGCGCTTCGGGAACGGTGTCGTCAACGGATCGCACCGGGGGAAGGCCGTTCGCGACGCGCTGCTTCATCGCGTCGAACCGGCTTTGGGGCGTGGAATCGACAACCGCGCGGGGACCGGTCAGCATCTCGTAGACGATCAGACCGAACGCATACACGTCCGCTCGGCCGTCCACCGCCGCGCCAGCGGCCTGTTCCGGAGCCATGTATTCGAACGTGCCGACGATGCCGCCGCTTGACGCCTCAGTCGTCGACGCCGAGATGCCGAAGTCCATGATCAGCGCCGAGTCGTCGGGCGCGATCATGATGTTTGCCGGCTTGAGATCGCGATGGACAACGCCCGCTTCGTGCGCCGCCTGCAGCCCCGCGGCAACCTGACGCGCGATCTGCAGCGCGCGGCCGACCGGCAGCTTGCCCTCGCGCCGCAGCACCGTCGCGAGATCGGCGCCATCGACGTACGGCATCGTGATGTACTTGACGCCGTCGATTTCGCCGAGATCGTGAATGCGGACGACGTTCTTGTGGGTAACCTGGCGGGCGAGAATCAGCTCCTGTTTGAAGCGTTTTTCGGCCGCGTGAGAAGCCCCGCGTCCCATCCGGTCGACGCGAATGACCTTAAGGGCGACAGCGGAGCTCAGCTCCGCATCCCAGGCCTGGTAAACCGCGCCCATGCCGCCGGCGCCGAGCAGCTTGATAATGTGATACCGGGAACCGAACGATTCTCCGACCTCGAGCGGCGTCGTCCGCGACGCACCGCGGTCGGCTCGGGCGACGAACATCGTGGCGTCGTCGGCCGGCATCGTCGGCCCGATGGTGGCGACAGTCGCACCCCGCGTGGCGCCCGGAGGCAGACCGGTCGTGTCGGGCGGGACCACACCGGTCAGCACGGAGTACTGCGTGAGCGGTTCTCCGCAGGCGGTACAGCGGCTCGCTTCGGCAGGCGCGGTATGACCGCACCGGGGACAGACCATTTCGAGGGCTTGCGTCCTGTACGCCGATTATGCCACTGCGGGCGATACTGCGAGTCGAAAGTCGGGGTAGGACTTTGGCTCGCTTGGTCGCGCACATTTCCTGGGTGGAAACCTGGAGTCTGCGCTCACCTACACGGCCGAGGGAGAGAAACTACGGCGAGCGAATACGCGATCGCGAAGGAGCAAGAATTCAATCGAGCGTGTATGTGGGCGAGGATGACATGAGCGAACACCTGAAGCTCGGATCACCAATCGATGGCCTGCTCGATCGACTCTATGCGCGGAATGACGCTCAGAACGACGCCTTGACGACTTACTTTACGACCCGCGCTGCTGAGGGCTCGTTGGATTGGAACCAGTTCGATGAGCGCACCAATGAATTCCTGCGAGACAAGCTGATCGCGCTCGATCGCGACAAGGCGGAGTTCTGCTATCACGTCTGTCGCGCCCTCCAGGCCCGCCGCGTCGTCGAAGCCGGCACATCATTCGGTGTGTCCACGCTGTTTCTCGCCGCTGCCGTGCGTGACAATCGTCGGCAGGAGGGCCAGGGCCTCAACGAACATTCCTGCGTTGTGATCGCTACTGAATCTGAACCGCAGAAGGCAAAAATTTCGCGGGGTCACTTCGCCGAAGCCGGCCTGGCCGATCTCATTGATCTCCGCGAAGGGGACCTGCGAGAAACCCTCGTGGACATCGAAGGCCCAATCGACTTTATGCTCATCGACATCTGGACGCCGATGGCTCGCCCGGCGCTTGCGCTGATTGCACCCCATCTGCGCGAAGGCGCGGTCATCATCTGTGACAACACTGTGCAGTTCCGCGATGCCTACGAAGACTACTTTGCCTTCGTCCAGGATCCGCGCAATCGGCTGCGCACGATGACCTTGCCCTTTGAAGGCGGCCTCGAATTCACGGTTCGTGCTCAGTAATCGATGGACTTACCCCGGCGGCCCCGTGAAATAGCGTGGAGCTGCTACCGCAAGAGATTCTGAGATGAAATTCGGAAAGATTACAATCGCTGAAGCGATGGATGAAGTTGTTTCAATTCCTAAACGCGTTCCTTCCCTCGGAGAAGAGATCGCGAATTGTGTGAGCCACGGAGTCGGGCTGCTCGCGGCTCTTGTGGCGACTCCATTCCTTGTGCTGGCCGCCGCTCGACGTGGTGATGGGGTCGCAATTGTCGGTGCGAGCGTGTTTGCGGGAACCGTGGTCGTGCTCTACCTGGCCTCGACTCTCTATCATGCGCTTCCTAGGAACAAAGCCAAATGTGTGTTTCGGGTTATCGATCACAGTGCGATCTTCCTGCTGATCGCGGGGACCTACACACCATTCACGCTTGGGGTACTACGCGGCACCTGGGGCTGGACGCTGTTTGGCGTCGTGTGGAGTCTGGCGGTTCTCGGCGTCACATTCAAAGCAGTGGGTGGCATCCGCTACCCTCGGCTGTCGGCTTCGCTGTACATCGGCATGGGGTGGCTTGCGCTGATCGCGATTCGACCGCTTTGGCTTCATCTGTCAGCAGCGGGCTGGTTCTGGCTGATTGCCGGGGGACTCGCTTACACCGCCGGTATCGCGTTCTATGCGGCGGAACGCGTCCGGTACGGCCATTTCGTGTGGCACGTGTTCGTCCTGATCGGCACAACGTGTCACTTCTTTGCGGTCCTCTGGCACGCTGCCTGATAGCGGCCGCACCCGCACGGATGACCACTTCGGGGCAGGTTAGACATAGCGAAAAGGCGGCCGTGTTTTCGACGTCGAAGCGAGCTTGACGCGGCGAGGTCAGCGACGGGCCCGGCTCGGAAACTCGCTGCGTCGCGCCCAGGAGACGACGGTCACGACGGTCAGGACCGCGAAGAGCACGAGCGGCACAACGACCCTGGCCATCTCGCCATGAAAGAGATGAGTCGCCGCGGCACCGAGCATAGTGACGGCCAGCAAAGCTCCACCAATGGTCGCGAGCCGCGGTATAAGCATCATGACGGCGCCGGCGAGTTCAGCGATGCCAACGATGATGACGAACGATGGCGGGTAGCCCCAATTCGCGAACCTCCCGGCCCAACCTCCCAGGCCGAGCAATTTTCGCAGGCCCATCATCGTGAAGAAGACGGCCAACAGGACCGTGGCGGTCCACAGCGCTATGGCCATGGTTGTTCGCCGTGCGGCCGTTCTCGGGGTCGCGAGGGTCATGCGCACCTCCAAGGTCGTGCGTAGTACTTACGATGCGTCGGGCGGTTTCGTTCGATGCATCGATCGCCGTGGCGCTTGTTCATCGTACTAAACGGGCCACTCGGAATCGGCAAATCGACACTTGCCGAAGCGCTCACCGAAAGCATCGACTCCTGTGTGTGGCTGAACGGGGATCGTCTTGCCGCCACAAACCCGCCGCCGGCCGACGAGCTCGAACGTCTACACTCGACGATCGAGCTGCTCGTTACACACCACCGGCGCATCGGTTATCGCCACTTTGTAATCGATCACGTCTGGAGGACACGCGCGGCGCTTTCGGATCTGCGTCGCCGGCTGATCGCAATCAGCGCCGATGCGGAAGTGCACTGTTTCCTGTTGACGTTGCCACTAGACGAGAACCTTCGACGCATCGAACGTCGTCAGCAAGCACGCGCGATCGATGAACGGGCATTTGAGCAACGCATCGTCATCGAGGAGCGTGAGGCGTTGGCGAGAAGCTCGGACTTGGGCGAGCCCTTGGACGTTTCGGCCCCTCCATCCGAGCTCGTCGCAACGATACTGAGTCGACTCGCACCGCGTTGACGCCGGCATCAGCCCACCGGCGCCTATCGAACCGGTGACTTCGTACGGACCGATACGCTGACCGGAGACGAGCGTCACTGAGCCGGCGACATTTTGACACGAACGCACGAACGCTGGACGCTCGTGTCAGTCCACGGTGTCAGCGTGTTCCTGCAGCCGGCACATTGACGGCGAACACAAATCGCTGGCCGTCGCGGCTGATGTTCCCGAGATTGCCACCCATCGGACCTGGCAGCCTGAACAGCACCTTCGGCGTGCCCACCGTAAACGTCGGCGCAGTGGCGACATCAACCGACACGACGAGCAGATCGCTCGACTCGAGATTCTGCCCGCGGAAAAACACCTC
>AR_comb_assmDRAFT_10679959_pt1 | contig 10578 bp, 6 predicted proteins | sample ArasoioldDNA_FD_10543 | JGI IMG/M metagenome (IMG submission 10543) | reverse complement strand
CGTGTGAAAGAAGGACGCTGGGAAATTGTGGGCGGGATGTGGGTTGAACCCGATCTCAACATGCCGAGCGGCGAGTCGCTCACTCGCCAAATCCTGATCGGCAAGCAATATTTCCAGCAGAAGTTCGGAGTGGACGTAAAAATCGGCTGGAATCCGGATTCGTTTGGTTACAACTGGCAACTGCCCCAAATCTACAAAAAATCGGGGATCGACTACTTCGTAACGCAAAAGCTGTTGTGGGCCCATGAATTCACAACCTTTCCCTACAAACTTTTCTGGTGGGAATCGCCCGACGGCAGTCGGCTGCTGACCTATTTTCCGCATGACTATGGAAGCCTGATGGAGCCGATTCCCATGGCGGAAGACGTTGCCACGTGGATGCCCTCTATTTACAAGGCCAACACGCAAGATCCGGTAATGATGTACCTCTATGGCGTGGGCGACCATGGCGGCGGTCCGACCCGCACGATGTTAGACCAGGCAACGCGCCTGATGGCGCCGGATGCGGTCTATCCCAAGGTAGAGTTCAGCACTGCGAGTGCTTTTTTTGCGGATATTAGCAAACGCAAGGACTTGGAAATTCCAGTCTGGAACGGTGAGCTGTACTTTCAATATCACCGAGGCGTCTTCACAACGCAGTCTGAGACCAAAAGGCGAATACGGCATGCAGAGGAAACGCTTCTTGACGCTGAAAAGTTCGCCTCGCTGGCCCACCTGTATCAACTGCCTTACCCTAAAAAAGAGTTGACGACTGCCTGGAAGGGACTCCTCTTCGATCAATTCCACGACATCATGCCGGGATCAGGCATCGCCGTGAATTATCTGGACGCCACGCGGGACCTCGAGATCGTCGAGCGTTCAGGAAATGAAATCGTGCGGAACTCGCTTGATGAAATCTCAGCACACATTGACACAAGAGAAACTGGCCTTCCCATCGTTGTTTACAATTCGCTTTCCTGGCAAAGGAAGGAGATCATTCCTGTTGAAGTTAACTTGCCGGAGGCAGCCCGCAATGTCGAGGTAGTCGACTCCACGGGAAAAATCGTTCCCTCGCAGTTGCTGGCGAACACCAGCCGTCGCGTCCGCTTGCTGATGCAAGCAACCGTGCCAGCGCTCGGCTATGCGACATTCTTCGTTAAAACGACCGAGATGCAGGCGCCACAAGCTTCTTCCCTTCACACGACATCCGACACTCTCGAGAACGAGTTCGTTCGCGCGAAGATCGACCCCCAATCCGGATGCCTTACCAGCCTTTACAACAAGCAAGACCAACGTGAGACGCTAGCCCCTGCTGAAACTGAGACCGGGGGGCCAAGGACCTCGGTGTGCGGCAATCTTCTTCAAGCCTTCGTTGACAAGCCGAAAGAGTACGACGCCTGGAATATTGATGCCGATTTTGAAGATCATTTTTGGAGCCTCGATAAAGCGGATGAGGTAAAGCTGATAGAGTCTGGGCCGCTGCGTGCCGTGATTCGTGTCAAGCAGCACTTCCAGAATTCTTCATTTACCCGCGATATCACGCTCTACCCGGGTTCTGCGCGGGTAGATGTCACCATGCAGACCGACTGGCATGAGAAGCACATCCTGCTAAAAGTCGCGTTCCCTGTCAGTGCGCAAAGCCGTACCGCCACCTACGAAATCCCATTCGGATCCATCGAACGCCCCACCACGCGCTCTACCCCGGAAGAGAAAGCGCAGTTCGAAGTTCCGGCCGAGTATTGGGCTGATCTCTCTGATGGCCAACATGGATTGAGTCTATTGAATGACAGCAAGTATGGCTATGACGCCAAGGGCAATGTGCTTCGGCTGTCGTTGCTCCGGTCGCCTACGTGGCCCGATCCCCACGCAGACGAGGGTCATCACGAATTCACCTACGCTCTGTACCCGCACAGCGGAACTTGGAAGGATGCGGAGACAGTGCGTCGCGGATATGAATTGAATTACCCGCTTCGCACGGTTCAAGGGCAAAATCACAGCGGAACGCTACCGCCCGTTCACTCGTTCACAGAAATCAGCGCAAATAATGTAGTGCTCACCGCGGTGAAGAATGCCGAAGCCGACGATTCCATCGTCTTTCGATTCTACGAGTGGGCTGGGAAGGAATCGAACATCGACATTCAGCTACCGCCGGGAGCACAGAGCGCCGTTGAGACAAATCTCGTTGAGCGCACCGAAGGAAGCCTTGCTCTACAAAATGGGCATATCACGGTCCACACCAAGCCATTCGAAATAAAAACTGTAGCTGTTCAATTTGCACCGCAGCGGTAGGCCGAGGAGCATTGCGTGTTTTCAAGACTCTTGTACTGGCTCTGCGTCGCTGCGCTGACCGCATCTGCAGTCCTCAGCGCGGCTGAAGTGCACAAAGACCGCATGGTGGTGGTCATAAGCCTGGATGGCTTTCCTGCATACGCCCTGGATGATCCTAGACTTCCCATTCCAACGCTTCGCAAACTCGCCCGCGAAGGCGTCGCTGCCGAATCCATGCAGCCGATCAATCCCACGGTAACGTGGCCGAACCACACGGCGATCGTGACTGGCGTCGATGCTTCAGAGCATCATGTTCTCTTCAACGGTTTGCTCACGCGCCCCGCCGACGGCGAACGTCCGTCCAGCGAGCCATGGCGCGACAAGAGTGTGATGGTCCATGCCCCGACCATCTACGACTTGGCATTTGAAGCCGGTCTCACCACAGCGCAAGTGGATTGGGTCGCCATCTACGGAGCAAAAACCATAACGTGGCAGTTTGCCGAGCTACCGGATCCTAACGGCCCGATCGAGCGCGAGATGATTGCCGAGAGCATTGTTAGCGCCGACCAGTTGCGAAAATTTGAGGACAGCAGCCAGGCTTGGCAGGACGAGATGTGGACCACGGCGGCTCTTAAGATTCTCAGGGAGCATCACCCGAACCTGCTCCTCTTCCACCTGCTTACGCTCGACGACATGAATCACCAATACGGGCCCATGAGCCCGGCAAGTTTCACGGCGATGGCTTTACTCGATGGCTACGTGAAGCAAGTCGTCGACCAGTTGGAGAGTTCAGGCCTTGCAAAGAAGGCCACTCTGATCATCGTTTCCGATCACGGCTTTCGGGGGATCAAGTACAAAATTCACCCGAACGTTCTTCTGCACGACAAGGGGATTCTCAAGGAGTCGGCCAACGGCACCACGGGAGATGCATGGGTTGTCTCTACTGGGGGCACTGCGATGGTGTACATAAACAATCCGTCGCGGAAGGCAGCACTGACTACCGAACTTCGGGAGATTCTCAATGGCGCAGAGGGAATCGACCGAATCTATGCTGTGGATGAGTTTTCCGAGCTCGGATTGCCGACTCCTTCCGCCAGCGATCAAGCACCCGATCTCATGCTCGCTGCCAAGCCGGACAATGTGTTCAGCAACGAGTCCTCGGGAGAGTACATCACGCCAACTTCAGGCGGCACGCACGGGTACCTCAACACAGACCCGAAAATGCAGTCGATCTTCTTAGCGTGGGGAGCGGGCGTCCCCTCTGGCGTTCGGCTCAAAAGCATTTCTAATCTGGATGTCGCCCCGACCATCGCGCAGATTTTGGGCCTTGAAATGAAGAATGTAAAAGGAAAGCCGATCGAAGCGATCGTAAAATCCGCTCAGGAAAAGTCAGCCAAGTAGACCTAGTCAATACGCATTCTTGCTGTTAAACACGTTCAGAAATGTCATAACCATGATTTGCAGATCGAAGGTCAGGCTCCAGTTGCGAAGATAGTAAAGGTCATACTCAACTCTCTTCGCTATGGATGTATCGCCACGCCAGCCGTTCACCTGCGCCCACCCGGTGATTCCCACCTTGAACGTGTGGCGAGCATTGTACCTGTCGAATTGATTCAGGAACCTCTCGACAAAGTGGGGACGCTCCGGCCTCGGGCCCACAATGCTCATGTCTCCCTTGAGCACATTGAGGAATTGCGGCACCTCGTCCAAGTTCATTTTCCTAAGAAATCCGCCAACAGCAGTCCTCCTCGGATCATTCGGCGAGGTCCATCGGGTATCACATTCCTCGCGGCTCCCTAGTCGCATAGTCCGAAATTTGATCATACTAAATACACGTCCATTGAGCCCCACGCGGTCCTGAAAGAAGAAGATGGGTCCACGACTCGTCGACTTGATGGCAATCGCGATCGCAATAGTGAGCGGAAGCGTCAACGTCAGGAAAGCTAACGAAAATCCGACGTCGAAAATGCGCTTTTGCACAAGGTAGGAACCGCTCTCGGCCAGTGTCGGCTGTAGATCGAGCATGCGGATGCCGCCTAGATCGATCAGCCGGCTTCTGACGCCGACCTTTTCCCCTAAATCAATCACCACGCGGGTGGGCACACAGAGCTTTTCGAGAGACGGAGTAACTGTCCGGACATCCCCAATACGGTTTGGGGGTAGCGCGATGATGATGTCATCGATCGCATGCCCATTTGAAAGTGATGGGATTTCATCGAGTTCGTATACGGGTCCTTCGACCGCGACTTCCTGATCGGGCAGACGTACAAAACCGGCGATTTTGCACGGTAATACTTCTTCGTGCTCCAGTGAGTACGCAACCCTCCGCGCAAAACGATCGGTGCCGACGAGCAGAATCTTTACAGTTTTGTTGTGATTTCGTCTAAGCGATTCCAAAAGCACGCGGAATCCAACCCGGGTCAACGTTGCAAGCAGAAAAAGGGCGCACGCACTGAGGACGATTACTCCGCGTGAATAACTCGCTCCACGATATAAAAAGGCCCCCGCCATCACGACAACATAAGTGAAACCCAACGCCTCTAATAACCGCCGCGTCTTTCGTCCTGGGGCATAAAGTTGCTCTACGCTCCACAGGCCAGCTTCTTCGGCTGCGATCGCCCATACAACGGTGGTTAAGAATAAAAGACCCCAGTACGAAGGCAGTCCAGGAATTGGAGTCCGCGATACGAAGACGTTGAAGCCAAATCGAATTTCGACGGCGATCAGGTACGCGAGGGCTGGCAGCAGCAAGGTCAGCACGCGGAGATAGAGCCGCGCATAGCTCAACCGGCTGCTAATCATGACGGCATCTCTTCTGCCAGCGGAGGCTGAAGGTCGGACAGGCTTAGTCGTTCTCGCATCGCGTTGAGAACGCCATCCTCTGAATGTTCTACCGGTTTGTTTCGAATATCGACAACCGCCCAGTACATCATCGAGACGTTCTGATCAGACCCTACCGCGATGATCCTCATGTCTGGGTGACGCCCGAGGAAGAATCCAATCTCGTTTACAAGCTCTTTGCGTTCGTCGAGCGCAATGACGAGTACATCAGGACGGAGCCTTTCTACCTCTTCGGCTAGATTTCCTCCTTCTTGCACTTCGCCTACTACTTCGATGTCGGGCTGCTCCGAAACCACTGCCACAATCGCTTCACGCATCACTAAGGGGCGATTCGCCACAACTACACGAATTGATTTCCTGTGAACCATTTCGATCGTCTCAAATGCGAGCCCGCTGGGAAATTAGGCTGGTACTACTTTGAAGATCCCTGATGCGTAGCGGAAACCTCTCTCCCACGACGTGCAGTTATTCGTAATGCTTTCTACGGTAAATACCGGAGATCGACCGTAGCCACATTCTGACCCTGCATTCAAAATCTCTGGCGCAATTTGGGATTGTGATGCCGAAATATCGCGTTGGGGTTTAACGCTATTTCACGCACAAATGCTGCCGTCGCTAGTGGGGCGGAAATGCCGTGGAATGGAGCCTGAAATCTAGGCGACTTGTGCCCCCTCCATTTTTATCAGGCCAACCCCTAGGCGAATACACATCCAACAGAAGACTCCATGTGGGCGCTGAATCTTCAAGGCTTGCACTGCTTGTTTTTGAGAATGACAAATCAATTTTGGATGTTGCGGCTGGAACGGTTCCGACTATCCATGTACAAGTCATTTTTCTTGATCTGGTTCTTGTTATGGACCGCTTTGGGCTTTTCGCAATCCACCGGCAGCGTTTTCACGCAGGGCGCACCGTTACCCGGCATTGAGATGGACTGCTCCGACCCATCCATGGCCGGCAATCCACAGTGCGCCACCGCACAAAATCAAAGAAGCACCTCGAACACTCAACTGGACGAATCGCCGTACATGCCGCTGCGTACGCCGGTTTTAACCTCGCCGCTCGGTTCGAATCAAGATCAGTTTGCACCCTCGGTACCTCCTCTGAATCCCTCCCAAGTTGCCGGCCCGCCACAGCCGCTCCGTCCTAAAACAGAATTTGAACAGATGGTCGCGGACTCCGTTGGACGGCCCTTGCCGTTGTATGGCAGGTCTTTGTTCGCTCAAGCTCCTAGCACTTTTTCTCCGATCGGCGTGTCGGGTGTTCCGACCGACTACGTAATCGGGCCTGGTGATGAATTACAAATCAGGATATGGGGACAGGTAGAGGCGAACCTCCGGGCAGTCGTCGATCGCTCGGGGCAGGTATACATCCCACGAGTCGGACAAATTTCCGTTGCCGGCATTCACTACGGCGACCTAGAAACATCTCTTAAACGTGAGATTTCCAAGATCTTCAAGAATTTCAATCTCACTGCCAACGTCGGCCGGATGCGGTCTATTCAAGTACTCATTGTGGGTGACGCACAGTATCCGGGGACCTACACCATTAGCTCACTCAGTACATTGGTAAACGCGGTTTTCGCCTCTGGTGGCCCTGCTTCCCAGGGGTCGCTCCGTGACATCCAGGTGCGTAGAGATGGCAGAACAATTAGCAATTTTGATTTCTATGACCTACTAATCAAGGGTGACAAGTCGCAGGATGTTCGCCTTCAATCTGGCGACGTGATTTTTATCCCCCACGTCGGCCCACTGGTTGCCATTTCGGGCTCGGTAAATACTCCAGCTATTTATGAGATGAAGAACAACTCCACCCTGAGTGATTTGATCGATATCGCGGGCGACCTGAGCACGGTTGCAGACTCAGACAAGATTACGATTGATCGTTTTTCGGACCACCGCGCGAGAAAGACTCTTGAGTTTCCTTACGATGACCAATCGCGCTCGCAGCTTCTTAAAGATGGAGACATCGTGCGCGTCTTCTCCATCGTTCCTCAATTCGTGGATACCGTAACTTTACGCGGCAATGTGGCGAATCCCGGGCGCTATTCATGGAAGCCTGGCATGCGCATTCGCGATTTAATTCCGGACTCCCAGGCATTGCTCACCCGCAACTACTGGCGCGATCGTGCTGCGGTTGTCACGGGACGCTCCACGGAATATCCGGTTCGTACCGAGATTTTAGGCAATCCCGAGCAAACTCAGACGGGAGCTTCGATTTCCACAACAACTACGCCACCTGGTTCGTCCTCGCCGCCAGGAGCCATCAGCAACGCCCCATCGAATGTCGATGCAACCACTCTGAACCCCGAAGCTGCAGCCGCGCCACAGGGCGCACAGACCTTCTCGAACCGAACGCCAAATGCAAACACTACGCGTACGCCGGAACCATCCGAATCTTCCGGAACAAAGCCAAGCATGGTTCGCGACATCGCCGAAGATGTGCGCCGCTATGCTCCAGAAATCAACTGGGACTATGCCATTATCCAGCGCGTAAATCCGCAGGATCTTTCTTCAAAGCTCATCTGGATGAGCCCGCGAAAGGCAATTATTGAGCGCGACGAGCAAAGCAATCTAGAGTTGCAGGCTGGCGACATCGTAACCATCTTTTCGCAAAACGATATCAGCGTACCCCAGGCGGATCGTTCTCAATATGTGATCATAGAGGGCGAAGTGATGCGTCCGGGCATCTATAAGCTGGAGATCAATGAGACACTTCGCGAACTACTCAACCGCGCCGGCGGTCTCACCCCCAACGCCTATGTCTACGGCGCTCATTTCACTCGCGAGTCCGCACGCATCGATCAACAAAAAAGCCTGGACGAACTAGCTCGTACGATGGATGTCCAGATCCGCCAGTCCGCCACATCTGTGGCCGCCTCCGCCAATCCGGGAGACTTGAATCAGATGGTGGCCGCGCAACAAGCGATCGTGAATCAACTGCGCAACACTCGGGCCACGGGACGGGTCGCCCTCGCAGTCAAACCCACTGATAAGAGCGTGGATAATTTTCCTGATCTCGTGCTCGAAGATCGTGATCGACTTCTGATTCCGCACACGCCCTCCACCGTATCAGTCGTGGGAAATGTCTACAATCCGGGATCGTTTATCTTCGATCCCCGCAACACAACCGGCGGGTATCTTGAAGTCGCAGGCAAGGGCAAACCCCAGTCGGATCTCAAACACGCATTCGTTCTCCGCGCCAATGGATTCGTGGTCTCTGCCAGCGATGTGAACGGGCTTTTTACCGGCTCGAAGTTCGAAAGAATTCGACTCTATCCCGGAGACCAGGTCGTGGTGCCATACAAGCTTCCAACCGGAGCCTTCGTGCGCGGCCTGCGTGACTGGACGCAAATTACCTCGCAGCTTGCCATCACCGCAGCGGCTTTGGCCGTCATCGCTCCATAGGGCGTAGTTTGACGTGCTCCAATCAGAGACCTGCTCCGCATTTGAGCAAATAACTATGATCTACGCCGATCAACGATGGATGGGGAATCATGGCATTGGCCGCTTTGCGCGCAATGTATTGGCGGGACTTAGCTATCTTCCGGTCCCACTTTGTTCGCACCCGGCTGCTCCCCTGGACTCTTGGCGCTTGGCGCGAGCGCTGCGCAGTGCAACGGCACACGATATCTTTTTCTCGCCCGGCTACAACACTCCTTTGTTCTTTACGTCGCAACTCGTCTTTACGATTCACGATCTCAGTCACGTGTATTGTCCGGAAAATAGCAGTCGACTTATTCGTTTGTACTACGGAACACTTTTAAAGCATGCATGTCGAACGGCGTTCAAAATCCTCACCGTATCGGACTTTACGCGTGCGCAGATCGCCGAATGGTCTGGCGTACCACTGAACAAGGTTTTCAACGTGAGATGCGGAGTCGACTCGATGTACTGTCCTGAAGGCGAGCACTACGGGCTTCCCTTCCCGTATCTGTTGTGCGTTAGCAACCGGAAGCTCCATAAGAACGAGTTTCGAATGGTAGAAGCCTTCGCCACCGCTCAGATTGATGACCAGGTTCATCTCGTATTCACCGGCCCACCTGCACTTTCGCTTGTAAATTTCATCGACAAGCACGGCGTCTCTGATCGGGTGGACTTTCTGGGTGATGTACGCGAACAGCGCCTTCCTTCTCTGTATCGAGGCGCGCAAGTATTACTATTTGCCTCTCTCTATGAGGGTTTTGGGCTCCCCATCTTGGAGGCAATGGCTTGCGGAACTCCGGTCATCACATCCGACCGGACTGCAATGCCCGAAACGGCTGACAGCGCAGCGTTGCTCGTGGATCCAACCTGCACAGAACAGATCGCTAACGCCATTTCGCAGCTTATGCACGATTCGTCGCTTAAGGCGAAACTCCGGGAGAATGGTCTTGTTCGCGCATCCCAATTCTCTTGGGACGATACCCGGACGGCCGTCCACAACTTGCTCTATGCCGCGTGAATTCCTGCTACTGCATTCCGCCGGTTGGAGTTGCTGATGGCAGGGCAGACGGGCGACTTGTCGGCCTCCAGGCAGGATGGAAGACTCGTTCTAGCATCAAGCAAAACCATGTAAAGACATAGATGCCTGCGAGAGTGTATAGGCCGGAAAATCCAGCCGAAATAGCCATGCAGCCGGCCACGCTTAACAGCATGGTAGAGGCAAATGCTTTCCTCATTGACGGCTGCTCACTCGATAGAGCCTTTTTCACGTCAACATCCACGTATCGCAGAATGCCACCCACCAAAATGCCGACCGCAATCACACCCACAAGTCCAAAGTTGAAATAGCTTTCTCCAAAGATCCCCGGCCGCAGCCCGGGATGGACCTGTGGATCGAATCCCACCGTCGATGCGGTTGCAGCACCCATTGCCCACGTGTCGCGGAAGTGGGATGCAAACCGGGGAACAAAAGAAGTGATAGCCGCAAGGTACGTTTTGCCGCCCCACCACACGTGGTCCCAAGCTGAATACACCCAGGCGAAATCTCGCAAATCTGAAAAGTTGTTTCCAAAAAATAACAGCGTTACAAAGGAAGCGAAGAAGCCGGAAACCGAGTATTCGCCGCCCCGAACGCTTCCCAGATAAAAGAGAAACCCCAGCGCTATACCCATCAGGACGAAAGTTCTCAAAAGACTGACGCGATTACGCAGCATGACGAGATAACACAACAGAACATTCAAATAGATTGCGACTAGATTGCCGCGTGCGCCGAAAAAAAAGAGCCCGAACGTCAGAGCCAGTGTGCTGAGAAGCAGTATCCGTTCACGCGTGTCCACGTATCGAGCCAGGCAGTGGGATGCGATCACAATCGAATAATTGGAGATTGCCAAAGCGATAGGACGAAGCGTGGGGTTCTCGAACGTGAAAGTGCGAAGGTCGAATGCCAAGCCGCTGGCAGAGAAATAGTAGCCAAGAACGACGAACTGCCCCGCAAGACACAGCGCGGCCTGGAAAATCAGGACACGGCGGGAGGACATGAGCATGAGGGAACAGTTGGGGAGGAAGTTAA
>AR_comb_assmDRAFT_10510875_pt1 | contig 10580 bp, 11 predicted proteins | sample ArasoioldDNA_FD_10543 | JGI IMG/M metagenome (IMG submission 10543) | reverse complement strand
AAAAAACACACTTTTATTTTTTGCCCTCGCATCAAACCGTCCATGTGTCCCAAAGGGTCCGCGTACTGAATCAAACAAATTATCGGGTTGATCCATTTCTTTTCGTTCGTCAGTTTGCTGGCTCCTGTAACCAACCCTCGCCAAAAATTTATCCGCCCACGAGGGGAAAAAGTTATTTCCATAAATAGCTTTCCATGATGAGAAGCCAACAACATATTCGCGTCGATAATGCTGCGTTGCCCAAAGAATAGCTTCGGCTGCCACCTCCGGCTGATAGATCGGGGGGACCGGTTGTGCTTTGTTTGGCATTCGCGATCGTGACCAATCGAATTGGGGTGTGTTCAAGGCAGGCAGCTGTATCATTGATACTTTCACATGGCTCTTGTCATGCAACAATTCCGTAAGTAAGGAATCATGAAATCCTTGTACAGCATGCTTTGCGGCGCAGTACGCTGATTGCAGAGGGATCCCTCTGTATGCAAGCGCTGAACCCACCTGGATGATGACACCTCTGTCTCTCGGAAGCATTCGTCTTAATGCAGCGAGTGTGCCATACACTACACCCAGATAAGTAACTTCTGTTACGCGCTTGTACTCACCGGATGTCATTTCCTTTATTGGAGAAAAAACCGACACCATTGCGTTGTTGATCCAAATGTCAATCGGTCCCAACTCGTTTTCGAACATCGTTGCTGCCCTATCTAATTCATTCGCGTCGGACACGTCTAGTGCGGCAATTGCTATTTTTCGATTGAACATCTGTAGCTCTTGTTTTAAGGTGAGCAAACGTTCTTCGTTGCGTGAGATAATCCCGAGATGCGCGCCTTGTTTGGCGAACGCATAACTGACTGCTCGTCCCACGCCTGCACCTGCGCCGGTGATTACAACAACCTTATCTTCTAAATTTTTCTTCAGAACGGACATACGAGTTCTGGGCCTCTCAGCCGTTTAAACTTATATTTTCATGCTGGTGGAATTGGGTTACACAACTCTGGATAGTCGGGCTAATGACATGGCACCGATGGACATCACCAGGTCGCGAACGGCAACGTCCAGGTATTTGCCCATGGCTATTAGCTGCAAGGCAATGCAAATAAGCCACAGCATTACAATCCAACCTCCCACAGCCGGTTTTACCAGGACAAGCAATCCCGCAACGATCTCAATACCTCCTACAATTTGCATAAACATATGCGCGGAAAATGGCAACATGGAAGCGATGGTGGGATTCAAATACAAATCCCAATTTGCGAGCAGATCTGTGAACTTGTCTGCGCCGGCAACAATCGGCACAATACCAAAAGTGATCCTTAGTATTGTCCAGACCGATCGTACCGTCGGGCTTGAAACTACTGTTTCCATCTTGGCTTTGGTTTAGTTTAAGAACTGAGCAACATTCGCGTTTTCTTAAATACAAAAATCATCCCACGTCCGATGTTAATTACACTCATATAGTTGCGAAAATGGAAGCGTTCGCAACGGGAAAACATTTACGCGTTAAGGAAAATCTGTCCAGCGGTCGTCTTTTCACCCTTGTTTATACTTTTTTGTACAAATTGCTTAGTATCTTTGCACGATGAAGACCGACGTATTTCAGACAGGGAAAAATGAGCCCGATTCCGAGTATTTTCGAGACGATCCCCAGGATGAAAGCCTCAGCACCATTGAAAGAACCGTTCATAGCGAATATAAATACGGCTTTGTCACTGATATTGAAGCAGACGAAGCTCCAAAGGGGTTAAATGAGGATACTATACGTTTCATCTCTACCAAGAAGAATGAACCACAATGGATGCTCGATTGGAGGCTGAAGGCATTCCGTCACTGGGAAAAATTGGCCGCCGAAGAACCAAAGTGGGCTAACATTAAGCACGCCCCTATAAATTACCAGGACATAATCTTTTATTCTGCGCCAAAGCAGAAGATAAAGCCAAAAAATCTTGAAGAGATTGACCCCGAGCTGCGACGAACTTTCGAAAAGTTGGGGATTTCACTGGAAGAACAGAAGCGCCTTACCGGCGTTGCCGTCGACGCTGTGATCGACAGCGTTTCAATCGGCACGACATTCAAAGAACAACTTGCCGAGCTCGGAATTATTTTCTGTTCAATGAGTGAAGCTATCCAGGAACATCCTGACCTGGTGAAAAAACATCTGAGTACAGTTGTTCCTGTTACGGACAATTATTATGCAGCATTGAACTCAGCGGTTTTTAGTGATGGAAGCTTTTGCTACATCCCTAAAGGCGTGCGCTGTCCGATGGAGCTTTCCACTTACTTCCGCATCAATGCGGAAAACACGGGGCAATTTGAAAGAACGTTGATCGTGGCTGAAGAAGGAAGTTATGTGAGCTACCTCGAGGGATGCACCGCGCCCATGCGTGATGAAAACCAATTGCACGCGGCCGTAGTGGAGCTGATAGCCATGGACAATGCAGAGATAAAATATTCAACAGTTCAAAATTGGTATCCTGGCGATAAGCAAGGCAATGGCGGCATTTACAACTTTGTCACCAAACGCGGTATTTGCAAAGGAGCAAATTCAAAGATTTCGTGGACACAAGTGGAGACTGGTTCTGCCATCACGTGGAAATATCCAAGTGTGATTTTGAAAGGTGATAACTCAGTTGGCGAATTTTATTCGGTCGCAGTTACAAACAATCATCAACAGGCGGATACGGGAACCAAAATGCAGCACCTGGGAAAAAATACCAGGAGTCGCATCGTGTCAAAGGGAATTTCTGCTGGCTTTAGCAACAACAGTTATCGCGGTCTTGTACATGTCGGTAAAAATGCCAGCAATGCTCGCAATTTTTCTCAATGTGATTCTTTGTTGCTCGGCGACAAATGCGGGGCACACACTTTTCCATATATCGAGGTAAAAAACAATACAGCGGTTGTTGAGCACGAAGCCACAACTTCAAAGATTGGTGAAGACCAGATCTTCTATTGCAACCAGCGAGGCATTGACACAGAGACGGCCGTCGCTTTGATCATAAATGGCTTTGCAAAAGAAGTAATGAACCAGTTGCCGATGGAGTTTGCAGTGGAAGCGCAGAAGTTGTTGGCGATAAGTTTGGAGGGAAGCGTTGGGTAGTCGATAGTCTATTGTCGTTAGTCGCAGCAGACTGTAAATCGGCAATTGGCAATGAGCAATATGCAAGTTAATCCGCGACATCCTTTATGATCCGTGAAATCCGCGATAGTGGCCAGTCGCGATATGAAGGCACCAGGCAATAAGTAATGGACAATAAATCACAAACAATAAACAACAAACGACAATAAATTATACAAATGCTGAAGATTCGAAACTTACATGCAGGCCTGCCCGACTCCGTTCAGGCGGGGATTGAAGACAACGCTACCGGACAGGCAGGAAAGATTCTAAATGGGATAAACCTGGAAATAAATCCGGGAGAAGTGCATGCAATCATGGGACCCAACGGTTCTGGCAAGAGCACCCTGGCTTCTGTACTCGCAGGAAGGGCAAACTATGAAGTGACCGAGGGAACTGTTGAATTTCTTGGAAAAGATCTTCTTCAATTAACACCCGAAGAAAGAGCAGGCGAAGGGTTATTTCTTGCCTTTCAATACCCGGTAGAAATTCCGGGATTAAGCACGACGAATTTCATCAAGACAGCGGTGAATGAAATCCGCAAATACCGGGGCCAGGAATCTTTGGACGCGGTGGCTTTTTTGAAATTAATGAAGGAGAAGATGAAGCTGATGAAAATTGATCAGTCGCTGTTGAGCCGCTCGCTGAATGAAGGATTTTCGGGCGGAGAAAAGAAAAGAAATGAAATTTTTCAGATGGCTATGCTTGAACCGAGACTAGCAGTGCTGGACGAGACAGATTCCGGTTTGGACATCGACGCCATCCGTATTGTCGCAAACGGCGTAAACAAATTCCGCAACAAGGACAATGCAGTATTAGCCGTTACACACTATCAGCGCCTTCTTAATTACATAGTCCCTGACTTTGTGCATGTGTTGTACAACGGGCGAATCGTAAAATCAGGAGGCAAACAGTTGGCGTTGGAACTCGAGGAGAAAGGATATGATTTTATTAAAAATGAGATAGAACAGGAAGCATGAGAATGAATAATGAATAATGAATGATGAGTAATCAATAATGAGATCACGATTCTTTCACCATTGACCATTGACCATTCACAATTGACAATTCACAAAATGAACATGATCGAGACCATAAAGAAAAAGTATCATCAGCTACAGTCCAATAATGGCAGCAGCCCGTTGACGTCAATTGAACAAAATGCGTTCAACACTTTTAGTTCATTGGGCCTGCCGACCGTGAAGCATGAAGAGTGGAAGTATACCAGGATCGGTTCTGTGTTGAATAAAGAATATGCATTCAATCCGGAAAGCATTGGATCAGCGTTTTCTTCTGCTGACCTGGGACCAGCTCGATTGCCTGGTCATGAAAGCGCGAACGAGTTAGTCTTTGTAAATGGGCTGTACTCCGATCGCCTGTCCACAATTCGGTCGACCGAATTGATGGTAATGACTCTTGAAGAAGCTGCAAAAAACGAGTTTAAGGCTATCGTTGGTCAACATTTGGGTCACAGTAGTAAGTATATAAAAGACGGGATTCATGCCCTGAATACTGCATTTCTGCAGGAAGGTATTTTTGTCAATGTGAAAATCGGGGCAATTGTCGAACACCCTGTCTACATCTACAATATCACTGACGCCAGGTCAGTAAATCTTCTCTCGCAGCCAAGAACCCTTATTTATATAGGCGAGAATGCGCAAGTGCAGTTTACAGAAACCTATGCAACATTGGGGGCTTGCGAAAGCTTTACAAACCAGGTGACGGAAGTCGTGGTCGAAAAGGATGCAATGGTTGAGTATTACAAAATTCAAAACGACACCACTCATAGCAGCCAGGTAAACACGACTCACTTTAGACAAGTAGGAAAGAGTCTTGTCAACACAGTTACTGTTTCACTGAGTGGTGGAATTGTCCGCAACAACCTCAACATTGCCATGGAGGCCGAGCATTCTGAATCGCACTTTTATGGCCTGTACTTCCTGAATGGCAAAACACATATCGACAATCATACGGTGGTCGACAATGTAAAACCGCATTGCTACAGCAATGAATTATACAAGGGCGTCGTGGATGACGATGCAACGGCTGTTTTTAATGGAAAAATATTTGTGCAAAGAGATGCACAAAAGACAAACGCATACCAGTCGAATAAAAATATTCTGTTGTCGGCCAATGCAACAGTGAATACGAAGCCACAGCTGGAAATTTTTGCTGACGATGTAAAGTGTTCTCATGGCTGCACTGTAGGTCAGTTGGATGAGGAAGCAATGTTTTACCTGAGATCAAGAGGAGTGAGTGAAAAAACAGCGAAGTCTTTACTGGTGCACGCCTTTGCCATAGATATATTGGAGCATATAAAACCGGAGCCTATTCGCAATTACGTTGACCAACTGATTTCCAAGCGGCTTGAGGTTCATATGCTAAGTGACGCCAATTCACGCTAAGTAACGCAAACAATGAATAATGATACAGGCAATTGATAAGGAAAGGGGTTTGGATGTGGCGGCGATTCGCCAGCAATTTCCGATTCTCAACCGGGAAGTGAAGGGGAAACCATTGATCTATTTTGATAATGCGGCCACAGCGCAGAAACCTCAAGTGGTGATCGATGCGCTGGTAAATTACTACACAGATTACAATGCCAACGTGCACCGCGGCATTCACACGCTCGCCGAGGAAGCTACAATGGCTTTTGAGCGAACCAGGGATGCGGCCCAGCAATTTATCAATGCGCCGTCAAGGGAGGAAATCATTTATACACGAGGAACGACCGAAGGAATAAACCTTGTTGCTTATACCTGGGGGCGTCAAAACATAAAGAAAGATGATGAAATTATTGTCTCAACCATTGAGCATCATTCAAATATTGTTCCCTGGCAGATTTTGTGTGAAGAAAAGGGTGCGCGGTTGCGAGTGATTCCTGTGAATGGGAACGGTGAATTGATAATGAATGAATTTGGGAAACTATTAAATCCAAAAACCAAACTGGTTGCCATCGGTCATGCCTCCAACGCGTTGGGAACGATCAATCCTGTAAAACAAATTATTGATGCGGCGCACAAAGTGGGAGCCGTTGTTTTAGTGGATGGTGCCCAATCAACAGTGCATCTCGATATTGATGTGCAGGAAATGGATTGTGATTTTTTTGTGTTCTCATCGCATAAATTGTATGGCCCCACCGGTATTGGAATATTGTATGGTAAGAGACATTTGCTGGAGGCGATGCCTCCGTTTCAGGGTGGAGGAGAAATGATCAAAGAAGTGACATTTGAAAAGACGACCTACAATGAACTGCCATACAAATTTGAAGCGGGCACGCCCAATATAGCGGACACAATTGCATTCAAGGCCGCATTGGATTTTGTAAATGAAGTGGGCAAAGAAAAAATACGCAGGCATGAGGAGCAATTGCTTGCATATGGCACGCAACAATTGGAGCGAATTCCAGGGCTGCGAATTATCGGAAACGCAAAGGAGAAAGTGAGCGTGATTTCATTTGTTATTGATGGGGTACATCCACAGGATATTGGAATATTATTAGACAACCGCGGCATTGCCGTGAGAACGGGTCATCATTGTGCCGAGCCGTGTATGCGTTTCTTTGAAATTCCTGGGACGGTGAGGGCAAGCTTTGGCATGTATAATACCAAGGAAGAGATTGATGAATTGGTGATTGGTTTGGAGAAAGCAATTAAGATGTTGCAGTAGTTGGTGAATAGTTAATAGTTGTTAGTCGTTAGTGGCAATTGAATGGATGAAGGGCAGAATCCCGTAGGGATTCAATATAGGTAGCCCCGGATGCAATCCGGGGGAAATGATGAATAGAACCCGGAACGTACAAGAGTGCGACGCAACAGGCGATGATCAGATTTACCGATGCTGGGTACATAAAAATAAAAAATGACAGAACACGGAACGATAGGGGAAATAGAGAATGAAATAGTTGAGGAGTTTTCGCTCTTCGATGCGTGGGACGACAAATATGAATACATCATTGACCTTGGAAAAAAGTTGGAACCGCTGCAGGAAAAATATAAAATAGATGAGAACAGGGTGAGGGGCTGCCAATCGACAGTGTATTTGGTTGCCGACTATAAGGATGGAAGAGTTTATTACAAAGCGGAGAGTGACGCGGTCATTGTAAAGGGACTAATCAGCATGTTGATAAGAGTTCTATCCGGGCAAAAGCCAGACGACATTGTCAATGCCCCGCTAAATTTTATAAAAGAGATTGGAATGATTACGCATCTGGCGCAGACAAGATCAAATGGACTGTTAGCAATGGTGAAGCAGATGAAGAATTATGCATTAGCCTTTAAGTTGAAGAGCGCGGCGATGAATCAATAATTAAAATTGTAATGGACGAGAGTCAGATAAAGCAAAAAGTAATCGAGAAGCTACAGACGATCTTCGATCCGGAGATACCGGTAAACATTTACGAATTAGGATTAATCTACGAAGTAAATGTTTTACCGATCAACAATGTGCAGGTGGTGATGACATTGACGGCTCCGAGTTGTCCCGCGGCGCAGTCATTGCCCGTTGAAGTGGACCAGAAACTCAGAGAAATCGAAGGAGTAAATGATGTGCATGTCGCCGTCACCTGGACGCCACCGTGGGACAAGAGTATGATGAGCGAGGCGGCACAATTAGAATTAGGGATGTTATAAAGTTCTTATAAAGTATAACGCTCTCAATCCCGCATGTCGGGCAAAAAGAGCTCTGAAAAAAATGCAGATGGAGGATATCCGTGAAGTCGGGTAAACCCTTTACATCCGCGATAAAAAACAATAATTATGGCACAAATCAGTTTGAAAAGTTTAATGAACAACGATGCTCCAACTTATCCCCAGGAGGTCGCGCAACCTTTTAGAGACGAATTGACCGGGATAGGTTTTGAACAAATGCTTACACCCGAGGATGTAGATGCGACCCTCAACAAGCAGGACGACAAAACCGTTTTGGTGATGTTGAATTCGGTTTGCGGGTGCGCGGCAAGAAGCGCAAGGCCCGGGACGATTCTCTCAATGCTCAACGAACTTGCACCTGATGAGTACACAACGGTATTTGCTGGGATGGAAAAGCAGGCCGTCAATCATTTCCGGGAAAAATATTTGCCTGGTTTGACACCCTCATCTCCAAATATTGCCCTATTCAAAAATGGAGAGGTGGTTTTTATTTTACAACGGTACCAGATTGAAGGAAGGAATGCGATTGAAATTTCAACGGACTTGACGACAGCGTACAACAACTTCTGTAGTAAGAAAAATGCACCATCTGAAATCGAAGCAGTAAAAAATTATATTGAAGACAAATACCAGGTTAAGCTCGAGGACCTGGATTTATAAATGTCATATGAAAATTACCGCACAAGAAGAATATGGCCTGCGCATGTTATTGCGCATTGCAAGCTGCAAAGATGAGGACGGCATGAGCATTCCCCAGCTTAGCGAAGCAGAGGGGATAAGTCCTCACTATGTGGCCAAGTTGACGAGAGTGCTGAGGATCGAGGGCTTTATCAACAGCACTCCCGGTTATAAAGGTGGTTATGTGCTTGCCAAACCTGCAACGGAAATAATCATCAATAATGTATTGAAAGCATTAGGCGGTCCTTTGTACGACATGGACTTTTGTGGACATCATGCCGGCGCACTGAGACTCTGTACAAACTCCATTGACTGCTCATCACGTTCGCTGTGGAAAATGATTCAATTCACCATTGACCAGCTGTTGGATAAAGTTACTCTTCACGACCTCGTCACTTCAGAAACACAATCGGGGAAGATTTTAAACCAGATTTTGGAAGGAAATGTTGAAGGTGAAAGGTGAAACGTGAAAGGTGAAACGTGAAACGTGAAACGTCAAAGGGTTGCTATTTCACGTTTGACGTTTCACATTTGTCGGCTTCAGAAATCCACGCTAAAAGAGGCGATCCAAAATTGATCAGGGGCAAATGGGTTAAAATAAAAAACTCCCGCTCTGAATCTTCCAAAGTAATATTCTGCAAATACTCCTCGCTGTAGTTCGCGTTTCGACTCAAATAATTTTGTCCGTTGAGCAATCAAGCCGGTGCGCAGCGGCTTGATCGGTCTCATCGCTAATTCGGAGTACATATAAAAGAAGTTATTCTCACTTGTGCTGAAGTCAAACACGTGCTCGCTTTCAGAGTAAAAGTCGAACTTCTTGTACATGATCTCCAGTTCAAGCCCAGGCGCGACGCCATTTGTATTTCCAAAGACGATCGCGGCCATCGGGACGAACACAAACTTCACTCCTTCGCCAAACTTGAATCTTCGCCCCGCCCACAGAGAGGCCGTGTTTTTGTCTTCGTAATTATAGCGGCCTTCCAGGTGAAGTTTGTTGTGACGAGCGTAAAAAGTAGGATTAAAAATATCGTCCTCGTGGGGAATAATGAACATCTCTGCCCAGGCAGAAAAATTCCAATCCTTTGCCGTATTTGAATCACTCTGTAATTCCTGCGCTATTAGTCTTAATGGAATGAATGCGATCAACAGAAATGAGCATTTCTTATCCATGGTTATCCTCCCAGGGCTATCGTTACGGCAACCATGACAATCCCAATTAAGGTTATTACAGTACTCATTTTCCATTTATCGCAGCCCACATATCTGGCCACTGACCATCCACACAGAAACATCATGACGAGGGCGACAATGTTAGAGACTCTTAAAGCTATTTTTGCATCCGGGATAAAGATAAATGGCATCACAACAGGAAATGTCGAAATAAACACCAGGAAAAAAATTGCAAGTGCTTTTTGAAAATCACGAATTGTAAGTCGAACATTTACCGCTGCAGAATGTGGCAAGCTGATTAATTTATTTCTTATTCGTTCAAGTCCTTCGGTTCCAATCGCTGATGTCACAGCAGGTGGCAAGGCATCGGAAATATATCCTCTTGCTTTCTCTGATTGTGGGGAGTCCTTGATAAAATCAAATATTGTTTTGCTTCTACTCTTTCGTACCAGGACGCCAATAAGATACATGGTCGCATCAACAACACCCCATGCGACATTACAGCTAATTGCAGCGATCAGCAACTCCCGGATCTGTGCAGGTCCTGTTCTGGCGATGCCGATGCTGCAGGTAAAAGTGAGTGCCATAATTAATCCGAACAGGACCTCGGCGGCTCTGTCCAGTGGATCGAGTAGTGGTTTTGATTCGGTAAGAACGTCCATAAAAAGATTTGAGTTAGGCTAGAAGTTTCAAAGGTGAGGAATAAAAAGATTCTTAGGCTATCGCATGCATCTTCGCAAAAGGTTTGTTCTAAATTTATCGGTTAAATTATTTGGCGGGAAGACGATGTAGTTTTTCGTCGCGCGTCATTTCAAAATTTTGGATTAATATTGCAGCCCCAAAGTTCTTTGGTCGGTAAGTCAAATAACTAATCGTTCAGCAGCCTATCGGACTAACGACTAACGACTACAAAAGGCCCAGATGGCGGAATTGGTAGACGCGCTGGACTCAAAATCCAGTGGTAGCAATAC
>AR_comb_assmDRAFT_11049232_pt1 | contig 10581 bp, 8 predicted proteins | sample ArasoioldDNA_FD_10543 | JGI IMG/M metagenome (IMG submission 10543) | reverse complement strand
GTGGCGGAGAATACGAGCGACCATCCGATCCGGATTCTGGAAATCGATTTGAAGGGGCAGTCGGCCGCGCCCGCGGTCACGTCGAAGCTCGACCCAACCGTTGTCGACCAACGGCACTACAAGGTCGAGTTCGAGAACGATCAGGTGAGGGTCTTGCGCGTCCACTACGAGGCGCACGACGAGGGCGCGCGGCACGAGCACCTGCTCAACCGGGTCGTGGTCTACATGAACGATCAATCGGGAGCGAAGGCCGACGATGTGCGGATGTCCGGGCCTGCCGTCCACACCGAGCAGAACGCGAGCGACCAACCGGCGGACCGAATTGCCATCGAGCTCAAGTAAGGGGACGGCGCAAGCGACCGGGAAGCACCCGCTCGTCGCCGCTCAAAGAGCGGTCCCGGCCACCGCAACACTCGACCACAGATGCTGGAGTTCGTCCTCGACCTGATCTGGCGACGACACGGTCTGCAGAATCTCGTCGCGCACCAGGTCTCGATATCGCCGCCGCAGCCGATGAACAGCAACCTTGATCGCGCCTTCAGACATACCGAGTGCGATCGCATTTTCCGCATAGCTTAATTGCGGTTGATCGCCGATGAGATATGTTTTGAGCCGTTCGAACTGCAATTCCTTGTCGCCCGCGATCATCTCCGAGCGCAGACGTGCAAGGACGCGATCGAGCAGCGACAGCGCCCAGCGGCGGTCGAAGAGTTTCTCCGGCGTCTCGTCGGTGGCGGGCTCGAGCTGGAAGCGGCCCTCCGCTTGCTCGAATCCGAGATCGATCGTTGGATCGCCGCCGCCCCGCTTTTTCGCCGTCTGCTTGTCGCGTTCGTTGGCCACAAAATGCCTCAACGATGCGAGCATGAACGATCGGAACCGGCCGCGATCGGGATCGGCGTGGCGCAATGTGTGTTTTTCGAGCAGGCGGGCGAAGAATGCCTGGGTGATGTCTTCGGCATCCTCCGCCGAATGGCCGCGACTTCGGAGAAACGCGTAGAGCGGATACCAATACGTTTCACACAACGTCGTCAGGGCGTTGCGCGCGCTGACGGAAGCAACATCGCTGCCTTGGCCGCCTGCGCCGCCGGCCGCGAGGACCATGCTCCATCGGGTCGTCGTGAACTGACCACGCCCGCGCCGCGTCGTCACGGCACGAGTATAGCGTCCGATGCTTCCGGACCGTTTGGAGGTATGCTGGCGGTCCTTGTCCACGCTGGCGGCCTTGCGGCGCGCGGTGCTCGTGTCGGTTTTGGCATTGGGCGCGGTTCGTGCCGGCGTCGCGCAGGCTCCCGACATTCGGCAGAAGCCACCGGATCCTCCATCGACTGGCGCGGGCGATGTGGTGGTGGTCACCGCGTCGCGCCGAGAAGAGCAACTGCTGAATGCGCCGGCAACAATGACGGTGCTGACCGACGAGTTGCTGACGACAGCACCGGGCCAGTCGGTGATGGAATTACTGCGGCTCGTGCCGGGCCTGAACACGATTCAGACGTCAGCCCGCGATTTCAACGTGACGAGCCGCGGCGCCACCAGCACGTTGTCCGATTCCATGCTGGTGCTGGTTGACGGCCGTTCCATTTATCAGGATTTCTTCGGCTCGGTCCTCTGGGACTTCTTACCGATCGACACCAACGAGATCAAGCAGGTCGAGGTGATTCGCGGCCCGGCCTCGGCGGTTTGGGGCGCCAACGCGATGACCGGCGTCGTCAACGTCGTCAGCAAGACACCGCGCGAGATGCTGGGAACCAGCGTCTCGATTCGGTTCGGCCAGTTTGATCGTTCGCCCCCGGACGGTTCGTTCGACGGTGGCGGGTTGCTGTCGATCAATGCCACGCACGCGACCGCGACGAGCGACCGGTTCGCGTACAAGATTTCGGGTGGCTGGTTCGCTCAGGAGGCGTTCCTTCGGCCGACCGGTTTCGTTCCGGGGACGACAACCCCGTATCCATCATTTACGAACAGCGGCACCCATCAACCGAAGCTCGACGCACGTGCCGACTACGACTTCATCGGCCGGCAGCAAAAGCTGGTCGTCGCCGGTGGCATTGCCGGCACCGACGGGATTATCCACACCGGCCTCGGCCCGCTCGATGCGCAGCGCGGCTCGACGCTCGGATATGCCCGCGTCAGCTACACCCGCAACAAACTCAAGCTGCAAGGATTCGTCAACGCGCTCCACGGTGATGCGCCGGTGCTGCTGCTGGCCGGAGAAGATGGCCGGCCGCTCGATTTTCGATTTGACAATCGGTCGTACGATTTCGAGATTTCGGATTTTCGGCTGATTCGAGCGCGCCATCTGCTGTCGTACGGCGGCAACTATCGCCATAATGATTTCGACCTCTCATTCGCCGCGCGTGGAAAAACCCGCGACGAAGGCGGCGCCTACGTGCAGGATCAATTGTTTCTGTCAGAGCGGTACCGGTGGATCGTCGGCGCGCGCATCGACCGGTTCGACGTGCTGGAGAAAGCAGTCGTCTCGCCACGAACCGCGTTGTTGATCAAACCGCGACCGAATCATACGGTTCGCCTCTCGTACAATCGGGCATTTCGCGCGCCGTCGATGGTGAACACGTTTCTGGACACCAGTTTTGTCAACCACCTGGATCTTCAGACCGGTTCGCCATTCGCCTTTGCGACGACCGCGATCGGCAACGGCCAGTTGCAGGAAGAACGGCTGACGGCGTACGAAGCGGGCTACATCGGCAGATTGGGAAGGACGACACTCGGTGGGGCAGTCTACGAGAGCCGGACCGACAACCTGATTCAATTCACGCAGGCTGCCAGTTATGGCAGCGTCGCTCCCCCGCCGGGCTGGCCGCTGCCGGCGAGTGTACTCGATCGCCTCGCATCGCAAGGACGTGGACTGCCGGCGCAATTCTCCTACCAGAACTTCGATCACGTTGTGGACCGCGGCGTGGAATTATCGGCGGAGATTCGGATGACGCCGACAGTTGCAACATTCGCAAACTACTCGTGGCAGGCGGAGCCGATTCCAACCGGTTTCGACATCTCGGAATTGAATCTGCCGCCGACTCACCGTTTCAATGCCGGTCTCAGCGCGATCCGCGGGCGATACACCGCCAATCTATCGGCGAGTTTTGTCGATAGCGCGTTCTGGCAGGATGTCCTTCCGCCGTACCAGGGCACCACGGCCGCCTACACGCTGGTCAACGGCGGGTTCGCGATCGTCTCGTCCGATCGACAGATGACCGTCGCCATCCGCGGCAAGAATCTTCTGAATCGTCCCATCCAGCAGCACATCTTCGGCGATATCATCCGGCGCGTGATCACCGGTGAAGTTCGTTTTGATTTCTGACACCGACGGAGCATGACGTGACGGTGCAGTGCGGCAGCTGCGGCGCGCCGTTGACGCGTGGTGCTTCGCCAGGCGGCCTGTGCGCGCGGTGCCTGCTGGCCACCGCGCTCGCCGCCGAGCGCAATCCCGATTCGGAGGGCGACACGGCCGGGGCAACGTTCGACGCTGGAACGCTGATTGGCTCGTTTCGGATTGTCCGCGTTCTCGGCCGAGGCGGCATGTCCACCGTGTACGAGGCGCTCGACGGACGACTCGAACGTGCCGTCGCGCTGAAGGTGCTGCCGCCGGAGTTCCTGCACGATCCGAAATTTGCCGAACGGTTCGATCAGGAAGCGCGCGTGGTGGCGGCGCTCGAGCATCCGAACATCGTGCCGATCTACGCGAGCGGCATCGACGGCGGCATCCCGTGGATGAGCATGCGCCTGATGACCGGCGGCACGATCGGCAACCTGCTCGAGCGGGGCCGCCCTGATCCGGTGCGCATCGTCGAGTTGCTGCGATCGGTCGCCACCGCCCTCGATTACGCGCACGCCCACGGCGTTGTGCATCGTGACATCAAGCCGACGAACGTGCTGCTGGATGCGGTCGATGGCGTATACGTCGGCGACTTCGGTCTCGCCTATATGATCGAAGTCAGCTCGCGCATGACGCAGGCCGGACTGCTGGCCGGCACGCCCGAGTATATGGCTCCGGAGCAAGCCCTTGGCATTCCAGTGGACCACCGCTCCGACATCTACAGCCTGGCGATGCTGGTCTACGAAATGTTCGCTGGAGCCCCGCCGTTCACCGCCGCGTCTCCCGTCGCAATTCTCCTGAAGCACGTGAACGACTCGCTGCCGGTACCAGACCCCACCAATGTACCGAGGGCGGTGATGCGCGTCATCCAGAGAGGCGCAGCAAAGGCTCCGGCAGAGCGCTGGCCGTCGGCCACGGCGTTGGTAGACGCCCTTGAGGGAGCAATCAACGAGCCGCCACAATTCATGCGGAATCGGCGAAGGATGCAGGCCGCATCGGCCGTCGCAGTGCTGTTCGCGATGATCGCTGCCGGATGGCTGGCCACTCGCGCAGCGCGGCCGAGCGTCAGTGACGATCCGGTCGCGGCGAACGTGCCGGCGCCAGCAAGCGCCGTCGAACGCGCTCGCGCGCCCGCCGCTTCGAACGCCTCGAACGACGTGCGTCCTGGGCCGGCGGCAATCGCGTCGGCAGCACAACAGCCACCGCCGCAATCCCAATCAGCGTCTGCCACGCCGCCGAGCATCGCCCAGCCAATTCCGGAGCCACCGGTTCGACCGCTCGCCGTTCCAATCGATCTCAACAAGGTCGAGTCGCCGACATCGCCACTACCTGTCCGAAGCGGCGAACCCATCGCTGTCGATCAACACGCTGCACCCGATGTCGTGACAGCGCCGACGCGGCTTCGCACGGTCGCCCCGGAGTATCCGCAAGTCGCCCGCGCCGCGCAGCTGGAAGGCGACGTGCTGCTCGAAGCGCTCGTGACAGTCGACGGGACCGTCACGAACGTGAAAATCGTGCGCTCGATTCATCCCCTTCTCGACGAAGCCGCTCGCAAGGCCGTTCTGCGCTACGAATACGCTCCAGGTCGTCGAAACGACGTGGCCGAGGCCTCGCTGGTCCGGGTCACCGTTTCGTTTCGCATGCGCTGACGAGAGGCGGTTGTTACTGGAGCACTCTGGCTGCCTGCTGCGCCAGGATCGCGTGGCCCGCTGCGGTGGGATGGATCCCGTCCCAGAACAAGAACCGATCGGGATCCTTGCAGGAATACGGTGGTACATCCGGCGTCAGGCATGCGCTGGCGACGGTGGTCAATCCGAACGCGTCGGGATCTGCCACGATCGCGGTCAGCAGTTGATCGGCGTCGAGCCAACTGAAACGAACGCCGGGAAGCATCGTCTGCAGCTGTCCAATGATTTGGCCGAGCGCGACGTTGAATCCTTGCGTCACCGCCGTCGCCAGCGTCGCCGCCGCTGGGCCGAAGCCGCGAATGGCCGGCGTCAGCGCCACGTTCGGAAGTACCCAGCCGAGATAACGCCTCGCACCAGCCTGATACAAGCGCTGAATATTCGCGGCAATCGACGCCAGCGCGGCCTGAATAATCGGTCCGCCGTCGCCACCGGTGGCATAGGCCTGGAAAGCGTCGCGGACATCATTGCTTCCCATCTCGATGATAAAGAGCGCGTCCGACGAAGCGACGCCACCGGATTGCTCGAGGTATTCATCGACCTGACGCGTCAGGTTGAAATTCATCCCGTCGTCGTAGGCTCGTGCGCCGCCGACGGCAAAATTGGTGGCGCCCGGACTTCTTGACGCAAACGCGGCTCGGACGCTGCCGCCGCGACCCGAGGATTTTCCCAGCTGTTCGACCCAGGTCGCGCCATTGCTGAAATGGTGGCCGCCCTCTGAGTACGGCGCGCTGGGAATGAGCAGCGGGTCGACCATGAAGCTGGGCGACGTTCCGGCTTCGCCCGACAATGCGAACGCGTTGCCGGGATCAGACAGACTCGTGCCGAAAACGACCATTCCTGAAGAGCCCGATTGCGCCGTCGCATCGGATGCGACGACGAGTGTCAGCACAACAACGGCAACCAGCGTCGTTGTCGTGACAATCTTTGGAACCCGGCAGCGCGTGGTGTTGATAGCGGTCATACGGTCCTCTCGAAAGAAAGCGTGGACAAGGGTGTCTGTGGCTATCTAAAGAAATCGGACCGAATGGTTACGGCCAGGGGCCGCGCGGTCGGTTTGTAACCTGTCGCGCCCGTTGCTTTATTCCAATGTGTGGAGCGCCTCAGCGGGCACTGGTACATCGGTCGCATCGCCTTTGCGCTGGCGCTTGCCGGCAGCTGCGGCTGCGCCACGGCGAAACGGATCGCGATCAACAAACTGGCTGACTCGCTGACGGAAACGGGAACGACCTATACCGCCGACAACGATCCGGAGCTGGTCGGGGCGGCGCTGCCGTTCAGCCTGAAACTAGTCGAGGGACTCCTGACTCAAACCCCCAGACATCGCGGACTGCTCACCGCGGCCGCGAGCGGCTTCACGGAGTACGCCTATGCGTATGTTCAGCAGGATGCGGACGCGACGGAGTTGGACAACGTCGATCGCGCCGCCGAGTTGCGGGCTCGCGCCCGGCGTCTGTACTTGAGAGCTCGCGATTATGGACTGCGCGGTCTTGAAACACGACATCGCGGTTTCGTCCCGTTCCTGAGTGGACAACTGAGAGCGGCCGTCCAAGAGTGCCGGCGCGCCGACGTGCCACTGCTCTATTGGACGGCGGCAGCGTGGGCGGCGGCAATATCCGTTTCAAAAGATCATCCTGAACTGATCGCCGACCAGCCGGGCGTCGAGGCGCTGATCGATCGTGCCTTCGAGCTCGATCCCGACTTCGAGTCGGGTGCGCTGCACGGATTCCTGATTCAGTACGAAATGGCGCGGCAGGGCGCCAGCGGCGATCCAACCACTCGCGCTCGCTCGCACTTTGATCGTGAAGTGGCGCTGACCAACGGCCGGCTGGCCGCGCCGTTTGTCTCTCTGGCGGAAGCGGTGTCGGTGGCCACCGGCAACCGGAGCGAGTTCGAATCGCTGTTGCATCGCGCGCTCGCCGTCGATCCGGATGAACGCCCCGAGTGGCGGCTTCAGAACCTGATCGCGCAGAAGCGCGCCCGCTGGCTGCTTTCGCGAAAAGACGAATTGTTCGTTCAGTAACGGCAGTCTCGGAGGAGCCTTATGCGTCGAATGTTCGCGTCGGCCGTAATCGCAACACTCGGGGTCGTCATACTGGTCGCTTCCGCCGATCTGGCCGCAGCGCCAGTCGTCGGCATCAAGCTCGCGACACTGGCTCCGTCAGGAACTTCCTACGATCTCATCCTCCGCCAGATGGGCGAAAAATGGCGCGCCGCGTCGAACGGCGAAGTGACGCTACGCGTGTATCCGGGCGGCAACCAGGGGAGCGAGGCCGACATCGTTCGACGGATGAACGTCGGCGAACTGCAGGCCGCGATGTTGTCGGCGGGCGGCCTGTCGGAGATCGATCCGACGGCTGCCGCGCTGCAAGAAATTCCGATGCTGTTCCGCTCGCTGGCCGAGGCGGAGCATGTCCGCGAGAAGATGCGCGGCGACTTCGAGCACCGCTTGCTGTCCAGAGGATTTGTCGTGCTCTTCTGGGGTGACAGCGGCTGGGTACGATTCTTTTCGCGGACGCCAGGAGTCCGGCCTGACGATTTCAAGAACATGAAAATCTTCGTGACGGCCTCGAGTAACGCGAACGGGATAAAAATCATTCAGGGCCTCGGCTACAAACCGGTGGCGCTCGACTGGAGCGACGCGTTGATCCAGCTGCGGACCGGTGGCGTCGATGCGGTCCCGGCGCCGCCGATTCTCGCGCTCTCGGGTCAGTACTACACCGTCGCCAAACACATGACCGAAGTGAATTGGGCTCCACTCGTCGGTGCGACAGTCGTCACCAAACGCTCATGGGATGCCATTCCGCCGGGCACCCGCGAGATGCTGGCGAACTCGGCGCGCGAGGCAGGCCGCCAGATTCAGGAGTCGAGCCGCCGCGAAAGTGACGAAGCAGTCAGTGTGATGAAGACCAAATGGGGCTTGACGATTCATGCGCTCACCCCTGACCTCGAGCAGCAGTGGCGAACGTTCGCCGAGAGCGTCTATCCAGCCGTCCGAGGCGCGCTGGTTCCAGCCGACGTCTTCGACGAGGCGCGGCGGCTCGTGGCGGAATACCGAGCCAGCCACCAGTGATCGCGCTCGTCGAGGACGTCGCGCTTGCGCTGGTTCTGTGCGCGATGATGCTGCTGCCGCTGATCGAGGTCGTTGTGCGGCGCCTTTTCCACACCGGCATCGAGGGCGCCGCGATCATCGTTCAACACCTCGGCCTGGTTGCCGCAATGTTGGGTGGTGCGGTCGCGGCTCGCGAAGGGCGCTTGGTCTCGTTGTCGACGCTCGGCCACAGCGCTCTTCGCGGGCGGGCGCACTCGCTTGCCCAGATGCTCGGCGGGGCGGTCGGTGGATTGGTGACCGGTTTTCTTTCGTTAGCGAGCCTGCATTTCGTCGTGAGCGAGCGGCCATTCTCGAAGTCGCTGGTCTACGGCATCCCGATCTGGGTCGTCGAACTGGCGCTGCCGATTGGGTTCGCGCTGATTTGCGTGCGGCTCATTCATCGGGCAGCCGAGGGATGGCCGGCCAGGTTCGCCGTGTCGTTTGGCGGGTTGGCCGCCGCTGTTGCATTGTCGTCAACGACACCTGCGCCGGCGGCGCTCTTCGTCACCGCACTCGTCGGACTGCTGGTCGCAACCGTGTTGGGTACACCGGCGTTTGTAACGCTCGGCGGCATCGCATTGATTCTCTTCTGGCGGGTCGGTGAACCGATCGCGTCGATTTCGGTTTCTCATTATTCACTGGTCACCAACCCGTCGATCCCGGCGCTGCCACTCTTTACACTCGCCGGCTATTGGTTGGCGGAAAGCCACGCGCCGCAACGGCTCGTACGCGTATTCGATGCGCTGTTCGGCAGGCTGCGAGGCGGCCCGGCGATCGTTACCGTGGTCGTCTGTTCATTTTTTACATCGTTTACGGGGGCATCGGGCGTCACCATTCTCGCGCTCGGCGGCCTGTTGATGCCGATTCTGACCAGTGCCCGCTACACCGAGCAGAATGCGCTGGGGTTGATCACGGGCGCGGGCTCGCTCGGCATGCTGCTGCCGCCCTGTCTGCCGTTGATCGTCTATGCCGTGGTGGCGCGCATTCCGGTCGAGCAGATCTTTCTCGGCGGGTTGGCACCGGCGGTTTTGATGAGCGCCGCCACCGGGTGGTGGGGAATGACGCGCGGCCCGGCGCTCGATTCGCACGCTCAACGCTTTGACGCACGAGAGGCGAGTCGCGCGTTGTGGAACGCAAAGTGGGAACTCCTGACGCCGGCGGTTGCGTTTGTCGCTCTATTCAGCGGTTGGGCTACCACCGTCGAAGCCGCGGCGCTGACGGCCTTTTATGTTGCGCTGATCGAGACGGTGGTCCATCGCGATCTCAGCCTCGCTGGTCTTTCGCGCGTCTTCAGCGAGTGCGGTCTGCTGATCGGCAGCATTCTGCTGATTCTTGGCGTCGCGCTCGGCTTTACGAATTATCTGGTCAACGAAGAGATTCCAGCGCGTGCCGTGCTTTGGACGACGAGCACGGTGCACTCTCCAATGCTCTTCCTGCTGCTTCTCAACCTGTTTCTGATCCTGGTCGGTTGCCTGATGGACGTCTACTCCGCGATCATCATTCAGGTGCCGCTGCTGGTGCCCCTCGGACAGGCATACGGGATTGATCCGGTCCAGCTCGGGATCATCTTCCTGGCGAACCTGGAACTCGGCTACCTGACGCCGCCGGTCGGACTGAACGTGTATATGGCGTCGTATCGTTTTGGCAAATCAGTGCCTGCAGTGTTTCGCGCGGCGCTGCCGATTGTGGTCGTGTTGCACATCGGCGTGCTGCTGATTACCTACGTGCCGTGGCTCACCACGCTTCTGCCGCGCCTGTTTGCTCGGGGCAATTGACCGGCAGGCGAGCCGAAGTTTTGAGTGTAGTATTCCTGCGCCACGTCCATGGGAATGTCGAAGCGCCCAAACCGCACGCGCCCGATCATCGTCGTCATCCTTGCCCTGACGCTCGCCGCTTCATGCGCGAAGGGTGCTCCCAAACCTGCCGGTGCCCCGGGAACACCGCAGATTTCGTGGGTGCTGATGTACGGCGACAGTGACAACCCGGACAGAGAGTTCGCCTGCCAATCCGAGCCGCGTACTGATTGCGTCGTTCCGGCCAGCAAACCCGACGCGCAGGTTTTCTCGGACATCCATTTCTACTACCGTGGCGCCGGCACCGAGACGCGATACGAGGGCACCATCAATATTGGATACCTGCGGCAGGGCGCGGCCTCTGAATCGCATACGTCGCGAATCAACGTCACCGTCAAAAAGAACGAATCGATCACCAACTCGAGCGTCACCGGAATCGTTGCGTCTACTCCAGGGACCTATACACTGACGATCTCCGCAACCACCACGGCAACCGACGCAAGCAAGACACAATCGATTCGCGAATCGATCCCGGTGGTCGTGAAGTAGATCGTCGCGGCGTCAGCACATATCCTGTGGTTGACCGGTCGATGTGACCACTGCGTTCCAGAGTGCGCTTTGCCGATCGATCTTCTTGCGCTCGGAAACCGCGAGCGCGATCGGCACGTGCGTAAACTGGTG
>AR_comb_assmDRAFT_10260916_pt1 | contig 10581 bp, 8 predicted proteins | sample ArasoioldDNA_FD_10543 | JGI IMG/M metagenome (IMG submission 10543) | reverse complement strand
AGCGGCCGCTTCGCCTTGGCGATCAGCGCGGCGGCGCGCGCAACGTCCGCAGAATCGACGGGAATGCGACGCGGTGCCTTCGGTGCCAGGTACTCGTCGAGCACGACACCGGGTGGCACGACCTCACGCAACACGTCCGTTGGAATCTCGATATAGACGGCGCCTGGCGGATTTCCGTCACCCATTGCCGTTGCCCAAGCCTTGTCAAGATCGCGGAGGATGTTGTCCGCCGTGCGCAGCGTTCGTGCACTGCGGGTAACGGGCCGCATGATCGAAACGTGGTCGATACCCTGCAGCGGTCCGAGATCGTCCTGCGGCACCGGCGCGCAGCCGCCGATCAGCAGCACGGGTACGCGCTCGAGTTGCGCGTTTGCGATGGCGGTCACGCAGTTCGTCACGCCCGGGCCCGCGGTAGCGAACGCGATGCCGACGTGCCCTGTCATAACCGCGTGGCAGTGCGCCATATGCACGCCAGCGCCTTCGTCGCGCACGTCGAAAACGCGCACATTGCGCTGCGCGAGGTGATCCCAGATCGGCTGGATGTGCCCGCCTTGCAGGCCATAGACGCGGTCGACGCCGCGGGCGACGAGGAATTCGACAATCCATTCGGCGACGCTTCGGGCTGGGGTCCCGGTCATTGGAATTCTCCTTGAATAGGGCGGCGGCGCGCCGACAACGCAGAGATCGCCGGCAATCCAGTACGAGCCGCCGAGGTCGGAGCGACTCCAACTTTAGCAAAACCGCCATCGGCGCGGTGCCCCGACCGCCGGCGGCCCGCCGCACGTCGGCGTCTGATGGAAGAACGTCAGAAGCTGTGCTCAGCCGCCGGAAACACGCCGGCCTTGACGTCGTGCACGTAGCGCTTGAGCGCATCCGCGACGGACGCGCTGCCGTCCATGAAATTCCGTACGAAACGTGCCTTGTGGCCCGGGTAGATGCCAAGCGCGTCGTAGATCACCAGCACTTGCCCCGAGCATTCGCGCCCCGCCCCGATCCCGATCGTCGGTACGTCGAGTTCGGACGTAATGGTGGCCGCAAGCGATGCTGGAATTGCCTCGAGGACGATGACGGCAGCACCCGCTTTCTGCAGCAGATGTGCTTCCTCATGAAGCACGTTTGCGGCGTCTTCGCTGCGCCCCTGCACTCTGTAGCCGCCCAGTTGATTGACCGATTGAGGCGTCAGCCCGATGTGACCGCAAACGGGAATTCCGCGATCCACCAGATAGCGCACCGTCGAGTGCATCACGCGACCGCCCTCCAGCTTGACCATGTGTCCACCGGCGGCAAGCAATCGGGCGGCGTTGGCGAAAGCGTTTGCGTCGCCGGCTTGATACGTTCCGAACGGCATGTCCGCAACGACCATCGCGCGCTTTGTACCGCGCGCAACGGCTCGCACGTGATACTCAATGTCGTCGAGGGTGACCGGCAACGTGGTCGCGTGACCCTGGATCACCATCCCGAGCGAGTCGCCGACCAGCAACATGTCTACGCCGGCCAGCTCGGCAAGCGTGGCAAAGCTCGCGTCGTAACACGTGAGCATCGCGATCTTTTCGCCAGCCCGATGCAGCCGGTCGAGCTCGACAAGGGTGAACGGACGTAGCTGTTGGTTGGTCATCTGCTGCGTACCCCTCGCGAGAAGGGTACCACTTCGATTCGAACTGCATTCGCCTTCGACTTCAACGACGCTGCAGGAAAATTCCGACAACACGAGCCGCGCACTTCCTATGGACGCGGTGCCGTTTACGGACTGCAATCAACATGGATGTCGTGAATCCGCGCTCGCCCCGGCATGAGCGGCGCACTGCGTATCGGACATCATGGAGTCGCCAAATGACGGTCCAGCCGTTTGAGATCCGCATTGAAGAATCGGTGCTGAGCGACCTGAAGGACAGACTTGGCGCTGGACGAGTGGAATGATCATTCCAATGCTTGCAAATCCTCAATGACTCGCCCGCCGGCCTGGCGTCGTGGCTCACCGATAAATTCAGAGCGTGGAGCGACTGCGACGGCGATGTCGAAAAGCGCTTCAGCAAGGACGAGTTGCTCACGGGCGTCTTCATCTACTGGGCCACCGGAACGATCGGCACGTCCTTCTACCCGTATTACGACATGGCGAACGCGGGTGCCACGCGGTGGATTTCGGAATCGATCAAGAAATGGGTCGGCTCGTCGAACGTGCCTGTCGGGTTTGCGCTCTCCCGACCGACTAGCCGTCGCCGACTCGATTACTGCGTCAGCGACGTCGAGATGAAGTCGACGAACGCGCGCACGCGGGTCGACAGCTGATGCCGCTGTGAGTAGACCGCATAGATGTCGGCATCCGGCGTGCTGTACTGAGGCAGCACCTGAACAAGCCTGCCGGTGCGGAGGTAACCGGCAATGTCCCATTCCGCCCGCATCAGGATGCCGTGGCCGTCGAGCGCCCATTGCACGGCGATTGCGCCGTCGTTTGTCGTCAGGTTCCCACGGATCTTGACTGACTCGGCGCTCTTCGAACGTCCGCTGCGCAGTCGCCACACGCCATACGCCTCGTCGCCCTGGCGTATGCCTATGCAGTTATGCCGGGCCAGCTCACCAGGGGTCCTGGGATTGCCGTGGCGCGCAAGGTAGGACGGCGCGGCACAGAGCAGTCGCCGGTTCGCCGCAATGCGCCGCGCGATCACGCGTGCCTCGGGCGGCTCGCCAAAGCGGATGCATACGTCGTAAGCGTCCTCGGTAAGCGGCGGCGGATTGACCGACAGTTGCAGCTGGACTTCCACTTGCGGGTGCTTGCGCACGAACCGCGAGATGACCGGGGACACGTGGCTGCGGCCGAAGCCGAGCGTCGCGTTGACACGCAACAGTCCTTTCGGTGTGCCTTTCCCGCTGCCGAGCAGCTGCGTAAGGTCGTCGAGATCACCCAGGATGCGCCGCGCATGGGCCAGATAAACGTCGCCTTCCGGCGTAAGGCTCATCCGGCGCGTCGTGCGGTTGACCAGTGGAACGCCAATCCGCGCTTCCAGCTGCGCGAGCCGCTTGCTCACGGCCGGTGTCGTGACGCCGAGCTCGCGCGCGGCAGCGCTGAGGCTGCCACTCGCGGCAAGCGTCGAGAAAAATCCAAGATCCAGCGGGTGAATGTTCGCACCCATCGAAATCATTGTTAAGTTGGCGTTAACAATGGTTTCACTTTACGCCTGAATGGATGCCCTCCTCAAGCCTTACAGTTCGATCGCGTCACAGCCATACATTCCTGAGGAGGATTGAAGACATGAAGGTCTATCGCATCGCGACCGTACCCGGTGACGGGATCGGCAAGGAAGTCGTACCCGCTGGCCAGCAGGTTCTTGAGGCGCTCGCCGCCGCCGACGGGACGTTCGGGTTCGAATTCGAGAACTTCGATTGGGGCGGAGATTACTACCGCAAGCACGGCGTCATGATGCCGGAGAACGGACTCGACGCGTTGCGTGGCAAGGACGCCATCCTGTTCGGCTCGGCCGGCGACCCCGACATTCCCGACCACATCACGCTGTGGGGTCTGCGCCTCAAGATCTGCCAGGGCTTCGATCAGTACGCCAATGTGCGCCCGACGCGCCTCTTGCCTGGGATCGTCGGCCCCCTCGCCCGCTGCTCGGTCGAGGAGCTGAACTGGGTGATCGTGCGTGAAAACTCCGAAGGCGAGTACTCCGGCGTCGGGGGCCGCGTTCATCAGGGACACCCGATCGAAGCCGCGACTGACGTGTCCATCATGACGCGCGTCGGTGTCGAGCGCATCCTGCGCTTCGCATTTCGCCTCGCACAGTCGCGTCCGCGCAAGAAGCTCACCGTGATCACGAAGAGCAATGCCCAGCGTCATGCGATGGTGATGTGGGACGAGATCGCAACGCAGATCGCCATGGAGTTTCCCGACGTCTCCTGGGACAAGGAGCTCGTCGACGCGGCAACGGCGCGGATGGTCAACCGCCCGGCGTCACTCGACACCATCGTTGCGACGAACCTGCACGCCGACATCCTCAGCGACCTCGCGGCCGCGCTGGCCGGGAGCCTTGGCATCGCGCCGACCGGCAACGTCGATCCCGAGCGTCGCTATCCGTCGATGTTCGAGCCCATTCACGGGTCCGCATTCGACATCATGGGCAAGGGCCTCGCCAACCCGGTTGGCACGTTCTGGTCGGCGGTGATGCTGCTCGAGCATCTTGGCGAGACGGCTGCCGCAGCGCGGGTGATGAAGGCGATCGAGCATGTGACCGCCAATGCTGCGTTGCACACGCGGGACCTCGGCGGCACCGCGACCACGGCCCAGGTGACCCAGGCGGTCTGTGCGGAGATCGCTGCGGGCAGCGCCCAGCAACGCGCCGCCTGACCCGTCCGATGACCGCTGCAGGCGGTGCCGCGTGCACCGCCTGGGGTCACTTCAACAGGTTACGCCGCCGCTACGGCCGAAAAGAGCTGCGGCACCCATCGTTCGCGTCCGCGCGCGGCATCGGCTGCGCGAGGACTGGAGAAACAGGAGGCAATCATGCTCAAGCGATTCTTCGGTCAGCTTTACGTTCAAGTGCTCATAGGCGTCACCGCAGGCGTCGTGCTCGGCGTGCTTTCGCCGCAGCTCGGCGCCGATCTCAAGCCACTCGGTGACGCGTTCATCAAGCTCATCAAGATGGTATTCGCGCCGATCATCTTCGCCACCGTCGTGCTCGGCATTGCGCGCATGGAGAGCATGAAGGAGCTCGGCCGCGTCGGTGTGCGTGCGCTGATCTACTTCGAAGTGCTGTCGACGTTTGCACTTGCGCTCGGACTGATTGTCGTCAACGTGCTGCAGCCTGGCCAGGGAATGAATATCGACCCTGCGACGCTCGACACCAAGAGCATTGCAAGTTATACGGCGCCGGCCGCCAAACCGGCAGGCTTCGTGGACTTCATGCTCAACATGATCCCCGCTAGCGTCGTCGATGCGCTCGCCAAGAACGACATCCTGCAGATCCTCGTGTTCTCGGTGCTGTTTGGCGTCGCGCTGTCGCACATCGGTGCGCGCGGCAAGCCCGTCGTGGATTTCCTCGACTCGTTCGTGCATGGAGTCTTTTCGATCGTCGGTATGATCATGCGGCTCGCGCCGATCGCCGCATTCGGTGCCATCGCGTTCACCGTCGGCAAGTACGGGCTCGGCTCGATCGCATCGCTCGGCAAGCTGATGGCGGGCATGTACGTCACGTGCTTCCTGTTCGTCGTGATCGTGCTCGGGACCATTGCGCGGCTGTCCGGCTTTAGCCTGTGGAAGTTTCTCAAGTACATCAAGGACGAGATCTTCACGGTGCTCGGCACGAGCTCTTCGGAATCCGTGGTGCCGCAACTGATGCGCAAGCTGGAAAACGTCGGTGTGGCAAAGCCGGTGGTGGGGCTCGTCGTTCCCTCCGGTCTGACCTTCAATCCGGATGGACAGTGCATCTACTATACGATGGCCGCTATCTTCATCGCCCAGGCCACCAACACGCCGCTGACGCTGGCCGATCAGCTTATTGTCCTGGGCGTGCTTGCGCTGACGTCGAAAGGCTCGGCGGGAGTTACCGGATCGGGGTTCATCACGCTCGCTGCAACGCTCGCGTCGCTCGGCAAGATTCCCGTCGCCGGCATGGTGCTGCTGCTGGGCGTGGACCGCTTCATGTCGGAAGCACGGGCGATCACCAATACGATCGGCAATGCCGTGGGCACGGTGGCAATCGCTCGCTGGGTCGGCTCGCTCGACCGCGTTCGCATGCAGCGCGTGCTCGATGGCGACAGCGATCCGGAGGACCTGGATGCACTGTACGAAGGCGAAGATGCCCCGCAGGTCGTCCAGCGCGAAGCCAAGCTGGCGGCATGAGTGCGCACGGGTTCACGAGTCCATGAGTGCTCGGCGCTTTGCGCAGGACGCGCCGCAAGACCCGCTATGTGCAGATGAGGCCCAATGAAAAATCCTCGTGTACTGCTGGAGCAGATGTTCCGCGCGGCGATCGACGCGGCACAGCCGGCGCTATGCGTGCCTGCGTATCTGCCGCCGAAGCCGGCCGGCCGATTGATCGTCATCGGCGCAGGCAAAGCGTCTGCGGCGATGGCGAAGGCCGTCGACGATCATTGGCCTGGCGAACTGTCGGGGCTGGTGGTCACGCGATACGGGTACGGCGCTCCCTGTCGACGCATCGAGATTCTCGAGTCCGCGCATCCGGTGCCGGATGCTGCAAGCGTCGCGGCGGCGTCACGCATATTGGACACCGTGAAAGACCTTCGTCCCGAGGATCATGTGCTGTGTCTGATCTCCGGAGGTGGCTCATCGCTGCTCGTTGCGCCGGTCGAAGGACTGACGCTGGAAGACAAGCAGTCGGTCAGTCGTGCGTTGCTCAAGTCGGGCGCGAGCATCGGGGAGATGAATTGCGTGCGTCGCCACCTTTCGGCGATAAAAGGCGGCCGCCTCGCGGCTGCGTGCTACCCCGCCGGCGTCACGACGCTGCTGATCTCCGACGTTCCGGGCGATCGACCGATGGACATCGCTTCCGGTCCGACCGTCCCGGACCCGACGACGTGTGCCGATGCGCTTTCGATCGTCAGGCGCTACGGCATTACGCTTGAACCACATGTGCGCAACGTCCTCGAAAGTGGACTTGGCGAAAGCGTCAAGCCCGGCGACGACAGGTTGCGCGGCAACGATGTGCGCTTCGTCGCCACGCCGCAAATTGCGCTGGAAGCGGCAGCGGCCGTCGCCCACCGGGCGGGCCTGCCGGTGCACATCCTCGGCGACAGCATCGAAGGTGAAGCACGCGATGTCGGCAAGGTGATCGCCGGACTCGCACTGCAGGTCGCGCGTTACGGTCAGCCCTTCACGCCGCCCTGCGTGCTTCTTTCCGGGGGCGAGACGACGGTCACGGTCCGCGGCGAAGGTCGCGGCGGGCGCAACGTCGAGTTTCTTCTTTCGCTCGGCATCGCGCTTGACGGAAGGCCCGGCATCCATGCGCTCGCCGGCGATACCGACGGTGTCGACGGACTCGAAGAGATCGCCGGCGCATACCTTGCGCCCGACACGCTCGAACGGGCATGGGCTGCCGGCGTCAATCCGAAGGACAGCCTCGCCGCCAACGACGGGCATGGATTCTTTCAGGCGCTGGGCGGTTCGGTCGTCACCGGTCCGACGATGACCAACGTGAACGATTTTCGGGCCGTACTCGTCACCGAGGACGCCGTCCAGGGGAACCTTCGATGACAATGCGACGCAGCCGTCACGCGAAGATCGTGGCCACGTTGGGTCCGGCCAGCGCGTCCGAAGCGATGATCCGCAGCCTGTTCCTCGCCGGGGCCGACGTTTTCCGATTGAACTTCAGCCACGGCACGCACGAACAACACCGCGAGCGCCTTGCGCAGATCCGCCAGGTGGAACGCGATGTCGGGCGCCCGATATCCGTGCTCGCCGACCTGCAGGGGCCGAAGCTTCGCGTCGGCACGTTCGCCGACGGACCGGTCATGCTCGAAGTCGGATCGGCGTTTCGCCTCGATCTCGACGAGCGCCCCGGCGATGCGCGCCGCGCCCATCTTCCGCATCCGGAAATCTTCGCGGCGCTGAAGCCCGGTGCGAACCTGTTGATCGACGACGGCAAGATTCGGCTGCAGGTAGCACGCTGCGATCGTAGCTCTGCGGAAACCGAGGTTGTCGTCGGCGGAATGCTGTCCGAGCGCAAGGGCGTGAATGTGCCCGACGTGGTGCTGCCGCTGTCGGCGCTGACACCGAAGGACCGCCGCGACCTGGAATTCGCGCTCGAGCTTGGCGTCGAATGGCTGGCGTTGTCATTCGTGCAACGGCCCGAGGATCTCGACGAGGCGCGCGAGCTCGCGCGCGGCCGTGCAGGCATCCTGACCAAGCTCGAGAAGCCCTCGGCTGTAGAAGCACTCGATGCGATCGTCGCCAGGTCGGACGCGGTCATGGTTGCGCGTGGCGACCTCGGCGTCGAGCTTCCGGCAGAAAAAGTACCGGGCATCCAGCGGCGCATCGTCCGCGCGTCCCGTCGTGCCGGCAAACCGGTGATCGTCGCAACGCAGATGCTGGAGTCGATGATCAGCTCACCGGTGCCTACGCGCGCCGAAGCGTCCGACGTGGCCACGGCGATCTATCACGGCGCCGATGCGGTCATGCTCTCCGCCGAATCGGCCAGCGGCAGGTACCCGCTCGAAGCCGTGCAGATGATGGAACGGATCATCGCCGAAGTCGAGAGCGATCCCTATCAACGCCAGTTGCTCGAGGGCTCGCAGACGCCTGCGGAGCCGACGAGCGCCGATGCGATCTGCGCCGCCATGGACACGATCGCGGGACTGCTTCCGATCGCGGCCATCGTCACGTACACGACTTCCGGTTCGACCAGCCTGCGCGCCGCGCGCGAACGTCCGTTGCCCGCGATTCTGAGCATGACACCGAGCTTGTCGACGGCGCGGCGTCTCGCATTGGCATGGGGCGTTCATTCCGCGCACACTAGGGACGTCGCAAGCGTCGCCGAAATGGTGGAACGTGCGTGCCAGTTCGCCCGCGACGAAGGATTCGCGAAACCGGGCGACACCATTCTGATCAGCGCCGGCATGCCGTTCGGGACACCAGGTGCTACCAATCTACTGCGCATCGCGCAAATTCAGGAATGATCATGACGAGCATCTCCAGCATCACCGGCATCGAAATCCTTGACTCGCGGGGCAATCCCACCGTAGCGGCGCAGGTGACGCTGGCCGATGGTTCCAGTGGATTCGCGGCCGCACCGTCGGGGGCGTCCACCGGCTCGCGCGAGGCGCTCGAGTTGCGGGACGGCGACCCCAAGCGCTACCTCGGCAAGGGCGTGCAGCGCGCCGTCGCAAACGTCAATGGCGACATCCGGCAGGCACTGACAGGGACCGACGCCGGCGATCAGGCTCGCGTCGACCAGCGGATGATCGACCTCGATGGAACGCCGGCGAAGTCGCGGCTTGGCGCCAATGCAATTCTCGCCGTGTCGCTCGCCGTTGCGAAGGCGGCCGCGCAATCGTCTGGAGTGCCGTTGTATCGCCGCATCGGCGGCGGGAAAGCGCCGCGAATGCCGGTGCCGATGATGAACATCGTCAATGGCGGCGCCCATGCGGACAACAGCGTGGATCTTCAGGAATTCATGATCATTCCGATCGGCGCTCCGAGCTTCTCCGAAGCGTTGCGTTGGGGTGTGGAAGTGTTCCACGCATTGAAGGCCACGCTCAAGAAGCGCGGTCTTTCAACGGCGGTGGGTGACGAAGGCGGCTTTGCTCCCGACCTGCCGTCGAACGAGGCTGCGTTGGCGGTAATTCTGCAGTCGATCGAAACTGCCGGCTATCGGCCGGGCAGCGACATCTCGCTCGGGCTGGACGCCGCCAGCTCGGAGTTCCATCGCAACGGAGCCTACGACCTCGCGTCCGAAGGCAAGCGGTTCGACTCTGCCGAATTCGTCGAGTATCTGGCGGGCTGGGTTCGTCAGTATCCGATCGTGTCGATCGAGGACGGCATGGCCGAGGACGACTGGGAGGGCTGGCGCTTGCTTACCGATAAATTGGGAGACCGCGTTCAACTCGTCGGCGACGACCTTTTCGTCACCAATACGACGATCCTGAGCGAAGGAATAGCGCGAAACGTCGCCAACTCGATACTGATCAAGCTCAATCAGATCGGCACGTTGACCGAGACGCTCGCTGCAATCGACATGGCGGACAAGGCAGGCTACACGTCGATCATTTCCCACCGCTCCGGCGAAACCGAGGACGTGACGATCGCCGATTTATCTGTCTGCACGGCGGCACGCCAGATCAAGACTGGATCGCTTTGCCGGTCGGATCGCGTGGCCAAGTACAACCGCTTGCTGCTGATCGAGCAAGAGGCCGGCAGCGGTGTCGTCTATGCGGGACGGTCGGCGTTCGGCAAACTTTCGTAGACGTCCGGCGCAAGGCGGCTCGACGCCGCGTCGTGCCGTCCGCTGCAATCGATGCACGGCAGCTACTCCGGAGCTGCCGGTCCCGGCCTCAGTCGTTATCCCAGCGTTACTCCACGTCGCCGTGCCGCTTTTCCGTTCCAGGCACCGCGGTCGCGGCGTCGCGTCCAAGCCCTGGCGCTCATAATGTGACGTGAAGCATGCCAACCGGGCGGGCATCTGATCCCGGATGTGCCAACGATCGAGGCATCGTGATGCAAACCGTCAAATTCAATGCCGGCGACAAGATCCTCTCCGAAGGAGACTCGGGCGATACCGCGTTCCTCATCGTTGCAGGCTCGGTCGAGGTAAGCGTTGGCGAAGGTGCAAAAGCGAAGAGCGTCGCAACGCTGTGCGCCGGCGAGGTGTTCGGTGAGATGAGCCTGATCGACCCATGGCCGCGATCAGCTACCGTCAAGGCAGTGACTGATACCGAATGCTTCGTGACCACCTACGATGAGTTCATCGCCTCCACCAAGGCCGATTCTGAGCGCGCGGCGCAGTTCATGAAGACGCTGGTCCGCAGACTGCGGCAAATGAACGAGCGTGTAGTCCGGATGGACCCGGGGATGGGTCATCGCATCCAGCAGTGCCTGCAGGTGATCCTCGCCGGCCTGGACGAGCGCGACGCTGT
>AR_comb_assmDRAFT_10098469_pt1 | contig 10584 bp, 8 predicted proteins | sample ArasoioldDNA_FD_10543 | JGI IMG/M metagenome (IMG submission 10543) | reverse complement strand
TCAAAATCAAAGTTAATTCATCGGAAAGCGTAACAGCCCTTTTGTATCCGGCTGTGAAAACAAAACGTGCGGACGCAACGCTAATTCTTGGTCACGGCGCTGGCGCGAATCAGTTGAGTGGCTTCATGCGTTTGTTCGCGGCAGGTCTGGCGGAACGCGGACTCGATGTGGTTACGTTCAATTTTCTCTACAGCGAACAAGGTCGCAAGATCCCCGATCCAGCGCCACGGCTTGAATCGTGTTATCGCGCAGTCATTGACACAGTGGTCAAACACAAAAAGTTGAAAGGCAATCGGTTGGTGATTGGCGGTAAGTCGATGGGCGGACGGATAGCTTCACAAGTCGCAGCGTCGCAGCCCGCCGACATCGATGGCCTCGTATTTCTTGGATATCCGCTGCATCCGCCCGGAAGGCCAGAAAAGCTGCGCTGGGAACATCTGCCGAAAATCAAAGCGCCGATGCTGTTTGTGCAAGGAGCGCGTGATGCATTCGGCACGAAGCAGGAAATCGAGGCCCTCATCAAAAAATTGAAATTACCTGCCGAACTTTATTCGATCGAAGGCGGCGACCATTCTTTGAAAATTCCGAAATCTGTGGGAACGCAAACCGAGATCTATGCAGAAGCGATGAATACGATCGTCAACTGGATTTCTAATAACCTCATTGGTTAACCGCACTTCGCTTTGAAAACATTGACATTGGCCAACCTTGCTACTATCTTGCCCGCGCTTTTCTGAATACGTGCTGGCAATCAGGTTCGACGCCGGCTAACACCACAGGCAGCCGATCTCGCAGTCCGCGCATAACCATCAGAGGTGCGGCATGACTACTCCTTCAAGTCCTAAAGTCGATCACACCAAGGAAATTCGTTTCGCCGTCGTCATGTACGGCGGTGTCTCCCTGGCGATCTACATCAATGGAATCGCACAAGAGTTGCTCAGCCTGGTGCGATCTACGGCGAAAACCTACGAAGACGATGCAGGGAATCGAAGTTTGTCAGGCGAGGCCGTACAGCCAACTGACGACGCCGTGACTCGTGCGCAGAAACTGCGTGGCACCGAAAGAGCATATCGCAAACTCAGTTATCTTCTTTCAGATGCTGGTCTGTTGAGGCGATACAAAGATTCACTCACTAAGATGCCTCAGTTCGCCCAGACGCCTGACCTGCTCGACGACTATCTGGCGAAGGGCAAAGGCAAAGATCCCGAACCGATTACAACCGGGTTTGTCGTGGACATTCTCTCGGGAACGTCGGCCGGTGGAATCAATGCGATTTTTCTGGCGAAGGCGCTTGCCAATAATCAGTCAATCGAAAAGTTAAAGCAGTTGTGGGTCCAGGAAGGCGACATCGGCCTTTTGATTAACGATAAGCAATCGCTGGCAGGGCTCCATCTGCAAAACCAGGATCCGCCAAGGTCGCTCCTAAACAGCCGGCGCATGTATTTGCAGTTGCTGAAGGCGTTCGACGGGATGGACGCCACAAAGCCGAGCCAGGCGGGCTATCAGTCACCATACGTCAAAGAACTTGACTTGTTCGTAACGACTACTGATATCAAGGGCACGATCGTGCCACTACAGTTATCTGACAAGCTGGTTTATGAAAAACGTCACCGCAACGTATTTCACTTGAAGTATGGGACGCAAGAGGAGTTTGGTCAGGAATGCAATCACTTCCTGCGCAAGTACAACCCATTCCTCGCCTTTGCCGCGCGCTGTACCTCCTCGTTTCCGTTCGCCTTCGAGCCAATGCGGCTGTGTGATCTCAATTCTCTGCTGAATGCTTTCGGCGACCCGGATTACAAAGCCAGTGGCGGATTGGAAAGTGAACTGTGGAAACCTTTCTTCCGAGAAAATATCGATGTGGTATTCGGCGATGACGCCGACCGCGGCGCCGGCACTCTTGACTTCACGTCTCGCGTAAAAAGGCGTTCCTATGGAGACGGCGGTTACCTCGACAATAAACCGTTCAGCTATGCTACTGAGAGTTTGTCGCACCGCCAGTCAATAGTTCCCATCGAGCGGAAATTAATCTATATCGAGCCGTCCCCCGAACATCCGGAAGACGAACCGCAGGACGATACCCCGCCCAATGTGGTGCAAAACGCCAAAGCGGCGCTGATTGATCTGCCCACGTATGAAACCATTCGCGAAGACTTGCAGCGGGTTTTACAACGAAATCGCACATTTCAGCGGATTGCAAAAATCGTCGAGGCCACCAAGGAGGACATCGAAAAGACGGGCCGGCGCGCGCGGCGGTATGACTTTAAGTCAAAGCAATGGCGTTTGATGGACATGCAGATGATGGTCGAATTCTGCGGCATCTACTTCCTGCCATATCGCCGGCTGCGCATCGCCTCCGTCACAGATGACCTCACATCACTGATTGCCAAAGTTAAGAACCTCGATGAGCGCTCGGATCAATTTCTCGCCGTCCGCGGATTGCTGCGCGCTCTGCGTGACAAGCAATACGTTGAGTACTACAACCCGGAGAATGCCCAACTGGTACGGGACATTCTTGCTGACAACGTTTCTCCCGATGAGAAGAAGCCTACCGAAGAAACGCAAAATGCTTTTCTCGACGACTTTGATTACAGCTACAGATTCCGCCGCTTGAATTTTGTGCTCAACAAGATTGATTTTCTCACCCAACTTGCGGCTCAGGATTCGCCGGCAGCGGACGAGAGCGAATTTGTGAAGAACGCTCGTGCGAAAATCGACCAGGCAGGCCGTGATGAAACGCTTGTAGTTCTTTCTTACCTCAAGTCGGAGTTAACGGAAGTCCACAAGACGCTCCGTACCGCCGTCCGCAGACTGGAAGCAGGACCGGAAGCAATTGCGCAGATGGAACGCAGTCCAATGCCGCCACTTAACCGTCTGTTGAACCCTTATTTGAATCAGGCGATTGTCGAGTTTTACAAAGCTTTCGATAATCTAAAGCTCGACCAGAACCAGTTGAAGTTTGTGCTCGGCGTGCCTGGCCAGGTTTCAGACGATGGCTACATCACGCTGACGGTGGCGGAACAGGACCAGTTTGCGAGCCTCGACGAAGACACGGCGAATCGCCGCGCCGACGAGCTCTACGACAAAGACAAGACACTCAAGAAGCTGCTGAATGACATCGCCGACAGGCTCAAAGCGACCTTGCGCGACTTGATCATTCGGCCGACGAGTGACTACTGCGGTCAGTTGCTCGATCCCGGCAAGCCTCTACCGGATGCGCTCAGTAAGCCGTCGACGGACAAACCAGATATTAATGGGATCCCAAAGCTCTCTCAGGGAATCATCCGGGGTTTCTTGCGAGATTTCTACGTCAATTTTGACGACTACGACCAGATTGTTTTTCCCATCATGTATCAAACTGAATTCGGCGAATCCGCGATGGTGGACGTCTTTCGCATCAGCCCGGAGGACGCGCCGAGTCTGATCAATGAACGCGGCGCAGGCGCAGACGGTAGGCAGAAGCTGGCGGGTACGGCGCTGTTTCACTTTGGCGCTTTCCTCGACAGAGTCTGGCGAGAGAACGACATCATGTGGGGACGTTTGGACGGCGCTGAGCGGCTAATAACCGCTTTGCTGCCTGACCCCGAATACAAGATTGTCAGAGACAAGCTAGTCACCGACGCGCACGTCGCGATTCTGGTGGAGGAGATGCCGCCCGCCACGCGCGTTGAGTTGAGTGACCTGTTGGCCCAGGCCCTGATTCGCGCGAGTTCCGGCGAGTCTTTTGAACAGGCGCTAGAGAGCGCCGTCGGTCCACTGAAAGTCCCTAAGGTGAAGCAGCGACTCGCGACGGCAATGCGCGCCTGTCTGGAAGATGACATGCTGCTCGGTTTCATCAAGGAGCATTACGAAGTTAACCGTGAGCTGGAACCTAAGCCATTGTTACGCTCGATCGCGCGCGCGACGCAGGTCACCGGCAAAATTTTTGATGACATGGCCAAAGCGCGGCGCGTCGACAGCAAGGCGATTCAGTGGATCGCGCGCGCGGGTCAGTTGTTCTGGGGCCTGGTCGAGGTCGCGGTTCCGGGCAGTCTCGCGAACTTGCTGATGTTCCATTGGCTAAGGTTACTTTATGTGCTCGAGATTCTGATGGTGATCGGCGGCGTGCTTTTTGGCGATTCGCACGTCAAGACTCTTGCCTGGACGTTATTGGGCTTTACTTTCGGCATCAACCTGGCGGTGTTGATACTGCGCGACGTGATGCGCGGAAAAAAGGGGTGGCTGCGATTAATTGCTGTGAGCGTTTTGATTGCCCTCCTGTTTTTTAGCGCGATCGGGATTGATAACCTGTTCCACCTGGGTGGTAAGGAAAAAGTTTTCGGATGGTTACAGTCCGTCGGCATTCTTCCCTGGTTGCAGGGAGCTAAACAATGGATCGTTGGGCTGTTTAAGTAGAGCCTTTGATTGGAATCGGCCACTAACATGAGCGATTCGCGGAAAGTGCTAAGAGTCCGGATCATCGGCGTGCTCGCGCTGCTGGTGCTGGTATATGCAGTATGGATGACCGTTTCTCCACCGATTTGGGGAGAGGCTCGGTGCGCCCGATCAAAGTTACCAAGTATTTTGCTACTCGAGTTCGCGCAGAGCAGTGAGGACGTCGCCGGTCTTATTGGCGAGCCAGGTGACGACAGGCGTTGCCTTGCCCGAGTTCAGATACTTCGCGACAACATCTGGGTAGCGACGTATGTGGCGCTGTTTGTAGCGGTAAGCCTGCTGCTCGTCCGGCGCAATTGCCCGTGGGCTAAATATCTGGGGCGATTGGCAATGATTAGCGGCATCGCGGCCGGCCTCTTCGATTGGAGAGAAAACCATTACATCCTCGAAATTCTTAGGCTGGGTTCCAATGCCGTTTCGTTGCAACTGTTGGCGTTACGCGGTGCGACCCTTTCAAAGTGGACACTGATCTACGTCACCATGGCCATCGTGGCGGTGGCTTTCTTTGGCTTAAACCGGCTTGCCTCGTGGATCGGATTTCTGTACGCGCTCACCGCCGCCATCGGCCTGATCGGTATTTGGGACCATCGAGTCATCGCCGTTGCCCAAATCTTTGTTCCCATCAGTCTGCTACTGCTTGCCATCGCGGCATTAGTTCGACCGCGAGACCTGATCGAATCAGGCTGTTGAGCCGCCTCGAATTACCCCATCTCCGGGCGACGCGGCAACTTGACCTCACTGCGTGCAGCAATCAATCATACTCACGCGACTTCCTATAATCATGAGCGAATACCGTTTTGTCCAACTCGATGTGTTTACCGATGAGCCGTTTACCGGCAATGCGCTCGCGGTGTTTCCGGAAGCAGAAGGTCTTACCAGCGAACAGATGCAGCGCATTGCACGCGAGATGAACCTGTCGGAAACCGTGTTCGTCTTGCCGTCTAAGCACGAAGGTGTGTTGCGCCGTCTGCGCATCTTCACACCAACGAGCGAATTGAATTTTGCCGGGCATCCAATCGCCGGCACATGGAATTGTCTCGCGCGTGAAGGCGTTGTGCCGCTACCCGAAGGTGGAAGTGGCACGGTTCAAATCAAACATGAAGTTGGCATCGGCGTCTTGCCTGTCGAGATTGAATTTAAAGACGGTGATCCGACTCGCGTCGTGATGACGCAAGGTCGGTTCGAAATCAAAGCTGAAATTGAAGATTGGCAAGACCAGGCGGACATTGCGCGCGGCTTAGGGTTATCGCGCGAAGATTTGGACGAGACTCTCCCGATTCAGGCCTGCTCAACCGGCAACACCATGTTGATCGTGCCAATTAGATCGCTCGCGGACCTGGGGAGGTGCCGTCCCAATTTGTCATTGCTGGAAGAGGTTTACGCGCGTCACACGTTTGCCGATTCAGGCGCGACCGGTTGCTACGCGTTCACGCGCGAAACCATCGAAGTGGGCGACGCGCGGGCCCACGCGCGGTTTTTCGTTGGCCAGAATATTGGTGAAGACCCGGCAACCGGCAGTGCGGCCGGTCCGCTCGGCGGATACCTGGTCCATCACGACGCGACGGGAGTTAATCCGATGGACGGCGTCTACAAATTTGTGATTGAACAAGGCGACTTCATCAAGCGCCCGAGCCGGATCGGTTTGGAAGTGAAAGGCGCACCTGGGAAAGTTGAAGAAGTGCGTGTGGGTGGACCGTCGGTAGTGGTGGCGAAGGGTACGGTGGAGTTTTGATGCCGATGTACGTTCCGTTAGGAGCGAGATGTTTATAGAACCGATGATTCTATTCACATTCTCGCAATCGAGCGGCGTTTCGCCGCTCGATTGCGCTAGTGGTAAAAATAACCTGCGAACTATAAAGATTCGGCTCCTACGGAGCCTTACCGAATGAACGAAACTCTCGATCTCCTGATCATCGGCGCCGGCCCTGCCGGACTGTCGGCAGCAGACGCCGCTGCGCGCGAAGGTCTGTCCTACGTAGTCATCGAGAAGGGAACGATCGCGAACACGATCCGCCAGTACCCAGTCGGTCGCACGATGTTCTCGACGCCGAACGAATTGGAGATGCACGAAGGCTCTCTGCAGCCGATTCGCGAAAAGCCGACGCGTGAGGAGCTGCTCTCGCATTACATTCATTTTGTTCTCGACAACAATTTGAAAATCAACACCGGCGAGGAAGTTTTTGAAGTTCGCGGTAACTTCGACGATGGCTTTGTCGTGCAGACGCGTCGGGATCTTCACGCGCACGAACAGGAGCGAACCTATCATGCGCGGGCAATTCTGTTTGCGATTGGCGCAATGGAATACCCACGCCATTTGAATGTGCCGGGCGAGGACTTGCCGAAAGTTCATCATCGATTCGTCGAACCCTATCCATACGTGCGCAAGGAAGCGCTGGTCGTGGGCGGCGGCAATAGCGCCGCGGAGGCAGCGTTGTTCTTGGCCGAAGAAGGCGCGCGTACGACGATGGCGATTTGGCGTGAAGACTGGGAGAACCGCGATCCGAAAGCCGGTGCAATGAAACACTGGGTGCGGACTCCGCTGGATCGGGAAATCGCCGAAGGCCGCCTGCGTGTGATTCTCTACAAGCACATCGAAGAGATTACCGATGACACCGTGCGCATAACCACGGAAGAGGGAAAGTCGCTCACTATTCCGAATGACGTCGTCTTCGTGCTGGTAGGCAGCGATGCCGATCTCACTTTGTTGAAAAAACTCGGCGTCAGAACAGAACCGGGAAAACTGACCGAAGTTCCCGTTTACGACCCGGAAACGTTTGAGACGAATGTTCCGGGGATTTTTGTCGCCGGTCATTTCACGCACGCACGTCACATTAAGGCGGCGATTGATGTCCCACGCAAACTTGTGCCGCTGCTCGCCGAAAAGTTAAGGGTTGAGACCATGGCGCGGACTTGAGGCGCTGCACCGTCCCACGATGGCGCTTGCCGCTCTTAGCTGACGCTGATAAATTCTCGCCGACTTTTCCTTTGCCGCATTCACTCGGATGGAAACACCGCTGACCCCGATCGATTTTGCCCGGCGCGCGCGCAAACTTTATGGCGAGCGCGAAGCGGTAGTGGATGGCGACCTGCGCTTAACTTACAAGCAGTTCTTTGATCGATGCGATCGCTGGTCCTCAGCGCTACAAGCGCTCGGCGTCGCGCAAGGCGATCGGGTCGCCTACATCGCACCAAACACGCATGCGCAACTGGAATCGTTTTATGCCGTTCCTCAAATCGGCGCGGTGCTCGTGCCGATCAACTATCGTCTGACCGCAGACGATTTTGCCTATCTCATCAATCACAGCGGCGCGGAGGTGGTTTGTGCGCACTCTGATTATCTTGCGGCCGTGGACAGCGTGCGTTCTCAACTTTTCAGCGTGAAATATTTTGTAGCGCTCGAAGGAACAGGTGAAGGCTGGCTCGATTACGAACAGCTGGTTGCAGAAACGGGGAGCGAATACCGTCGCCCTGAGATCAAAGAGAACGACTTACTGACCATTAATTACACCAGTGGCACGACGTCGCGGCCAAAAGGCGTGATGATTACGCATCGGAATGCTTACATGAATTCAGTGGGCACCTTGGTGCATGAACACCTGTCGTGCGCTGATCGCTATCTTTGGACGCTCCCGATGTTTCATGCGAACGGATGGACGTTCGTTTGGACGGTGACTGCGGCAGGCGCGACGCACATTTGTTTGCGAAAGGTCGATTCGGTTCGCGTGTTTGAGTTGCTGAAGAGCGAGCGCATCACGATGCTCTGCGCTGCACCTACGGTGCTGATTGGCCTGGCAAGTGCTGATGAGAGTGTCCGGCGAAGCGCTCCGCGTGGGTTGAGAGTACTGACTGCCGGTGCGCCACCGGCGGCATCCACAATTGAAAGACTGGAAGGTGAACTCGGATGGGTCGTGACGCAGGTTTACGGGCTGACTGAAACCACGCCGTTCATCACGGTGTGTGAAGGTCGCGCGGAACATGAAAACCTGTCACTCGCAGATCGCGCGATGATCAAAGCCCGACAAGGCGTCGAGTTGATTACTTCCGGCGAAACAACCGTCGTCGATGAGAACGCCGCAGAGGTTCCGCGCGACGGCGAAACCTGTGGCGAGATCGTCGTGCGGGGCAACGTGGTGATGGCCGGTTACTACAACGATCCCGAAGCTACCGCACAGGCGATGCGAGGCGGCTGGTTTCATACCGGAGACGCGGCCGTTATTCATCCCGACGGCTACATTGAGATTCGCGATCGGCTCAAAGACGTAATCATTAGTGGCGGTGAGAACATCTCATCAGTCGAAGTTGAAGGCGTGCTGCTTCGTCATCCTGCCGTACAGGAAGTTGCCGTCGTGGGGTTGCCTGACGAACGTTGGGGTGAAGCGCCGCACGCGTTCGTGGTGCTGAAGAACGGTGCGACGACGACCGAAGAAGAACTCCGTGAATTTGCGCGTGAGCATCTCGCCCATTTCAAAGCTCCGCACCGAGTCAATTTTGTTTCCGAATTACCAAAAACTGCTACCGGCAAGATTCAAAAATATGTCTTGCGAGGCGGCCGCCGCGCCATTGCCACACAGTAAGCTTGCCGCCGCGATTGTGTTTGTGATAAACGCGGCGTGATTTTCCAGTTCTGTTTACCGGAGACGTCATTATGGCGAGATCAATCATTGGAGTAATCGTTGGTTACGTGACGATGTTCATACTTAACTTCGCGGTATTCGTTGGACTCTATGCGATCGTCGGACCGAATAACGCATTCAAGCCGCACCGTTATCTCGCGTCGAATCGCTGGATCCTGATGGCGGTGGTAGCCACTTTCATCACGGCAATCATCGCGGGCTTGATCTGTGCGGCAATCGCGAAGGGTGGCAAGGCTCCGTTAGCGTTGGCGATTCTCATAATTGTGATGGGATGGCTGCTCGCGGTGCCCGCGATCATGAAAGCCCGAGCGAACGCAGAGATGATTCGCATGGGAGATGTTCCTGCGATGGAAGCGGCGCAAAAAGCCTACTGGCCGATTTGGACGCCATTTGCGCTTCCGGTGATACAGGGAATCGGCGCGGTGATCGGCGGCAAGTTGAAGCGACGCTCGTAACGACGGCCGAACTTACCTCATGGGTCGCGCAATCCTGGCAGTCGTCATCTCGTACGTAGTGATGCTCGTGCTGGCGTTCATCGCTTTCACGTGCGCGTTTGTCGTATTGGGTTCCGAAATTGTCTTCCGGCCCGGAACTTACGAGGCATCTACCACGTGGGTGGCCGTCGCGTTCGCCATTAACATCATCGACGCGATCATCGGAGGATTCCTCTGCGCGCTAATCGCGAAACGGGGAAGGGCGCCATTCGCTCTGGCAATAGTTGTCCTCGTGTTAGGTCTGGTTGTCGCGTTTGGAGATACAAAGAAGAGAGAGGCGAAGATCGGAATGGTTCGCACCGCTGAGACGCCGAAGATAGAAGCAATCCAAAAAGCGTATTGGCCTGTATGGGTACCGTTTGCATTTCCGCTTACAGGAGCAGCCGGTGTGCTGATTGGCGGGAAGTTGAAACGACGCTCGTAATTGTTGGACTCACAAAATGGGCAGAACAATTGTTGGGATCATCATCGGCTACATAACGATGTTCGTGCTGGTTTTTCTCGCGTTCACGTGCGTCTTCCTTTTGATGGGAACCGAGTGGTCGTTTAAGCCGAACTCATTCGACGCATCGAACGGATGGCTAGTAATGTCGTTAGTTGCGAATTTAATTATCGGCATTATCGGCGGACTGGTCTGCGCGATCATTGCCAAAGGAAGCAAGGGGCCGACGATTCTTGCCCTCGTGGTATTTGTGTTGGGACTGTTGTTGGCAATCCCGTCTTTGATGGCCCAGCAGGCAAATGCGAATCTCGTACGCACGGGAACGGTCACGCAAACTGAGGCCATGCAGAAAGCCCGCGAGCCGATTTGGGTGCCGTTCACTTTCCCAATTATCGGGGCGGTTGGTGTGCTGATCGGAGGAAAACTAAAGAAAAAGGGATAGCAACGAAAACGCCGACAAGATGCCTGCGTCCGAAAATAAAAGGCGGGTCCCGATGAATCGGAACTCGCCTTTTTTTGTTTTGTGGTGCGGATGAGAGGACTTGAACCTCCACGATGTCACCATCACAGGCTTCTGAGA
>AR_comb_assmDRAFT_10812352_pt1 | contig 10585 bp, 7 predicted proteins | sample ArasoioldDNA_FD_10543 | JGI IMG/M metagenome (IMG submission 10543) | reverse complement strand
CCAGGGTCAGACCGGGGTCAGACCAGGGTCAGACCAGGGTCAGACCAGGGTCAGACTGGGGTCAGACCCCACATTCCTTCTACAGTTCTCCAGCGCCCGTACCGAAACTTCAGGTCAGAAAAACTGTGCAGTCGTGGGCATTCGCGACACAGGTTTGTAAGTAGCTGAATATTCAGGACTTTCGTTGATGCGCGCTGGGTATGGTTGGCGAACGTTGTTGGCGCTCGCGCTCGCGTCGGGCCCGTACTATGCCTGGGGTCAGACCCCGGACGTGCGAAGCGTGGACCCGGCTTGGCCGCCGACGCTGTTCGTAACCCGGCTGCAGGAGCCCGCGACGCAAACGGTCGCGCAGAACACGCCGGCGGCATCCGCGGAGCTCGCGCCTCTGGCCGCGACGACGATCGACGATCGGCAGCCCGGCACGAGTCTCGACGGGCCACGGCGAATCTCGCTCACCGTCGCGCGCCCGATGCCGGTGGGCGCTCTGCTCCTGCTGCTGGTTAACGGCACGCCGTTCAGCCTGGTCGACGGCGACGCGGGAAGCGGCGCGACGTTCACCGGCGAGCTCAAGGACCTGACGATGCGACAGGCGATCGAGGCGGTTCTCTTTCCGCGAGAGCTCGATTACGACGTGCAGGGAACGGTCATTCGAGTCTTCCCGCGGAAGACGTCAACCCGCCTGTTCAACGTCAACTATCTGAACACCCGGCGCAGCCTGACACGTGAGGTTCGAGACTCCTCAAACGCGACGCTGTCGTCGTCGGCGCAAAACGATCTGTTCGACGAGCTCGAGAAAGGCGTGCAGTCGCTCTTGTCCTCGTCCGGCCGTCTGCACGTCGACCGGACCGCCGGTCTCGTTCAGGTGACCGATTACGCCGATCGACTCGACCAGGTCGGCGTCTACGTCGAAGCGGTGGAGCTTCGGGCCACTCGTCAGGTCAGGATCGATACGCAGGTCTTCGAGGTCACGCTGGCCGGGGGAGGCGCGAGCTCGATTGACTGGAAAGCGCCGGCCATCCGAAGCGCGACGAGCGCGCGACCGTTGCCTGGTCCAGGCGCCCCGAGCGTCGCATCGACGGATATCCAGGCGTTGAAGCGAGCGATCGGGGAGCAGGGCGCCATTACCACAATCGGATCACCGCAAGTGGTCGCGATGAACAACGAGCCGGCGATCATCCGGCTCGCGAGCACTGCGAGCGCTGAATCGTCGCCGAGCAACCAGGCCGAGGGTTTGACGCTGACCCTGGTCGCGCAAATCTCAGCTGACGGTCTCGTGCAGATGCACCTGTCCCCGTCTTACGCGACGCGACGCGGCCCGTCGCGCCCCCCCGACGTGCTCAGGGTCAACGAGACGGACACGCTCGTGCGCGTACTCGATGGTGAAACGGTCGTTCTTTCCGGATTCCTGAGTGAGAGCGAAACAGGAGGCGCCGCATCCGCGGCGCAAAACACGGCAACGCACACGAGCCGATCCGAACTGGTGATCCTGCTGACGCCGACGATCGTGCGCTCCGCTGGATCGCCGCGCTGACTCACCGACAGAAAGGCAGCCCCATGCACGAGGAATACTACGGTTTCAGCGACAAGCCTTTCAGCCTGACTCCCGATCCCAAATACCTGTACAAGAGCGAGACCCACGCGAGCGCGTTCGATCTGCTGCAGTACGCGATTCGCCGCCGCGAAGGCTTCGTCGTGGTCACCGGCGACATCGGCACGGGAAAGACCACGCTGTGCCGCGCGATTCTGGAACAACTCGATCGGAAGACGTTCACGGCGCTCGTGTTGAACCCGTTTCTTTCCGAGGAAGACCTCCTGCGCCTCATCCTCCAGGACTTCGGCGTGGTGTCGCGAGAGGAGATGAAACGCGGGCGGCTCGCCGGTGTCACCAAGCAGGAGCTGATCGATACGCTGAACGAGTTCCTGCTGTCGCTGCTTCCTCTCGGGGCGGGCGCCCTTCTCATCATCGACGAGGCGCAGAATCTTCCGCGTCAGGTGCTGGAGCAGATCCGCATCCTGTCCAACCTGGAAACGAACAGGGAGAAGCTGCTGCAAATCGTGCTGGTGGGCCAGCTCAATCTCAAGGAGCTGCTGCGCTCGCCCGAACTCCGCCAGCTCGATCAGCGCGTATCGATTCGCTATGAGTTGAGACCGCTGACGCGCGAAGAGACCGCGGCGTACATCGCACACCGGCTGACAATCGCAGGCGGCTCCGTCGTCAGTTTCGCTCCGAAAGCACTCGAACTCGTCCACAAGTACACGGGCGGAGTTCCGCGGCTGATCAACCTCCTCTGTGATCGCGCGCTGCTTGGCGGCTACTCGGCCCGCACGCAGCGGATCACGCCCGAGATCGTCACGGCCGCCGCGACGGGTCTCGATCTCGTCGCTACCAGACGATCGATCGTCGGCTGGGTCAAGCGCCATGCCCCGGCGTTTGCAGCGGGTGCGGCGTTGACAGCGATGCTGGCGAGTGCCGTCACGTATGCCGTGACCACGCTTCAGGCTCGCGCCACCGCGGGAAAGCCCGCCGCTCACGTTGTCGTCCAGGCGCCGCCTGCAGAGCGCGACACTACTCCGCCCGTCACCGGAATGAAGGGAACCAGTGGCCCGGCCATACCCGTTGCCGAAGACTCTCAGCCGGCGAACGATTCGCGTCAGCTGACGCAACCCGCGCCGGCGTCTCGCGCCCCTTCGTATTCGATCCTGGTCGGATCGTTCCGGTACGAACCGGAAGCGGCCTTGCTCATCGGTCAGCTGAGCGAGCTCGGCTATCGCACGCCGAGCGCGCGCGTCAGCTCCAGCGCGCACGGGACGTGGCATCAGGTGCTGATCGGGCCTTACAACGAGCTGGAACTCGCAAAGCAGGACCAGTCGCGAGTGCGGCAACTTCCCGGCTACGCTGACGCCCAGCTCGTCACCCAGTGAGCCAGCTGTTCGACTCGCTGCGGCGCGGTCGGGGCGAGTACGATCGATCGAGCGCGACGCGGACGGCGCAAGGCGATGCCGTCCTTGCGACGCTGGGTTACTCCAGCCAGCGGCGAAACGCACGTTCGACCGTAGTCGTGGCCGTCGTCCTCGTGCTTGGCCTTGTCGGTGCCGTCTGGGTCGGCTGGCACAACTACATGGGCGACTCCGCCGGGCCCGCCAGTGCCCTTCGGGCACCGGCGCCGAGCCTCCCACGCAATGCGCCACCCCGGCCGATCCCGGACGAGACGTCCGTTCCCGAGTCGGCGCCGAGGCGTCCTTCGACTCCGTCGAGTCCGGCAGCGACTCGCGAACAGGCCACCGCACCAACGCCGCCAGATTCATCGACCCGACCGGCACAGGCGTCCACTCCCGAAGCGCGGCAATCCGGCCCAGACTCACCGCGATCGGCGACGGCGTCGGCATCCACCAATGAGCTGGAGCTCGCGGTCCGCTTTCAACGAGCCGGTGATTTCAATCGAGCGCGGCAGCACTATCGCGCCCTGCTCGAACGAAACGAGCTCGACGCCCAGGCGCACAACAATCTCGGACTGCTCTATCAGGAGCAGGGGCTGCTGAACGACTCTCTTCTTGAACTTCAACGGGCGGTTGCCATCGAGCCCCGGCACGCCGGGACGCGCAACAACTACGGCGTCACCCTGCTCATGCTGGGCCGCACGGATGAGGCCGTCGCCGAGTTCCGATCCGCCCTCAATCTGGAGCCTGGCAACCTGGACGCCCGGGTAAACCTCGCGCTCGCCGAGCGCAGCGCGGGACAGCTCGACAGGGCGAAGGAAACGTTGCTCGACGTGTTGAACCGTGCCCCCGCAAATGCTCCGGCGCATTACAATCTTGCACAGCTGTACGATCAGACCAACGAGCCGGCGCGCGCCGTAGAGCACTACCGGTTGTTTCTCGAACACGCGGGCGCCGAGCATTCGGCTCGGGCGGCTCCGGTTCGCGCCCGGATTGCCGCGCTGAGTAAAATGCCCGAGTGACCATGTCAGAGATTGACAATCTCCTTCAGGAAGATCGCCGGTTTCCGCCGCCGCCGGCGCTGCAGAAATCCGCCAACATTTCCGATCCGCAGGTGTATGAGCGGGCCGGGCGCGACCCCGAAGCCTTTTGGGCGGAATTCGCACGCGAGCTGGACTGGATTCGGCCATGGGATACCGTCCTTCAGTGGAAGGCGCCGTACGCGCGCTGGTTCGACGGCGGAAAAATCAACGCGAGCACGAATTGTCTCGATCGACATATTCGAACGGCGCGCCGAAACAAAGCCGCGATCATCTGGGAAGGCGAACCCGGCGATCGCCGCACGCTGACCTACTGGGACCTTTACCGACAGGTCAATCAATTCGCCAACGTCCTCAAGTCGCTGGGTGTGAAGCGCGGCGATCGGGTGTCGCTCTACTTGCCGCTGATTCCGGAGCTCGCGATTGCGATGCTCGCCTGCGCGCGCATCGGCGCCATCCACAGCGTCGTCTTCGGTGGCTTCAGCGCCGAGTCGCTCCGCGATCGCATCAACGACTCGCAATGCGTGCTGCTCATTACCGCTGATGGGGGCTACCGCCGCGGCAACGTCGTTCCGTTGAAAAAGACCGCCGATGAAGCGCTGCAGGAAACGCCCTCGATCAAGAACGTCGTCGTCGTTCGCCGCCAGCGCGGCGGCGAGAACACGACGTCGATGACGTCCGGCCGCGATCAGTGGTACCACGAGCTGATGCAGAAGGCTGGGCTCACGTGCGAGCCGGAGGCGATGGACGCCGAGGACATGCTCTACATCCTCTACACTTCCGGGACCACCGGGAAGCCGAAGGGGATCGTCCACACGACCGGCGGCTATCTCGTCGGCACATACGCAACGACGAAATGGGTGTTCGATCTCAAGGAAGACGATGTGTACTGGTGCACCGCCGACATCGGCTGGGTGACCGGCCACAGCTATGTGGTCTACGGGCCGCTCGCGAATGGCGCGACCGTCATCATGTACGAGGGCGCTCCTGACTGGCCGGAGAAGGATCGCTTCTGGGAGATCATCGAGCGTTACGGCGTCACCATCTTCTACACGGCGCCCACTGCCATTCGTGCGTTCATGCGTTGGGGCACCGATTGGCCCGACCGGCGCGATTTGTCCACGCTCCGGCTGATTGGGTCGGTCGGTGAGCCGATCAATCCGGAAGCGTGGATCTGGTATCACCACACCATCGGCCGAGAGCGCTGCCCGATCGTCGACACGTGGTGGCAAACGGAAACCGGCATGATCATGATCACGCCGCTGCCAGCGATGACGAGCACCAAGCCGGGATCCGCGACCCTTCCGTTCCCCGGTGTGTCAGCTGAAATCCGCGATGGCCAGGGACGCAGAGTCGAGAAGGGTGGCGGTCTCCTGACGCTCACCAAACCGTGGCCAGCCATGCTGCGCGGGATCTACGGAGATCCCGATCGCTTCGTGCAGCAGTACTGGAGCCGATGGCCCGACGGCGCCTACTTCACCGGCGACGGTGCCCGACTCGACGACGACGGCTTCTACTGGCTCCTCGGCCGCGTGGACGACGTGTTGAACGTGGCGGGACACCGCCTGGGCACGATGGAAGTGGAGAGCGCGCTCGTCGATCATCCCCAGGTTGCTGAAGCGGCCGTCGTCGGCAAGCCACATGAGATCAAGGGGCAGGCGGTCGCCGCATTCGTGACCGTGAAGGAAGGCGTCAAGCCGACAGCAGCGCTCGCGGACCAGCTGAAGGAGCACGTCGTTCACAAGATCGGCGCGATCGCGAAGCCCGATCAGATTCTGTTTGCCGCAGATTTGCCAAAGACCCGATCAGGCAAGATCATGCGACGCCTGCTGCGGGACATCGCCGAAGGGAAGGCGCTTGGGGACACGACCACGCTTGCGGATCCGGCGGTCGTTGCCAGGCTGAAGGCGGAGTACGAGGAAAAGGAGTAATGTTCAGGGCCGAAAGGTTGGCACAGGACCATGGCGCGCGCCACCGGTATCGAGCTTTGTCCAGACTCGTGTCTCCTCGTGGGAACGCGTTCTCTCCGCGGAGGCGATGCGGAGATCCTCGCGCTGCGCCGGCTTGAAGGGCCTTACTGGCCAACCCTCGCTCCGCTCATCACTCAATCGCTTCAAACCGTTCGTCAGGACGCCCGGCTTCCACGGCGCGCGTTCGTGGTGGCGTGGGAGTTCGAACCCCGCGGCTCCGATCGTCCAAAGCCGGACGTTCTGAAATCGATCGAGGCGGCAGGATTTCAAATCGGCGCGGTTCTGACCCCGCCTGAGGCACTCCAGCGCCTCGCCATCTCGAGGCAACGGACGTCGCCCGACACAGCGATCGCGTGGCTTGCGATCAATAAATGCGGCGCCGCGCTCGGGATCGTCCGGGGCAGGGACCTGCTCTTCTCGCGGAGCTTCCCCTGGATCTACAAGGACGATCTGAAAACGGGCAAAGCGCAGGCCCTCCAGCGGTACTCGCTGGTTGCGCATCTTGCGCCCGAGATCACGCATGGCATGCGGGTCGTGCAGGCCGAGCACGGACTGCAAGTCGCCATGATCGTCACCTGCGGAGATCTCCCGGATCTGCGCTCTCTCACGATGCCGCTCATCGAGGAACTGGATCTCGAAGTCGAGACGCTCGATTCGGCAGACGGACTTCAGCTCACGAAGGCAGCAACTGGTCCGGCTGTCGCCGAATCCGCGCCAGCGCTCAGGCTCGTCACCGCGGCGGCGCTCGCGTCCGCGGCCGAGACACGTTCCGAGTCTGTCGTCCCCGTGCTTCTTCGTATTGCCGCGGTGATCGCGCTGCTCGCGATCGGCGGGATCGGATACCTGCAGTGGTCCGCTTCGGCGGCGCGCTCGAATTCGGCCGCCGTGACCGATGATCCTGCGCCGCAGCCGATTGCGACGCAGGGCAAGCGTGAGCCAAACCGTGCAACGACTCCGGACTCGACGGCGCCGGGTACACGCTCTCAACAGTCCGACAGTTCATTGACCGATAGACGAACCGGTGGTGCGCCGCCTGCGCCGCTGCCGCCAGCGCCACCGCTCAGAGAACCGTTGCCGCGCGTCGACACGGTCCTCATCGATCAAGACCGTCACCTTGCACTCGTCGAGGGCGGAGTCGTGGCGGTCGGCGACGCCATCGGTTCGCGCGTCGTCGTCGGTATCGAGCGGGACGGAGTCGTGTTGCGCGAACCCTCGGGACGGCTGGTCAAGGTTCGAGTTCGCGCCGGCGCCAAGTCGTGAATGCGCCGTTCAATCGAGAGAGGAAGAGTTCGACCGCGTGCGCAAGAAGATAGGCGAATGCCTCATCCAGTCGGGCCTCATCACAGAACAGGATCTGCAGCTCGCGCTGGCCGAACAACTGCGTACCGGTGAGCGTGTCGGCGCGGTCCTCGTCCGACTCAACTTCGCCACTGAAAAACAGATCACGAAGGCGCTTGCGTATCAGCTGGGATTTCCCTTTGTCAGCCTGACGGACGATCCGCCGGAGCGCTCGGCGATCGTGCTCATTCCCAAAGAGCTTGCGCTCAAGCGCGTCTGCGTTGGGGTCAGGCTCGAGAAGAACCTTCTGACCGTGGCGATGTCCGATCCACTGCTCTACAGCCTCGTTCAGGATCTCGAATTCCAGACCGGTTATCAGATCAAACAGGTCGTGGCGACGCGGACGGACATCCTGGAGTCCATCCAGAGCGGGTATCCGGAAACAGCCATTGCGAAATATGGCGGAGCCGTGAACGGCGGGTTGGCGGTTCAGACGCCGACCGTTGTCAACAAACCCGCGGCATCCGTCGCGATCGTGGCCGGGGAGCTGATCCATGCGGCAGACGATGATGTCCTGGAGCAGGCGGCGGCGAACGAATACCCCGCTGACGGCAGCGATCCGGCACCGATCATCGATCTCGTCGATCTGGTCGTCAACAGCGCAATCACGAGCCGCGCGTCCGACGTGCATATCGAGCCGATGGAGAGAGGCGTGCTCGTCCGCCACCGCCTCGATGGGCTGCTGAAGGAGGTCATGGATCTGCCGAAGTGGGTCCAGGACGGGCTCGTCGATCGCATGAAGAGCATGGCGGGCATGGACACGGACGAAAAGCGCCTCCCGCAGGAAGGTCGGCTTCGCATCAAGACCGAGGGGACGCACGTGGACTTCCGCGTCTCGACGCTGCAGACGCTCTTCGGCGAAAAGATTGCGCTTCGGCTCCTCGATCACCGCAAATCGCCGCCGCCGCTCGAAGAGCTCGGGTTGTCGGCTGCGGCCATGGAGGACATGCGCCACTTTCTTCACCATCAGCACGGCATGCTGCTGGTGGTCGGTCCTGCCGGCAGCGGGAAGACGACAACGCTCAGCTCCGCCATCAGCGCGATCAAGTCGGGGCGAACCAACATCATCACCATCGAGGATCCGATCGAGTACGCGATCCCGGGTGTCACCCAAACGCGCATCAATGAGAAAGCCAAGCTGACGTTCGCGGCCGCCTTGCGCGCGATTCTGCGTCAGGACCCCGACATCCTGCTCGTCGGGGAGCTTCGCGACGACGAAACGGCGAAGCTGGCGATGCATGGGGCACAGGCAGGACGACTGGTCCTGTCGTCAATGCACGCCGACAGTGCGCCGGCCGCCGTGACCCGGCTCATCGACATGGCGATCGAGCCGTACATCGTCGGCTCGGCGCTCGTCGGCGTCGTTGCGCAGCGCCTGGTGCGGCGGCTGTGTGTGTCGTGCCGCCGCCAGTACACGCCTGAAGCCGACACGCTCCGGGCGCTCTCGGTACCGGAAGGCACTGCGGCGGAGTCCGCCTTCTACAAGGCCGCTGGCTGCGACGAGTGCAACCATACCGGGTATCGAGGACGGATTGCGCTCTACGAAGTCATGCGGGTGACGGACCGAATGCGCCGGCTGATCGCGCAGAAGGCCGGAGAGGACCTGATCCGCGAGGAGGCCGCCGCGGCGGGGATGATCGCGCTTGGCGAAGATGGACTGGCCAAAGTGAAAGCCGGGATTACAACCACCGACGAATTGCTGCGCGTGGTGACGGATGTCTGCGAGATGCGGACGCTCTGCCCCGCCTGCAGCGGCACGGTCGCGATTGATTTTCAGGCGTGCCCGCACTGCGGACTTCGGCTGGGGCACGCATGCCCGAAATGCTCGCGAGCCCTGCAGTCCGGATGGAACTTCTGCCCCTACTGCTCGTCGAGCGCAGTCTCGAAGAAGAGGAAGAAATCGAAAGAGCACAAGGCACTGGAAGTCCCGCCGTCAAACGTCGCCGAATTCAAGAATCAGACTCGCTGAAAAGCCGGCCGCCCGGCCGGCCGGGAGCGTCCAAAGAGCCGGAGCCTTGCCGTGCCGCGATCCGGGCAAGTGTGAGAGACTGGAAGCCTCACAAAAGGGAAAGCGCCCGCGGCCCGAGCGCGAGCGGAGTGGGGCCCCCGCGAGCCGTGAGGAACGCAGACAGGGCCGATAACGGAACAAACCGGCCGGTTTCTACGTCATCATTTCGTCTATGCCTCTGATTGAAACACGCGATCTCTGGAAGACCTACGTCATGGGCGACGAGGAGATTCACGCCCTGCGCGGGGTCAACATCACAATTGAACGCGGCGAATACGTCGCGATCATGGGTCCCTCGGGCTCCGGCAAGTCGACGCTGATGAACCTCATTGGCTGCCTCGACACGCCGTCGAAGGGAAGCTACCTCCTGAACGACAAGGAGGTGGCGTCGATGAATGACGACGAGCTGGCGCGAATCCGGAACGAGGAAATCGGCTTCGTGTTTCAAACCTTCAACCTCCTGCCACGTGCCACCGCGCTGCACAACGTGGAGCTGCCGCTGGTCTACGCAGGCGTGACCGCGAAAGCCCGGCAGGAGCGCGCCAGGGGGGCGCTCGAGAAAGTCGAATTGACTTCGCGCGCATCACACCGGCCGAACGAGCTGTCTGGCGGTCAGCGCCAGCGTGTGGCGATCGCTCGTGCGCTGGTGAACGATCCATCCATCCTGCTCGCCGACGAGCCGACCGGAAACCTGGACTCCAAGACCGGGAACGAAATCATGGGCGTCTTCGCCCGGCTGCACGAGACCGGCAACACCATCATCCTGGTCACGCACGAAGCGGACATCGCTGCCTACGCGCATCGCGTCATCTCGATCCGCGACGGTCAGGTTGAAAAGGACACCAGACAGGTCGCTGAAGCCGCGGTCGCGCAGCACTAGCCTGATCCCGACGGGCTTCGCCGACTGCGTGGCTCACTCGCTGCCGGTCGTTCGCTCGTCGACGCTAAACCGCGGCGAAGTGCCGGTCGCCGATAAGGCGCAGGGGCGCCTCGCGCTGGAAGGACGCCGGATCGAGCACGACGCGCTGTCTTGGCGCGCCCGGATCCGGGACCGGAATCGCCGAGAGCAACGCGCGGGTGTAAGGGTGCGCCGGCGCGGCGAAAATGGCTTCCGTGTCGCCCATCTCGACGATCCGACCCAGATACATCACGGCAACGCGGCTGCAGATGTGGCGCACCAGCCGAAGATCGTGCGCGATGAACAGGTAGGTCAGCTTCAATCGCGCCTGGAGGTCCATCAGCAGGTTCACCACCTGCGCCTGCACGGAGACATCGAGAGCCGAAACCGGCTC
>AR_comb_assmDRAFT_10103971_pt1 | contig 10586 bp, 9 predicted proteins | sample ArasoioldDNA_FD_10543 | JGI IMG/M metagenome (IMG submission 10543) | reverse complement strand
CTCGATTCGATCGAGACGTGGGCGCGGAGGCTGATGGCCGCGTTCAGCGTCGAAGCGCCGTCGTGAAAGAGGTAGATCGGCCAGATGTCGATGGTGCCGCCCGCGAGATCGATGCGGGTCGGCGCCGACGAAGCGAGACGCACCGGGGAATTATACGCGGTAGAATTCGACATCATGTCGCCCAGCGGCTTGCGCCGCCGCATCGGCCAGCTGCTGATCGCGGGTTTCAACGGCCAGGAGATCCCGCCGGAGCTCCGATCGATCGCCCGGGAGTTCGGCCTCGGAGGAGTGATTCTTTTCGCCAGAAATGTCGGCGACCCCGAGCAAGTCGCGGATCTCGCGTTCAGCGCCGGACAACTTGGCGCGGACCTCCCGCCGTGGGTGTCGATCGATCAGGAGGGAGGCCGCGTCGCCCGGCTGAAGTCGCCGTTCACCGAGTGGCCGCCGATGGCGACTCTCGGCCGGAGCGCCAACGTTGCGCTGACCGAGCGCTTCGCGCGGGCGTTGGCGGCCGAGCTGAAGGCCGTCGGCATCACGCTCGATTACGCTCCGGTGCTCGACGTCCACACCAATCCGAAGAACCCGGTCATCGGCGATCGCGCGCTGTCGGCAACGGCGCGGGATGTCGCACTCCACGGCAGCGCAATCGTGCGGACTCTGCAATCCGAGGGCATCGCTGCCTGTGGGAAGCACTTTCCGGGGCATGGCGATACGAGCACGGACTCGCATCACGAGCTGCCGCTCGTGGAGCACCCGCCCGAGCGCCTTCGCGAGACCGAGTTTCTACCGTTCAAAGCGGCCATCGACGCCGGCGTTGCGACCATCATGACCGCTCACGTGCTGGTCCCGTCGCTCGACGACCGCCGTCCCGCGACCCTGTCGAAGCGCATCGTTCACGACATGCTGAGACAGGAGCTCGGCTACGAAGGAGTCATCCTGAGCGACGACCTCGAGATGAAGGCCGTAGCGGGGGAGTACGCGGTGCCGCAGTCGGCCGTCATGGCGATCGACGCCGGATGCGACGGCGTGCTCATCTGCAGCGGCGACCACGCAGCGCAGGTTGCGGCGCTGGAGGCGCTCATCCACGCGGTCGAAGCGGAGACGCTTCCGCTCGCGCGGGTGGACGATGCCCTGAAGCGTCAACAGCGAACGCGCGAGCGGTTCATGACGACGGGCATGACCGAGCGGCCGTTGACCGGGCGCGCATTGCGATCGGCCCTCGGGCGTGACGAACACCGGGCGATTGCCGACGAAATGATGCAGTTTCTCTGATGCAGAAACCGCGGGCACTCTCACCGGGCGACCGCCTCGCGATCGTCGCCCCCGCCAGCGCGTTCAACCGCGAAGAGTTCGACCGGGGCGTTGCCGAGATTCGACGGCTTGGCTTCGAGCCTGTCTTCGACGAATCCGTTTTCGCGCGCGAAAGATACGTCGCGGGTCCTGCTGACGTCAGGGCCCGCGCGATCGCCGAGGCGTGGCGCGACCCGTCGATTGCGGGCCTGGTCGGTGTCCGCGGCGGCTACGGCAGCGCGCAGGTGCTGCCGCTGCTCGATCCCGCCGACGCCCGGCGGGCGCGCAAACCGTTCGTCGGCTACAGCGACCTGACCGCTGTCCTGACGTTTCTGACGCTCGGCTGCGATCTCGTCGCCTTCCATGGACCGATGCTGGACCGGCGCCTTGGACGGGGCGCCGCCGGCTACGACGAGCGCTCGTTTCTCGGTGCGCTCACGCGCCGCGAGCCGCTCGGCGAGCTGACCGCGCCCGGTCTGGACGTGTTGCACCCGGGTGAAGCGACCGGGCGCCTATTCGGTGGCACGATGACGCAGTTGCTGGCGTCGCTCGGTACCCCCTTCGCCTTTGCGCCTCCGAAGGGAAGTGTGCTGTTTCTCGACGAAGTCAGTGAGCGGCCGTATCGCCTCGATCGCATGGTCACGCAGATGCGCCAGAGCGGCCTCCTCGCGCAGGCGTCGGCGGTCGTCATCGGCGAGCTGCCCAACTGCGACGAGCCAGGCGGAGAGCCGACGGCGCGGGGCGTGATGGCGGACCTGTTTGCGGACTTTGCGGGACCCGTGTTGATCGGGTTCCCGTCCGGGCACACCGTCGGACCGGCGATGACCCTGCCATTCGGTGTCCAATGCCGCGTCGTCTCGCATCCGCGGCCGGCGCTCGTCATCGAAGAGGCGGCCGTGGAATGACTACCAAGGTCTATCTGATCGGTGTCTGCGGAACCGCGATGGCGACGCTGGCGGCGATGCTGAAACGGAAGGGCCTCGACGTCAGCGGATCGGACAAGGACGTCTATCCGCCGATGAGCGATTTCCTCGCAGCTGAAGGTATCCCTGCCTGGAGCGGATACGCGGCGGACCACATCACCGGCGATCTCGACCTCGTCGTCGTCGGCAACGCCATTTCGCGCGGCAACGTCGAGCTCGAGGAGGTGCTGGATCGCAAGATCCGCTACTGCTCGCTGCCGGAAGCCATTCGCGAGCACTTTCTCTGGGGCGCGCGCTCCATCGTGATTGCAGGCACGCACGGCAAAACGACGACCACCTCGCTGGCCGGCTGGCTGCTGACCCATGGCGGCGTGGATCCAAGCGTGCTCGTCGGCGGCATCGCGCGCAACTTCGGCCCGCACGGTTCCAGTTACCGCCTGGGCAGTGGTCGGGACTTTGTGATCGAAGGGGATGAATACGACAGCGCCTTCTTCGACAAGACGGCAAAGTTCCTGAAATATCTGCCCGACATCGCGGTCGTCAACAACGTCGAGTTCGATCACGCGGACATTTACGCCGACTTCGACGCCGTGGCGCTGGCATTCCGTCGTCTCGTGCGGCTCGTCCCGCGGAAGGGGCTGCTGCTTGTCGGGTCGGACAGCGAAGGCGCACGAGCCCTCGTGGGGGCTGCCGTCTCGCGCGTCGAGACATTCGGGACCAACGAGGATGCCGACTGGCAGGCACACGATCTCGAGCCTGCTGGCGGCGCCACGCGATTCAAGGTACGGCGGCGCGGCGCGCCATTCGGGTCGTTCGAGGTGCCGCTGGTCGGCGCGCACAACGTCCGCAACGCCCTTGCGGCAATCGCCGTGGCGACCGAGGTCGGCGTCAGCGCCGAGCGAGCTGCCGACGGATTGAAAGGGTTTGCCGGCGTCAAGCGGCGGCTCGAAGTCGTCGGTGTCGCCAACGCTGTGACGGTCTACGACGACTTCGCGCACCACCCAACGGCGGTGGCAGAGACGCTGGCCGCCGTCCGCGCGGCCAATCCCGAAGCACGAATCTGGGCGGTGTTCGAGCCGCGATCTGCCTCGTCGTGCCGCCGCGTCTTCCAGGAGGACTTCGCGCGAGCGTTCGCTGGCGCGGACGAAGTCGTGTTCGCGCCCGTCTTTCGATCGGAGCTGCCCGAGGCGGAACGGTTGTCGATGCCCCGGCTCGTGTCGGATCTGCGCTGCGCGGGCATCGCCGCGCGGGAACTGCCCTCAGTCGACGAAATCGTGACCGCTATCGCCCGCGAGCAGCGTCCTGGCGATCTCGTCGTCATCATGTCGAACGGCGGATTCGGCGGGATCCATCAAAAGCTGTTGCAGGCGCTCGGATGAGCCTGACCGTCGTGACGGCCGGCGACTCGGCGATCGTCGTCGAGTTCGAAGAACGCATCGATCCAGAGGTCAACGCGCGAGCCGTCCGGCTTGCCGACGCCATTACCGCACAACAGATGAGCGGCGTACTGGACGTCGTTCCAACTTACCGTTCGGTGACCGTCTATTTCGATCCGCTACGCGTGGACTACGACCGCCTGCTTGCATTTGTGGACAGTGCCGATCACGCGATGGGCGTCGAAGTGACGACTTCCGCGGAAGTCATCCGGATCCCCGTGTGCTACGGCGGCGAGCTTGGACCGGATCTGAGCGAGGTGGCGAGCTTCGCGGGAATGACCGAGCAGGAGGTCGTCGACGTTCATGCAGGCCGATCGTACCGCGTGTACATGCTCGGGTTTGTCGCGGGCTTTGCGTACATGTGCAGCGTCGACACGCGGATCGCGATGCCGCGCCGTCCGACGCCTCGCGTCCGCGTTCCGCTCGGGTCGGTCGGGATCGGCACCGTGCAGACCGGCATCTACCCGGCGGAAACGCCTGGAGGCTGGCGTCTCATCGGACGGACGCCGATCACGCCGTTCGACCCGGCGCGCGCAGAGCCGTTTCTTCTGAAGGCCGGCGATACCGTGCAGTTCTTTCCGATCACTCGCGCGGAGCACGACGCATGGCCCTCGTCGTAATCAGGCCGGGCATGCTCACGACGGTGCAGGACCGCGGCCGATGGGGCTATCAATCGCGCGGCGTCCCCGTTGCCGGACCGATGGATCCGGTGTCGCACCGGCTCGCGAACGCGCTCGTCGGCAACGATGCCGGTGCGGCGATGCTCGAGGTCACGCTCCTCGGTCCCGAGCTCGAATTCGAGGACGAGCGTGTCGTTGCTGTTGCCGGCGCAGTGTTCTCGCTGACCATCGACGGGCGGACGATATCCCTGTCTCCGCCCGCCAGTCCGTTTCTCGTGCCGATGGGCGCGCGTTTGAGATTTGGCGCGCGTCTTCGAGGCGCGCGGGCCTATCTCGCCATTGCCGGCGGCATCGACGTGCCGCCCGTTCTTGGAAGCCGGGCGACGCACGTGATCAGCGCGATGGGCGGATTCGAGGGCCGCGCGGTGCGGCCGGGGGACCGGCTGCCGCTCGGCGCGGCATCCGACGCACAGCGCACCGTGAGCCCGCCCGGAGTGCCGATTGTGACCTTGCCCGACTCGGGCGCCGGCGCGATCGCGAGTGAGGCGACAGTCCGGGTTCTTCCCGGTCCGCAGGCGGATCGCTTCATGATCGAGTCGCTCGATGTGCTGCAGTCGGCGCCGTACGTGATCGCCCAGAACTCCGATCGAATGGGATTTCGTCTCGACGGACCGGTGCTGGCGCACTCGAGAGGTCCGGAGATCATTTCCGACGCGACGGGGCTCGGCGCGCTGCAGGTGCCGTCGTCGGGTCAGCCGATTCTGCTGATGGCCGACCGCCAGACGACCGGCGGGTATCCCAAGATTGCGACGGTCATTACCGCGGACCTGCCGATCGCTGCGCAGCTCGCACCCGGCGATTCGATCCGGTTCGCGGTGTGCTCTCAGCGCGAGGCCATGGCTTCGCTCATCGCGCAGGAGCAGGCGCTGCTGCGGGTGGAGCAGCCGTGAACGCGTTCGACGACGCGCTTCGCGCGGCGTTTGGGGAGCGCGTGCAGCGCGAGGTCGCGGTGGCGGCTCTGACCACGTTCCGCGTTGGGGGGGCCGCGCAGTGGCTCGTTGAAACCCGGACGAGCGACGAGCTCCTGACCGCAATCCACGTGGCAAACGCACATGGCGTCAAGCTGACGATTCTCGGCGGCGGTTCGAACGTGCTTGTCGCCGACGCGGGCATTCGCGGGTTGGTGATCCGTCCGCGCGGCGGCGACATCCGCGCCGCCGACGCAGACGTCGTGCGCGCCGACGCCGCCGTCACCATCAACGGCCTCGTGCGGTGGACGATCAATCACGGTCTCGCTGGCCTCGAAGCGTGGGCCGGCACACCTGGTACCGTCGGCGGCGCCGTGTTCGGCAACGCGCATTTCGGCGGCCGTCTCATCGGCGAGCTCGTGGCGTCGGTCCGTCTCGCGTCACGCGCCGGCGAGGTCATCGAGGTGCCGACGTCGAACATGGCGTTCGGCTACGATCGCAGCCGTTTGCAGTCGACTGGCGAAATCCTGTTGTCGGCCGACTTTCGTGTCAGCGCCGGTTCCACCGCGGCGCTGCGCGCGACGGCGCGGGAATCGCTCGCGTTCCGCAAGCGCACGCAGCCGCTCGACTCGCGGAGCGCCGGGTGCGTCTTCCAGAATCCGCAGCCGGGCGAGGACCGCGTGCCCGAAGGCATTCCGTGGTCCGCAGGCGCGCTTGTCGATCGTGCCGGCCTGAAAGGCGCGAGCATCGGCGGGGCGCAGGTGTCCGCCGCGCACGGCAATTTCGTCATCAACCGCGGATCGGCGACGGCGGCAGATATCCGCAGCCTGATCGAACAGTGCCGCCGGGTCGTCCTGGAACGATTCGGCGTTTCGTTGCGCGAGGAGATCGTGTACCTCGGCGAATGGTGAGCATTCATGTCGACGCTCCTGATTGAAGGCGGCCAGCGGCTCTCGGGATCCGTGGCGGTCGAGGGCAACAAGAACTCTGCGCTGCCGCTGCTGGCGGCCTGCCTGCTGACGACGGAAGAATGCGTGCTCACCAACGTCCCGCGTATCAGCGACGTCGAGGTGATGGCGCGGCTGCTCCTGGAGCTCGGCGCGTCAGTGGAGGGAATCGGCAGCACAACGCTTCGCGTCCGCTGTCCCGATGTCCTCAAGGACCAACCTGACGCCACGCTGGTCGGGCGTCTCCGTGGTTCAGTGCTGCTTCTCGGACCGCTGCTGGCGCGGCGCGGCCGGGCACACCTGGCGCCTCCAGGCGGCGACTTCCCGACGCGTCGCACGATTGCCACGCACCTCGAGGCACTCGAGGCGATGGGCGCGCGTCTGGGCTCGGGCGAGGGACACGTGCTGGAAGTCCCGGGCGGCCTCAAGCCCGCATCGATTTATCTCTACGAGGCATCCGTGACCGGCACGGAGACGGCACTCCTTGCGGCTGCCGCGGCCAACGGCGTCACCGAGATTCGCCACGCCGCGTGCGAGCCTCACGTCGTCGAGCTGTGCCTCTTTCTGCGGAAGCTGGGCGTCGGGGTGACCGGCGAAGGCACGTCCACCATTCGGATCGAAGGCGGCATGCGTCTCCGCGGCGCCGAGCACCGCCTGTGGGGCGATTACATCGAGGCCGGCAGCTGGGCGGTTGTGGCCGCCATCACTGGCGGCGACATCGACGTCGTCGGCGCTCGCGCGGAAGATATGGAGGTCGTGGGCGCGGTGTTGAAGCGCCTTCATGTCCGCTGCGAGATGCGTGGCGATACGTTCCGCGTCGAGCGATCGACGCCCCGCGCCGCCGGACGCATCATCACGGGGCTCTGGCCCGGGTTTCCGAGCGACCTCGTGAGCCTCGTGACCGTCCTGGCCACGCAGGCGGAAGGACAGACGCTCGTTCACGACTGGCTCTACGAACTGCGGCTGTTCGCGCTCGAGCAGATGAGCGGCATGAGCGCGGATCTCTTTCTCTGCGACCCGCACCGCATCATCGTCGCCGGACCGCGAAAGCTCCGCGGCCGCCCGCTGGACAGCCGCGATTTGCGGTCAGGGATGGCGCTCATTGCTGCCGGACTGGCGGCCGAAGGACAAAGCCGGCTCTCGCCGCTCGAAACGGTGGAGCGCGGCTACGCCAGGCTCGTGGAGCGTCTGCAGGGGCTCGGCGCGAAAGTCGCGAAGCTGCCTTAGCGTCCGCCCGGCTTCTTGGGCGGAACAGCCTCTTCCTTCGGCGGCTCCGCGGGCCGGGGTGGTTCGAGCGGCGGCAGGTCGGTAATCGGTGCGAGCGAGTCGCGGCCCACGCGGAACGGACGCAGGTCCGCTTCGTTCAGATCGAGGACGCGGATGATGTGCGGCGTCAGCGTCAGGATGACGTCGGTCTGCGTCGTCGACTTCGTGTTGTGCGCGAAGAGGCGACCGACGAGCGGGATATCGCTCAGGCCCGGGACGCCGTCGAGCGCGTTCCGTTCTTCGTCGCGGATTAGCCCCGCCAGCATGTTGGTCTCGCCGTCGCGCAGGCGGATGACCGTCTTGATTTCGCGGTTGCCGAACGTCGGCAAGCCGCCGAAGCCTGTGCCGGAGATGTTGGTAATCGAGACCAGGAGACTCAGGGAAACGTCGTCGTCGTGGTGCATCCGCGGCGTGATGTCGATGTTCACGCCGATGTTCTCGTAGTTGAACGACGTGATCGGTTGCTGCGGGGTCCCGCCGGTTGCGATCGGCGCGAACGTCGTGACTGGAACCGGGACGCGGTCCCCGAATTTCGCCTGCGCCGCCGTGCCTTCCGACGTGCGGAGCTGCGGGTTGGCGAGCGTGCGCGTGTTGGCGTCGCTCTTGAGCAGGCGATAGTAGAGCGACGGCAGGCCCGTGAGGAGTACGTCGGACGCCGTGAGGTTGCGCAGGGCCTGCAGCGTAATGGCTCCGGCAGTGTCGGTGATGACACCGACCGATCCGTTGATGCCCGGCGAGCCGGGCGATGCGATCTGCAGGCCCCATTCGGAGAGCCGCGTCCTGTTGACCTCGAGCAGCTCCACGTCGATGACGACTTCGGGGCGGGCCTTATCGACGGCCGCCAGCACGCGCGAGGCCGCTGCAATACGCTCCGGCGTGTCCTTGATCGTCAGCGCATTGGTGGCCGTGGTCGGCGAGATGCGCCTCGCGTCGAGCACCAGACGCAGCAGATCCATCGTCTCCTTGAGGTCCGCGTTGCTCAGATAGAACGTCCGCACGACCTCTTCTTCGTACTCGCGCCGCTTCGCTGGCGTGTCCGGGATGACGATGATGGTTTTCGGCGCAGTGACACGGAAGAACGTCCGTGTCGCACCGGCGACCGTGTTCAGCGCGTCGTCCAGCGTGGCGTTGCGGAGATCGACCGTCACGGGTGTGTCGCGGAACGCGGTGTCGAACGTGATGCTGATGCCGGCGAGGCGCGCGACGCCGGTGAACACGTCGCGGCTGCTTGCGTCGCGGAACGTCAGCGACGCCGGCATTTTTATGCCACTCGGCATGTCGAGGCCCGGAGGCGGCAGGTCACGTGCGCGTTCGATGAGCGTCTGAAGCTCGGTTTTGCCCTCGCGCGAAGCCGCCACCTTGGCGCGAAGCTTGTTGCGCGTGGAGCGGAGTTCTTCGTCGACTTCGCCGCTGCCCGGGTTCAGTTCGGCCGCGACCTCGAATTCGGCCAACGCGAGATCGAACTTGCCGGTGGCAGCGTAGCGGCGTCCCTTCGTGAAGTGATCTTGCGAGGCGCGAAGCTTCGCGCGTTCCAGAAAGACGCGCGCGTCCATGCTGTCCGGATGTTCGCGGAGGGCCTTGGTGTATTCGACGACGGCAAGGTCGTAGTCCTGGCGCTGTTCGGCGGCCTGACCGCCATGAAGCGCGCCGCTCGACGTCGCGCACGCGCAGGCGAACAGACACGAGGCGCCGAGGGCCGAGAGCCGCCAGGCCCGGCAACGACTAGAAGCGAGTGGCGGTGCTGACGACATCGACACCACGGGGAATCTTGAACGCGAAGTCCTTATCGGTCAAACCGACGTTTTCCTTCAGATTTGTGAAGGAAAAGCTCGATTTGCCTCCCTGGGCGTCGACGGTCACAAGGCCGCGGATCGCCAGGCTGCCCGAGTCCACCACGAGCATGAGCCAATCGTAGTCCCGCTGCCGGAATTTGGGTACGAGTTTCAGCGTCCGGCTGCCCGGAGGGAAACCGGCGGGTTGCTCGGCGATCGACGGGGTGAAATCGCGCGCGAGGCTCCCTTTTCCGGCCAGAAACAGGCTGGCAGTCGACGCCTCGTCCTCCGACGGGACAGGCGAAACCACCACCTGCTTGTCGGCCGGCACGTAGGAATACAACCGCACTCCGTCGGAAACAAAGGTTTTGGGCTCGGGCGCCGAGTACTCCCAGCGCATTTTGCCGGGCTTTTTGACGAGCAGGTGGCCGCGCTCAGTCACCTGCTTTTTGAGGACGCCGCCCTCGTACACGTGCACGAAATCCGACGAAAAGTCGTGGATGGTGTCGATGCGCTTTTGCAACGACTGTGCGAGCTCGGCGGCCGTCGGCTCGGCCGCCGGAACAGCGACAGTTCCGGCAATGGCAACGCATGCCGCCACACTCAATCGGCGAAGGGAGCCCATGCAGTCACCTTAACACGCCGGCGAACGCTCGAGCTTCGGCGGGCCGGATCGTGTACCGGCTCTGCCGCGCGAACAAATTGGCCCTGTAGTCCTGCGCGGCCGCCGCACCGTCGTCTCCAAACGCGACGAAACTGAGTCCTCGCTCGATGATGAGCGTGTGGTGACGGCGGACGACGACGTGCCCGAACCCCATGCGGCGAATCGTGTCGGAGGCAAGCCATCCGTCCATGCGAATTTCGACGGGCACGCCGTTCAGGTCGACTTCGCGGCGAAACGGCCGGTCTTCGGCGACCACGAGGCTCGGCGCCTCGCCCGCGACGCCGGCGATGGCCGCGTATCGGTCCGTCGCGATCCTGACGTCGCGGCCGCCTGTGAGGCCGCGAATCGCCGACTGTAGATCCTCGGCGTCGATCGCGTTGTCGCGCGTCGGCTTGAGCAGGCACAGGACGTAGCGCGTCCCCGGCGCCACGGGTGCGAGGGCCTTGCGAAGTGGAGGAACGGTCGCATCGGGTGCGAGATCGAACAGCGGCCCGTAGGATTCCGCAAGCAGCCGGCCCGCCTGCGGATTCACAAGAATGTTGCGGCCGCTGGAAAGATTGTCCAGGATGAGCGCCGGCGCATAGAGCAACACGTCCCGCATGCGTGCGACCAGGACGTCAGGCGCGACTGACTTCGTGAAGTAAGAGAGGCCGTTGGCAACCTGCCAGTTGAGATCCACCAGGAGAAGATTTCGACGTTC
>AR_comb_assmDRAFT_10119147_pt1 | contig 10590 bp, 12 predicted proteins | sample ArasoioldDNA_FD_10543 | JGI IMG/M metagenome (IMG submission 10543) | reverse complement strand
CTCCGCACGGGATCGGCCGGCGCACGGCCGCTCGACACGGCAGATCGCGAGCCACGTACGCCCGGCCGGGACACCGGGTGGATCGAAGCCGCGCCGTCGCTCGCGGGAGTTCGCGTGTTGATCGTCGACGACGCCCGCGACAGCCGGGAGATCGCGGCGGAACTCCTTCGTCGCTGTGGCGCCGAGACCGCCGTGGCGGATTCCGTCGAAGAGGCGCTCGGATTGGTGGCGGGAGAGCGACCGGATCTCGTGCTTGCGGACATCGAGATGCCGGTGGAGGACGGCTACGACCTCTTGAAGAGAATCCGAAAGCTCCCCGAGGATGCGGGCGGCTCGACACCGGTCGCGGCAGTCACGGCGTACGCGAGCGACCAGGACCGCGCGAAGGCGCTCGCCTCTGGTTTCACCACGTACCTCTCCAAACCTTTCGACCCGATGGATCTCGTGACGTTGGCTGCCCGGTACGCCCGCAAGGCACCCGCCTAGTCACTGCGGAGCCACTCGCTCCGCAACAATCGGCCCGCGACCCCATCGGAGAGCGGCAGACCGCGCTAGGCGACCTTTCACGCGTACAGCGCTCCAAGCGGCCACGGACCGCTCCACTATCCGTGAACGATCCGCCACGCCTCGCCGAAGTTCTGACGAAGCTCGGTCTCTCCGGGGTTTCGCAGCCGACCCACGTAGCGGTCGAGATGCGCGAGCAGCCTCCACACGAGGCTATGTCGGCACACCAAGACTCGTTCGTCGCCTGCAGCGGCTTCGAGTCGAAAGGCACGTTCCAGATCGTCACGGAGCCGAAGGCGCTTCAGCGCGAGCCCACGGTGAAAGAGGCCGTTTCTGCCGTCCTGCCAGAGAATCCGCAGGATCGATTCACGATGCCCGTCGACTTTGAGCTCGGGGAAGACTTCGAGCATGCCGACGCGAAAGAATTCGAAGGACTTCCCGCGAGGGGCCTCTCGCCCCCGAAGGAAGACCGCGAACGCCTCGAAATAGGCGAGGGAGAGATGGAGAACGGCAAAGCCGGCGTGCTTTCGGTCGTCGATCTTCACCGAGTTCAGATATTCCGCCCACCTCACCAGCCATCCGCGAACGCGATCTTCATACACGTCGATACGATTCTCGATCGTGTCGTTTTCGCCGCGCAGCTTTTCAGACGTGAAGCTCGGACTGAGCCACTCGACCTCTCGAACCTCCGGCTGGTCTGTAGGGTGACTGCCGCCGGGCGCAGCGTTCTTGCCTCGGATCCAACCCTGCAGCCATGCGCTGCCGGTTGCCCGAAAGATCCTTTCCAATTCCTCGCGGCCGAGATTTCGCTCGAGCACGCCGGTGGGCTTCACGATCGCCATCGACGCGACCTTGCGCACGGTCGCGTCGTCCCAGGTAAAGAAATCAGGCTTCACCTGTGATGCTTCCGCGGGCGTCAGCGCGTGGACGTCTACCTCGGTCCCGTCCGTGAGCGTTATCGTCTGCAGTTTCTCATCGGGCATGCGCACACCACCAGCCGGGCGGGGAATCGAGCCTCCTTGCTCCCTTCGTCCCTCGTGGACCCCCTGCGCGACCGACCCTTCCCGTCTCCGTTTGTTCCTCTAGGAGGTAGCTATTTATGGGACGAGAGAATGACCGCCGCAACGACAAGGGCGGTATCCCCAAGAAGGACGACCAACGCAACGAAGAAAAGCGCCATCCCTCTCCGGAGCGATCCGACGAGCGGGATCCCCAGCATCGGCATGCGCCGGGGCGGGGACAAGACGTTCCGCCCACCCATCCGGAGCGACACGCGCGAGATGATCGCGACGATCGCCGCCAAGAACCCAAGTAGCACGCGATCATGGAATCTCTACCATAGCGGGGGGCCGCTCTCGATCGAACGGACTGCCATCCAGCGCCCTGTGTAGCGATTCCGATTCTTCGGTTCCGCGGGCGGTGTGCCGACGCACGCCGTCCGTGGGTTCGACTCGCCTCGCCTTTCAACCTTGACAGTTGCGCTTGAAACCGGATCCTACCGCTGCGGCTCAGGGTACGGTTCCGCCGCTCGAGAGGCGGGACCCTTCGCGCCGATGCGCACGGAAGGCGGAGCCCTGAGCCGCCCCGTTACTTCTCGCGTGTACGTCGTACGTCCCTTGATCTCCCGGGCATGCCGCACCTATGGTCCTCCGCCATGGACCCAAGTGCGCTGTCCTTTCTTTCACTCACGGACCTGTCCGCACGTCTCGACAACGGCACCGTCTCTCCAGTCGAAGTGACGGACGCCATTCTCGATCGCATTCGTCGTCTCGATCCGACGCTGCATTCCTACCTCGCGATCCTCGAGGAGAGGGCGCGCACGCGCGCGATTGAAGCGGAGCGCGAGATTCGAGCAGGCCGCAGGCGGGGGCCGCTTCATGGAGTGCCCATCGCCGTCAAGGACCTGTGCCAGACGAGTGGGATCGCGACGACGTGCGCAAGCCGGGTGCTCCGCGACTGGGTGCCGAAGCACAGCGCGACCGTGGTGCAACGTCTCGAGGCTGCCGGCGCGATCCTCGTCGGCAAGCTCAACCTCACCGAGTTCGCGATGGCTTGGTATCATCCGAAGCTTACCGTACCGCAGAATCCGTGGAACCCGGCCCTGTGGCCGGGCGCTTCCTCGAGCGGATCGGGAGTCGCTACCGCTGCAGGACTGTGCTTCGGGTCGCTCGGCACCGACACGGGCGGCTCGATTCGCTTCCCCTCGGCGGCCTGCGGCATCGTCGGCCTGAAGCCCAGCTACGGCCGCGTCAGCCGCCAAGGCGTCTTTCCGCTCGGTGAGTCCCTCGATCACATCGGTCCGATGACTCGCACGGTGGCTGATGCCGCGGCGATGCTCACGGTGATCGCCGGCCACGATCCTGCGGATCCCACCTCGCGACGCGCGCCCGTGCAAGACTATGGAGCCGTGCTGGGGCGCGGCGTCAAAGGGATCAGAATGGGCATCGACGAGCGCTACATCGGTAACCAGAGCGCCCCCGAAGTCGCCGCCGCCGTGATCGACGCGGCGCGAACGCTCGAGCGTCTCGGGGCCACCCTCGTTGCGGTCGAAGTCCCCGACGTCGAGCCCTGCATCTCCGCATGGACGAAGCTGTGCGCCGCGGAAGCCGCGGCGACCCATGCAGCGACGTATCCGTCGCGCGCGGCCGAATACGGGCCGGGTTTTCGCTCCTTCCTTGAGGTCGGCAGTGCGTTGCACGGCGCGGACTACGCCAGCGCGCATTTCATTCGCGAGCGCTTCGCGGGCGATCTTCACGGGCTCTTCGGGGAGGTCGATCTGCTGTTGTGTCCTTCCATGCCCTCCACCAGCCTGCCCGTCGCCGACTTGCCCCCTGACGCCCGCGGTCTCGGCGAGGCAAGTCCTTTGATGCGCTTCACGGCCCCGTTCAACATGAGCCGCAACCCGACGCTTTCACTCCCGTGCGGCCCAGCCTCGAGCGGCCCGCCACCGAGCCTGCAGCTCGTGGCACGTGATCTCGATGAGGCGACCTTGGTTCAGGTCGGCGCTGCGTTCGAGCAAGCGACCTCCTGGCACGAGCAGCGACCGATCCGTTGAGCGGTCCTCACCTCGAGGCTTTGTGCGCCGGGGCGACCGTCGGGACCGGGCGAGGTTTCCCCCTCTCGCTGGAGGCGTCGGCATCCCCCGGGCTGCGCTCTCGAACGTTGCTCACCGGTCCGCAATCCGGGGGCGGCGAGGTCCCGACGTAGAGACTCCCGTTCGACTGCTTGCACTTCATGAGGTCCGCCTGCGCTCCCGTCGGCAGGAGGAGCACCGTCATGATCACGAGGATTTGAAGCGCTTTCTCTCGACCGCCCACAACGAACGCTCCCCCAAAAGGTACCTGGGCGCAGGCGCCCGCCTCAAGTGCAACGCGAAAGAGCACCCGCCGCTTGGAGTCCGCGAAGCCGCCGGATCGCGAGCCTCTCGCCAATTGTCAACGAAATGCCGGCATGACTTCCCGGGCCATGAGCTCGAGGTGTTCGTCGCTCCACTCAGGCGGCAACCCGGGAGGGACGGTCCAGCCGTAGAAACGAGTCACGTGATTGGCGGCGACGTATTCGCGGATTCGCTCGACCGCCTCTTCGGGGCGAAGGATCAGAAATCCCTGCCGCTCGAGGTCGTCGCGGCCCGAGGCTCGAGCGAAAAGCGGCATCTTCGCCTCCGCAAACCAGCCCGCGTAGAGGTTCAGCTGATACAGAAAGTGCGCCAACGCTTCGTTCCAGCGCCGCTCCGGGTCACGCGCGACGATGAGCCACAAGAATCCCCCGGCGACCTCGTAGCGATCGGGATCTCGCCCACTTGCCCGCACCGCCGCGAGGCATTGGTCGACGAGTGGACGGATCGCTCCGATCGAGATGTAGCCGTCACCGAGCCGGCCGGCTCGCTCGAGCGCCTTGGGCAGGAAGCCCCCGAGCCACAGCGGCATCGGCCTCTGCAGCGGTGGAGGGAATAGCTGTACGTCGCGGTAGCGATAGTATTCTCCCTCGAAGCTGAAACGCTCGCCCGCAAAACACCGCCGCAGCACCTCCACCGCCTCCCCCATGCGTTCGTCTCGCTCACGGCGAGGGATCGCGAAGCCCCGGAACTCTCCGACGCGATACCCCGCCCCGATGCCGAGGTCGAAGCGGCCGCCCGAGACGATGTCGATCGTCGCCGAATCCTCGGCAACCCTCAAAGGGTCGTGCAACGGCAGCAAGAGAACACTCGTGCCGATCCTGATCTTTTGAGTCCGCGCCGCGATCGCCGCCGCGAGCGGTAGCATCGACGGGGTGTAGCCGTCCTCGATGAAGTGATGCTCGGAGAGCCAAACGTCGTCCCAGCCTAAGGCCTCCGCACGCGCCGCCTGTGCGATGATCGATTCGTAGAGACGCGCGGGATCCTGCCGCCATTGCGGGGGATTGCGGAAGTCGTACCACAGTCCAAATCGCAGCTTCCTCATGATCGCACCCGTGGCGGCAGCATGGCCCGCCCGTTTCAAGCTTTGGCGAGGCGTACGCGCCGCCCTACGGCTCTCCCACGCGACGCGGCGCGACGAGGGCTCGAGAGGTGACGCTCTCACAGGCCTCGAGAAGCGCCGCGAGAAATTCCCGAGGCCGATAGACGCAGGCAGCATGGTCGCCGTCCACGGAGTGAACCGTGGCGCCAGGAATCGAATCGGCGAGCTTCCGCTGAGCCTCTGGCGAGACGAGCGTATCGCGTTCGGTCACCACGACCGCCGCCGGAACGTCCACCGAGCTGATCCACTCTCGCGAGGAGAACTCGTGAATCGCCCGAGTGGCTTGCAGAATCGCGCCCGGATCGTGCTCGGCGATCTCCGACGAAACCCAGGCGCGTGCTTCGGGGTTCGCGATACGTCGCGACAGCCATCCCGCCATCAGCCTGCGACGGACGGGCGCGGGGACCAACCGTGCGCCGAGTGCGAGACCGGGGACGACGGCCGGCACGACGACGTCCGTGAGCCCAGAGCGCGGCCGGCCCCGGAAGTTGCGAGATGTCGCACACAAAACCAGTCCGGCCACGCGAGAACGATGCCTGTACCAGAGAAGTTGCGCGATCGGCCCTCCCATCGAGTAGCCGACGGCGACGGCACGGTCGATGCCGAGACGATCAAGCAGCGCCGCGGCGTCGTCCGCGCAATCGGCGAGGCGAAACCGTCGGCGCGAATGAACCCCCCTTCCGTGACCACGTTGGTCGAGCGCAACCACACGGTAGCGACGGCTAAGCCCATCGAGGACGGCGTGCCAGTTGAGTGCAGCCGTGGCGCCAAGCCCGTGGAGAAGTAGGAGCGCCGGCGCACCCGGCGGTCCGGGGGCCTCGCAAACCCACGTGCTGCCGCGGCCGGGCAGCGAAACGGAGCGTCCGGTCGGTAAGCCGGCGCGGGTGGCTTTGTTCACGGCCCCCTAAATTCCACGACTGCGACCATCTCTCAACGAGGCACTCGTCACGACCGCAGAACCAAGCGATTGCGTTGCTCCGAGGGTTGATATCCTCTAGTGGGGCGCTCGACGCCCTCCCGCTCACACGTTCGTCATGCCCGCCGCTCAAGACACCAGCGAGTTTCACGTTCAGTTCCGAGATGTCCGCATGGCCTTCGGCTCTCGCGTGGTCTTCGATTCCCTGTCGTGCGGCTTTCCGCGCGGCAAGATCTCCGTGATCCTCGGCGGCAGCGGCTCCGGAAAGAGCACCATCCTCCGCCTGGTCGGCGGCCTGGTGCAGCCCAGGTCCGGCGTGATCCTGGTCGAAGGCCAAGACATCGTCGGCTTGGCGGAGCGACGCATGTACGAAGTACGGCGCAAGCTCGGTATGATGTTCCAAGGGGGCGCGCTCCTCGACTCGCTCACGGTCTTCGACAACCTCGCCTTCCCGTTGCGAGAACACACCCGCCTCACCGAAACGGAGGTCGCGGCCGAGGTGCAAAACCGCCTCGACGCGGTCGGTATGTCGAACGTCGGAGATCTCCTCCCCGGGCAGCTCTCTGGCGGTATGCTGAAGCGAGCCGCGCTCGCGCGTGCGATCATCCGCAAGCCCTCCATCCTCCTGTGCGACGAGCCTTTCTCGGGGCTCGACCCCGCGTCCACGAAGCGCATCGAACGCCTGCTGGTACGCATGAATCGCGATTCGAGCGTGACGATGCTGGTCGTTTCACATCACATTCCATCGACGATGCGGATGGCGGACCGCGTGCTTCTCCTGCTCCCGCAGGGCGCAGTCGAAGGTCAGCCCCAGGAACTGCGCGCGCACGCGGATCCGCGTGTCACGGCATTCCTGAACGAGGTTCCCGACTTGGACGCCGAGTCGCTCGAGGATCCGGACGAGCCGCCCGCCGGAAAGGCCGTCCGCGCCAGGGGTGGGATGAGATGAGGCGCGCCATTGAGGATTTGGGATTTCTCGCTCTCCGCTTCGTCGACGACCTCGGCAAGCTCGCTCTCTTCACGCTGCGGATCCTGGCAGCTCGCTTCACCCCGCCGCTTCGCTGCGGGGCGTTCGTGACGGAGCTCTTCAAGCTCGGCGTGTTGTCGCTGATCATCATCTGCGTGAGCGGTATGGCGGTCGGGATGGTGCTCGGCCTGCAGGGGTACAACACACTGGTACGTTTCGGAGCCGAGCAGTCGCTCGGGGCCGTGGTCGGCCTCAGCCTCATTCGCGAACTCGGCCCCGTGCTAACGGCGCTGCTAACCACGGGGCGGGCCGGATCTGCGACGGCGGCGGAGATCGGCAGCATGGTTGCCACCGAACAGCTCGACGGCCTACGCATGATGTCGATCAATCCGGTTCATCTCGTCGTCACTCCGAAAGCCTCCGCGATGATCGCGGTGATGCCGCTGCTGTCGGCGCTGTTCATCGTGTGTGGCCTATTCGGAGGATACGCCGTCGGCGTCGGGCTCATGGGCCTCGACGGCGGCACGTACATGTCGAGCCTCCAGTCCGCCGTCGATTTTCACGACGACGTGCTCGGGAGCTTGCTGAAGGCACTCATCTTCGGCGTGCTGATTGGCCTGATCTCGACCTACCGCGGGTACACCAGCGCGCCGACTTCGGAGGGTGTGAGCGCGGCGACGACGTCCACGGTCGTAATCGGATCGGTCAGCGTGCTCATCTTCGACTATTTCATCACAGCTCTCTGGGGGGTGTGACGGATGACGCGTTCTCCCTTGCGCGATTTGTTGGTCGGGTTGTTCGTTGTCGTCGGTCTCTGTGCGATCGCCTATTTGTCCTTCAGCGTCGGCGGCCTGTCGTACAGCGGGCCCGGCGGGCTGACGATCTACGCGGCCTTCGATCAGACCGGCGGCTTGAAACCCCGCGCCCCGGTGGTCATCTCCGGGGTCAAGGTCGGTCAGGTGACTTCGATCGCGCTCGATCCGAGTTTCCGTGCTCGGGTCGCCATGGATCTCGACGGGCGGCTCAAGCTTCCTACCGATACGACCGCATCGATCGTCACCGCCGGAATTCTCGGCGACCGCTACGTCTCCCTGCAGCTCGGCGGCGACGACAAGGTTCTCGCATCGGGGGACTCGATCACCTTCACCGAATCGGCCATCATTCTGGAAAGCCTGATCGGCAAGTTCATGTACGGGCGGACGGGTGGTAGCTCAGGTGGCGAGAGCGGGGGTGGCGGAGCCGATGAAACGCAGAAGAAGGGGTCCTAAGCGAATGATAGGTGCGGTGAAGCGGCTTGAAAGCTGGTGCTTCGGAGCGGTTCTCGCGTTGGTTCTCTCATGCCCGGCTCTCGCGGAGGAGCTTCCCGTGCCTCCCGGAACGCGAACCATGCCGGTTCCTCCCCTCGATCAACCCTCCGCGCCGGCACCAATCACCGAGAGAGATCCATGGGAGCCCTTCAACCGGAAGATCTTCTGGTTTAACGACAAGGTCGATTCTTATGTTCTTGAGCCCACGGCGAAAGGATGGAACTTCGTCGTCCCGAACGAAATCCAGACCTGTCTGACGAATTTCTTCTACAATCTGCGCTTTCCAATCCAAACCGTGAACGACCTCCTCCAGGGCAAGGTCCAGCGTGCTGCCTCGGACGTGGGGCGCTTCTTCGTGAATACGACCTTCGGAGTCGCTGGCTTCTTCGATCCGGCGAGCTCCGTCGGGCTGGATTTTCAGTGGGAGGACTTCGGGCAGACGCTCGGGTGGTGGGGTGTGGGTACGGGCCCGTACCTAGTCCTTCCGATTCTGGGGCCTTCCGACATCCGGGACGGTGGCGGTTTGATCTTCGACACCGCCGCAAGCATCACTCCATTCTTCGTGAACGGCTACTATCTCTTCGCGGCCCGCAGCGTCGACCTCATCAACACCCGGGCGATCTACGCGGACACCATCGAGAAGGCGAAGGAAAGCTCGATCGACTACTATACCTTCGTGCGCAATGCGTATCTGCAGCGGCGCGCGGCCATGATCCGCGATCAGGAGGCGGCGACCGCGGAAACTCAGGAGGATCTGTACCACCCTTGAGGCGATCGGGTGTTCGTACAACCCCGGAGGAAGATTGTCGTGAAATCATTCCGATTTTGGGCGACGTCGGGGCTGTTCGCGATGCTGTGCATCTTAGCGTTGGCTCCTCGAACGACCTTTGCCACAGGCTCACCGCGCGACGTGGTACGTGAGCTGAGCGACGCGGTGATCGCCGTGCTGCAGGAGAAGAACCTATCGGCCGATGCCAAGCGCGAGAAAATCCGCGGCATCGTGCAGGGTTACGTCGATTTTTCGACGATGTCGCGGCTCGTGCTCGCGCGCAACTGGGCCAGCCTCAGCGACTCACAGAAGGCTGAGTTCGTCGAGGAATTCAAGCAGCACCTCTCGGTCGTGTATGGAAAGAACGTCGAGTCGTACAACAACGAGAAAGTGCAGATCACCGGCGACCGTGACGAGGGCCGCGGCGACTGGACGGTGCAAACGAAGATCATACGTCCCCAGGGCGGCGCCGATATACTCGTGGACTACCGGTTGCGCCAAATCGATGGCAGCTGGAAGGTCATCGACCTGATCATCGAGCGCGTGAGCTTGGTCTCCAACTTTCGGTCCCAGTTCCAGGAGGTGATGGCGAACGGGGGCATCGAGAAGCTGCTTCAGCTGCTGCGCGAGAAAAACGCCGCAGGCCAGCCTTTGAAATCCTAAGCCGTACGCAACTTTCTTCGAACCGCCGCGTTTGACGGTTCCGGGGGGTATCATGGATTCGCTTCAGCAACTCGGTCTCGCCATGGGCACTGCCTGGACGTCGGGAATCAACCTCTACGCCACGGTGGCCGCGCTCGGCATCGCCCAGGCCTCGGGTCTCGTGCAGCTGCCGCCAGGGCTCGAAGTGCTCGGAAATCCTGCGGTCATCACCGTGGCCGTCGTCATGTACCTGGTCGAATTCTTCGCGGACAAGGTTCCCTACGCGGATAGCGGCTGGGACGCCGTGCACACGTTCATCCGCGTCCCAGCCGGCGCGCTTCTCGCCGCCCGCGCGCTCGGGCCGACGAATCCGGCTTTAGAGGTCGTCGCAGCGCTCGCCGGAGGCAGCGTCGCGCTCGCCGCACACGGAACCAAGGCAAGCGCGCGGCTGGCGATCAATGCCAGCCCGGAGCCATTCAGCAACTGGGCGGCCAGCGTGGCCGAAGACTTCGTGGCGTTTCTCGGCGTTTGGGCCGCATTTCAGCATCCGTACGTGATGCTCGCGCTGGTGACGGCTTTCCTGGGGCTATCGATCTATCTAGTCCCCAAGATCCTTCGCGGATTGCGCTCGGGATTCCGCAAGCTTTTCGGGGCCGACCGCGCTGGCGCCGCCGGCGCCCCACCCGTGTCGGCGCATCCATAGCCCTAGCGCTGCGTAGACCAACAGACGCTGGACGCGCTGATCGATGACCAGCCGCCTTGCGGTGGGTCTCGTCGCTACGCACAATCTGCGGCATGCCTGCGGAGCCTACCCCCGCCGCTACCGTGGTGTTGCTGCGCGATCGGCCGGGTGGCCCTGAAGTGCTGATGGTGCGGCGTCACGAACGAGCGGCCGACTTCGCCGGTGTGAGCGTCTTCCCCGGGGGCCTCGTTGACGCTGCGGATGCCGATCCAGACCTAGCGCCTCCCGACAGCGGCTTCTCCGCTGA
>AR_comb_assmDRAFT_10155804_pt1 | contig 10591 bp, 8 predicted proteins | sample ArasoioldDNA_FD_10543 | JGI IMG/M metagenome (IMG submission 10543) | reverse complement strand
TCTTCTCGCAACAGGCAAGGACTCGCTGATAAGGACCAGCTACAGAAATTTCTTTCCAACGGCAAATGTCAATTACCAAATGAACAGGAATAAAACTTTTCGGTTCAGGTATAATGGAAGGACTACTCAACCCACCACAGCACAATTGCAGAACGTTCTTGACCAGTCGAACCCGGTCCAATGGCGGATAGGTAATCCGGAGTTAAAACAAGAATTTAACCATAATGTCAATGCGACCTATAATTCTTTCGACGTCCTGACATTTAAGTTTCTCGCAGCTAATTTTAGTTTCAATACCACCTCGAACAAGATAGTGAACAGTAAAGACTCGGTTTCAAAGGGCATTGAACTTATCCGGCCAGTGAATTTAAATGGCGGGGTGAACACCTCAAGCTTTGTCACCTTGGGATTACCATTTAAGAACGATAAATTAAGAGGGTCGAGCGTTAATCTTACAAACTCCATTTCGTATGCCAGGGACGTAAGCATGCTTTATAAGCAGAAGAACATTGGCAAAACAATTTCAATTACTCAAGGCGCCGGACTCAACTTTGACTTATTAAACGAGCGGCTTGACCTGGGTGTGAATGCCAGCCTTTCTTACTACAATGTGCGGTATTCTGTTAACGCATCGCTGAGCGAAAACTATTTCGCACAAGCGTACTCTGCAGATTTTTCGTTGACGCTTCCCGGGAATATAGTCGTTGGTTCCGATTTCGATTATTATGTGAACTCGGGCAGAGCTGATGGTTTCAATCAAACGCTCCCATTATGGAACGCGTCCATCGCGCTACAATTTTTAAAGAATAAAAATGCAGAACTGAAATTCTCGTGTAATGATATCTTCGATCAAAATCAAACGATCAATCGTGTTGCGTACGATAACTACATTGAGGATTCCAGGACAAATGTTATCCGGCGATATTTTATGATTGGATTGCTTGTTAATTTAAACAGAGTAGGCAAGAACGCCAATCTACAGCAACACATGTCACTCCCCAAACAAATTGAACGTGCGCTAAGGAATCTGCGCTTCGTTAATTAAAACAAGAACGCCCCGAGGCCGGGGCGTTCTTGATTGGGTTAGTAAGTAAAAGAGTTAATGCGCTCTTTTGCGATTATGATCATACCCATGTGCAGCAGGTGATGATCCCGATATAATAACACTCAAAACCGATCTAAAAAAACGAAAAATATTCAGCGAAGGTTGATAATAATGCCTGTAAATCCTGGCCTCTTCGTGGGTATGAACAATGGTTTTGTTTTTCATTTCTGGATTATTTAGAAGTGGTTAACGAATATTTTATAGGAAATAGTATACGTAAAGCTAACAATTTTATTCACTTTAGCCTCAATATTAACTTTTTAGCTCCCCGATTGCTCTGCCCTCTGGTAAAAGTCCGTGGGCGCTTACTATTGGAGGCAACTTGGACGGCGCAAAGGGAGACTCTGTGTTTCTCCGTGGACTCCTGTGCCTCCGTGGTTATTTTACCACGGAGACACAGAGGTCACGAAGATCCACGGAGATTACCGGCGGCTTGCTCAGGAAGGTGTAACTGTACGTGATGATTTGGAGTGCAATTATTTTTCGAGCGCCCCAATAAATTGATTCAGTTTCTCGCTTAAAATTTTTTCTTAACCTTCATTAACATTAAAGCAAGAATGGTTAACCGGTTTTATTTTATCCTGAGAATATTTTCGTAGCTCAAACAACAGCCATGAGACAATTGTGTTTGTGTGCGATTTTTCTCTCCTCATGTATTATGGCAGTGGCACAAAGGAACGGAGTTGTCAAAGGTGTTGCCTTTGACAGTTTGAACAAGCAGACAGTGTCCAGCGCCACGATCACACTTATGCAGCGAAAGGATTCGTCGCTGGTGAGTTTCACGATGTCAGACAATAGCGGAAGATTTGAATTTACCGGCATTCAAAATGGTGACTATCGACTCCTCATTACTCATGTCAATTATCACAACGCGGCCCGGATTTTCAAGGTAGACGACGAGCATAAGAATATCGATCTCGGCAACATATTTATGAATGACCGCACCAAGGTGTTGAGTGAGGTGGTTGTAACATCAGAAGCGCCACCAGTAACATTGGTCGGGGACACGATTCAATACAATGCTGGTTCGTTTAAAACACAGCCCAACGCAAACGTCGAAGATCTTCTGAAGAAGTTGCCAGGAGTTAAGGTTGAAAAAGATGGAACGGTCAAAGCGCAGGGAGAGAAAGTGCAAAAAGTTTTGGTTGATGGAAAAGAATTTTTTGGTAACGATCCAAAGATCGCCACGAAAAACTTACCCGCGGACGCAGTTGATAAGGTGCAGGTCTACGACAAACTGAGCGACCAGGCTCAGTTGACAGGATTCGATGACGGGAACAGTGAAAAGACGATCAACCTGAAACTAAAAAAGGACAAGAAGAAAGGCATGTTTGGAAAAATGAATGCCGGAGCGGGAACAGACGAGCGGTATGCGGGAAAATTCAATGTGAATTCGTTTAAAGGCGCCAGGCAGATGTCGGCAATCGGAATGGGCAACAATATCAACGAGGAAGGGTTTTCGTTTATGGATGTGTTGAATTTCACCGGCGCGCTGAATCAATTGAAAAACGGAGGAGGTAGTATTAACATCAATATTTCCCCGGATGACCCACTTGTAGGTTTGCTGGGAGGCAACAACACCGGTATCAACACTACATTCGGGGGTGGAGTGAACTATAATAATATCATTGGCACAAAAACCGATTTTCAGAGCAACTACTTGTATACGCGGTACAATCCGAACCGAATAAGCCACGTTCAAAGGCAATATTTCAGTCCCGCGAATCTTTACAAGCAAAATTCATACGTAGACAACTTGAATAACAATCACCGACTAAACTTCAATGTCGACTACCAAATCGATTCCTTTCATTCAATAAAAATTACTCCAGCCCTGAACTATCAAAAGACGCACAATGAGGGTTTGTCCGACTATATGACGTGGTCCGATCAAGGGGCAATCATCAATGACGGCAATAGCTATAATCTAACAAATAACGAAGGATACAATTTAAGCACTAATCTATTGTTCAGAAAGAAATTTCATAAGCGGGGGAGAACGCTGTCCATGAACGTGTTGACAAACTTGAGCGACAATCACGGTGATGGAAGCCTCAAATCTATTACCGATTTTTTTGACCAAGCTTCGGGATCACGGCTCACAAAAGATTCTATCAATCAAAATAACAACACAGCAAGTGATTTAAACGGTTACAACGCACGAGTCGTTTACACAGAGCCTATCTTTAAAAAATCAATCCTCGAATTTAGTCTTGGAAATAGTTTCACCAAAAGTACATCGTCGAAAACCACATATGACTTCAATGAAAATAGCGGCAAATTTGACGTTGTCAACAAGGCGCTCACAAACGATTACAAGAATACATATGGGTATACTACAGGCGGGCTTCGACTTCGTAAGCAAACAAAAGCATACAACTATGCTGTTGGTCTTTCCTGGCAACAATCCGAATTGGAGGGAACGGTAACGAACCAGGGTAAGGACTCCATCATAAGCAAAACGTTTCAAAATTTTCTGCCAACCGCAAGATTTCAGTACTATTTTTCACGATTCAAGAATATTTTGATCAACTACAGCACAAATACGAACCAGCCGACAATTTCACAATTGCAGCCAGTCCCCGACAATACGAATCCGCTTTACATAAAAGTGGGCAACCCCCGCTTAAAACAGGAATTTATCCAAACACTCCGCCTCACTTCTTCGTTGGTGAATCCATATAAGAACAGGAATTTGTTTGTTTACCTGCTACTACAGCAGACCCAAAACAAAATTGTGAACTACGATAAAATAAATAGCCTGGGCATTGATTCGGTTAGGCCTGTAAACGTGAATGGCGTCTATAATCTAAACGGCAATGTAAGCTGGGGATTTCCTGTTCGCTTTTTGAAAGGGTCATTGGATATTAGTTCTACGGTGTCCTATTACAGAGGCAAACAGCCCGTGAGCGATGCAAACAACCAAATACAGATGAACCAGATTACTACCGCGGCGGTAGGTCCAGAAGTTCGACTGAGCATGAGCCCGACCGAAAAACTAGATGTCTCCATTAGTGCCGGAGTCAACTATTCAAATTCAAAATACTCCATTCAATCAAAACAAAATTCAAAGTATTTCAACCAGGAATACGCGACAGATCTGAACTGGCAACTGGGGAGGGGATTTTTCTTTGCCACTGATTTTGTGTATACGATCACCAATCAATATTCAACGGCATTTAACACTAAGGTACCCCTGTGGAATGCCAGCTTCAGCAAGCAAATGCTGCGTTACAAACGTGGTGAAATGAAGTTTTCGGTACATGATCTACTTGACAAGAACACTCGCACGTCGCGTAGTACCAGTCAAAACTATATTGAAGATACTCGCGTAAACAGTTTACGCAGGTTCTTTATGCTGAGCCTTACTTACAGCCTATCTAAAACTGGATTAAATGATGCAGGAAGCGGCGGTCCCAGGATGATGATGCGCTAATGCATGCTAATATAACTAATGCACGCTAATGCAATGGAATATTACACAAGGGCGTCTATTTTTTTGGCAAGTTTCCTGTCTTTGTCCGTAACTACATCACCCTCGCTGTGGGTGGACAGCCAGACTTCAACTGTATTGTACACGTTCGTCCACAATGGATGATGGTCCATCTTTTCTGCTTCTAAGGCCACCCTTGTCATAAAGGCAAAAGCCTCGCTGAAATCTTTGAATTGAAACTTCCGGTATAGCTTATTGTTTTCTTCCTTCCACATAAAATCAAAGTTTGAAATTTAAAAAACCAAATGTTCCTTGTTGCGAATTTTCTGGTTTGTAAGTTCTATCACAAGTTGCACGCCACTTATTGCTTTGATATCATTGATGGTTTGCTGTAAGGTATTTTCGTCGACTACGTCTCCCTTCATCAGCCACAAAAAGTCAAGATGTTTGAATTCGGGAAGCAAATATTCTCCGTCGAAGCGATTATTGTACAAATAGTGGGAGAGTGAACCGGTCGGCTCGGAAAACTCGTATACGGCAAAAAAATAATTTCTCTCCTTTTTTGACAGTTGGATTTCGATGTCATTATTGTTTCGAAAGTCCATCCTCATCAAATTATTAAGGTGCCAACAAAGTTGGTAGTCCTTAATCGGCGCCATGATGCCCAAAAGCCGGGTATCTTCGAAAAAGTCATCTGCCAGGTTTTTATTGTCTAAAACTAACTTCATGAACAATCAAAATTGTACTTGCTTTTCGATCGTTTCATTTCCTCTCTTGAACTTGACCACTGCTGTGTCGCCCTTTTTGAATTTGCCAAGCGCTTCCATATAATTGTCTAAGGAAGCTACGTTGTAATCACCAAGTTGTACGATAACATCCCCTGTCTGTAACCCGGCTTTTTGCGCAGGGCGGCCGTCACTCACACCGTCCACTCTCACGCCAGTGCCAGCGAAAGTATAGTCTGGCATTATCCCCAAGGTGACGCTAAACCTTGCGGACGCTGTTTGTGTCTCCCTTGTCTTTGTAAAGACGAGTTTGTGATTCTCTTTATTCTCTTTTTCGATTAAAGAGTATATGTAGTAAATAACGGCAAGCTCACCCTTAAAATTGATCTTTTCAAAATCATCTGTTGGTTTGTGGTAGTCTGCATGCAATCCCGTAAAGAAAAATAGCACGGGAATGTCTTTTCTGTAAAAGGATGTGTGGTCGCTTGGCCCAGTTCCGCTTGAATCAACCTTTATAACAAAAGGTGATTTCTTATTTTTCATGTTGATCAAAAAGGCCCACTCGGGTGAAGTGCCGAAGCCCCCAATGGTCAATACCTTCGTACTATCATTGAGCCGTCCTATCATATCCATGTTGATCATGTAATTAACATTATTCAAATTGATCGTTGGATTCTCGACAAAATATTTCGAGCCAAAAAGCCCCAATTCTTCACCTGAAAAAGCAATGAAGAGGTAGTTATTTTTATTCAGCTTTGACTCTTTCAGCAATCTTGCCAGTTCGATAAGGGCGGCCGTTCCGCTTGCATTGTCATCGGCACCGTTGTGGATCAAATGCTCCCCAGTGCGCAGCATAGAGTTGCCATCTTCACCAAACCCTAAATGGTCAAAATGGGCGCCGAGAATAACTGTTGTCGACGCCCCATTATCGATGTAACCAATGACGTTGTGACCATTCCTGCTTTTCTCGCCGATGTCCACTTTCAATTTTACATCCAGGGAAGCCGAGGCGTCGCTGAAATATTTTTGGGCCGCTTGTTTAAAAACATAGATTGCAGGTATCCCGGCAACCTCGGATCTATCCTTTGGGTCAAATTTTAGTTCATCGTCTTTTGAAGATGTGTTATACAGGATCAATGCGGTAGCGCCCTTCTTTTTTAGGTCCATCGCTTGTTGATGAATGTAATTGTTCAGATCAAAATGAGGGTTGCTTGCATTTTCCTGTATTGCATCCTTCAGATCGATAAACCAAGGCATGCCTGTTTCCTGCATTGCGATTGCGGGTAATGCTTCGATACTTGCGTTGGGACTAAAAACAAATGGAAAATAATCGTCGTTAAGTTTAAGCTCCTTGTCGTTAATGATGAAATGGGTGCCCGGATTAACTTGTTTGCCCTCAGCGATGGAGAAATCCTGGTAATATCCTACCGTTCCCTTTGGACGCAATCCAATTTGCTTAAATTGATCGCTGATGTAATCCATTGCCAACTCTTCTCCTTTGGTACCCGCTCGTCTTCCTTGCAACTTGTCATCGGCCAAATAATGCACATGATTTTGAATATTATCCAGAATAATCTGATCAGATTTCTTTAGTTTTTGCGCGTTAGCAGCTTGAACAAATAAAACAACCAGCAACAACAATCGCCCACACAAAGAGTCCATAGATTTTTCGTTAAGATTTCTAACAAAGTTATCGATACAAACCTTATTACACGTCTCTAGCTAAAGATAGGGGGTTAAAGTTTTGTCATGTTTGTCTGCACTTGGAAACATGCCCTGCACCTGAGGCCGGGAACATGCTGTGAATGTACGTTCCTCGTCATTATAAAAACCGTAATTCGTAACCCAGCTTGTTTGGTTCAAATTATTTTTGCAGGTTGAAGACATTTCGTGAAAAGTAAAAAGGTACATATTGCGCTTGTTGGTAATCCTAATAGTGGAAAGACGTCTTTGTTCAACTGTCTTACTGGCTTAAACCAGAAAGTTGGAAATTTTCCGGGAGTAACAGTCGACAAGAAAACGGGTTTAACGGCAATATCGGAAAGTATCGAAGCAAACGTCATCGATCTGCCCGGGACATATAGTCTATATCCACGACGGCTCGACGAATGGATCAGCTATAAAGTTTTGTTGAACCAGGATAAGGACATCAAGGCAGATGTTATTGTGGCCGTAGCCGACGCAAGTAATTTAAAACGAAACTTGCTTTTCTGCACTCAAATCATCGATTTGAAAGCACCCATGGTAATTGCATTAACCATGATGGATCTTGCAAAAAGAAAGGGAATCAAGATTGATATTGCGGAGTTGGAGAGAGAATTAGGAGTGCCCGTAATTGTAGTTAACCCCAGAAAAGGAAAGGGTATCTCTCAGCTCAAGAAAGTTATCGAGCAGACTGCGTTGCAATTGTACCATGCACCTGCAAGAGATTTCATCGAGAACAAACAACTCGCTGCGGAACCGATTGGCGACCTGCAAAAGATTTTTCCTGCATTAAGCGATTACACGGCCATGCATTATCTCATGAATCATGAATCCTTCGATTTTAACAATAACATGCAGGAGACTATCGAAAACATTGAAAGGAAACATGACTTTAATCGCACGAAGACACAGGCAGAGGAAATTCTACAAAGGTACAATCGCATCAAACGGATTATGCAGGTGACGGTTTCCGAACCCGATCCGTTGCAAAAAACTCTTTTTACAGAAAGGCTGGATGACGTCTTTCTTCATCGCAGATGGGGTTATCTCATATTACTTGTAGTGCTGTTCCTACTTTTTCAAATGGTATTCTGGCTAGCGCAATACCCGATGGACTGGATTGATTCAGGCTTCGCTTTATTAAACTCGTCGCTTTCTTCTGTGTTGCCTGATACATGGTGGAGTGATCTGATAACCCATGGCGCGTTGGCTGGGTTGAGTGGAATCCTGGTTTTCGTCCCACAGATCATGATCCTTTTCGCATTGATCACACTGATTGAAGACACAGGCTATATGGCCAGGATTAGTTTTCTTACAGACCGGCTAATGCGTAGCGTAGGATTAAATGGCAAGAGCGTGATGCCTATGATCAGTGGATTCGCATGTGCAGTTCCGGCAATCATGAGTGCAAGAAATATTGAGAACAGGAAAGAACGGCTGCTCACGATTCTAATTACTCCGCTGATGAGCTGTTCCGCAAGATTACCGGTGTACACGATTTTAATTGGCCTGGTAATTCCCAGGAGGTATTTGTTTGGATTTCTTGGCGTACAGGCTCTTGTGATGATGGGTTTGTACTTGTTGGGGTTGGGCATGGCGTTGATTGTCTCTTATGTAGCAAAGCATTTCATAAACCTGAAAGAGAAAAGCTTTTTTATTCTTGAATTGCCTACTTATCGTTCCCCAAGGTGGAAGAACATAATACAGACCATGATAAACAAGGCAAAGGTTTTTGTTTTTGATGCTGGAAAGGTAATCATGGTGATCAGCTTAATTCTTTGGGCCTTGAGTTCGTATGGTCCGCCGGGAAGAATGGAAAAAGTAAATTCCAAATATGAGCAACTAAGATCGGAGTCGAATTCAAACGTGGAAGAATTGGATAAACACCTGCACGCGGCACGGTTAGAAAATTCCTATGCAGGTATCTTAGGAAAGGCGATTGAGCCCGCAATTGCGCCATTGGGGTATGATTGGAAGATTGGAATAGCGTTGATCACATCTTTTGCTGCGAGGGAGGTTTTTGTAGGTACGATGGCTACTCTTTACAGCGTGGGAGAAAATGACAAGAATAGTCTCAAGCTGCAAGATAAGATGAAGGCGGCGAAGCGAGCGGATGGAACTCCACTTTACACACTGGCAACAGGCATTTCTTTAATGATCTTTTACTTATTTGCGATGCAATGCATGAGCACATTGGCAGTGGTGCGTCGTGAAACGCGAAGTTGGAAATGGCCGCTGATACAATTGACCTACATGACGGGGTTGGCGTATCTTATGAGCCTGGTCGCTTACCAAGTACTCAAATAATCATTCCGGAACTAACGCCGAATTCCAATTGCTCTTAGGCTCAAAATAATTCCATAACAACTTCGATATGTTTCTCGCCAGCGTCCACGCTTCGTTGGTGTGTGTCCAACTTGTATCTGCATTATTTTTGGTGAAAATGCAAAAGATGTACGGGTTATGCGGCGCATTTACAAGCAACACCTCGCTTCTCGATGCATCCACACAACCATTTTTACTAAATACTTCAATTGAGGGAGGTACTTGAGAAATAGCTTCATCTTCATCCCAATAGTTTCTACCAAGGCAGCGCATCATTCGCTCGCACATCGCCGCAGAAAAGATTTCGTTTCTGTAAATCATTTCAATAAGTCTTCCCATTTCCATGGGCGTGGTTTGTCCCCAACCATATATATTTCTGTTGGTCTCTCTTCCCGGCGTTCTTGAATTCACTCGTGTATAATTGAACCCCAGACTATCCAGTATTTCATTAATTCTTGTTCCCTTGCCCGCGAGACTTTGCAGCCAAAGACTTGCTGTATTATCGCTCGTGGTCAAACTGAGCATGATCACTTTCTTGAGTAAGATCTTTTCATTGCTTTTAAATGACCCAAGTATATCTTCGCCCTCATAGAGAAGAGAATCTTTGTAAATGAGCGGCGAATCATAAAACAGTTCTCCACGATGGATCTTATCCATTATGCCGACGAGAATGGGCACCTTAACAATACTAGCAGTCGGAAAAATAGTGTCCACATTGATGGAAACAATGTTTCCTTTCTTTAAATTTTTCACGTAGATGCCAATATCGCCGTGATAGTCGCGGATCAGCTTCCTGATTTTCGAATCCAGCGCCTTATCTATTTTTTGAGCATGACACACTCCGTCAAAAAAAATGAGCACAAGGCAAACGATCAATTTCATTAGATCCAGTTTTGACCAAGTTAATCAATAGCAGGTTCCAAAATAGTTATCATGACTTCTATCCTGAAATTTTTTATATTTAATCATGGTGATGCTGCGCCACCTTCATTTTCTAAAATCGGTATTCCTTCATAGTATTACTGCCTTCGGTGGGCCACAGGCGCACATAGCCATGATGATGAAAACATTTGTTCATCAGCGCCCCTATGTAACAAAGGAAGAGTTGCTTGAGTACAACGGATTTTGCCAACTGTTGCCCGGTGCTTCTTCCACTCAAACTATCACGTTGATCGGCTACAAAAGAGGTGGGGTCGTGCTTGCGGTCTTGACGCTAATTATTTGGATCTTGCCTGCGTCCATTTTGATGGGTGCGTTTTCTTTTCTTCTCCACTACTTTGATCAAAGGGCTCTCCATCA
>AR_comb_assmDRAFT_10080542_pt1 | contig 10592 bp, 7 predicted proteins | sample ArasoioldDNA_FD_10543 | JGI IMG/M metagenome (IMG submission 10543) | reverse complement strand
GTCCGCTTCCGAGGACGACTCGGCCACGTCGAGACACTCGAGCTGATCGCCGGCTTGAAGCTGCTGATCCTCACCTCGCTGTCCGAGTACTATCCGAACACCCTCAAGGAAGCGATGGCGCTGGGGATCCCGTGCGTCGCCTACGCGGTGCCCGGTATCGTCGAGATGGCCGACGCCGGGCACAGCATCCGGCTCGCGCGCCCCGGGCGGATCGAAGACATCGCCGAACGGATCGCCGAGCTCCTCGACGATCCCGAGCACGCCGCCCAGACCGTCTCGGCGGCCACGCGGCGAATCCAGGATTTCGACGTTCGGGACAGCGCCACCAGTCTGGCCACGCTCTTCCAGTCGCTCGTACGGGACGGGCAGCCGCTCCCTGGTCTCCTCGTGAACGGCTGAGCTCGGACATCTCATGATGCGACTACGGCTGTTCTTGCTCGGATCGGTGCTGCTGGCCTCGACGGTCAGCGTCGGTGCTCAGGTCGCCGTGCCGTCGGGATTCCAGCCGATCACCACGGACGCGCAGCTGCTGGCGACCTTCGATCTCGACCGGCCGCAATTGTCCGCGGCCAGGGAATTGGCCCGAGCCGGCCGCACCGCCGAGGCGCTCAAGGCCGTGGTCGCCTATTACGACAAGCGACCTCGACCGCTCCCGCTGCCCTCGGGCGGGAACTCGAATCGAGCCCGCGCCGACGAGATCGCCGCGGGGCGAATTCCACATCTTTCCGGGTTCCCTCCGTTCGTGGTGAAGCCTCCGTATGACTGGGACGCCGACCCGTTCGGCGACTACGAGACGACGATCAATCTGGCCCGGCAGGGCTGGGTGTCGGAGCTGGTCCTCGCCTACGAGGCAAGCGGCGATCGCAAGTACATCGACGCCTGCGTGCAGCTCCTCCGTGACTGGGTCGATCATTCGACCGAGTCGCAGTACCTCCAGGGGCGAGCCTTCGCCCGCTCCCGGCGTCAGCACCTGTGGATGCCGCGCTCCTTCAACCTCAACAGCGCTGAGCGGCTGAACGTCCCGTGGCCTCAGGCCTTCTTCGCTTTGCGGAATAGCGCGGCCTGGCCGATCGAGCTGAGGATCGCCATGTTGCGGCAGATCCACAACCAGGCGGAGTACGTGCTGGCGACCCTCGAGCCGGGCGATGATCGGTTCGTCATCGGCAACCGAGCGCTCGCGACGACGGGTACGCTGTTCCCGGAGTTCGTCCGCAGCGGCCGCTGGCGCGACACCGCCTGGAAGAACCTCGCCGAGGCGGCGCGCGACCAGTTCGCACCCGACGGCGCCCATGTGCATCTCTCACCGCACTATCAGTGGGTGACCGTGCGGTCACTGATATGGCCGCTCCTGTTGCAACGGCACAACGGCCTGCCGGTCGAGACGAGCTACCTGCCCGAGCTCGAGCGAGCGCTCGACTATCTGCTGGGCACGTCGAATCCGCAGCGCGGCGTGCCCGTACTCAAGTGGTCGTCCCGCACGGATCTGCGGCCCCTGTTCGTCATGGCGCGGGACGTGTTTCCGCAGCGCGCCGACTTCGAATTCCTGGCGACCGATGGACGCTCCGGCTCCCCTCCGCGGTATCTCTCCCGCGAGCATCGCTATGCGGGACACGTCGCGTTCCGCAGCGGCTGGGACTCGTCGGCGACCTACCTGCTCTTCGACGTCGGACCGATGGGGCGACTACCCCACGAGGACAAGCTCTCGTATCAGCTGAATGCGTTCGGCGCCTACCTCGTCGTTGACCCCGGCCGGCATTCGTACGTCATGAAACCGATCGACGTCTACACGGCGAGCTCGGAGGGCCACAGCACCGTCCTGGTCGACGGCAAAGGACAGGATCGGGAAAGCCTCGGATCCGGAGCCGCGTGGCGTCCCCAGGAGGATCTGGGAACTCTGCTGACGCGAGTTGACGGCGTCGAGTCCGCGAGTGGCCGCTTCCACGGACCGTGGAAAGGCGGCACGGGCCGGCCACTCGTCTCGCACTATCGGGACGTCCTCTTTGTCGATCAAAAGTTCTTCCTGGTGGTCGACCGGCTCTTCCCTCGCGACGTTCGGAGTCACACGTACGACAACCTGGTCCATCTGGGACCGGGTGACGCGACGGTCTCGGCCGACCGAATCGTGTTTCGAGCTGCCGAGGCGGCGGCCGGTATCGTGCTGGCGCACGCGACGTCGGGAGCGGACGCCGAGAAGCCCCGCATCTTGAAGGGCTCGATGGAGCCGATCAGCGGCTGGACCTCACCGCAGTACGGCGACCTGATCCCGACGCCGACCGTCTGGCTCAGCACGCGCCCGTCGGTGACACCCGTGACGTTCGTGACGCTCCTCTATCCGTTCAACGACAAGCCGGTCGACGCCTCGCTGAGAGTACGGTTCGGCTCCGGGCAGACACCGACCGAGGTCGTCGTCGATGCGAACGGAAGGCGCCGTGTGCTGGCGATCGATGTGACGGAAGGCACGGTGGTGCGATCCACCCGATGAACGACGCCGAGCGCAAAGCTCAGGAGGCGACGTTTCACGATCGGAGAGAGCACCTTCGCCATGCGGAGCCCCTGGAATACGAGCGCATCACCCGGAATCAGCGCTTCTATGCCGCGAACCGCGCCAGCAAACGTTTCATGGACGCGTGGCTGCGCGAGCACTGCGCGCCGGGTCGGCTCGTCCTCGACTATTGCTGCGGGACAGGACTCAACACCCTCTTCATGGCCGAGTGTGGCGCCGACGTCGTGGGCATCGACATCTCACCGGAATCGGCGCGGGCCGCCCGCGCGCGGCTCACCGACGAAGGGCTGGCGGAGCGCGCGAAGTTCGTCGTGACCGATGCCGAGCGAACGGCGTTTGGCGATCGGACGTTCGACATCATTCTCTGCAACGGCGTCCTTCATCATCTCGATTCCGGCGCTGCGTTTGCGGAGCTGAGCCGAATTCTCAAGCCCGGCGGCCGCGTCTTCTGCGTGGAAGCGCTGGCCCACAATCCCGTGTTCCAGCTGTACCGGCGGTTGACCCCGCACATGCGGACCGAGTGGGAGGCCGACCACATCCTGTCGCGCCGCCAGATCACGCTGGCCCGGCAGCACTTCCAGTCGGTCGAAACGCATTTCTTCCATCTCACCGGCTTGCTCGCCGTCCCGTTTCGCCGGCAGCCGCGTGTCTTCGATCGAGTCCTCCGCGTCCTCGACGGTTTCGATCGAGCGCTCCTGTCGCTTCCCGGGCTGCGGTGGTGGTCGTGGCAATGCCTCTTCGTGCTCGCGGAGCCTCGAGCAGGAGTCCGCGAGGCGTGAACGTGTGGATCTTTGCGCATTATGCTGCGATCCCGTCGCTGGGACAGTACACCGGTCACTACGACCTGGCGAAGGAGCTGGTCGCACGCGGCCATGGCGTCACGATCTTCGCGAGCTCGTTCAGTCACTACACCTTCAAAGAGACCGTGCTGGCCGGCGACGAAGCCCAGCGTGAGGCGATGCACGATGGCGTGCGATTCGTCTGGCTTCGGACGCCATCGTACCGCGCCAACGACTGGCGCCGCGTCGTCAACATGCTCGCCTACGCCGCGCGCGCGACCGTGATCGCGCTGCGGCGCGCGGATCGGCCGGACGTGTGCATCGGGGTGTGCGTCCATCCATTCGCCGGCCTCAGCGCCTGGCTCGTCGCGCGCCTTAAACGAGCCCGCTTCGTCTACGAGATTCGCGATCTCTGGCCGCTCGTGCTGATCGAGGCCGGACGTCTTCGGTCGAGCGGACTGGCCACGCGCCTGCTCTTCGGGCTCGAGCGATTCCTCGTACGACGGGCCGCATGTGTGGTGGGGGCCTGGAGATATGTCGATCGCTATCTCGCCAAGAGGGGCTGTCCGCCGCGGCGAATCGTCTGGATTCCGCAGTTCGCCGACCTCGATCGGGTCCCGCCCGAGGCCCACGTGCCGACGCCTCATGGCGACTTCGTGGTCATGTACACGGGCGGCCACGTCCAGACCATGGGGCTGGACGTCGTGCTCCGCGCCGCGAAATTGTTGCAAGACGGAAGCGTGCAGGACGTCCGCTTCGTGCTGATCGGTAGCGGCCAGGAGAAGCCGGCGCTGCTGGCCCTGGCGCGCGAGCTCGATCTGAAGAACGTGGAGTTCCGCGACCCGGTGCCGAAGGATCGTCTCTATGCGGTGATGCGCGAAGCCGACGCCTTCGTAGTGAGCCTTCGAGCGCTGCCGAGCCACCGCTACGGAATCTCGATCAATAAGCTCTGCGACTATTTCGCGATGCGCCGGCCGGTCGTCTATGCGGCGGCCTCGACCTACAATCCCGTCGTCGAAGCCGGGGCCGGCTTCGGTGTGCCTCCTGAATCGCCCGAGGCGATCGCCGATGCGGTGCTTCGCCTCAAGGCGCTGGCGCCGGCGGAGCGCGCGGCGATGGGCGGGCGCGGCTGGCAGCATCTCCTCGACCCCCACGAGAAGGTGATGCTCGTCGATCGCTTCGAGCAAACCCTGCTGACCGTATGTGCGGAATCGCCGGTATCCTGACGCCTGACGCCGCGCCCTCGCGCGAGCGCCTGCTGCGGATGCGGACGTCGCTCGAGCACCGGGGGCCCGACGGCCACGGCCTCTGGGTGGACGGGCCCCTCGGACTCGTCCACACCCGGCTCGCGATCATCGAGCCATCGTCCGCCAGCGCTCAGCCGATGACGGGCGCCGACGGCCGCAGCGCGATCTCGTTCAACGGCGAGATCTACAACTACCAGGAGCTGCGAACCGAGCTCGGCCGGAACGGGCACCGATTTCGAACGTCGTCCGATACCGAGGTCTTGCTGATCGGGTTCACGTATCACGGTCCGCGCTTCTTCGAGCGCCTCGACGGCATGTTCGCCGCGGCTCTCTGGGACGGAACCCGGCTGGTTCTTGTTCGTGATCGGTTCGGTATGAAGCCTCTCTTCTATGCTCGGCAGGGCTATGAGCTGCTCTTCGCCAGCGAGCCCAAAGCGCTTCTGGCGGCCGGAGCGGCCGCGCAGGTGAGGCCGCAGGGAATCCTAGAATACATGCTCCTCAACACAACGCAGGGCGTCGGGTGCATGTACCGGGGAATGACGCAGGTCGAGCCCGGGGCCTTCGTCTCCGTCCGGCCGGGAGAAGAGCCGGTGACCACACGGTACTGGGACATCCCGACGCCCCCGAGGCCGGCGCGGCCGCACTGGGCGCCGATTCTCGGCGAGGCACGGAGCGTGCTCGATCGGGCAGTCCGGCGCCATCTGGTCAGCGACCGCCCGGTCGGCATCTACCTGAGCGGCGGCATCGACTCGTCGCTTGTGGCGTCGACGGCCGCGGCCATCGTTCCGCGATTGCGCTCGTTCTCTCTGGCCTTCGACGGCGCGGGGCACGACGCGTACCAGGGCTTCGCCGAGCGAGTCGCCGATCGGTTCGGTATGACGCACGTCTCGGTGACGATGAAGGACACGGAAGTGCCGGACCTGCTCACCGAGATGACCGAGCTGGCCGACGAGCCGCAAGGCGATTCAGCGGACGTCGCCGTCTACGCGCTCTCGCGAATCGCGCGGGAGCACGTTCGGGTCGTCCTCACGGGCGACGGCGGCGACGAAGTCTTCGGCGGCTATCGCCGGCACCGGGGAGAGCGCCTGGCTCGGCGCATGGGCTGGCTGGCGCGAGGCGCGCACCCGTTCGCGTCGTGGCTGGGCGACGTGGGCCGCCGACGCCTGCGATTGCTGGCGACGAAGTCCGGGATCGAGCGCTATGCCGGCTATCTGATGAGCCTCCCGGATCCGAGACGCGAGGGTCCGCTCCTGATCCACCCCGATCTCCGGCGCGAGATCGACTTCGAGGCGGTCGTCGGCCAGATTCGCGAGCCCTATGAGCGGACGTCGGGGCTCTCGGCGATGCTGGCCACAGATCTCCGGACGATCCTGAGCGATAGCTACCTTCGGAAGACCGATCGCGCGTGCATGATGGCCGGCATCGAGGGCAGGCTCCCGTACCTTGATCGGGAGCTGGTCGAGTTCGCGTTCGCGCTGCCGGCGCGCGCGCTCGTCGGTGTCGCCGCCGGAAAGCAGGTGCTCCGGAAGCTGTTGCGCGAGCGGATTCCGGACTCGATGACCGCCGCGCCGAAGGCAGGGTTCAACGTCCCGTTCGGCCGCTGGCTGACCGAGAGCCGCGTCACCGATCTTCGACTGGCCCTGGCGCAGCCGACCTCGGCGCTCGCCGATCTCGTCAGCCCGCTGGCGCTTGCGACCTTGCGAAGCAGTCCCGGCAACCCGCAGCACGCGGCCACACAATGGAAGCTCGTGCGGCTCGGCCTTTGGGCCGAACGCTGGTTGCGTGCACAGCGGCCGGAGTGGCCGAGTGCCTGACACACGGCCGGCGACGTACCGCCTCGAGAACTACGTGTGGTTCTCGGCGTCGAGCGCATTGATGCTCGCCGGCCCTCTGTGCGTCGTGTTGATTCTCAGCCGGATGGGGTCGCCCCACGAGCTCGGCCTCTATGCGTATGCCTACGCCGTGACGGCCCCGGTCCAGGCGTTCGGAGGCCTGCACGCTCGGGCGTTCATCGCCATGGAGCGTCTCTTCGGGTACAGGGTCGAGGATGTCCTGGCGCAGCGGGCGTACCTGGGCGCCCTGTTGATCCTGACCGTGCTTGCGGTGACCGCCGCCCACGGCTCGGGCTCCGGCCATGTCTGGGTCTTCCTGGCGATCGTCATCGTGAGAATCGCCGAGGGCCTGACTGATATCTCAGCCGGCCAGCTCCAGCGCATGCATCGCCCCCGACAGATCGCGTTCGTGTACGGAATCCGCGGTGTGCTCGGTCTCGGCGCCTTCGTCGCGCTGCTCGCGGTCGAGCGGCCGCTGGCGGTGGCGCTGGCCGGCATGGGCACCGTGAATCTCGCGGCCTTTTTCGTGATCGATCGGCCTCTCCTGAGGTCTGTCGGTGTGATGCTGGACCTGCGCGTTGCGGCCGCGAGCCTCACGAGCGCCCGGCCGCTCATGCTCGGCCTGCGGTTGATGCCGGGCGCGCTGCTCGCCGCGCTCAGTGTCGTCGAGGTCAACCTGCCGCGGTATGTCGTGGAAGCGTTCCGGGGCGTCGCCGCGGTCGGCGTGTACACGACACTCGGCATGCTCCTCAGCGCGGCGACGAATGTCGTGCACCCCGTCTTCTTCATGACGTTCGCCAGGCTCGGCCAGACGGCTCAGCAGCACGACGCCCAATCGCGCCGGAACCTCGCTCGCATGATCGGGACAAACGTGGCGTTGACCCTGGTCGGCAGCGCGGCGATCGTGACGGTCTGCGTGAGCTTTGGCTCCTCGATCCTCGTCACGGTCTTCGGGCCCGAGTGGGCGCGATTCCACGAGCTGTTCAGCGTGTTGGCGGTGGGCGCCGCGGCGGTGCTCCTGCGAAGCTGCCTGGGATTCATCCTCACCGGCCTCAACGTCTTGTCGTCCCAGACCGCGATCACCCTGCTGAGCGGCGGGCTCTTCATCGTGCTGGCGGTCGTGTTCGGGGGACGGGCGGACGTGTTCGGGGTCGGTCTGGCGTGGGCGTGCACCTCGCTGCTGGCGGTCGGCGCCAACGCCGTGGTGCTCGCGACGGCCCTGCGTCGCCATCTGAGCACCCCGCGGGTGAACGCGCTGGCGGCGGGCGCCCCGGTTGGAGGCGAGCGCTAGTGGACGGGATCCCGCTCTGGGTCTTCGCCCCGGTCTGGCTCGCCGCCCTGAGCCTCGCGCGAGTGCTAACGGGGCGAATTCCGGGGCTGACCGTCTTCTTCGCGGCCGTCACGGCGCTCTACATGCTGCTGCCGGTGTTTTTCTATGCCGCGGACGCACCGTTCTTCACGACGATTTTGATTGGGTGCGGGCTCGCGATCGTGGGATTCTGGCTAGGTCTCACGGCGCTCACAGCGTTTCGGGAGCCGTGGCTTGCGCTTGCTACCGATACGCCTGTCGAATCGAGGCGGCTACGTCACACGGCGGCGGTGCTTATTTCGGTCGGAGTGATCGGCGTCGTGCTCGCGAATCCGAGGTTCTTCGAGCAGGTTGGAACCTACGACGGGCGCGTTGCGTTCCAATCCGGGCGGGGAATCGAGCCGTTCCTCCTGAACCAGGCGGTCGTGGGACTTGGTGCGCTGGTGTTGGCGGCGCTGCAGACGAGGCGGTGGGGTGTGGCACTGAGCGCCTCGGCGCTCGGTGCCGCATGGGCCGTCTACTCGAGCAACAAGCTGTCGCTCCTGGTCTCGCTCGCGGCCTGGTTTGCGTGGTGGATCGCGAGTATCTGGCGTGAGGATCGGACCGCCCGAACGGCCTGGCTCGGCATGATCCTCCTGCCGCTCATCCTCCCGGTGCTGATCCTGTACTCGGTCCTTCGAGCGGGCGTCGGCGGCGACCTCCCGGAGTTGATCGGCGCGGGTGTGTCGAGCCTGGATCGCCTCGGCGATGCGGGAATCATGGTGGGAGACTTCGACGGTCCATACCGGGTGCTGATGTCGGCCCTCGACAGCGGCGGCGCCGTCCTTCTGGGCTGGACGTATCTCTCACAGTTGCTGGTGCTCGTGCCGCGCGCGCTCCGCGGGGATTTCGCGGATCTCGCCGAGAGCTACGCCCGGCTTCGTCTGGGCGAGAACTGGCGACCCGGCACGGGCTTCTCCTTCTCCCCCTGGGCCGAAGGCGTCTCGAATTTCGGGATTCTCGGCTTTTTCGTCGAAGGTGTGCTGTTCGGGCTCCTGATCGCGCTCCTCGTCCGGACGGGTCGCGCGGCACTGGGCAGCCATGCCTCGGTGATCCTCTATTGCCTCGTAACGCAGATCGTACTGTTCCAGAGGGGCTATCTCATCGGCGTCGTCAAGAACGTCGTCGTCTACGCGGCGCCCTTCGTCTGTACCTGGCTGGCGCTCGGCTGGCTCGGTCGCGTCGCGGCGCCCGACCCGACCTTGAGCACGACGACGCGTCCGGTGCTGGCGGACCAGCCGTGAAGACCGACACCAGACAATCGACAGCGCTGCTCCGACAGATGCATCGAACGATGGTGCTCATCCGGCGATGCGAGGAGCGCATCGCTGATCTGTGCGATCTCGGCGAGGTTCGATGCCCCTGTCATCTCTGCATCGGCCAGGAAGCCATCGCCGCGGGAGTCTGCGGCGCGCTCGGCGACACCGATTATGTCTGGGGCGGTCACCGCTCGCACGGGCACTACCTGGCCAAGGGCGGCGATCTCAAGGCGCTCGTCGCGGAGATTCTCGGGCGGACGACCGGCTGCGCCGGCGGGCGCGGCGGCTCGATGCACCTCATCGCACGAGAAGTCGGCATCCTGGGCACGGTGCCCCTCGTTGCGGCGACGGTTCCGCTCGCGGTCGGCGCCGCGCTGGCGTCGAAGCTCCGTCGAGACCCTCGCGTGTCGGTCGCGTTCTTCGGCGACGGCGCGACCGAAGAGGGGCACGTGCACGAATCGCTGAATCTCGCGGCGCTCCACCGGCTGCCCGTGATCTTCGTCTGCGAGAACAACTTCTACGCGAGCCACCTGCATCTGGCCGAGCGGCATGTCCTCGACAATCTGTACCTGATCGGCGAGCCCCATGGCGTGCCGGGTGAGCGGGTGGATGGCAACGACGTGCTCGCGGTCTACGAAGCGACGATGGCCGCCGCCCAGCGTGCCCGTCGCGGCGACGGCCCCACGTTGCTCGAGTGCCGGACGTTTCGGTGGCGCGGACATGTCGGGCCGGAGCTGGATCTCGACGTCGGTGTTCGGCGGCGCGACGAGCTCGCCGCGTGGCAGGAGCGTGACCCGATCGCGCGCGCGGCGCAGCAGCTGGCGGCCGACGGCGTGACGGCCGGGGAGCTCGAGCGCGTGACCGACGAGGTGCAGGCGCTGGTCGACCAGGCCGTCGAGTTCGCGCGGCGCTCACCGTACCCGTCGCCGGAGACCCTCTCCGACCACGTCTACTATCGGCCGGACGATCGATGAGCCACAGGACGCTCTCCTACGCCGGCGCGATTCGCGAAGCGCACGCGCAGCTTCTCCGGAACGACGAGCGCGTGTTCGTGCTCGGGCAGGGGGTCTGGAGCCCGTGGTATGCCGGCGCCAGCCTGCGCGACATCGACAAGGAGTTTGGGCGCGATCGCATCATCGAGTCGCCTGTCGCCGAGAATGCGACGACCGGAGCGGCCGTCGGCGCGGCGCTCGCCGGTATGCGCCCGATCGTCTTTCATCCCCGAATGGACTTCATGTTTCTCGCCGTCGACCCGATCGTCAATCAAGCGGCCAACTGGTCCTACATGTTCGAGGGACAGATCGGCGTGCCGATCGTGATTCGCGCGGTCATCAACCGCGGCGGCGAACAGGCAGCGCAGCACTCCCAGGCGGTTCATAGCTGGTTCATGCACGTTCCGGGACTCAAGGTGGTCATGCCGTCGACGCCCTATGATGCCAAGGGACTCTTGATGGCGGCCGTGGCCGACGGCAACCCGGTCATCTACGTGGACGATCGCTGGCTCTACGCCGACGAAGGCCCCGTGCCCGAAGAAATGTACGAGGTCCCGATCTCGGTGGCCGAGGTTCGTCGCGCCGGCCGCGACGTGACGATCGTCGCCGCATCCTTCATGGCTCGCGAGGCA
>AR_comb_assmDRAFT_10356361_pt1 | contig 10594 bp, 14 predicted proteins | sample ArasoioldDNA_FD_10543 | JGI IMG/M metagenome (IMG submission 10543) | reverse complement strand
AAGAAGAAGAAGAGGAGGTAACTTGCGTCCGATGATTCTGGTGCTTTCTCTCGTGCTGGGTTTAGTTCCCCTGATCGGCATCGTATGGATATTTTTAAGCGGCATGATCACGGTGTCACCATTCTCCGCCACCGTCGACGGCCTTTTCATGACGCTGATCCTGCTCACACTCTCGGCGTGCTTCCTGCTGAACGCCCTCTGGGAAGCAAAAGATCAGGGACTGATCGGCAAGAAGCAATCTCCGCCGGCTAAAACTCCGGCCGCCAAGGCGAGTTAAGCATGGCAACCCAAGCAGCAACGTTGGCGCGCCCCACGACTCCCTCTTCCGCAGGAGTCATCCTGCCCGCCTTCACCCTTTGGTGGCGTGAAATCGTGCGCTTCTACCGCCAACCCGGACGCGTGGTCGGCGTGCTCGCCTCGCCGCTGGTCTTCTGGCTCGTGCTGGGTTCTGGCTTCGGGAACTCGTTTCGCTCGACCGGCGGAGCTCAGCAGCATTACCTGGATTATTTTTACCCCGGCACGCTGATCCTGATCGTGCTCTTCACCTCGATCTTCACCATGATGTCGGTGATCGAAGACCGCAAGGAAGGCTTCCTGCTCTCGGTCCTGGTCGCGCCAGTCCCGCGTACCGCCATCGTGCTCGGTAAGGTCCTCGGTGGAACCACACTCTCAGCGGTCCAGGGAATGATCTTCCTCTTCTTCGCCCCCTTCGCCGGCATCCACCTGCATCCTCTCCAGGTTCTGCTGGTCGCGCTGGTCGTTTTCCTGGTCTCTTTCTCTCTGACGGCTCTGGGCTTCGCCATCGCCTGGCCCATGGATTCTTCCCAAGCCTTCCACGGCATCGTCAATCTCTTCCTGATTCCCTTGTGGCTTTTGTCCGGAGCCCTGTTCCCGCTGAACGGCGCGTCTGGCTGGATTCGCGCCATCATGCACCTCAATCCATTGACCTACGGCGTCGCCGCTCTGCGCTGGCTTCTCTACCCCACCCAGGACAGCAGCTTCGCGGTAGAGTCCGCGATGGCCACGCTGGTCCTGTTCTCCCTGGTGATGTTCGCATTGGCTCTCCTGATGGCAAACCGCCGCACCACGAGGCCTGCCGCTTGATCGCCGAACATTCGATCCCCGAACAATACGCCTTCTTCCCCGCTCTAAATGCCAGCCTGAACGGAACCAGCGCCGTCCTCTTGCTCAGCGGCCGTGTGCTGATCGCGAAAGGCCGCATATCAGCCCACCGAGTCTGCATGATCGCCGCAGTCGTCGCCTCAGCTCTATTCCTCGCCTGCTATCTGTTCTTTCACTGGAAGGTGGGCAACATTCTCTTCTTAGGTCAGGGATGGGCGCGCCCCGTTTACTTCGCGATCCTGATTTCGCATGTAACGCTGGCGATCGTAATCGTGCCAATGGCCATCATCACCCTGAACCGAGGCCTGAAAGCGCGCTACGACAAGCACCGCGCAATAGCCCGCTGGACATGGCCGCTCTGGATGTACGTATCGGTCACCGGAGTCATCGTCTATTTCATGCTGTACCAGTGGTTCCCCCACAGCTAGAAGAGAATTTTTGATTGTTGATTGAAATTCAAAATCGATCACGCCGAAGGATTTTCGGTCAAAAATAAAACAATGATTTCCTCTGTGTTCCTCTGTGCCCTCTGTAGTGAGCTCTGATGTCGGTACTCAAGCTAAAAATCGACGTCTCCGGCACCATAGGCGATGCCGCCTGGAAAGAAATCAACCAGTTCGATCAGATCCAGTCCGCCGACTTCGGCCCGCAATTCGGCAGCGGCGGACGCTGCAACCACCCTCCCGAAGCCCCGCACGCCAAAGGCGAATGGATCGGCGCCGAAATCCGCCTCCTGACACCTCTTCTGGCGCAATACGCCATGTCTCACTACCTGGAGCAGGAACGCGTATTAGATGCGGATGTGGAATAAGCCTCGCCATTTCCAAACTACCCGGAACCAACCAAGTTTACCGGCCGTATTGTTAACCAAGTCCATCGACAGACGTTATATACGTAGAGCAGACAGACTTCAAAATCCTGACTGTCCGCCCGAAGGAGCGAAAACGTGAATTCCGACAACATTGTGGCGATAACACTCCCATTCATGTTCAGTTGGATCGTGTGGATGGTCTTCAGCACGATCCGCCGTTACAAGATTGCGAAGCTGCAGGCTGACGTTCAAACTAAGCTGCTCGACAAGGTTGGCTCCGGCCAGGATCTGCTTGCCTACGCCCAGACCGATGCGGGTAGAGAGATGTTGGAATCCCTGAAAGTAGAACGCCACTCGCCGCACGCACGTATCATCAGCGCCCTGCAAACCTCGATCGTAATGATCTCGCTCGGCGCAGCATTCCTTTTCTTGCGCGGGAGGATTCCCGGCACCCAAGACGGTTTTCTGATGTTCGGCACGTTGAGCGCTATGCTGGGAATCGGCTTCGGGTTATCCGCTGTTGCGTCGTACTACTTGTCAAAATCCTTCGGCCTTCTGAATGGCGGTCGAGCGTAGTCCTGCGATGTCGGTGGCGCTGAGCCCTCGTCGATGAATTTGGAATTCATCTCGACAGCAGATGGGACCGTCGAATCAGAGACGGATGGTGGACTTTGCATGAACGAGTCCGCCTTCCGGGCATTTTATGAACAGACAGCCACACCGCTGCTTCGATATTTAATCGCGGTGACGCGAACACGAGACGTCGCTGAAGACCTGTTGCAGGAAACCTACTGCCGTTTCCTCACAGTCCGCCTGCCCGCGATGGATGAAAGCCAAACGCGCAATTACCTGTTCCGTATCGCCACCAATCTCATGCGTGATGGCTGGCGGCGATCAAGAGGACAGCCTTCGCCTGCCGACCCGATCGAGATCCCGGCTCCCACACCTCACGTCGAGCGGAGACTCGGCCTCCGGCAAGCCTTTGGCCGGCTCAAGCCGCGTGAGCGTCAGCTGCTTTGGCTCGCCTACGTCGAAGGCTCGAATCATCAGGAAATCGCCCAACACACGGGGCTACAACCCGGCAGCATTCGCCTGCTCCTGTTTCGGGCTCGGCGCAAGTTGGCCGACCTGATCGGAACAGAATCGCCGGCACGGGAGGTGTCCAAGTGAAAACCGATACTCGCGAGGCTCGGTTCTGCGAAAAAGAGCATGTTGTTGTCGTAGCTCTGCTCGCCGGCGCTCTCCCTCACGACGTGCGCGCCCACGTCGACATTTGTGAAGTATGTACAGAAATCGCTCAGATTTCCCGTGCGCTCATGCAGGAGGTCGCTCCAGCCTCCGACGAACTTCGACCGCCCGATGCGACTCTCGTGTGGCGGCGCGCTCAAGAGCTCGCCAAACAACAAGCGATTGCCAAAGCCACGCGCCCCATCCGCCTCGCCCGCATCTGCGCCTGTGTGGTGGCCTTCGTCGCCTTACCTTGGCTGGCTTCCACGTTCTTGAATTCGATGCCCACCTTCGCGCATCATCTGTGGACCATGGACCGCATGTTCTCCGCTGCCCTGACTGGCACGATTCTGCTAGGCGCAGCCGCCAGTCTGATTCTTATCAGCCTGAGCTCGTGGTACGTCTTGCGCCAGGAATAGCCCTGCAGAATGCGGTTCCAGCCTCGCCCCTCTCTGCGACCTCCGCCGAATCCTCAGCGCTCTCTGCGTTTTAAAGTTTGTTTCCATTAGGTTAGGACGCTGCCGCCACGACCGCCCAAACCTTCTGCTATAGTTCCTACCTTGGACATGCCGGACCAGACTCCCGCACAAATCCCTGATCCGCAGCCCGCTGCTGGCCAGCCCTCCGACTCAAAGCCCAAGAGCTCCATGTCGCGCACCCAGAAGATCCTCTTCTTCGCCACCGGATGGCTCATCGTCCTTATGCCCTTCCTGTTCTGGTGGAACACCTGGTTTGGACGCCATCTCTCCGACCAGCAATTGACCGAATATCTCCACGACGACAAAAAACCCCGCCACATCCAGCACGCACTAGTGCAACTCGGTGACCGCATGAGCCACGCGGACGCGAATGCGAAGCAGTGGTATCCCGACCTGCGGCGCCTGGCCACAAACCCTGTGGATGAAGTCCGCAATACTGACGCCTGGGTAATGGGTCAGGACACTTCCGGCCCAGGATTTCACGACGCTCTCCTGAAGATGCTGCAGGACCAATCACCCATAGTCCGCGGCAACGCCGCTCTCTCGCTAGTTCGCTTCGGAGACTCGACTGGCCGCCCGCAAATCGTCGCCCTGCTGCAGCCCGCTCAGATCACCGCTCCCGCCGCTGGCACAGTAGTCGACGCCGACCGCCCCGGAACTGCGATCCATCAAGGAGGGCTTGTTGCCAAGCTGAAGGCCGATGAATCTTCGCAGCCGCTCGAGATCCGTTCCCCGATCCCAGGCCGCATCCACTCGGTCGCGCCAACCGGCGCTAAAGTCGCATCAGGCTCGGAACTAGCGGTGATTGATCCAGGCTCGGATCAAGTATGGGAAGCCCTGCGTGCCCTATATCTGATCGGTCACCCGGAAGACTTGTCCGCAATCCGGCCCTACGAGCGCGATGTCCCCGACGTATCAAACGACGTCCGCCAGCAAGCCCAGGAAACAGAAAAAGCAATCCAAAAGAGATCTGCCAGTTCCGACTAAACGCCCTGTCATCCTGAGGAGAGCGCATTTTGCGGCCCGAAGGACCTATGGACTCGCTTAAGAGCTGAGATGATGTAGAGGAACCGCAGAGGTCCTCCCGATTGCAAGAAACCGCGATCTTCAGGATGACAAGATGTGCTGATAGCTGACGGCTCAGATCTGATAGCTAGATCGCCATCACTCCTACTTCCTTCTCGACCTCAGCCGTATCGACCATGGCGATCGCATCCCACGGGCACCCATCCAGAAAGCACCCGTCCGGCCCCTTGCTGACGCACTTCTTGCACCCAATGCAAAGAATCGGATCCACCTGAATCCTTCCAAACGGCGGATTGTCCTCATCCGGCACCCAGAACATACAGTCTTCCACCGGGCAGTACTCGACACACGCAGGCGAACCCGCGCACCCGGTACAGCACTCGGTGATCACAGCCAGTTCTTTGGGCTTCTTCTTGCGCGGCGTGGCCAGACCCTTAGACTTCGGTTCAAACTTGAGCTCGTCAGGCACCATCCCGACGGCCTTGGTGGCTCCCCCAGATGCAGCAGGCATGCCCGGATTATAGCAAACCGCCAACTGCGAAGGCCGAAGCCTCCGCCGTCCACATCAGGCCCTGCAAGCCCTAGTTGTGCTCTGCTCATTAAGGCAGCAGTTGAGAGCTTGTCGTGCGGAGCGTAGGCTGAGTTTCGCGAAGCGAATCTCAGCCGGAGTCGAAGCATCCTGCTAGCACCTCGACTTTGGACCCCTACTGATTCCCGACCGCTAAAACTTCTCAAGCACCCCTTCCACCCCTTCCTTGAATTCCGCCTCCGCGGCGATCAGGCTCAACACAAGATATCCATCGCTCTCAAAATCGTAGAAATGCCCCGGATGCACCAGTACCGACTTCTCTCGCACCAGTTCAATCGCCAACTCTTCGTCAGACTGCGTAACTGGAACCCGCAATACCGCATACCATCCGCCCTCGACGCTGAGGCGTTGGCAGGTCTTCGGCTCCGCAAGTTGCCGATCCAACTCCGCCAAATTCCCCCGAACCCGCTCCCGCAATTGCCGCTGAATACTCTCTCGCTGCTCCAGCATCACCGGCACCGCCCACTGCACGGGCGCACTCATCGAGAGATATGTATCGGCAATCACCTCCAGCCGCGCCATCGCCGCGACAACTTGCTCGTCCGGCCCGCTCGTCACCACCCACGCCACTTTCATCTGCGGCAAAGCCGAAATCTTCGAAAGCCCGCTCAAAGTGAAGGTCAGCACATCCTGATTTCCCGCAAAGCTAGGCGCAGCCGCAGAAAATGTGGGGACAGCCACCCCCGGCTGTCCGGTCGAGCGAAAATCGACAGCACTGGCAGCTGAAATCTCATCATTGATTGCATAATCCAGAAACACTTCATCAACGATCCGCGCAAGCCCACGTGCGCGACAAAACTCATTCAAAGGCCCCAACTCCGAAGCATGCACATACGAACCAGTCGGATTATTCGGATGCACCACCACCACTCCACGCGTCCGCGTGGTCACCGCCTTCTCCATCGAGTGAAAATCCATCTGCCACCCGTGGTCGTAAATCAGCGGATACGGCACCAGCTTCACATCCTGCAAGTCCGCGAGAAACTCAAACAGCGGATAACTCGGCTTCGGCACCAGCAACTCATCCCCCGCGTTACACAGAAGTCGAAAAACGTACGAGTACCCTTCGCTGGTGCTGGTAGTAAGCACAATCCGGTCAGGATCGACGTCAGCCCGCTCCCCTCCCCCCGTCGTAGAGACGTTGCTTGCAACGTCTCTCTCGCCACGACAATTCTGCTCGGAGTAATACCGGGCCACAGCCTCGCGCGCCGAAAGCAGCCCCCTCGCCTGCGGATCGTAATCGAGCGCCCGCTCCGACCGCAGCGCCCCAAGAATCGCCGCAGAGTCGTACTCCAGCCCCATCCGCGTAGGATTCGAAGCGGTCAGATCAAGCAGACGCCCTCCCCGTGCGCGCACCCCCTCCACCGCCTGCGTAAACCGGTTCTGCGCCAGACGCCAATTCGTTCTTTCAGAAAACATGGATGGATTTTAAGCGATAGCCCGCCGATTTATGGGCCCCTGCTAACCGCGCCGGGGGCGCGATCAAAAATCGCCCGGGGTCATTAACGCCGCGCGTGCCGCCATAAGAAAAGCGCCCCGGAGGGACGCCTTAAACGACAACGCTTCAAACTGTTTCCCTACGGACGGCTCGGAAACTCCGGCTTACCCAACTGGGTCAACGCCGGTACACCCTTCTGCAGACTCGGCCAGTCCCGAATCCCCACGGCCGGGCACATGACGCCATTGCCCACGGGGCGCAGCAACTGCCGCAGTGTCTGCACACCGTAGAACAATCCTTGTCCCGTATTCGCGGCCACAATCAGGTGATCTTTATCCGAGAACAGCAGATACCCCTCAGGCCCGACAGCCGAATCGGCCTTCAATCCATTCTGCGCCAGGAAAAGCCGCACGCGATCATCCTCCAGCCGCGCCAGCACGATGGCCCCACCCTCCGCCTTGCCTTCCGCCTTCATGCCGAAAATGTTCAGCTTCAGTCCGGACTGATACTGCACCTCTTCCGCCAGCGTCTCGGCGGCAATGCGATCCTCCGCCTGATGTCCCAGCTGCACAAAGATCTTCGTCCGCGGCCCCACCTGAAACCCGCCATCGCGCAACTGCACTTCCTTGGGCTGAGGCTCCAGCTTCAGTCCCTTCTCGCTGGGAGAATCAAGCCCCAACAGCAGAGGAGAACAAGCCAGCACCCATCCCACGATCGCCAAATATCTCTTAGTCATTGCCACACCATTGTACTTCCCAATCGGAACAGCGACTGTCAGAGAGATGTCTACATGTGTTCTAACCCGGCGGCGTGCCTTTTGACGCGAAGTTTTCGTGGCCCATAAAACTTTACTTAAACGCTTCCTTATTAACAACATACGGCATTTTCGCGACATCCCCGCCATAATTCCCTTCCAACACGTCGATCAGCCCCTGAACGCATCTCCCCGCCATGCCCTTGTCCGGATCAGTCGACAGTCGCGTAATCCGCGCCGCGCTGGCAAAGTGCGGCATCAGCCGGCACCGGTCGGCAATTGCCGGATCCCGCAGCGGAGAATCCGCCGGCAGCGGCTCCTTCTCATACACATCCAGCGCCGCTCCCGCAATCCAGTTCTCCCGCAACGCACGCGCCAATGCAGCCTCATTAATCACCGGCCCCCGTGAAGTATTCACTAGGTACGCCGTCGATTTCATCTGCCTCAGCGTCTCCTCATTGAACAGGTGATACGTCGGCGTCGCGCTCTCTTCTTTACGCAGCAACGGCACGTGAACGCTGACAAAGTCCGCGTGACGCAGCGCCTCTTCGAGAGGCACATACTTGATCGATGCCTTCTCCTTCACCAGCCCGCGGGAATGCCGCAGCTCGTTAATCTCCTCAATCGTCGTCACAAACGCGTGGTTCTCATATGCCGGGTCGTAGCATAGAACGTTCATATCGAATCCAACGCATTTTTTGATAAACGCCAGCCCGATCCGCCCGGTTCCAATCACGGCGACGGTCTTGCCGGTAACCTCATCCCCCAAAAACGGCAGGTAGGGATGCCAGAAGCCCCACTGGTTCTCCCGCGTCAGATGCTCTGCCTCCCACATCTTCCGTGCCAGCATCCCCATCATAAAAAACGCAAACTCGGCAGTCGCTTCGGTCAGCACATCGGCGGTATGCGTAAATGGAACCTTGTAGCGGTTGGCATCCGAGCGGTTGATGTTGTCGAATCCGACCGCAAACTGCGCCACCACTTTCAGCGTCCCCTTCCCTGCCTCAAACACCTCGGCGTCGATTGCGTCGCGCAACGTAGTAATCAGCCCGTCGATCCCGGACTTCACCCGCTCCGCAATGAGGCTCTTCGGCGGCGCCTCCGGGTGCGGATACACTTCCACTTCATACCCCCGCTTGCGCAACAGATCGATCGATTCTCCGATGTCGCAGGTAGCAAACACACGAAATCTCTTGCTCATAGTTAGGAACGTTGCTCTCAGGAAATCTTGCAGCGTCGATGTAGCCCACACCCAAAGCAGGGCTCTTGCCCCTATGATACGCGTAGCGACAGGCGCCTCGCCTGTCCCGCGGACGCAAGGCCGAGCCGCTCAGGATAGTAGCTCCCAGCGTCTCTCGCACCACGATCTCCTTCTACGTCCAGTGTCCAACCGCGGTGCCGGATTCTGGCCTTCATCGCTAAATATCCACCGTTCCGTGCCGATCCAGGCTGACCGTGGCTGGCGTCTTTCTTGATACGGCCCAGTTCATGTCCGGATCGGGGACTCCCAAGTGGTGAACTCCGCCCGGAAACCGGATCATCAACTTTTCGTACTCCGCTGTCTGCGCCGCGGTCTTCAGGACATCATCTTTCGCGCTGGGATTCCATTCGTGCAGGTAATGCACACTCCGCACCTGCGCCTGCAGCATCTCCTTCGCGCACCCGAAGCACGGACGCATGGTCGTGTACATCGTGCTCCCGGCGGTGGAAATCCCGAACCGCGCCGCCGCCAGAATCGCATTCTGCTCGGCATGTACGCAGATGCAAAGATCGTAGGCCTCGCCCGACTTGTAGCTCTTATCCCGGTTCGCGCAGCGATAGCATCCGCCATCCAGGCAATTGACCATGTTCTCGGGAGTGCCGTTGTACCCGGTCGAGATGATCCGGTTGTCGAGCACGACCAGCGCCCCAACCCTGTTCCCTCTGCAGTTGGCCCGCAGCCGCACCGCCAACGCGATGTTCATAAAGTATTTGTGCCGATTCTCGCGGGCATCGCGAGCGGCTTGTGGTTCGCAGGGCGATTCGGACGTGGCGTGCGCTGTCGCTGGCGCAATCGCCATGGGCAGAGGTTCCGGGTTTCCGTTGTGTTTGGGCATGATCTTTTCCGTCTTCGTCGGCGGATATTACGCAACTGGGGCGTATGGTGCAGCGAGGCTCAGCCGTTGCTAATTAGACGGGATCAGCACCGCGACCGAGGCAACGCATTTCCACGTTCCGTTGAAGTTCACCCAGGTATCGAGAAATCGCTCGCGGCGCGTAATGGCTTTGCCCTTACGTCCGCCCTGAGTGCGAAAAACTCCGACGACTACAGCCGAATTCCCGTAAACGTCCACCTTGCTTTGTTCTGTCACGGCTTGCTCGGGCGGCTGATAACCCGGCGTTTTTAGGCTCGTCAGGAATTCACGTTTTGTTTCCATACTGCCGTCAATGTCGATGGAAAGAAAGCTGTCGGCCAGAAGCAGATCCAGCGCTTTGGTGTCATTGGTTTCTAGCGCGCGGTTCCAGGAATTGTCCAATGCAAGAATATGCGCCCCCTCCGCGGACTTAGACGTCTGCGCCCAAGCCAGACTCGCGCCGAGCCAGAGTAGCGCGGCGAAAACAAAGATCCGTTTCACGACGAAGCCCTCCCGCCGGCGCCCGGGCGCACGAATGCATTCCTCTGTACATTCACGTCAGATGCCCGCGTACCATGCGTATCCGGCTTCAGGAGCGGATGATCCCAAACCTTTGCCGAACGGCTTCAGACTGTCCGTCAGAGTCACGTGATTGAGGTATTTGATGTTCTTGTAGCCGAGTTGCCGTGGCACACGCAGGCGCAGCGGCCCTCCGAACGGCACTGGCAATTCTGCGCCATTCATCCCGGTGGCAACGAGCGTTTGCGGGTGCAAAGCATCCGCCATGTCAATGCTCTCCCACCAGTCAGTTTGGAACGAGCGGTAAACCACATAGCGGACCTGCGGCGAAGCTCCTACCCGGTCCAGAATGTAGGAAAGCGGCACGCCCTTCCATTCAGCGATGTAAGTCCAGCCTTCTTCGCACCCGATCATCGTGACCTGCGAACTCGTCGGGAAACTCCTGATCTCGGCCAGCGAAAAAGTGGTTGGGCGGGCGGCCATGCCGTCAACGGTGAGCCGCCAGTCCGCAAAAC
>AR_comb_assmDRAFT_10265089_pt1 | contig 10594 bp, 4 predicted proteins | sample ArasoioldDNA_FD_10543 | JGI IMG/M metagenome (IMG submission 10543) | reverse complement strand
AGTTTTAGCCGTCAGTTCAAGCTGGCGGCTATTTCTGTTTATGCATCAAATGTTGATTCTATAAGGTAGAATGACATCAGGAACAACTTACCGGTGGGTGGATCATGGAATTTCCGGAATCACCGCCAAAAATTGATAACGTTCTTCTGCCTTTACTTGAAATCAACGAACAGGAATTGCGGCCTGCACTGAATGAAATTCTGGTGGTACACGCTGAGCCGATAGTCCGTAGAATTGTGCGTAATCGAATCACAAATCCGGACGCAGCCGCCAAAGATACTGAGGATCTCCATGGAGAAATTGTTTTACGGTTGCTGACGCGGCTAAATGAATTCAGGATTCATCCTGAAGAAAAAGCCATACATGATTTTGCAAATTATGTTGCGGTAGTAACTCACAATGCATGCAATGAATATTTCCGGCGAAAATATCCGGAACGTTCCCGTTTGAAAAAGAAGCTTCATTATCTTTTAAAGCATCAAGCAATGTTTGCCATTTGGGAAAGTGCTGATGGCGAATTACTATGCGGCTTTCAAAAATGGCGCGATAGAAAATTTCCCATTCGCACTGAAAAATTCCAACAACTAAAAAATGATCCACAATCCTGGAAGAGCAATGTAAGCGTCGGAGGTGAATTAGCAGAATTCGTAGATCGCATTTTTATGTTTCTGCAAAACCCATTATTGCTGGAGGATCTTGTCGGTATTTCAGCCACATTTCTGAACGTGCATGATAGTTCGTTGGAATATGATCCCAAATTGTTGGAGCAATTCCCGGATACTCCCAAAGAAGAGGAGTCGCCCGTCGACCAGATTGCGTACTTGACTCGATTATGGTCTGAAATCCAACAACTTCCTTTAAGACAAAGAAAAGCTTTACTTCTAAATCTTCGAGATAATGCTAACAGTAACGTCATTTCGCTTTTTCCACATACCGGCGTGGCGAGCATCCGGGAAATTGCGAATGCACTTGAGATTGCAGCGCCTGATTTTGCAGCGATGTGGCCAGATTTGCCTATGGAAGATGCAAGAATTGCTGGTTTATTAAATTTGACACGACAACAAGTAATCAATCTTCGGAAGTCTGCACGAGAGCGATTGGCACGCCGGATGAAAGATTTCGAAGAGAATGTTTAAGATATTTGTTTAAAAATGGTAATACGTGCCGGTTATGCCGTCTAAAATATGTAAAAGAATAGTGAGTGGGAAAGAAAGTGCAGCATCACCTTTCTGAGACCGAGATTCAGAATTATCAATTAAAGAAAATAACGCCGGATCAGCTTTTGGAACTGGACGATCATATCCAGTCCTGTGAGTTGTGCCGCAATCGTGTGCATCAAAAGCAAGATGATATCTCGTACAAATGGCTTCGATCGGAGCTAAGAACCACCGGCGAAAATTCAGATCATCTTTCATACGACCAGCTGGAAAATTATATTGACCGACGTCTTGATAGCGTTGATTTGGAAAATGTTCAGAGTCATCTCAATATTTGCAACGAATGCACAACAGATGTAAACGAGCTGCGTTCCGTTCAATCCGAATTGCATAACAAAGTTGAATCCAGGAAACTTATTTCTTTCTGGCGTCTACCTCCGTTATCGATTCCGTTAAAACTTGCGGGAGCTGCGGCTACAATCGCATTTTTCATGTGGGCGGCAACACTTCCAATGCGTAATGAGATCAGGGATTTACGGAAGCAGCTTGCAGAAGAACAGAAAATCAATGTCTCATTGTTACATGAAAGGAAAGCACTGCAAGATCAGTATGCAGAAATCAAACAGCCTTTACCGAATTCGCAGGCACTTGTCTCATTGAATGATGGGAATTCTAGAATTGAAATCGATTCTAATGGAAAATTATCCGGTTTGTCACAACTTCCAGAGTCTTTTCAGAAAACAATTGCCAATGTGCTGACAACACAAAAACTAAATGTACCTCAATTCGTAACTACATTGATTGGTAAAAAAGAAATACTGATGGGCAATGCAAAAAAGTCTAATCCGTTTGAATTGTTGTCTCCTGTTGGCACAGTGGTAATGAGTGAACGTCCGTCATTTTCTTGGACGGCATTTAGCGGATCGGAAGGGTATCGTGTCTATGTATTAGATGAAAATTACAATGACGTTGCATCAAGTCCGTTGTTAAAAGAAATCGGATGGTCCGTGCCGACTAGTTTGCATCGAGGTGGCAATTACATTTGGCAGGTTGCTGCAGTTAAAGCTGGCAAAGAACTTCTAACTCCTGTTCCCCCCCAGCCTGAAGCAAAATTTCAAATCTTGAGCGCAGATAAACTGAATGAAGTCCAGCATCTCCAGCAAGGCAGCGGAAACTCACATCTGGCTTTAGGCACTATTTATGCAGAAAACGGATTGTTAGATGATGCAGAACGCGAATTCAATGCGTTGTTGAAAGAAAATCGGGAATCAGTAGTTGCAAAGAAATTATTGCTGAGGGTGCAATCCTTCCGTCATATAACTCCTAAAAACTAACTGTCTTCAAAACTCGCTACTCCGAAATCAAATAAGCAGCTGACGGGTACAGCGTCCCTTTCACATATATAGTCTTCTCCACAAATCAGAAAGGGTCGGTACTGGCTTGTTGAAATTCCATTATCGCATTGGATTTTCCATGCATGATCAGTCAAATAACTACCGGTTTCCAGCGCCTTTTATATATAGGAAGGAACTCTAATTCTCTACTGCGAAAATTGTGGGTGAAGGGGGATTTCGCGATCGAGTCCTATTTCCTTGAGAAGCATTGGAAAATCGGGGTGCTTGCGCAGCAATTCCCATTCTGGAATATGGCGAGCGCAGATGACTTGAGGATTGTGTTCTTCAACTGCCTGCTTTGCAATGATCATTGCTTCATCCATTCGCCCACTGGCCGCTGCCACAGCAGTCATCCAAAATGGTTGAATGTATTCAGTATTCCGCCGCGCGGTAAGTTCGGCATACACCGCTTCTGCAATTTGCCGATTTCCTATATGCGATTGAGCAATCGCATATATTCCAAGTACCATTGGATTACGTCCTGACATTTGAAGAGCTGGCTCAGCCGCGGAAATAACTTTCGAATATTCTTTTGCGTGAGCATAAACTTCAACCGACGCCCAGCGCGCAACAAAAGATTCGGGATCAAGTTCTACCGCACGTTGTGCTTCAGCTATTCCTGCTGCGTGGTCTCCTGAACCGGTTAATACCATGCTATGCATTCCCGCAACCCAGGAACTAAGCGGATCGCTTGTCACCGCTTTCTTCATTTCCGACTCCGCTTCATCCCATTTTCCGTGAAGCATAGACAACCACCAGAGCGCATAATCAGCGCGAGCCATCGCGTGTTCCGGATCCAATTCAAGTGCGCGCATCCAGTATTCATACGCCCTGTTAAAATCGCGATCGAATGTAAGCGCAACGTGAGCTAATGTTTCGTAAGCTTGTGCATTATCAGGATCCAAACTTAGCGCTCTTTGAGCCGCACCTTTCGCCCGTGGCATCATTTCTGCTGCCGGACGCACTCCGTATGCAACAAGTGAGCGGAAAGAATCGGACATCATTGCAAACACATCAGCGTAATTCGGATCGAGTTGCGCCGCTTTACCAAAATATTCGAGCGCCTGTGCAACCGATCTTCCCCTGCGATGCTGAAAGACACGCCCTTTCAAATACAACTCGTACGCATCAAGATTGGATGTTCCTCGTTTTACAAGCTGCTTTTCTGAATTCTCACTCATCGAAATTTTTAATTTCGATACAATCGCTGCTGCAATCTCATCTTGAATCTCAAAAACATCTGTCATCTCACGATCGTAACGTTCTGACCATAAATGAAAACCGCTGGAAACATCGATCAATTGGGCAGTGATCCTGAGGCGTGAGCCAGCGCGTCTGATGCTTCCTTCAAGTACAGAATTTACATTTAATTTTTCTCCGATGACCTTTAATTCCTCGTTCTTACCCTTGAAGAAAAAACTTGAAGTGCGCGCTGCAACACGAAGTTTGTCGACTTGTCCAAGTGCAATCAGAATTTCTTCCGTGATTCCATCGCTAAAATGTTCGTCATCAGGATTATTGCTGTGACTTACAAAGGGCAGTACTGCAATCGATTTTTCCCTGGCTTCTGCTCTCATGGTGCTGCTGCTTGACCAGCGATGTGTACCGGTTTCAAGATCACGCCGCATTGTGTCTAGCTCATTTCGCACATCTTTTGCAGTTTGAATACGGCGATCAGGATCTTTTTCCAGGCATCGATCGACCAATCTTCCAAGATCGCGCGGAAGTTCAATTCGGATTTCAGTTAGCGGAGGCGGTGCATCCTTTAAAATCGCTGATATCAATTCCGCAGTTGATGCTTCGCAAAATGGGCGTTTTCCAGTGGCCATTTCATACAGAATGATTCCGAATGAAAAGATGTCTGATCGATGATCCAATTCTGCTCCGCGAACCTGTTCAGGCGACATGTATGGCATCGTTCCCACAACAAGTCCTTCGCCTGTCTTCATTCGGGTTTCGATTTGAGAATCAGATGAGTCTGAGGATTCATTACCAATGAATTTAGCCAGGCCAAAATCCAAGACCTTCACGCGCAGCTCATCATTGATCATGATATTGCCTGGTTTTAAATCGCGATGAACGATTCCTTTGTTGTGCGCCGCGGCCAGAGCTTCTGCAATTCCGATTGCGATTGTCAGCAACTGTGGAAGATGAAAACCACCTTGCGGAATCGCTTGTGCCAGTGTTTGACCTTGCACAAGCTCCATGGTTAGAAAGTGGATTCCCTCTGCTTGTTCAACAGAAAAAATGGTGACAATGTTCGGATGATTTAAAGCGGCAATCGCTTTCGCTTCGCTTTCGAAACGACTCAGTCGTGATGGATCTGATGCAACATCTGGGGGTAAAATCTTGAGCGCAATTTTACGATCCAACCTTGAATCTTCCGCAACAAAAACTTCACCCATTCCACCTTTACCAAGCGGGCTTCGTATTTTGTAGTGGTTGAGTTCTTTTCCGATATCGAAATGAAGCGATTTAGTCATTATATGAATCTTAAATCAATCGAAGGCCGAAAATAAATTCCGGCCTTCGATCTAAAAATCGTTATTGGCTTTTGGGTACCGTTACTATGGTACTACCAACTGATTGTTTTCCGGCTTGATCAGTACAAGTGACGTTCAATGTGTAGATTCGTCCGTTTCCAGTGCCGCTGCGTTCAGCGCGCAGATTTGCTTGCAATCCTCCTAGAAATTCCCAATCTGGTGCGGTATCCCCATCGCCAAGTCCATCGATAGGTTCATTGCTTGTGATCTGTGAAATCGTGCAAACCGGAGCAACGGTATCACATTTATCGGATGCCGTTACAGCCAACGTTACTGTTTTCATTTTATGGCTTGGTGGCCACAGTGTTTCCAAAACCACTGGTGTGACCTGAACACTTGTGATTGTTGGCGGAGTTGTATCCTGAACCACGATCGCTGAGTTGCATGAAGTTTGTAATCCGGCTTGATCGGTCGCGGTATATGTCAGCGTTGTGGTTCCCAACGGGAAAGTGCCCGCAGCTGGTTTTGAAACATTGACTGCAGCACAGATGTCTGAACCGGATGCTGCTGCAGGCGTTGCTGGTGCTGAATGGTTTGCAGTGCATTCAAGGGTCTGGGTAGGTGGACATGTAATCGATGGTGGTGTTGTATCCTGCACTGTGATTTTTGTTGTGCAGCTATCAGTCAAATTAGCACCATCTGTTGCAGTGTAAGTTAAGGTAGTTGTGCCCATCGGGAATGAAGCAGCATCATGCGTGGTCACTGTTACGCCGCCGCAAATATCGGTAGCAGTTGCTGCCCCTGGTGTTGCCGGTGCAGAACTATTGCCGGTGCATTCTGCGGTGACGTTTGATGGGCAGGTAATTTTCGGCTTCGTGGTATCAACGATGTTTACATCGAAATTACAACTGCCTACATTCGGCTGATTGTTTCCGAAGTCTTGCTGCGCGTCATCCGATGAGAAACATGTGACATGAGTAGATCCACTGATGAAGCCTTGACCTGAAAACGCCGAGCATCCTGCGAAAAATGAACTGCCACAGTTATCGCTTCCGATAGTTGGTGCACTGAACTCGACAATAGTGGAAGCTCCTGTACATTCTGCTGTCTTAGTTGCAGGGCAGGTAATAGATGGGGCGGTTTTATCCAGAACTGTAACCGCTCCTGTACATGAACCAGGCTTGGCTCCGCATTGATCGCTCTGTGTTGTGCTGAGCGTTACAATTGTTTGACCGAGTGAATACGGTGCTGCAGGATTTGCACTGAGACTGGAACCGTACGTCGTCTGCGTGGCTGCATCTGCAACCGAAACTCCCGTCGCCTTGCAGTTAGCATCCGCGTTGACTGTTACATTTTGACAACCAAGTTGTGACAGCTGATTCGGATCAACGGTTTGTCCTTCTGCGCGTTTCCAAACATTTACAAAACCTGTTGCAGAATTCATTAGCGGATCTAAATCGACATCAGACAATCCGATTTTTTTCATATCCGCAACCAGATCGGGCAGCAATCCAATGTGTGCAAGTCCATCAACATTGAAGTCGAATGTTCGTTTACCTGTGACTTGTTTATCAAGGGTGCCAAATCCAGGAAGCGTAAATGGATACTGAAGTTTGTTATTGGCTCTTCCTTGCGCGCTTTTTTCGGTCGAATTCTGTCCGCATGCGTCGACACCGAAACGTGGTCCGACGTGTCCTGCTACACCATTAAAGTCGCTTCCCATTGCCACAGGACCTTGCATCTTGTCTACAGCATATTGATACATTTGCGCAAATGTTTTGGAAGAATATCTGCAATCATCTTTTATGACTTTTCCGGATGGACTGGTTGTGTACGCCTTATTGTGTTTACCAGTAACACCGTCAGTGTCTGCTTGATCATCCTTCAGCATCGCGGCAACCATTCCACCAGTGTTGCGAATTCTTTGCAGTTGCTCGGCTGTCCGCATCCGCTCGTGCCGGATGTCGTTATCATTTAAATCCAGGAACTGTACGTGACTGGCGATGACGGGACGATGCTGTGCGTCAGCGATATCCAGCGAGTCATTAAACGCTTTTCGCGACATATGATCTACATCCACGACAATTCCTTTTTGCATCATGTATGTAATCATTCCCTTGCCAAGGTCAGTAAGGCCACCGGTATTGCAACTCGCGAGTCCACTGTTAATGATTGGATCCCCGGAAAGTCCGAATCCCAGGAATGAAATGATCCATCCCGAAAATGCGCTGAGTTTAAAACCGTAATTCGGTCCACTCGGACAATCTTCTGGATTCCAAAACGCGCCTTCAGAAACAAAATTTCCAGCATTGATCGCGTTCTGCCAGGTTGCTGGTCCTCCAAAGGCATTATCGAAATTATGGATCGGAAAAATAACCCGAATGCCTTTGTTGTAATATTCATCAGTTTTGCGCTTTACGTAATCGATATCAGTTTCGCCATCATTCTTGCCAGTGCATCCGGTTTTTTTGCAATTGAACAAGTTCGCTACTTCGATTCCAAGAACAACAGCAAGTTTGCCATCACTGATAACTTGTTGCGCTTCAGCAGGAGTTTTTACAATACGGAACCAACCCTTTCCTGCGCCGCCGGATTGAGTATCTAACCAATCCTGGAATGCATATGTGGCATTGATCTGAGCATCGACTGGCGCCATTTCATTTGTGCAATCTGTACCGCGCATGTGCTTGGAACCTTTACAAAGCGCTTCATTGGTTACAGCAAGCTGAGTCATCAAACGTAATCCGCCGCGCCATGCACGTTCCAACCATTTGTAATAAACCTGTTGATGTACAGTGCTTCGCCATGTCGGCCAGCCACTAAATATTGGCACTCCAAAATTCGAAGTTGCTCCGCACGCGAACCCGAGGCATCCAGGCGGACCTTCATGTGTGCCAACACCGACGGCTTCATCAGTGATTAAATGTCCACCGTGAAAAAGCCTATCGCCACAAAATGGCATAACATCTTCATCGCAAAAGAGAGGGTCAATCAATTCACTGCCGTCTTTTTTTACTAAATCTAAATCGGTACCATAATCCATTCTTAATGCTTTATTGACTCCGCCCGTTGCATCATACGGAGTACCGGATAGAACGCCTCCGCCATGTGCGAGATGCGCAAACATGTGAACGTGTAGATCAGCATATCCTTTTGATGAACATGTTTGAGGTGATCCATCTGATGACCAACCGGTTCCTGGCTCTGCGATGGGATTTTTAAGCTTGGACATATCCACGCAGGTTCCGAGCGACTGGAATGCGAATGGATTGACGCCTCCACAAGTCGCATCACCTGCAACACCGCCAACTTGAGTCAGGCCAGCATCACAATCCGTAGGTCGATCTGTAAGACAGCACGCACGTTGACCTTCCGCTCCGCATGAAGTCGGTTTGTAACACCATCCGAGCGAAAGTCCGCAATTCAGTCCTGAACAGCCTGCCAATTCGATTAATCCTGCATCACAGGATGGAATCTGTTCTGTTATCGTACAAGCGCGTTCCCCTTCGCCACCGCATGGTGTTGGTGTGGCACAAGTCCCAGCTGGTAATCCACCGCAGGCAGTTGGATCAGCAATAGTAGGTAATTCAATTTTCCCGGTATCACAAGATGGAAATGCTTCGCTCAGACAGCAGGCTCGCTGTCCTTCGCCACCGCAAAATGATTTGTCATTGGGATTTGTGGAACGGCAGATTCCATCCGGAAATCCAGCGCAGAAAGTAGAACTAAAGATTTCCCCGGTTTCGGCGTTTCCCGAGTCGCAAGATGGAACTGCTTCGAGCAAGCAGCACGCCCGCTGACCATCACCACCACAGTAGCTCAAATCATTTGCAGTCGTAGCATTCGCATTCGGTTGCAAAAGAAGTGCAAATAATAAAATGAAGATACACTTAAGAACCCAGAACCAAGCACGCTGTCTCATTCTCCCTCCGGATAGACAAATATTGTAAAACGCAATGAGCAAGACACATGCCAGAGTATTTTCGGATCAAAATAAGAAAGCGGAATAATTTTTTAGAGAAGCTTATTAGTTATGCAGAATTTTCTCTGGCAATCTATGATTCGCTACAATCAATTTTGATAGTGAATTTGATATCATTTTTGATTCTTCACGGTTTATACTTCCATAGATGGAACCAAAACTGATTGCCATTGCTGGCCCTTTGCAAGGCAAAATTTTCGTGATTCCGGAAGGGGAGGGGATTATTGGACGCGAATCGGAATGGCTTGCACTTTCGGAATCATCTGCCTCACGGCGGCATTGTGTAATTGATCATACCGAAAACGGAATCCGAATCCGTGATCTCGACAGCCGGAATGGTACGTTCATTAATCGTGTTCCAATCCAGGAAAGGATTCTGCAAGAAGGGGATTGCCTGGAAATTGGGAATTCACTTTTTGTTTTCCGCTCAGAAGAAACCGACTCATCGCCAGTCTTCAACCATTCTGAATTGTCCGAAAGCAAGGTTTTTGTTCGTTCAACAGTGCGCGCACGCATCGAAGACATTCTCCGGCTGCAGCCTGATCAATTAAATATTTCACCGATGCCGAGCGCAAGAGTTGCCAGAGCTCTGCAAGTATTTTGGAAGATTGGAGTTTCAATCGGTTCCATTAGAAATTTGGAAGAGCTTTGCAAAAGTATTCTTCAATCAATTTTGGAATTTATTCCGGCAAAATTCGGAGCCATTCTTTTGGCGAATTATGATAGGAATGATTTTGTTGATGCTTATGAATTTTATGTGCCGGGTGTTTCTGCAAAAGATATTTCGGTTAGCCGCACGCTCGCGGTCCAGGTATTAAACGAACCTCTAGCAATTGTAGCGGATAATACTTCACAAAATTCTGCCGCAATGACTTCCGTCTTGTGTGCACCTCTGATTGTAATGAACCAGCCTATTGGAGTTCTTTATCTTGATACGGCCGAGCCAGCAGTATCATTCGATGAAGATCAGCTTCAACTGGTGACTACTGTTGCAGGAATCTCAGGAGGCGCAATTGAAAGCTGCCGTCAAATGGAAGCATTACAAAATGAAAACCAACAATTAAAAAATGATCTTGCACATGACATGATCGGCGAAAGTGCCGGGATGCAAAAAGTTTATGATTTCATTGCTCGCGTTGCTCCGATCAATTCAACGGTTTTAATTTTTGGAGAAACTGGCACAGGGAAAGAATTGGCTGCGCGTGCAATTCATCAGAATAGTCAACGTTCAAACGGACCTTTTGTTGCGATTAACTGTGCATCTTTGTCGGAGTCATTGCTAGAGAGCGAGCTATTTGGACATGAGAAAGGATCTTTCACCGGTGCAATTGTTCAGAAAAAGGGAAAGCTCGAAATTGCTCATGGTGGCACAGTATTTCTGGATGAAGTAGCAGAACTTTCACTGGTGTTGCAAGCAAAACTTCTGCGATTTCTGCAAGAACGTTACTTTGAACGAGTTGGTGGAATCCATCCGATTCAAATAGACATTCGTTTAATCGCTGCCACAAACAAAAACCTTGAGCAGGCAGTTTCGTCCGGATCGTTTCGTGAAGATCTCTATTACCGTTTGAATGTGTT